>Ga0111538_10000564_pt1 | contig 49930 bp, 49 predicted proteins | sample SoiMethybrSBSTD1_FD_79669 | JGI IMG/M metagenome (GOLD analysis project Ga0111538, IMG submission 79669) | Bulk soil microbial communities from a Populus tree surrounding site in Tennessee, USA - Soil MetaG P. TD hybrid SBSTD1 (version 2)... | ecosystem: Environmental > Terrestrial > Soil >... | reverse complement strand
GCTGGGAACAGGCATCTCGATCATTGGAGCGCTCGTTCCTAGTTGGGATGCTGGAAGCACGGCGCCTGCGAGAGCCCTTGCACCAGGCGATTACGAGTCGAGTCGAATGGTGCGAACCGTTTTGCTCGGGTGGATTGGTCTAGCCTTGATATTACTCGCGGCGCTCTGTGCTTTGCCGGGCCCCGTATGGGAATTGCCGGTGTTCGGCTATCTGGCGTCGCTGTGTCTGCTGCTGGGACTGTCGGCGCTGATTCCGTTGGTCATCCGGTTGTTCGGATGGATGCTGACGGCAGCCGGACAATCTCACGCCACGTCAGCAACAGGTCTTCGACTGCCACTGTTGGCGCGTCTGGCCGGCGATCACATCTCACGCACGCCGGGGCGAAACGCCGTCACAATCTCCGCCATGCTCGTAGGTATTTCTATCATGGTAGGGGTGGATACCATGATCGGGAGTTTTCGCGACACCGTGCGTGAATGGATCGAACAGACCGTCATATCCGATCTGATCGTCGTTCCGTCCAGTTGGCTGCACGAGCATGAAACGGGACAGTTGGCCAACCGAATTCCCGTCTCGTGGGCAGCAGCGCTCGCGTCAATTCCAGGCATCGCGGCGATCGATACGTATCGCGATCTCTCTATCGATTGGAAGGGGCGGCGTGTCGCACTGGTATCTCGCGATTTGCATATTCACGCAGAGCGGAGCCGATATTTGATGACCAAGGGCGACTCCGCGAGTATCTTGGAGAAGGCCATTGCGACGGAGGGGGTCGTCGTCTCGGAAGTGTTCGCGCGAATGACAGGACTGGACACCGGAGACTTTCTGCGGCTGGTGACTCCTGCAGGGGATCGCGACTTTCGTGTCGTCGGAATTTTCTACGATTATGCAACGGATGGAGGCAAGATCGTCATGGATCGCAGTCTTTATCAGCGGCTGTGGCAGGATGAAACGGCAACCGTCTTCCCCGTCTATGTAAAGAATGAGGCCGATGTGTTAACCGTGCGTCGCCTGCTGGATGAGCGGGTCAGGGGAATGACGGCGGCCGCGGGGAGCCCGACTCCTTTGATCGTGATCAGCAATGCCGAGTTGAAGCACGACATCATGGTCATTTTCGATCGAACATTCACCGTCACCTCTATACTCGAATTGATCGCGATCATCATTGCAGTGTTGGGTATTATGAATACGCTGGTCTTATCGATTCTGCAGCGCCGTCGCGAATTCGCGATGCTTCGCGCATTGGGGATCACGGGTGCACACATCAGGCGGTTGATGGTCTGGGAGTCGAGCTATCTGGGACTGATGGGGGGAATTGTCGGCGTAGTGGGGGGCATCCTGTTGTCGCTCTTGCTGATCGAAGTCATCAATAAGCAGTCATTCGGATGGACGATTCAGTTTTCACTGCAGCCGCGTGTCCTTGTTCAGGCCCTGGCGCTCGCGCTGGGCGCCGCCTTCCTCGCGGCGTATCTTCCCGCGCAGTGGGCGTCGAGGCAGTCGATTGCCGAAGGACTGCGCTACGAATGAAAGGAAGAGGAGAGCGGCGGTTGGCGAATCCCGGGCTCGCAGAGCACGCACACTCAGAACGCTCGATGCGCGCCGTGGAGATTCACCAACCGCCGCTGTCCGAGCTGGAAGAAAATTAAGAGATTGTTAAGACATTTATGGGCGAACGAACGGTTGAGAGGGATTGGGTAGTATCTGCCGATCGATAATCTACTTCGATGGTGAATCCCAGGTCTTCGATCATCTTCCAGGCTTCCGGCGCGGGTTGGCCGGGAGTCGTCAGATAGCCGCCCACAAAGATGGAGTCGGCGACATAGAGCGCGAGCGGTTGCAAGGACCGCAAATTAAACTCACGCCCTCCTGCGACACGAATTTCCGTTTTCGGATGCAGAAAGCGAAACAGGCAAAGGACCTTCAGGCAACGTTGCGGGGTCAGTTGGTGACAGTCCTGAAGCGGTGTTCCGGAAACGGGGTGCAACATGTTCAGCGGAATCGAATGCGGCTGGACGTCCCGAAGGGCAAAGGCAAGATCGACGATGTCATCATCGCTTTCACCCATCCCAATAATTCCCCCTGAGCACAGTTCCAACCCGGCGGCTCGCGCGTGTTGGATGGTATCGAGGCGGTCGCGAAATGTGTGTGTCGTACAGATGTCTGCGTGATAGCGCTCGCTCGTATTTAGATTATGGTTGATGCGATCCACGCCGGCCGCTTTGAGCCGTTTCGCCTGTGCTTCGTTCAGCAGGCCCAATGAGCAACAGACTTGAATGGGTACGGCCTCTTTAATGGCGCGTACGGCCGTCGAAATTTCTGCGACATCACGATCCAGCGGACTGCGTCCGCTGATCACAATACAGTAACGTTGCGCTTTGGCAGCGGCGGCCCTTCGCGCACCTTCGACCATGGCGTTGACCGGCAATAAGCCATACTGATGGATGTCGGCGGTGGACACGGCTGATTGCGAACAATAATGGCAATCCTCCTGACACGCGCCGCTCTTGGCATTCATCAACATCTGTAGTCGGACAGTCCGACCAAAATGCCGTTCCCGCACCCGAAAGGCGGCGTTCAGCAGGTCGAGCACTCTCTCTTGAGGTGTGTCTAAAACAGCAAGGCACTCCTCTCTGGTTAACATCTCATCACGAAACGCCTTGTCTGCAAGAACACCAAAGTCTGTCATTACTGGCTCCTAATTGATTTGAGGATCGATAGATTCAGGATGTTCAAAACAGCCTGATCAGCAAGGCCACAGGCGCCGAAAGCACCGCAGGCGTAAGAATTTCACCCGCCCACCCCAAGCGCGCCAAGACGCGCTCCATCCCGAGGGGGTACGTTGAGGAAGCTTTCAAGACGAGAACGCCGTTGGGAACCTTTTTCAGTATTCCATGCACCGTTAGACGGTTTCGAAGGGGGAAGCAATCCCCTGATACGGAATCGCGCGTGCACCCTCGTTGTGATGGTCGTGCGTATCGGTTCCGGAAGCATCTACCCACGGAAGTGCGACATAGGTATTCCAAAGGCCACACGTCTGGCACCGTCCTGACCAATCTGAAGATTCCTGCCGACACCGTGTGCAGACATAGGGGACGACCACTCGTTTTCTGAAGCCCAAGGCTTTTTTAAGCTCGTCGACCGCTTCTTCCATATGATGTTTACGGAGGTAGAGGTTCGCCATGATCTTATGGAAATCCGAGGTTTGATCTTGTGGCGCTTCTAGGGTCGACAGCACATCGAACGCTTCGTCCACCATTTCGAGCCGGTAATACAGTTTGCCGAGATAAAATTTCAATGCCGGGTCTTGCGGATGCCGTTGTGCGGCTTCTTGATAGACTCGGATAATTTCTGATGGCTCTCCCATTTCAAGATAGAGTTCTTCGAGTCGATGCAGCAGGATGATGTTGCCGGTTCGTCCATAAACTTTTTCAAGAATTTCCGCGGCGTTCTTCGTCTTGCCTTCGTGGATTAAGATTTCACTGAGCCCGATATAGGCCGGCAAGAAGGCTTTGTCGCGCTTCATGGCGCTGCGGAAATAACGACGGGCTTTTTCGGGATGCCCCCGCTCCAAAAGTTGACGACCGACTTCATAGGTGAGACCGACAAGGACCCCCGCTTCCATGACTTGATCCTGCTCCGGCAGACGCGATTTTAAAATTCGGTGCTGAATTTCCATGGCTTCGAGCCATTGTTCCAAGCGGATGTACAATTCTCGCTTCCTAATCAACGCGGTGAGATTGGCGGCGTCGAATCGCAGGATTTCTTGGAGCGCTTGCAGGGCTTCTTCAAATCGCTTCGCCGCTTCCAGATCTCGCGCGAGCGCAAAAAGGACGTCGATGTTATGTTCGTCGATGCTGCGCGCCTTTCGATGGAGGCGGATGGCTTCGGACAGGTTCTGCTCTGCGCGATAGAGATTGCCGAGCCACAACAGCGAGTCCACATGATTCGGATCGAGCGTCAGCGCACGCTGAAAGAGGCCGATGGCCTCCGTCGTTCGTTTGGATACGACGGCATGGGCGCCTTCTCGATGGAGCGCATCGACTTTTTCCTTGCGCCGCGTCAGTCGGCTGGTTCGCCAGGTCAGAATCAGGTGCCGCGTTTCACGGACGCCGACCGTGAGAATCACAATGAGCGCACCCAGGGCCATCGAGAGGAGGATCAACGACACCGGATTGAGATCGAAGGCTTCTGTTGGGCTGAGTCGCAGGGTCACGGTGCCAGGGTTCAATTCGCGGACATAGCCGTACACTAGGCTCGCGACGATGACGAGAAATAAACTCAGCAGCAGTTGCAGCATTACGGACCCTTGACGGCCCTGCGCACAGACCGCTTTTTGGTCGTTGGTATAGGCTCGGACACGAGCGGCACACGTTCGGCTGGAATACGGAGGCGTTTGGCGTCGCCCCACAGTTTTTCCAACGCATAATGCTTTCGCAAGTCCGTGCGAAAGATGTGGACGATGACGTCCGCAAAATCCATCACCACCCACTGGGAGGTCGAGAACCCTTCTAGACTGAGCGGACGAATTTTGTGGGCGGCCAGCGTTCCGTCGATATGGTCGGCCACAGCGCGTACCTGGCGATCCGAGTCGGCGGAGCATAAGACCAGATAATCGGCAATGGACGTGAGGGGAGCGACATGAAGAACCAGGACGTCGTTGGCTTTTTTTTCGAGGGACGCCTGCGCGATGGCCAGTGACTTCGCCTTAGATTCCGGTACGATTGGCCTTCTCCTGCCGATAAAGGTGTTGATCGAGTATATAGGATTCAATAGACGTGGGCAACAGATTTGACAAGCTCAGATGCTGGGCGATGCGCTGTCGAATGTCGGAGGCCGAGACGTAACAGGGAGGGATCGACAAGAGGATGAGACTCATTCCGCCTGGAAGCGGGATGTCGACTTGCAGCGTACGCTGCGTATCCAGAGCGGTGAGCGGTGTGCGGTCCAACTTTGGCAACAACGACATCTTCGTGAGAGAGAGGAAGGTCGAGCCGGGACGCCCCAGAACGATAAAGTGGCAGGCGCGTAAAAGCTCCGGGGCCTGCTTCCAGGTATGTAGCTCTAAAAAGGCATCCAAGCCGATGATGAAAAAGAGTTCCGCCGCCGGTCCAAACTCTTTTTGCAGTTCGTGCACGGTATCGATGGAGTACGATTTGGTCGGCCGACGCATTTCCACCTCGCACAGTTTGAAAGCCGGATGATCCCGAATGGCTAAACGCACCATTTCCAGGCGATGGGTGGCTGGGGCGAGCGATACATTGGTCTTATGAGGAGGGTCCCCGGACGGGATAAATAAAATACAATCGAGGCGCAGACGTCGGCGGCTTTGATTCGCGGCCTCAAGGTGGCAGCGATGAATCGGATTAAATGTCCCGCCGAATAAGCCAATGCGCATGGCAATCTGTACTCTCGTGGACGGCTATCGGCGCCATTCTATCAATGAATGGAATGTAACGCTGTAGGGTTAGAGGATAACGAGGTTGTCGCGGTGGATGGCCTCTTCATACTCCAAATCGCCGACGGTTTTCTTGATATCTATTGTCTTACGCCCTTTCATTTGATCCAAGAGCGTGGATGAAAAGTTGCTCAGGCCTTTTGCGATATCTTTTCCGTGACGATCGGTGCAGACCACCGCATCCCCTGGATCAAAGATCCCGCTGACGGCAAGAATCCCCGATGGGAGCAGGCTTTTGCCCCGTTGTACCAATGCGTCAATCGCGCCGTCGTCCAGCGTTAAGTGGCCCTTGGCCCGAAGCGTATGGACGATCCAATGCTTACGGCTCGATAACTGGGGGCCATGCGGCAAGATCACAGTGCCTGCCTCATGTCCCGCCAATACTTTCGGCAACAATCCGGGCGTGTCGCCATTCATGATCAAGGTGGCGACACCGTACGCCGAGACTTTCTTTGCGGCGTGGATTTTGGTGGCCATTCCGCCGGTCCCTTCCTCTTTATTCGTGCCGCCGGCCAGCCGCTCAATGTCCGGAGAAATTTCAGCAATCAATGGAATGCGGATGGCTGATGCATTGCGACGAGGATCATCCGTAAAGACGCCTTCGACATCGGACAAAATGATCAGCAAATCCGCATCGACGAGGTGCGCCACTTCGGCGGCCAAGGTGTCGTTATCGCCAAATCGGATTTCTTCCACCGACACAGTATCGTTTTCGTTGATGATGGGAATTACCCCATGGGACAGCAAAGTAGTGAGTGTGTGGCGGGCATTGAGAAATCGGCGACGGTCAGCCAAGTCCTGATGCGTCAATAAAATTTGTGCGACCGTCGTGCCGAGCCGTTCAAACGCCTTCTCGTAGGCCCACATGAGTCGGCTTTGCCCGACCGCTGCGGCGGCTTGCTTCAAAGGAAGGCTTTTGGGGTAGGCAGACAAACCGAGTTTTTGAACGCCGGACACGATGGCGCCGGAAGAAACCAGCAAGACATCCCGGCCGCCAGCCTTGATGGCAGAAAGGTCATCGGCCAACCTCTCGATCCGGTCGATTTGTAACCCCAAGGCCCGAGAGGCCAGCAGACTACTGCCGACCTTTACGACGACTCGCTTCGACTGGGCAAGGAATGGCTCACGCATGGGCTCGCAACGCCCCTACCTTTTTTCCCACGAATTGGATCAAGGGGTCGAGGCCTTCTCGTGTAATGGCCGAGACGGCAAAAAAACGAAGCCGACGCCGGCGGCAATAGGCGCGTAACTGTTCGAGTCGTTCGCCATTGCCCTGGCTGTCCATTTTCGTTCCGACAACGGCGAAGGGCTTTTGTTTGAGCGACGGATTGTATGCGGCCAGTTCTTTTCGCATGACGTCGAAACTTGCCACGGGATCGTCGGCCGTCCATTCCGCTATGTCGACGAGATGCAAGATAAACGAGGTCCGCTCGATGTGGCGGAGGAACTGAAAGCCTAACCCTTTCCCTTCGTGAGCGCCTTCGATGAGACCGGGAATGTCGGCGACCACGAAGCTGCGGGTTTCGGCCCACGAGACGACCCCTAAATTTGGAGTCAAAGTCGTAAATGGATAATCGGCAATTTTGGGCCGAGCGGCTGAAAGGGCCGCAATCAAGGTTGATTTGCCGGCATTAGGAAATCCGACCAAACCGACGTCGGCCAAGAGCTTCAGTTCCAGGCGAAGCCACCGTTCTTCACCGGGTGTCCCTTGCTCAAAGCGCGTCGGCACGCGATTAGTGGACGTGGCGAAATGACTATTGCCGCGGCCGCCCCGGCCACCGGCGGCCACAACAGCAGATTGTCCTTCTTCCGTCAGGTCGCAGGTTTGGTCGCCGCTCTCATCATCGAGCACGACGGTGCCCACCGGGACTCGAATGATCACATCGGCAGCCGTTTTCCCGTGTCGATTGGATCCCTCTCCATGTCCGCCGGCCTTTGCCATGTAGTGTTGCTGATAGCGGAGGTCGAGGAGTGTGGTGAGCTGATGAGAGGCGATTAGAACGATATTGCCGCCGTTCCCCCCATCGCCTCCATCGGGGCCACCAAACGGCACATATTTTTCTCGACGGAAACTGGAGATACCGTTTCCGCCCGAGCCGGCCTTCACAAAAATGCGAACCTGATCGACAAACATGGATCGAGCTCCGGAGAAGCGGTAGGTTTAGCCAGGAGGATGGAAGAGGGGCACGGGAGGCGTGATCGAGCTTCAGGCAGCGGGATAGACGCTGACCTTTCGACGCGTCGGGTTCCCTTCGTACTTCACCACACCATTGATTAAGGCGAACAATGTATAGTCGCGCCCCAAGCCGACATTAAATCCGGGGTGAAACTGGGTGCCGCGTTGCCGTACCAGAATGCTACCGGCAGTGACTTGCTCCCCGCCGAACGCTTTCACGCCGCGGTACTGTGGATTGCTATCGCGGCCGTTTCGAGACGATCCGCCGCCTTTATTTGTTGCCATGATGACTCCTTCGTAGAAAACTCTCAGGGCGCCACAAGAGATAACCCGCACTCCTCGAAGGGTCCATCGGCCCCCTGCGAGTCCTGCCCGACAGGTTATGCCGTCACGATGTCGGTAATACGAACTTGTGTGAAGCTCTGACGATGACCTTTGGTCCGACGATAATTCTTACGGCGTTTCTTTTTGAAGATCATGATTGATCGCGTCCGTCCCTGCCGGACAATCTCGGCAGTGACTCGAGCGTGTTCGACCCACGGACGACCGATGAGAAGGTCGGCATCGGATTTCTGAACCAAGCGGACCTGGGATAATTCGATGGTCCCGCCGACATCACCAGGGAGTTGTTCAATTTGAAGAATTGAACCCGGCTCGACCCTGTATTGTTTCCCACCCGTTTCAACTATGGCGTACATGTAGTCCTCCAGTGCAGAACGGAAATTTCTAGCATAGGAGACGAAAGACTGTCAAGAAGTTCGCCCGCATAGATTGCTCGTTGTCCTCATGCCGCCGATGATGATTAGAAGTGAACTGATAGTCCCGCGACGATATTGTTCGCACTGTAGTCGGCTTTAAACTGCGCATTCCCTTCAAAGGTGAACGAGGCCTTGTTGTATTTATATTCTGCGAAGATCGCTAATTGTTTGGTTAGAAAAAAACGCGACCCCACCAGCGCATTGAAGCCAAGACTGGAGTCCGAAGCTGACAATGGTTTTCCGTTCAGGAGGATGATCTCAGAGCCAGAGATACTCGCCCAATACATAGCCGGTCCAATACCGATATACGGCTGAAACCGCTTTCCCGGATAACGAACAATGACGTTTAATGCAGCAACCGACATGCTTGTGTGCGCTCCGGGTTTCTCACCGATTCTGTTAAATGTCTGGCCGCTGGGAGTGGTGACCGAAAACGGCTGTTGTTCGATATGAGGATTCGTATAGAAATACTCTCCTTCGAAACCGAGCCAATTCAACCGCGGCAAAAAGTAACCGACTTTGGCGCCATAGAGAGGAGATGTGGCTAAATTAAGGTTACTCGACTTGTATCCGCTACCCCCGAACCCCGGTCCAATGCCCTCGATATGGGAGAAGGAGCCGGGGAAACTTACTCCGCCTTGCCCCGCTACATAGAATTCTGATCGAGCTGTGTTCGAAATAAGAATTCCGATACAGGCTAGTAACATTGCGAAAGCCCACTTACGACTTGATAATGTCCGCATCGTCATCTCCTGTTTAATTGCTGTCAAAATCTAATTGTTGCATAAGGAATAGTCACTGATGACATACATTTACGTGCATTACTCTTAGGACTTGAATGAAAACCTCCTGGAATTGGAAAATATCATGGAAAGCCTTCGTTGTAAAACATCATTCTAGGCGGAAATCGATTGCTTCACATTAGAAAATCAGAACTAAATGATCTGCCTTAGGATTAAAAAATAAAAAGTTTCGTGACACTCACCCAGCACGCAGCACGCAGAGGTCGGAATCCAAGGGTGATTTGATGTTAGCTTGACGCTGATTTCGGGCCACTGTTATAGTCGCTAGAGGTTATAGTTTGAAAATTTTCATAGGCAGGTACGATGCTCGAACCCAGTGAAAAAATTTGGATGGATGGATCGTTTGTAGCGTGGAAAGACGCCACCGTCCATGTATTGACCCATTCGCTTCATTATGGACTCGCCGCCTTCGAAGGCATTCGCTGTTACAAGGGCAAGGATGGCTCATCCATTTTTCGGCTTCAAGAACACGTGGAGCGGCTCTTCGAATCCGCCCACATTGCCATGTTGGACGTCCCGTATGATCGCAAGCAGATCACCGAGGCGATCATTGAGACGGTTCGGGTGAACCGGCTCGAAGCCTGTTACATCCGCCCCTTGATCTATATCGGCTATGGGGTGATGGGGTTGTACCCCGGTGAGAACCCGATCCGAACGTCCATTGCGGCATGGCGATGGGGGACCTATTTAGGAGAAGAAGCGTTAAGCAAGGGCATTCAAGCGAAGATTTCCTCGTTTACTCGGCATCACGTGAATATTGCCATGACCCGCGCGAAGATCTCCGGGCAATACGTGAATTCTATTTTGGCGAAGTGCGAGGTGAAGGCGGCCGGCTACGATGAAGCTATCATGCTTGATCCGGAGGGGTATGTCGCTGAAGGCACAGGAGAGAACGTGTTTGTGGTCAGGCGCGGCCAACTAAAAACGCCGCCCATGTCGTCTATTCTCGAAGGCATCACGAGAAACTCGATCCTGCAACTCGCGCGAGAACGGAATATTCCCGTCATCGAAGAGCGCCTGACTCGCGATGATTTATATGTCGCGGAGGAAGTCTTCTTGACCGGAACCGCGGCAGAAGTTACTCCTGTCCGAGAGATCGACGGACGATGTATCGGGGCAGGCGTGGCGGGACCGGTCACCACGCAATTACAGCAGGCCTTCTTCAGTATCGTGCGTGGCGAAGACTCCGCCCACGCGAAGTGGCTCACCCGCGTCTAGGGTGCGACGCTCAAACATGAGGCGTAGTCAGTGGGGTTGATGGAGCCGAGCTGTCGGATCAGTGAGCTGTATCAGGGGGCCGCGCAGGCGTCTCCGTCGCAGGTTTCGATTCAGGAGTGCCTTGCGGCAAAATGGGCGCGGTGGCGGCATCCTTCTTATTTAAGTCGATGACGGTGGAAGAGAAGGTTCGTTCTTTGGAGAGCAGCGCCAGGCCCAAGGACGTCATCATGAAGATCACGGCGGCGCCGATGGTCACTTTGCTCAGAAACGTGCCGGGACCACGGCTGCCGAACACCGTCTGACTTGATCCGCCGAACGCCGCTCCGATTTCCGCACCTTTTCCGGCCTGCAAGAGGATCGACGCAATCATGAGAAAGCAGACGATGATATGAATGATCACAGCCAGGGTATACATTTAGGCTCCTCGACGTTCGTTCTCACAAAGCTCTTCAGCGAAACGCGCAATTGTAGCAAAGCATGCCGGGTCTAGACAAGCCCCACCGACCAGGACTCCATCGATCTCAGGCGATTGCAAAAACTCTTGAGCATTGGTTGCGTTGACGCTGCCGCCATAGAGAATGCGCATGCGTTGTCCGGCTTTGTCCCCCCAAAGAGAGGCGACCGCCCGGCGTAGAATGGTATGGACTTCGACCGCTTGCGCTGCACTGGCTGCCCGGCCTGTCCCAATGGCCCAGATCGGTTCATAGGCCAGGGCGACATCGGCGATCTCTGCTTCAGTAAAGCCGGTGAGATCTTTTTCCAATTGCGAGGTCACGATCCCTTTCGTGTCGCCACGTTCACGGTCGGCTAACGATTCTCCCACGCACAGGATTGGCCGAAGGCCGTGCCGGAGCGCCGCGCGGATTTTTTTATTGATCTCCTCATCTCGTTCGCCAAACCAGTGCCGACGTTCGGAATGGCCGACAATTACGTAACGGCAGCCCGCCTCTTTCAGCATCGGCGCGGAGACTTCGCCGGTAAAGGCGCCGGCATCTTCCCAAAAAATATTTTGCCCGGCGAGGGCCAAGCCCGAGGATTCCTTCATTGCCTGTGTGGCTGCATGCAAGGCGGTGAACGGTGGCGCCAGAACAAGGTCTATATGTTGCGGCTGAATCAGCTCGAACAGCCGGTGTACGTACTCGGTGGCTTCACCGGCGGTCTTATGCATTTTCCAATTGGCGACGATAAGGTGTTTGCGCACGCAATAGCCTCACGAAGATCAATAAATTTGGAGGGATGAAAATTAGACTGGTCGATTGGGGAGGGCCGCTAGTCCAGGCAGTTCCTTTCCTTCCAGCAGTTGAAGCGTCGCGCCGCCACCAGTTGAGATGAAAGACATATTTTCCAATTCACCGGCCCGATGCACCGCCAGCGCCGTATCGCCACCGCCTACGATCGTCAAGGCATACGCGTTCGAGACGGCGTGGGCCATGGACAGCGTGCCGCGGGCGTAGGCGTCATTTTCGAAAACTCCCATTGGGCCGTTCCACAAAATGGTTTTGGCATTTTGGACCGCTTCGCTGAACAACTTGACGGACGCCGGTCCGATGTCCATGCCGTACCAGCCTTTGGGAATTTCCTGAACGGGTACAATTTTCGTTTCCGCGCCCGGATCGGGGCTGGCCGCCACGACGCAATCGACGGGAAGGTAAAATTTCACGCCGCGCGAAAAAGCGTGTTCCTGCACGCCCTTGGCGAAATCCAGCATCTGATCTTCGACTAACGAATTGCCGATTTCCAGACCCAGGGCCTTAATAAAGGTAAACGCCATCCCGCCGCCGATAATGACCTTGTCCACCTTCTTGCCTAAATTTTCGATGACTCCGATCTTGCCCGAGACTTTTCCGCCGCCGAGTATGGCCACAAACGGCCGCATGGGGTTGGCGACGGCGCCTTCCAAGTATTCGATTTCTTTTTTCATTAAATAGCCGGCGCCCGAGACGGGAACAAACTTCGCCAGCCCCACGGTGGACGCATGCGAGCGATGGGCCGTTCCGAACGCGTCGTTGATATAGACGTCGGCTAAGGAGGCTAGGGCTTTGGCGAACTCTTCGTCGTTTTGCTCTTCGCCGGCATGAAAGCGGAGATTCTCGAGGAGCAGCACATCGCCCGGCTTCATCTTATCGACGAGGGCCTGCACGGCGGGTCCAATGCAATCCGGCGCGAAGGTGACTTCTTTGCCGAGCAGTCGCTGGAGACGTCGGGCCACAGGCGCCAGGCTGTAATTCGGGTCCGGCTTGGCCTTGGGCCGGCCAAGGTGTGAGCAGAGAATGACCTTTGCCCCTTCATCGACGGCGTGATTGATGGTCGGAAGGGCGGAACGAATACGGGTGTCGTCGGTGATCTGATGAGAATCGTCGAGAGGAACGTTAAAATCCACCCGAATGATGACTCGTTTGCCGTGAAGATTGATGACGTCGATGGTCATCTTATTCAGGTTCATGTCATCTCCTGGATCGAAGCCGTTAACGTTATTCGTTCACCGATAAGCGTAGGTCAGCCGATTTACAACACTCGTCTCATCATGTGCGGGCAACGTAACGATGAACTTTTTGCCCTAGCGCTTGCCTGCGATGAACTTTGCGAGATCGCGCACGCGGCATGAATAGGCCCACTCGTTGTCGTACCATGCCAGTACCTTGATCATGCGACCCTGTAGCACTGTCGTGAGCAGGGAGTCGAACGTCGCTGAGTGAGCATCGCCATTTTGGTCTGCCGAGACGATCGGCTCGTCGCAATATTTCAAAATGCCCTTTAACGGGCCGTCGGCGGCGCGCCGGAACGCGGCATTCACGGAGGCGACGTCGCAATCTTTCTCGGCTTCGATCGTCAAATCGATGAGCGACACGTTAGGCGTCGGGACGCGAATCGCCATGCCGTCCAGTTTGCCCTTGAGTTGGGGGAGGACTAGGTGAAGGGCCTTGGCCGCACCCGTAGACGTTGGGATCATGGACATGCCCGCCGCGCGTGCGCGGCGCAAATCTTTGTGAGGCAGGTCCAACAATTGCTGATCGTTGGTGTAGGAGTGAATCGTCGTCATGATGCCGTGTTTAATGCCGAACGATTCATGCAACACCTTTGCGACGGGGGCCAAGCAGTTAGTCGTGCAGGAAGCGTTGGAAATAATTTGATGGGATTTGGGATCATACATCGACTCGTTTACGCCGAGGACGATGGTCACGTCGGGATCGTTGGCCGGCGCGGAGATAATGACGCGTTTGGCGCCCGCGGACAAATGCTTGCTGGCCCCCTCGCGATCGGTAAACCGGCCTGTTGATTCGATGACGAGATCGACGCCGAGATCCTTCCACGGCAATTCCTTGGGATCTTTCTTCGCCAGGATCTTCATGGGCTTGCCGTCGATCAGAATGTGGTCTTCCTTGGCTTCGACCGGAACGCCGAGGGTGCCGTGCACGGAGTCATACTTCAACAAATGGGCCAATGTTTTGGCATCCGTCAGATCGTTGATGGCGACGAATTCAAGATCCTTGTCATGCAGCGACGCACGCAACACATTGCGCCCGATCCGACCGAACCCATTGATACCGATTCGAATAGCCATGGTTGGTAATGTCCTTTAAAGCCGGATAGAAGGCAGAAGTCTACAAACAAAAAAGCCGGCCGTATATGGCGACCGGCAACCAAGCAGGCGAATCGTAGCGAGGGTGGGAAGGGGTTGTCAAGAAGGATTTGGGAAGAGTGTGGATGGGACTGTCCGTGATGCCCTAGTTGCTCGCGCACCGCGCACACGAAGACGGTGCTCGATGGACGCGCGCAGTGACGGGCACCTCGGCCAGCCCCCTCTTTTGTGAAGGGTGTGAGAGCGATGTGTGATCGGCTTCGGTGCTCACCGTACCTAGCTTTGAGCCGGTGTACGGCTCTTCAGGGAAGGTAGTTCGAGGGTTCTACGAATCTAGTGGTGGGTAGACAGCATATTCATCTTTGCCGCTGAAATAATTTTTCATGCCAGTGAAAAGAAGGAGATGGATTTTAGACGGACTGCCCATAAGTTTATATGTTGCCTCGGTGACACCTTCCCACTCAGCGCCTGTTACAAGGGCTTTTGCAGGTTGGGAATCTATTACAACTGTAAGCACAGCTTTATCACATTGATGTTCCCTCATAGTTGCGTCAAGCTGTGAGCGTTTTTCCGAGTATCTTTGCGCTATATAACTTTGGAGATTGTTGGATTTATTCGAATGATCGGGAAAGCGATAACTAACTTCGTTTGACCTAAAAACCTCTACCGCAAACCATTTATTCATATACACAGCCAATAGGTCAGCTTCGCGTCGTGATTTCCGAGGAGGAAGAGGCGTGATTTTCTTAAAACCAAGATCGTTAAGGGTGTTTATTGCTCGCATTACACCTAATATCGATTGGAGATGATTATTGTCAAAATTGTTTTCATCGAACCCGAGATTTAGGAATAGTTTTTCCTTAAGCCCAGTATTTCGGCACGTAACTTCAAACAACTCGTTGATAGCGTCCAGGGTTTTTTCGTCACCTTGACGGGACGTCGCCGCTAAAAGCGGGTGAGACTTTCGTTTCTCACGAAGAGTCTGGTAGTAAGACCAGAACTCTGATGGGATTGAAGGATATTTAGAAATATCCATATCTACCAGAGAACAAACCTCTTTTTAGAATTATGGAAGTTTCATCGCCTCTTTGACTTCTTCCAGCGTCTGATGACTGACGCGTTTGGCGCGTTCGGCGCCGGCTTCTACTATCTCTTGAACTTGTTTTGAATCATTGCTGAATTGTGTTCTGGCTTCCCAGATGGGGGAGAGCTTGGCGACCATGGCGTCGGCTGCGAGCTTCTTGCACTCGATGCAGCCGATTTCGGCGGTGCGGCATTCGCGATTCACCCGCTCGATGACAGCGAGGGGTGAGTAGATCTTATGAAAGTCATAGACGGGGCAGATATCGGGATTTCCTGGATCGGTGCGCCGGACGCGCGCGGGATCGGTGACCATGGTCTTGAGTTTTTGGCGCACGATAAGTTCCGAGTCGGAGAGATTGATTGTATTGCCGTAGCTCTTGCTCATCTTGCGTCCGTCTGTGCCAAGCACTTTGGGAAAGCTGGTCAAGAGTTCCTGGGGTTCGGGGAACACGGACTTGTACAGGCTGTTGAAGCGGCGGGCGATCTCTCGCGTGAGTTCAAGATGCGGAAGCTGATCTTTGCCGACGGGAACGGAATCGGCCTTGTACAGCAGAATGTCGCCGGCTTGCAGGACGGGGTATCCCAGAAAACCATAGGTCGCCAAATCTCGATCGGCAATCTGTTCTTGTTTTTCCTTGTACGTCGGATTGCGTTCCAACCACGGAATGGGCGTGATCATGGAAAGCAGGAGATGCAAAATCGCGTGATCAGGGTTGGCCGATTGAACGAAGATCGTCGCTTTGTGAGGATTGATTCCGACGGCCAGCCAATCGACGAGCATCTCGTGCACGAATTCACGGATCCGGCTCGTATCGGCATAGTTTGTCGACAGCGCATGCCAATCCGCCACAAAGAAAAAGCATTCGTACTCGTCTTGTAACGCTTTCCAATTGTCCAGCGCGCCCAACAAATTCCCCAGATGGAGGAGCCCGCTGGGTTGCATGCCGCTGAGAATTCTTTTTTTGGCCATCGCGGGACTACCCCATTCCTAAGGCGCCGATCTTTCCGACGATCGTGCTGACCACGGTGCCCGTCAGGGTTTCAATCACATGGATTTGCGGATCGAGGAGAATCAGACCGACGATGATGAGCATGCCATAGGGTTCGACGCGGGCGAGGGCCATGGCAGAACGAGCGGGGAGAAGATTCGCCAAAATCCGGCCACCGTCCAGCGGCGGAATTGGAATGAGATTGAAGACCATCAGCAAGACGTTAATCAAAATGGAATAGCGCGCCATCACGGCCAACGGCACAACGAACATGCCGACTACATCGCGCGGAACGGCCATGTCGGATGACGCGGCGGCAGCAGGAAATGCGTGATCGATCTGCATGAGCAGCGCATAGAAGATGGCGCTGGCGATCGCCAAGATGAGATTCATGCCGGGTCCCGCCGCCGCGACGATCGCCATGTCCCGACGTGGATGCCGCAGCTGCGCGGGATTGACCGGCACCGGCTTGGCCCACGCCAGAAAAAACCCGCCCGGTAAGAGCAGGCAGATCAGCGGAAAGAGAATGGTACCGAAGGGGTCGATATGGGCCAGGGGATTGGTCGTTAGTCGTCCCTGGAGGCGCGCCGTCGAGTCCCCGAAATGGTCAGCAACCCATCCGTGCGCGTATTCATGCAGAACGATGGCCAGCATTAACGGGAGGGCAAGATACGAAATGGTCGAGAGAATTTGCGATAGGGAATTCATGGTGTGCGACTTTCTTCTTCTAGTTTAACTGGACCAGACGACCATTCTTAACATGGATCACGTAGAGCCGACGGTTCAACGCCCCGTTGGGCGAGAAGGCGGCGGGCCCTGTCAATGTGGGAAAATCATGCGTCTCAATGAGCTGATCGTACAGGGCTTTTCCCGATGTAGCGCCTTTGCGGATCGCTTCGATCACGATGCGCGTTGCATCATACGATTGCGCGGCAAACGGAGAAGGATCGGTTTGATATTTTCGTCGATAGCGATCCACGAACTCACGCACATTTTGGTCCGGGCTGTCCAAAAAAAATCCGTCGACAAAGGTACTGCCATCGAGCGAACGGCCTGCCAGTGTCGTGAGGTTCGGAGAATTCCACGTATTGGTGCCAAGGAGCGGGACCCGCACATCGTAAAAGGCTAATTGCGGCGCGATCTGCGCCACCTGATTGAAACTTCCGGGCAAAAAGACAGCGTCAAACCCGGGAGTATAGAGAATACGGACAATGTGTCGACCGTTCTTCACAGCCTTGACGGTTTCGCTCTTTCCATATTTTTTGAGATCGGCATCCTTGATCCGGCGGATCGGTTGACTGAAGTCCGTATCCGTTTCCTTGTACGACTCCATCACGATGACTTCGCCCCCGTGACGCCTGACCTCATTGCCGAACAGCAAGGCCGACTCGTGGCCATAGGGCGTATCGGGATATAAGATGCAAAAGCGACGGAAACCCGCCGGACCGAGAGCATACTCCGCCAGGCGCTGTGCTTGCAGTGGCTGCGTGATGGCCGTACTGAAGAGATAGGGCCCAAGATGGCGCACATCGGCGGCGTTGGCGGACGGTGTGACGAACGGTGTGGCGGTTTGCTCTGCCAGTGCGGAGACCAGCGACAGATCCCGCGAGAGCAAAGGGCCTATGACCGCCAGAGGATGGCGCCCGTTCAACACATCGCTCAGTTCTAACCGCAGCGCCAATTTGTCGGTTTCGCTATCGACGACCTGCAGCCCAATAGCATTGATGCCCAGAGAATCCCGTGCCTTGTCGATAGCGATTTGGATGCCGTTGAGCGCTTCGGCGCCGAAGGCTTGCAGCTTTCCCGACAGAGGCAGCACTGCGGCAATAATATGTTGGCTCGCTTGCAGTTTATTCTGAAACGTCCCCAGCAGATCTGCCGCCACCGTGGTGAATTCGTGATTCGGAAATCGATTCAAAAACACGCGCGCATTCCGTTCCGCCAAATAGTCTTCGCCTTGCGCATTTTGCATTTCGATCAATCGAATCAGTGCGAGGTCGCCGGGGAATTCGGCGGGGTAAATCTCGCGGAGCCGCATGAGACCTTTTTTATCCATCTTCTCAACGATCAAATCCTTAATCCGTTCCCGACTTTCACGCCGCTGTTCGGCGGGCGCCAGGGACATTTCTTCAAGCCACGCCTGAATGGCTCGCGGCAGATCCCCCTTTTGCATATGGAGGTCGCCAATCATGCGCAACGCCTGCCGCTTGGTTTCCGAGTCCTCCACCGCGTTTTTGGCTTCCGAAAGCGCCGAGAGAGCCGCGTCTGGTTTTCCTAGTGCCAATTGCGCGGCGCCGATCATCAATCTCGCGCGACCGACAAGATTCGACGCCGGAAATTCGGCGAGCAATTGATTTAGGTAGGTGAGCGCTTCTTCGTGCTCTTTCTTTCCAACCAATGCGGCGGCCATCAAGAGATAGGCGTCGTCGATATCTTCCGGTTTCGGAGAGGAGGCGAGAAATCGTTTGAGCGTGACGATCGCCGCCGCCTCTTGATGGGTTTCGATTAAATTCTTCGCATGTTCAAGCGAGGGTCTCGAGGTTCCATTCGACGATTTCGCCGCATCGGCAGTCGAAGGGGCTGCGTGGACGAGAGAGACGTCCCACGGGACTGCGCGGAGAAGAAGCAAGAGCGTGAGAATGAAGGACAACACGAATAGCCAAAGGTGGAGGAATCTTGAATCGGCCTGCTGATCTTGCGATGAGTCTTGGGACGAGCAGGTGTAAGCAGCGCAACCGACCATGAATGAATCACTATAGGAGACGGTCGTTTCTAGTGTCAAGATTTCGCCTGCGTTATGCATGGAGTCGCGGGCTTCATGCTATAGTGGGAACTCCACTCCCGACGGGAGCTATTGTTGACGCAGTCGTCCATCTCACCGTTTGAGTCTTCACCGCCATCCCTTCCAATGGATGCCCTGATCGAGCGCTATCTGACCCGGCTTCGCATTGAGGATGGACTCGCGCAGAATACGGTGGCCGCCTATCGTCTCGACCTGCACGCCCTGCAATTGTTCATGGCAGTACATCGGCTTCAGCATCCAACCGAACTAACGCGCACGGTCTTGCGGGAGTTTTTTTCGTCGCTCACCCGCATGAAGCTCTCTTCGTCATCCATCGCCAGGAGCATGGCTACCTTACGAGGTTGGTGTCGCTTCCTCATCAAAGAGGGCCTGCTCAAAGAAAATCCCATGATGTTGATGGAGTCCCCTCGGCCTTGGGCGCGGCTCCCGAAGATTCTCACGCAGCAAGAGATCTCCGCGCTTCTTGAGCCTCGCATGGGCGCCAAGCCCGAAGAGATTCGTGACACCGCGATGCTCGAATTATTGTATGCCACAGGTCTGCGCGTATCCGAGTTGGTCAATGTGGAAGTCGCGCAGATCAATCTGGCGGTCGGGTATGTGCTGGCAACGGGGAAGGGGTCGAAGCAGCGGGTCGTGCCGATCGGGGATGTCGCTCGGGCACGAGTGGAACGTTATCTCGAACAAGCGCGGCAGACCTTGATGAAAGGCCGTGTGTCGAAATTTTTGTTCGTCACGCGGCGGGGGACCAGCATGACTCGGCAAGCGTTTTGGAATCTGCTTCGAAAGCGCGCGCGGCAGGCTCGGATCGTGAAGTCTATTTCACCGCACATGTTACGGCATTCGTTTGCGACGCATTTGCTGGACCACGGAGCCGACCTCCGATCGGTGCAGGCGATGCTGGGGCACAGCAAAGTGTCGACGACGCAAATTTATACGCATGTCGAGCAGGCCCGACTCAAGCGACTGCATATGGAATTCTTCCCTAGGAAAACTCGTCGGGAGCGGCCCACACCGAATGTACGGTCTTAGCGCAGACAATCTCGACTTTCCAACTAGAGAATCCGTGTGTTGACAAGGGGTATCGGACTTGATACTATCCGCCAAACGCTCAGCAATGTTACAGATTTTGGGCGGATAGCTCAGTTGGGAGAGCGCTGCCCTTACAAGGCAGAGGTCACAGGTTCAATCCCTGTTCCGCCTACCAGGCGTATACATTCGGTCCTGAACTCCCGAGCTACATTGTCGATCTGGAATACGATACACATACTGCTGCGTTTTAACTCCTTGCCGTTTGCTTTCAGAATGGGGGGGCCGTCGTTCAGCCTGGTTAGGACGCCAGATTGTCAATCTGGAGGTCGCGGGTTCAAATCCCGTCGGCCCCGCCACTTTTCTTCGATGACCGTGTTATTCTCAAAGATCGGGTTCGCTATGCGACAGGAGGGTTGCGCGCACCGCATATGATGTTCCAAGCCGGTCCGATGGGGCTTGTCGGTTCACTTGGAGCCGTCTCAAAAGTCGTCCTCCTCGCCCTCTTCATTTTTTCCGTGATCTCCTGGGCCATCATTCTCTACAAGTGGCGGATGTTTCGCGCCAGTGAACGGGAAGACCAGCGCTTCTTGCAAGCCTACGCCCGTACGCAGGAGAAAGACGATTTGCGGCGCCACGCCAAGCGCCACACCGCCAGTCCAAGTGCCGCCGTCTTTCTCGGCGTCATGGATCGGGTCGCCCCGGAACGGGAAGGCATCCCGGCCACGGCGCTGTCTCCGCCGGAACTCGATGCGCCGGATCGCCAATATCTCGACCGCGTGATCGCGCACATTATGCAGGACCAGCTATCGCGGCAAGAAGCCTATCTTCCATTTTTGGCGACTACAGGAAATATTTCGCCGTTCATCGGGCTGTTGGGAACCGTGCTGGGCATCATCGATTCCTTTCGAGAGATCGGGAAGCAAGGCACCGCTAGTATTGCGGCAGTCGCACCGGGAGTGTCCGAAGCGCTTGTCGCCACGGCGGCCGGTCTCTTCGCGGCGATTCCCGCAGTCATCGCCTATAATTACTATCTCGCTCGTATCCGTAAATCGGCCTTCAGGGTGGAAGCCTTCAGCATCGAACTGCTGAACACCGTACTGGCCCGCATGAAGCAAGTCGGAATCCGCGGATGATTTTTGAAAGCCGTCACCGACGCTTTCTCGCCGAGATCAATATCATTCCACTCGTCGATGTGGTGTTGGTCTTGCTGATCATCTTTATGGTGACCGCACCGATGCTGTATCGGGGCATGGACATTACACTGCCGACCTCTTCCAGTAATACCATCAAGCCCGAAGAGCGTCTCGTGCTCACGATCGAGCGAGATCAGAAGGTGTATCTCGATAAGGATTTGGTGCCGGTTGGACTTCTGGAATCGAAACTCAAAGCGGCCAAGCAGCGCAATGCAGACGTCTCCGTCTATCTGCGAGCCGACCGGGATGTCGCGTATGGCACGGTGGTGCAAGTCATGGATGGAGTGAAACGCGCGGGGATTGAAAAACTCGGCATGGTCACTGATCCTCAATCCACGCGCGAGCGAGTTGCCGACGAGTCGAAGCGCAAGGGGAATTAGCAAGTATGATGGTAGGCACGTATCCCCAGATTGCTCTCATGTCGTACGGACCCTCTTCATCCGGACGATATATGAAAGTGATGATCGGATTCTCATTGGCGCTTCATGTTCTCGCGCTCCTGTTCATCTCAGGATTGCGCTTGCCGGGGAAAATGGAGCGGCCGCTGGCGGCGTATGAAATTTCCTTGGTCACGATGCCGACGCCGGTCAGCCAAGAGAAGCCCGCCGTGACTCGTCCTGTTGAGCCGCCGACGCCGAAAGCTCCGGAGCCGCCTGTGCCCACTGTAACGAAGGAAGCCGCGCTCCCGCCTCCCCAGCCGGTTCGCATGACGCCCATGCCGCATGTGCGCGCGCTCGAACCGATCCCAATGAAACCATCTCCTGCTCCGCCGGCGCCGAAAGTTCGACACGACCCGCCTCCGCCTGCTCCATCGCCTCCTCCTGTCATGAGACAGACCGAAGCGAAAGCTCCTCCGGCTCCCGTTCCGTCTCCCGTCCGACCCGTCTTGAATCGGGACGTTCTTCGAGGCATCGCCTTACCGACTGAAGTGCCGAAGTTAGGCCAGGTGGAACCCATCCCGGCGGGAACGCAAAAGGAAACCAGGTCCCAGACTCAAACAGACGTTCAGAAAATTCTGAACAATCTTTCCGTTCCGGAATCGGCTTCGACTCCTTCTCAGCAGTCTGCGCCGCCACCGACTCGAACGACTCCCCAGCGTTCGATGAGCGAAGAAATGAATCGACTCCTTGAGCAGCCGCCTGCCAAGGCTGAACCGGCGAAGCCGACTTCCCCCGCGGAATCGCGAATGGCCTCGAAGCCGGTAACGCGCACTCCCGTGACGACGATTCAGGCCGCCGGCATCGAAGGCGGCAACGTTTATTTAGCGAAAGTTCAACGTTTGATCAGCGCGCAATGGAGTGCGCCGCAAGTGGGTATGACCGGCGAGCAATTTCGGGTCCTCGTAAAATTTCGTCTGGATAAAACCGGCCAGGTGAGCGGTCTCGTTGTCGAGCGCACGTCCGGGAATGAGTATTATGATCTGGCGGCGTTGCGTGCCGTGCGCACGGCCATTTTGCCGACGTTTCCTCCGGAAATGTCGGAACCTTATTTCGACGCGCATTTTAGTTTTGCCGTCGGCGAGCCGGTGAGTTAACTCGATGAAAATTTCTCTTGTCGTCCTTTATCTTGCCCTGCTCGGCGGCCTGATCGGGATCATCGAATCCGGCGCGGAAGATGTCTTTATGGAAGCGACGCGGCCGGACTTTCAAAAGATTCCCATCGGCATCTTCGGCTTCCGCGATGGCGGGGACCAGGACCCCAACGGAGAAAAGGCCGCCGATGTCTTGCGTGCGGACCTCCGCCGGTCCCTCATTTTTTCCGTGGCCGATCTTCCGAAATTGGGCATTCGGCTGAACGGCAGATGGGAGAAAGACGCCGTCGACAAGCGATTGGCTCAGCAGGCCTCCGAGCAAGGTATTTCCGTCTTGGTCTGGGGCAAGGTGTGGGCCAAGGAAGCGGACATGCTGCTCGATGGCTATGTGTACGATGGCGGCAGCGGGGATGTCGTGGCGGATCGACGCTACATCGGCTCCTCGTCGGTGCTTCGACAGATGACGCATCGATTGGCCGACGAATTGGTGTTTCGCTATACGGGCGAGCAGGGGATTGCAAGAACGAAAATCACCTTTGTGTCCGAGCAAAACGGCGGCCGTGAACTCTACGTCATGGACTATGATGGATACGGTCCACGCCAAGTGACGGCCGACGGGTTTCTGAATTTAATGCCGCGATGGTCGCGGGACCGCCGGTTTTTGATTTTTACGTCGTACCGCGAACGAACCAAACAGTACATCGACATGGTCGAGATTGCGACCGGCAAACGTTGGACGCTCATTTCATTGCCCGGCTTGAATATCACGCCCGCCCTATCGCCGGACGGCAGTTCCTTGGCATTTGCCACGAGCCAGGACGGCAACTCCGAGGTCTACAAGATGGACACCAACACCAAGGCGTTCCAGCGGCTGACCTTTCATGCGGCGGGCGACCTTTCTCCCGCTTGGTCGCCGACCGGACGTGAACTGGCATTTACCTCAGATCGCGGTGGAGGGCCCCAACTTTTCGTGATGAGTGCCGATGGTTCGAACGTCCGCCGTCTCACTTATGAGGGCGATTATAATGCGGCGCCGGCCTGGTCGCCGCGCGGGAACTGGATCGCGCATGTCTGCCGCACGGAAGAGCGCCAGTACAAATTGTGTCTCGTGAGTCCAGACGGGCAAAAACACATTCGCCTTACCTCCGGCCCCGGCGTCGACGATTCGCCATCCTGGTCCCCCGACGGACGTCATCTGGTGTTCAGCTCGACGAGAGAAGGCAAGAGCCATATCTACATGATCGATAGTGATGGAGCGAATTTGGAACGGCTAACGTCCGGAGGAACTTCTAATACGTCGCCGGCGTGGTCCCCGATGTAGATGAACGGCAATGAATAAACAATCTGAACATCACCTCAACAAGGAGCGTCGTATGCGAAAAGTAGATCTTACCCCCTGTATCGCCGTGCTCGTGGGAGGACTGTTTTTAGTCGGAGCGGGGTGCGGAAAATCCATTCAGGCGAACTCAGGGGCCAAGTCCTTCGAGCCGGGCGCCAAGCGAGAGGCGACTTCGGTACCGAAGACCACGGCCTCAACCGGAAGCGGGCCCGGTAGCAGCAGCACTCCTAGCAGCAAGCCGCCGACAGCGGCTTCTTCACCGCGGGAGCCGCTTAGCTCGGAACCGGAGACCCCGATTCCGTCGTTGTCCACGCTCGATTCGGGACCCGGTCCGTTCAATGCGAAAAAATCCGATGAGCAGCGCGTGCCAGGCGATCTGCTCGTCGCCAAGACCGAGCCGTCGGATATGAGCCGGCGCCAGGTCGAAGAGATTCAACGCGAGCAAGTTGCGACGGCCGCCTCGGGCCTGGAGGATGTCTATTTCGGATTCGATAGCTGGCAGATCAGCAATGAAGGCAAGCAGACGTTAATGGTCGATGCCGAGTGGATCAAGGCGAATCCCTCACAAAAGGTGACGATCGAAGGTCATTGCGATGAACGAGGCACCTTGGCCTACAATCTCGTGTTAGGTGAGAAGCGAGCGAAGGCCGTGCAGACATATTTGACGGAGCTGGGCATCAATGCGAACCGTCTGACCGTCGTCTCATATGGTAAAGAGCGGCCCTTCTGCAAGGATCGTGAGGAGAGTTGCTATCAGCAGAATCGGCGCGGGCATATCGCCATTCGCGTTCAATAGGGTTGTAGTTCGCTGGATTCAGGAGGAGTGAGTGACATGAGAAACCTTCTCCCAGATCGGTGTGTCTTTTCTGGAGGTGCAGCAGCTTTCGGCTTACTGTCCCTGCTGTTATCGGGCTGTATAGCCCAACAGGCCGAGCTGAAAGACGTGGAGCGAAATCTCGGGACAAAAATTTCGAAGCTCGATCAACGCGACAAAGAATTGCAGCAAACCGTCAAGCAGGCGAAGATCGATGTCGATAAGTTGGTCAGCGAGACCCGCGCGCGCTTGAGCCAGGAAATCACCGCCTTGCGCGAAGAGGAATTGCCGCAGCTCCGTGGAAGCCTCGATAAGGATGCGCATCAGGTCTCGACGTTGCGCAACCGCCTCGATGACTTCGAGCATCAACTCGCCAAGCGGTCCGCGGCCCTCGAAAAAACGCAAACCGATCAAGCGGCGGCGGCGAAGGCGGATCGGGACCGGCTCCACGAGGATGTCTCAAAGTTGGGCGGTCGTATCGATTCGATGAACGGCACCGTGACGACCGTCACCAAAAAGTTGGGAGAAAAACTCGACGAGCAGGATAAGGGCATGACGGCCCACGATGCGAAAGTCCAGCAGTTGGAGTCCCAGAATCGGTCGCTGACCGAGCAGATGACTCTTTATAAACAGGCCTTGGCCGATTATAAAAAAGCGCTGACCTCGTTGGGCGAAAAGCTCGTGCAGGAAGAGCAACGGACGATGGAGCTGTCGAACAAAATCAGCGGACGCGCCGATCAGTTAGCGTCCAAAGTGGATACGGATACAAGGGCGACGACCACGTATCTCAACGACGTCAACAAGAATGTAGGGTTGATCGCCAAAGCCGTCGAGAATATGAATGCGCAACTGGTTCCGCGTGTGGAAGATCAGGACCGCCGGTTGGACGAGCTCACCAAAATGATTCATGGCATGGATGCGCAGGTCAACGCTGTGAATCAGTCCGCGGCTCAATTGCGAGCGTCTCGTGAACAAGGCACGACAAAAGTCGCAGACGAGTCCACTTCGCAGGCGTCCGCAGCGACCCCACCATCGACGCATGAGCAGGTGGCGCCCGTCGTCGCATCGGTGTCGCGCGACTCAACGGCTCACACCGGACAAGCCAGAGAGCTCTACGATCGCTATATCACGACCTTCAAGCAGGGGAATCTGGATGGAGCATTGCAAGGCTTTTCCCAATTTCTCACGGAGTATCCGACATCGGATCTTGCGGCCAATGCCCAGTACTGGCTCGGTGAATGTTATTACGGCAAGAAAGATTATGCCCGCGCGATCGATGCCTTCGATCGGGTAAAGGTCGGCTATCCCAGCAGTGAAAAGGTTCCGGCCGCGCTCCTCAAAAAGGGATTTGCCTATCTGGCCCTAAAGGACAGAAATCGCGCCTCGTCGGTATGGCGGCAGGTCGTCGATGGCTACCCCAATAGCCCCGAAGCAGGAAGAGCGTTGGAGAAGCTGGCGCAACTCAAGCAGATACGGTGAAGGGAAGAGGCATGGAAAATTTTTCAATGAATCACCGAACGAATTGGGCACGCGCATGCACTGTCATGGGCGGAGGGTGCGCGCTCCTCGGGGTGCTCCTGGCCGGTTGCGCGAACCATGCGGACTTTATTGAACTGCGTGAAGAGGTGGGATTGCTTACGAAGGCGCAGGAGCAAGCGCAGAAGCGAAATGAGACGCTGCAGCGGCGTCTGCAAGCTCTGGAGACAGGGCGTCCTCCGCTGAGCGAAGATCCGGCGTCAAAAGGCCACGATACGGCTCAACAGCGCGTGCAAGAATTGACGGTGCGTTTGGGTGACCTGGAAAGTCGGCTGTCGCGACTGGAAGATAGCAAATCGGCCGTCGCCGCGAAACAAGAGGAGCCCCCTCGTTCATCGACATCCTCCCGTCAGTCGGAAGCGTCGGAGACGAGCGCAACCACGGCCTCCTTGCCGGGAACACCCGGGATTTCTCCGACGTCCGCTTTCAACCTCGCCTATAACGATTATTTAAACGGCCGTTACGATCTGGCGGTAACCGGTTTCCAGCGCTTCTTAAAAGATTTTCCTTCGACCTCGTTGGCGCCCAACGCATACTATTGGATGGGCGAATCCTACTTCAGCCAAAAGGATTATCCGCACGCCAATCAAGCCTTTCAGAAGGTGGTGAACGATCACCCGCGCAGCGAAAAGGTGCCGCCTGCGCTTTTTAAGATGGGCGTGGTGACGGCGGAAGCGGGTGACCTTCCGAAAGCCCGTGGCTACCTTAGGCGTGTCATTGAAGAGTACTCGACTTCGGATGAAGCGAAACTAGCCAAGAACAAACTCGCCGAAATTCGATGAAGCAGTATCGCCGCACTCGGGCTCACTGCATATCACTATATCCCTGCCGGATTGTCTCTTTGCCGGTCTCCCACACGGGTCATCCTTCCGCGATGTGCGATCGATGAACGTTGATGTCCATCTAGGAAAAATCCATGTCCTGCCGGGTGAGATCGTCAGTCGCATTGCGGCGGGCGAGGTCATCGAGCGGCCGGCCGCCGTCGTGAAAGAATTGGTCGACAATAGCCTGGATGCCGGCAGTACCCGAATTGCCATCGAGATCATGGACGGCGGGCGCAGGCTGATTAAGGTCACGGATGACGGTGACGGCATCAGCGCCGCCGACGTTCCGCTAGCTTTTCAACGCCATGCGACGAGCAAATTGCGCCATGATGCTGAATTGTTTTCGATCGAGACATTAGGATTTCGAGGTGAAGCGCTTCCGAGCATTGCCTCCGTCTCGAAAGTACGCCTGTTGACGGCATGCCGTGACGAATCGGTGGGCACCTTGTTGGTGATGGACGGCACGACCAAACTGCAAGAGGCGGCCTCGCCTCAGGGTACGGACATCGAGATCGGCGACTTGTTCTTCAATACGCCGGCGCGCAAGAAATTTTTAAAGACGACCGGGACGGAGTTCTCTCATATTTGTCAAGTCGTGCAACAGGCCGCCTTGGCCTGGCCGAGTGTCCATTTCCGTCTGACCCATAATAGCGTGCAGGTCTGCGAATATCCCCGCGCGGAAACGGCGCGCGATCGCATCCTTCAGGTCTATGGCACCTCGCTGGTCGATCAGATGGTCATGGTGCAGGGCGAGTTGTCTGGATTGCGCGTGCATGGCATGGCGGTCACCGCGACCGCTGCGCGTGCGAGCCGCTCGCCGCAAGAACTATTCGTCAACCGACGCCCGATAAAAAATGCGACGATCTCTCATGCCATCTATGATGGCTATGGTGTCTCCTTGGCGAAAGGGCATCACCCGCTGTTTGTCCTCTTCGTAGAAGTCGATCCGGCCCGGGTGGACGTGAACGTCCATCCCACGAAACGCGAAGTGCGGTTTGCCGACCCAGACCATGTTCATCGCACCGTCCAACGGGCGATTCGCTTCGCCGTCGGTTCTGCTGCAATTGAAGGAGCTTTCGCAGGGATCTCTTCATCCCAGATGGGTGGCTCACTGAACACGGAAAGTGGAACGGTTGATCTTCGGGGAAACAGCGAAGGGCCGTTATTTCTTTCGTCGTTGCGGTCCCCTGAATTTCAGGGCGTCTCGGCCGATGCGCCGGCGGATCTCTCAGGACAGTCTATTCGAGAACCTTCCTCTTCTTATCAGGTGCAGTCACAGGTGCAATCATTGGGGGACGTGATTCCCTTGGGGCAAATTGACCAGACGTTTTTAGTGGCGCAGGTGGGGTCCGAGTTACATGTAATCGATCAACATACGGCGCACGAACGAGTCCTGTTCGAACGCCTGCTGAAAGCTGCGTCTCGACAGACCGCTGTGCAGCAGCCTCTCTTGATTCCTGAGCCCGTCACAGTGCCGCTTCACCAGGCGGTGCACCTAGAGCAACACTTGGCCGAGCTGTCTATGCTGGGTCTCGATCTTGAGCCGTTTGGAACAGGGACGTTCCTGGTGCGCGCGGTCCCGGCCTTGCTGGGTCGGATAGATGGCTCGGCACTGGTGCAGGGCCTGTTGGAAGATGTGACCGACTGGAGTACCCCCACATCGTTCGAACAACGCATGCGTCCCATCTTAGCCACCATGGCCTGTCACACAGCCGTGCGAGCAGGGCGGCCCATGGCACTTCCCGAGATCAAAACGCTTATCGAAGATTGGGTGGCGGAAGGGTTGCCGGCGACCTGCCCTCACGGCCGTCGAGTCGCATTGCGATTACCGGCGGAGGAATTGCAAAAGATCTTTGGCCGATAAATGACGATAACTGGTAACCATCATCAGAAGCCGCTGGTCGTCCTCATCGGGCCGACGGCCGTCGGAAAGAGTCGCATCGCCATTCCATTGGCGCAGGCGCTCAAAACCGAGATTCTGACCGCCGATTCGCGGCAAGTGTATCGGGGAATGGATATCGGGATGGACAAGCCGCGTCTGGACGAGCGTGGCGGAATCCTGCATCGGCTCATTGATCTCGTCGAACCGGACCAGCCGTTTAATGTCGGTGAGTTTCGCCGCCTGGCTCTCAATGAGATTGCCAGATTGCACCAGAACGGCCGGGTACCACTGATGGTCGGGGGCACCGGGCTCTACGTACGAGCGATCGTCCGCGGTTTATGGGAAGGACCACCGGCTGATTGGGATTATCGGCATCGTCTTGCGGCAGTGGCCGAGAGAGATGGGACGGAGCCGCTCTATCGCGAATTGGCGCAGATCGACCCGGAGTTGGCCGCACGGCTTCATCCACGGGACGTCATAAAAATTATTCGGGGCCTGGAAACGTATCACGTGACGGGTCATCGATTGTCGGAGCTGCATCGAGAACACGGATTTGCCGAACATCCGTTCTCATCACTCCTCATCGGCCTAACCCGGGACCGGCAGGCCCTGTATCGACGCGTCGAGGCCAGGGTGGATGCGCAACTAGCAGCAGGACTCGTAGAGGAAACACGCCGATTGCTGGCCCAGGGATATGGCCGTCACTTGGGCTCCATGAAGGGATTGGGATACCGCCAGATGTCCGGCTATCTAGCCGGTGAGTACTCTTATGAAGAGGCCGTGCGGCTGCTTAAACGAGATACACGCCACTTTGCCAAACGCCAGTACACATGGTTCCGAAAGGAGCCCGGCATCGTCTGGGTGGAAATGGAAGAAGACGAATCGGTTGATTCGACCGTCTCAAAACTGCTTAGCATGGTGCAGGATTTTTTGTCACAAGGGATCGATCGTGACGGCTCGCAAGTGCAATCGGCCGCACTCATGGCAGGGTCATAGGAGATAGAGTGGCGCGCAAATCGGAGACAGTGACGGCAGAGATCGGCATTATTGGAGGCAGCGGCCTCTATGAGATGGAAGGACTCCAACAGGTTCGGGAGAAGCGGATCACCACTCCCTTCGGCCGTCCCTCGGACGCGCTTCTGCTCGGCACCCTCGACGGTGTGCGCATCGCGTTTTTAGCGCGGCACGGCCGCGGGCATCGACTCAGCCCGAGTGAGATCAATTATCGGGCAAACATCTATGCGTTGAAATCCGTCGGTGTCAGCCGAATCATTTCAGTCAGCGCCGTTGGTAGCATGAAAGAAATCGTCAAGCCAGGGCATTTGCTCCTGCCCGATCAATTTATCGATCTGACCAAACAGCGCGCCTCGACCTTTTTTCAGGATGGTATCGTCGCGCACGTGGCGATGGGCGATCCGGTCTGTCCGACCGTCTTTCGCGCGCTCGCCCGCTCCTCGCGCGCCATCGGCGCCACGGTGCACGAAGGCGGCACGTACGTGTGCATGGAAGGGCCACAGTTTTCGACGCGCGGAGAATCGCTGCTCTATCGACAATGGGGCGTCGATGTGATCGGTATGACCAATATGCCCGAAGCCAAATTGGCCCGCGAAGCGGAACTCTGTTACGCCACGCTCGCTCTAGCCACTGACTATGATTGCTGGCATGAAAGCGAAGATTCGGTGAGCGTGGAAATGATTCTCGCCACCTTGCACAAGAATGTCGAACTAGCGAAGCGGGTAATTCGAGGGGTGCTTCCCATTGTGCGTGATGTGCGGGAGTGTCAGTGCGCCGATGCGTTGAAATATGCGATCGTCACCTCTCCACACATCATTCCTCGATCGACGCGTCAAAAACTCGATCTACTCATCGGCCGTCATATGCCGTCAACCAAGGGAGACCGCTGAGATGGGGAAACTACTAGTCGTGGGATCGGTGGCGTTGGACACGGTGCGCACCCCGTTCGGAGAAGCCACGGAGGTCTTGGGCGGCTCCGCCACATTTTTTTCGGTCGCGGCCAGCTATTTTACGAACGTCGACCTCATCGCCGTCATTGGGGAAGATTTCCCCGAGGCGCATTTAGAGTTTCTTAAGAGTCGCCACATCGATGTCGCCGGATTGGAGAAGCGTCCGGGACAGACCTTTCGCTGGAAGGGGGAATACACCTATCAGCTCAACGAGGCGCGTACGCTGGATACACGGTTGAACGTGTTCGAGACCTTCCGTCCAAAGATCGCCGCCCAATACCGCTCGCCCGGCATGCTCTTTCTCGGCAATATCGATCCCGAGTTGCAGCTCGATGTCTTGAATCAGGTAGAGCGGCCGTCCGTGGTGGCCTGCGATACGATGAATTTCTGGATCGAAGGAAAGCGCGAGGCGCTCTGGCGTGTTCTGGAGAGAGTGGACATCTTAATCATCAACGACGGCGAGGCGAGGCTCTTGGGACAAGATTCCAATCTCGTGCAAGTCGCCAAAACCATCTTGGCCAAAGGCCCGAAGCACCTCATCATCAAGCGTGGAGAATACGGCGTCTTGTTGTTCAACCGGCAACAGGTGTTCGGCGCGCCGGCGTTTCCGCTCGAGCAGGTGAAAGACCCCACAGGAGCCGGCGACACTTTTGCGGGCGGATTTATGGGATATCTGTCCGCCACGGGGACGTTGACTGATGCGTCGATCCGCCAGGCCATTGTCTTCGGGAGTGTCATGGCCTCGTTTACGGTAGAAGCCTTTAGTCTTGACCGCCTTCGCGTTCTAGAATACAAAGAGATCGAGGGACGGTTTCGCGAGTTCAAGCGTCTCACCCACTTTGAGGACTTGTCATGATGTCTTTGTTGACCTCGATCCACAATTCGAGACGCGCGCGTAGGCACGCAATCCTCGTGATCGCCGGCTGTGTGGCGATCGCGGTAACGGGTTGTGCCTCAGAAGACAAGATCAAAAAATCCACAGGCTATTATCAAGAAGGACTGGCCAATCTCGACGCCGATCGGCAGGCGGCGTTCGTCTCATTTCAAAAAGCCATCAAAATGAATCCGAATCACAAAGAGGCCCATTACTCACTCGGGCATCTGTATGCGCTCCAGGTCAAGTATCCACAAGCGGAAGAGGAGTTTCGCGAGGCGTTGCGCATCGACTCGGAATATTCCGAGGCTCATAATTATTTAGGACAAGTTTTAGAGCGACAAAATCGATGGCCGGAGGCGATCGAAGAATATCGTCGTGCCCTCACCAATCCGCTGTACGGCACACCGGACTTGGCGCGGTTCAATTTGGGCCGCGCGTTGGTTCACGAAGGAGACTTGCAAACCGCCGCGCAGGCCTTTGAAGACGCGCTGCTCATCAGCCCGCCCACCGTCCCGCCGGCGGTGCTCAATCTGGAGTTAGGCCGGGTTTACGCGAAACTTGGGTACGATACGAAGGCGAAGGACACGTTGACCCGTGTTAAGACGCAAGACAAGGGAGGGCAATACGCAGCGGAAGCCGACAAGTTGTTGGGAAGGCTGAAGCCGTAATCATCTTATGGAATCCATCGGAGAGTTTTTCAAACAGGTCAGGGAAACGAAGGGGTTGACGCTCGATGATGTCGCGTTGAAGACGCGTATCCATCCCGACTTTTTGATTGCGCTCGAAGAAGGCAACTTCACGAAGCTTCCCGATCAGGTCTTTGCCAAGGGATTCGTTCGGTCTTATGCGCGCTCCCTTGGCTTGGATGAAGAGGACGCCATGCGCCGCTTCGAAGGGTCGGCCGGAGCATTTTATGAAAAGCAGGCGGAGCGAGAGATTCTGCGACTGAAGCAAGCGGAGGACGATCGGCGAAAGAAGACGAATCGAAAGGTGGTGCTCGCGGCGATTGCGGTAGCGCTGCTTGGGCTGATCCTACTCATGTCCCGTGAGCATGCGACGGTTGCTCCGGCTCGTCCCACGATCGATACTGAACCTCCGGTGAGCAAATCCTTGCGCACTCCCACGTCGATGGCCGCTCCGGACAAAGCGGAGGAACCGGAGAAAGAACGACCGGCAAGCAATTCTCGTACGGAGTCGGTGGCTGCTCCTTCGTCGACTTCGTCTCCCGCCGCCACGCTTCCCCCTCCGACGGTTCGAGACGAGACCGTCTCCACCGCGTCGGTCCGTACCGATCCTATGCTGGGAGGCCCCGCGCCTGACGGATCGTTGGTGCTGACCATCGAAGCATTGGAACTGACCTGGGTCGTCGTCCAAATCGATAACGGCAGTCCTGAAGAAGCGCTCATGAGGCCAGGGGAGCGTGTGCAATGGAAATCCTCCGATCGGTTTACATTGACCTTAGGCAATGCCGGCGGAGTCCGCGTCGAACTCAATGGAAAAGAGCAAGGACCGTTTGGACCGAGTGGTAAGGTCGCGAGGGATATCGTGCTCAAACGTTCGTAAACTTCCTTGATGTGGCGGAACAGCAATTCGTTAAGCCAAAATGTCCCAAGAAACGATGTGAGCTGAATCAAATTTTTTCTTATTAGATTCTTCGGGATGGAGAATCAAAGGCTTTGTAATTCTTTTTTGATGGCACGATGTTTGGTTGCGTGAATAGCGGGAGATCGTCACACCGAAGGCACTGGGATGTTGCTTGACAAGACTCGAGGGCCGTTGCTATAGTGCCGCGATTTTTGTATTAAAATCATGGTCGTAGGACGAATGGTCGGTGTGCCGTCGGTCTCTACTGGAGGTCTTTTTAATAGGTATTTTTCACACAAAGGAGGAGCTGTGATGGGGTATCTGTTGAAGTCGGTCGGTGTGTTGTCGATGACAGTCTTGCTCGCCGGCGTGGCGATGGCGGAAGAGAAAGATCCGTTGAAGCCCCGCGTTCCGCCGGATCAGATGGCCGACGCCAAGGCCATGAAGAATCCAGTGGCTTCGTCACCGGAGAGTATTGCCAAGGGGAAGGCATTGTTCGAGGGGAAGGGCACTTGCTTTAACTGTCATGGGAAGGAAGGCAAGGGCGATGGCCCGGCCGGCCAGATTCTTAATCCCAGCCCCCGCAATTTCACAAACTGCAAATTTCACAAGAAGCGGAAAGATGGGGAGCTCTTCTGGGTGATCAAGAACGGCAGTGCGGGAACCGGCATGGTTCCATTGATCCCGGCTGCGATCAACGAGGAAGAAGCGTGGACGATCATCAATTACGAGCGCACCTTCTGCAAGGATAAGGGCGGCGAATAGTTAGTCTTGTCCGTACGAGAAAGCAGAGAGGGCCTTCCCTCTCTGCTTTTTTATTTGGGGCGATCAACAGTACGATGCTACGATCGGCATGACAGCTCAAGGCGCACTAGACCGCGGCTAGCGAGAGGGCTTGGTGAGTAACGTCGGATTGACGCCCGATTGGCCGGCGGGAAGAATGTGCGGATGCTGTTCCTGATTGAAGGCGCTTTTCGCGGCCGGTGGCACGGATCGGCTGACAAAAGCGGCCAGTTCTCCCAGCGTTACCTCTCCATCGAGATTATCATCCGCTTCCCCCTTCAGCCCTCGCAGTAAGTAATAAGTAAAGAGGCCGTGCCGGAGCTTGTCGGACTCCAACCCTTCTCGCACGCCGGTCGTCGCAATCAGGCGCATGATATGAGTGCCCCCCAGATCCCATTGCGGCTCTTTGATCTTTGCTTTTTGATCGCCGTTCAATCGAGCAACAGACCCGTCGAAGATCAACACAATCTGCTTGGCCTTTAAGCGAGATAGGGCGATTTGCAAATCTTTAAGTGGATAGAGCCGGGAGGCTGAGGTCCCGCCTTCGTAGGGCACCAGGAACGTGTCGCCCGAGGAAGACACCTTGGCCTGTCCGGAGAAGTAGACGATGACGACCGAGTCCGCCGTGACGCGGATTGGCAGCCAGTCGAGAATGGTTTCTTCGATGTCGGGCCGAAGCGCTTTCATGTCGATCATCAGGCGAATGTTGGATGGTGGCACGCCGCCCAGGGTCTGAAAATAATTCGCGATCATTTCCGCGTCCAGGGAAGCATATTTTCGCACCGGCACCTGAGGATCACGATGCGTGCTGATCCCGACGGCGATCACAAACGTATGCGGTTGCTGGAATGCCGACGGCTTGGGAATCTGATCCACACTGTCCGAGAGAGGCGCGGCTGGAGTGGGAGCACCCTGAGGCTTGGATGGAATGACGGCGACCCCAGTAGATTCAGCGACGGACGGCTTGGCCGATGCTGGAGGAATACCGGCTGCCGGAGCGACCGGCGCCACGGCTTGCGATGGTTCGAACAGGGCGCGCGACTCCCGCATGAATTGCGTGCCGAGCACGACGGCCGTATCGTGGAGGAAAGGGTCCATCGAGACATAGGCGCAGCGCTTTTGCGTCGGCTCCAAAATGATTCGTTCATTTCTGGTGGTCTTCAACGTCCGCTCGGCCAGCACTTTGCCGGCAGGATCGCGGAACACGACGAGGGATTCCAACGTGAGTTCAGTCGGCAGCCGATCATAGACGCCGTCGGTTTGAATCTTGAGTCCGGATTGCTGCAAGGTGATATCCGCCTCGACGTCGGCCCGTGTGTCTGCCGGCGAATGTCCGGCGATGACGACAGTCTGAAATGTGCGATGCGCCGCATCCACCAGTACGTCTTCAAGCTCGGACCCAATGCGGAGTTCTTGTGGATGGTTACAGGCATCCGAATATTGTGCAATGGCGGCAGTCAATGAGGGATCAAACTTGACGCGGACCGTAGCGGGAATTTGCGGGCCCATATCGGGAAGCGCAGACTTCTTAATGAGGGCGTTGAATTGCTGGCAACCGTTTAGCAGACAACACGTCAGGGAAAGGGCAATCAAACTCCGGTGCATGGACAGTCCTCAATGTGCGCGACACCCTACCGGAATTAAAATTGGAAAGCAACGTAACCACTGTTGTCAGTCGCGGGCGGCTTCTCTATGCTAGACGGCGAATAAAAGTGCTGACTCTGAGTGCAAAGTGCTGAGCGAATCAGTCACGACGACTCACTCAGGTCTGACTCGCTCGCAGGACTCGGCACGCAGCACTTAAGGACTCGGCACTGTTCGTATGCTCATTCTCGGTCTCTCAAATATGCGTGATGCTTCGGCCGCGCTCGTCGAAGATGGCCGTATCATCGCCGCGGCTGAGGAAGAGCGCTTCGTCAGGATCAAACACGTCACCGCGTTGCCGATCCATGCCATTCGCTATTGTCTACGAGAAGCCGGGGTCGGCCCGGAGGCGCTCGACGGCATCGCGGTACCGTGGAAGTATTGGGTGGTGGGCCGCCGGTCGTTATTGGCGCTCGGTTCGATGCTGCGGTCGCCGCAACTCCTGCGTGTGAAGGGCAAGCGAAGCGTCGAGCGCGTACGGCAGGAGTGGACCGAATTGGCCTGCCTCTCAGGCAAGCTTGCGCAGGCGCTTGGACCGTTAGACGTCAAACCGACCTATCTCGAACATCATCTCTGCCATGCCGCCAGTAGTTTTCTGGTTTCGCCGTTCGAGCGCGCGGCCATCCTCGTCATCGACGGAGCGTCGGAGTCGCACACGGCCATGTTCGCGGTGGGCGAGGGCACGCACATCCGCACGCTGAAACGCATTCCATTGCCCCACTCGTTAGGGCAGTTTTATGCCGCCATGACCTCGTTCCTGGGATTTCGCCCCGACTACGACGAATACATCGTGATGGGATTGGCCGCCTATGGACGGCCGGTCTATGCCGACCTGCTCCGGGAACAGGTTCTTCGCTTGCGGCCGGAAGGGTCATTTTCTTTGAACACGCGTCTGTTGGATTTCCATCTTGCGCGGGTAGGAATTTTTCCGCCGGTTCTACAGCAACTGCTCGGCCCGAATCGACGCCGCGACGAGGACATCACTCAACGCCATCGGGATCTTGCCGCAAGTGCTCAGATGATATTGGAAGAGACGGTGTTGCACATGGCTCGTCATCTCAGGAGCCTGACCGACACGGACAATCTCTGTTTGGCCGGCGGTGTGACCTATAACTGTGTGGCGAATAGTCGCCTCAGCCGAGAGTCCGGCTTTAAGCATCTGTATATTCAGCCTGCGGCGGGCGATGCCGGGACCGCGCTGGGAGCCGTGTTGGCTCTGTCGAGTCGGCTCCAACCGAACCGGCCTAGAGCGTTCATGCAGCATGCGTATCTCGGTCCCCAATTTTCCGAGGAGGAATGCGGCGAAGCCTTGAATCGTGCCGGCTTGAAAGGCGAGGCGTTACCCGACGCGCTGCTCTGTGACCGCGTGGCGACGGAGCTGTCGCGAGGCCGCGTCGTCTTTTGGTTTCAAGGACGGATGGAGTGGGGCCCGCGTGCCTTGGGCCATCGCAGTCTGCTCGCCGACCCTCGACGTGAAGACATGCGCGAGCTCATCAATGCCAAGGTCAAGCTGCGAGAGCCCTTTCGCCCGTTCGCCCCCGCCGTTCTCGAAGAACGCGCCGCCGACTTTTTCGACTGGAGCATACCTTCGCCGTTCATGCTGTTTACGGTGCCGGTGTTGCCGCAAGCAAAAGGCTTGATTCCCGCCGTGACCCACGTTGATGGTACCGCCCGCATCCAAACGGTGGATCGCGAATCCAATCCCTTGTTCAGAAAATTACTGGAAGCCTTTGATCAGGAAACCGGCGTGCCGATCCTGTTGAACACATCGTTCAATGTGAATGAACCGATCGTATGTACGCCGGAGGAGGCGATCCGCTGTTTCATGCGCACGGAGGTTGATTGGTTGGTGTTGGGGAATTTGCTCGTGAGACGGCCGGGATAGATAGTTATGGCAGGCTTAGAAGTAAGGTTGCTGATAACGGGAGGTGAAGGTGCTACTGGTCTTCGTAGACGAAACTGGTGACCGCAAGGATAAGGCCTACCTAGGCTTTTCAATACTTACCATGAACGCAGTTTTCTACCCAAGCTTAAAGCAAAAGGTACATGCGATTCTTGATGGTATTGAATGGGATCGCACTGTCGAGTTCAAAGGTTCCTATCTGTTTTCACAGTCTAAGGGGTGCTCAGAGGTTCAGGTAGAAAGGCGGGTAGAAGCAGCTAATAAAATTCTTGCCTTAAACATGGCATCTGATAACAGCCGTATGAAGTTTCACTATGGGAGATTAAGCTCGAATAACCATTGCGAAGATTACCTCCAGAATCTCCCTACGCTGCTAAAAAAGGCTCTACCTAAGCCGCCTAAAGGCGCTGGGAAGAATCTGCTTACTGTTGTATGTGATGAGCGAGGAGATATTGGGCCTGACAAAATGCAGCAGGCGTTAGCATCATCGATCGGCGAACGTGGTTGGATGCTACTAGAACGGGTAAATATGGTGCGGTCGTCATATGACACCGTAGGGTTGATGTTAGCGGACATTGTCGGCTATCTGAATTCCCGTATAGAAACGATAGGCAATGACGCTGAACTGTTCGAAGGGCTTACCGCCGATCGGCTAAAAAACAACGGCCGACTGCGAAAGTTGCGGTCATCCACAGAATTAATATCAAAGATACGCAGGTTCAAGCTCCACCAGTTGGTCGAGTCCTCTGTCTAGGCATATCCGAAATAGGAAACTGTTGTTGTCCGCAAATGTTTGAACTGAAAACGATCATTCTCTTCATTGCCACCGCGCTTGCCGAGATCGTCGGGTGCTATCTCCCATATCTATGGCTGAAAAAAGACGCGTCCCTCTGGCTGCTTATTCCGGCTGCTGTCAGTCTTGCGGCATTTGTCTGGCTGTTGACCTTACATCCCGCCGCGGCCGGGCGGGTCTATGCGGCGTACGGTGGTGTGTATGTGTCGGTCGCGATCCTTTGGTTATGGATGGTTGATGCCGTGCGTCCTTCGACATGGGATTGGCTGGGCGTGGCTGTCTGTCTGGTGGGTATGGCCATCATTATGTTTGCGCCACGACCCATTTAAAGGATCCGGCGGACGCTCTCCAAGGTTAAACAGGTCTTCCGTTACATTTATGGCGCATTGTTTATTGCTGCCGGGGCGAATCATTTCCTCAACACGCCGTTCTACGTGAGCATCATGCCGCCGTACCTGCCGTGGCATCTGGCGCTGGTGTACCTGAGCGGTGTCGCGGAGATGGGGTTGGGCGCATTGCTCCTATTTGAGCAGTGGTCGGTCTTGGCGGGGTGGGGACTGATCGCGCTGCTGATCGCCGTGTTCCCCGCTAATATCCATATGGCTCTGCATCCGGACCTGTACACGTGGGCCTCTCCTATGAATCTTTGTCTCCGGCTTTCCTTACAGGGTGTACTGATCGCGTGGGCGTATTGGTACACACGGCCGGATAGGAAGCGTTCGTGAATCGTTAGTCGATCCTTGTGGAAAAAGATCACACCTACTTGTCGATTCACGATTCACGATTCGCGAATCACGCCTTGTCCTTTCGCGCTCTCGATGCGCTTCTGTTTTTCTTTTTCATCAATCTCGCGCTTCAGCCTCTCGTCGAGCCGGACTTCGGATGGCATTTGCGGACAGGGTTGGATCTTCTCAGCCATGGTTGGCGGATGCCGCTCACCGATCCCTATTCCCATACGGTACCGGAGTGGCCGTGGGTCGAGCACGCCTGGGTGACGGACGGAATTGTCGCGTTGATCTATAGCGGCCTGGGAAGTGCGGGTGGCCTTGGCGTCATTCTGTTGTTTGCCGCCGTGATTACCGGCGCGTTTGTTCTGTCGGCTGCGACTGCCCGAGCTTCGCGAACGGCTCGTGCCTTGTCGGTCGCGGTCGTCGCATGGATCGCGCTTCCGTTTCTGGGCGCGCGCATTCAAATGGTCACGCTACTGGGATTGGCGTCTGTGCTGTGGCTGTGGAACCGATTCCAACAAGGCCGAGTCAGAACGCTTTGGTTATTTCCCCCGCTCTTTTTGCTCTGGGCCAATGTGCATGGCGGATTTACCGCGGGTCTCTTTACGCTTGGACTACTCCTTGCGGTCACGATCTTCATGCGGATTGTCGCCGACCGACGTCCCGCTTGGTCTGAAAGAGTCGACGAGCCGATCCTGACGTGGCCGCAGATTCGGCACATGGCTGTGATCTTTGGAATATCGGTGGTGGTGACATTGATCAATCCGTATGGATGGCGGCTCTATACAGAGATCGTGCAATCGCTCGGCGACCGATTCATGCTCGACACGCTCCAGGAGTGGCAACCGGTGTCGCTCCTGCATCGTGCCGGGCGGATCTATGTGGTGTATTTGGGTGGACTGGCATTGCTCATGCTGTGTTTCTACCGTCGTATCGAACCCACGCGATGGGCGGTGCTCGGGGTCTTTCTTGCCCTCTCATTACGGCATTGGCGGAATGTGCCGTTTTTTCTTCTCGTCAGCATTCCGCTTGCGGCCGATCTGATTCAACTTGCCGTCGCATGGATGGTCGAACGGGTCTCGATCTTTCGGCGACATCCTATCCAATGGCTGTTCGGCGTCTTGGTAGCATTAGCCCTTGGAATGGCATGGCTCGGTGCGGACCATCTTGAGCGGGTGGCTCTGTCCGGAATGGAGCCGGAGCAATTTTTTGCATCGACCGAGTATCCAATGCAAGCCGTGCAATGGATACGAGAACATCGGCGGGAGCTTGGCACGAAGTTGTACAACGATTATGGGCTTGGCGGGTTTTTGCTCTGGTGGCTGCCAAACGAAAAAATTTTTATCGATGGACGTATGCCGGCTTGGAGAATCGGCGATCGATGGATTTTTTATGACTATGTCGCATTGACGAGCTGGGATCCGCCCGCTCTCGGCGTCCTGGCCAAGTATGGCGTGGACTGGGCCATCACCGCGACCGACGGTCCGCTCGATCGTGTCCTTCGCGGAATGCACGGGTGGTCGATTCGGTATGAAGATGAAAAGGTGAGAATATTTGTTAAAGCGGCTGACGATCAGTAGGGGTGGGATTTAGCGGTCTGGTAGATCTCTCCGACTTGTCCCGGTGATTCTCGACGACGGTAGAGGCCTTGCGCATCGTACCGGCGCACGGCGAGCAATTCACGCAACAGTTGAAGTCCGTCTCGCATGACGCGCACTTTCGATCCCGGCTGATCCGTCCAGTTGATCGGCACTTCGGCGACTCGGTATTTCCTGAGACGCGCGATGTACAAGAGCTCCAGATCGAACCCATAGCCGGCGATCCGTCGAACGGAAAATAAATCCGCTGCGACCCAGCGGCGGAAGAGTTTGAACCCGCATTGCGTATCGGTAATGCCTGCCAGACCAAAACGTTGCGCTACGTGATTGAACAGATTGCCGAGGATGGTCCGATGCCGGCGCGCGTGGACGTGGTAGCGATCATCGCGTGATGCCAGAAAGCGGGAGCCGATCGCCAGGTCGGCACCTTCCGCCACGGCACGCTCCAGGCGCTCGAGCTCTTGAATCGGCGTCGCTCCATCCGCATCCGCCATGAGCCGCAGCTCACCATGAGCAGCTTGCATCCCGGCATGCACCGCCGCACCCTTCCCCTGATTTTTTGGCAGACGAATCAGCCGAACGGCCGGTGAGTCAACGGCGAATGTCTCAACCTGCTTGGCCGTTTCATCCGTGCTTCCATCGTCGACGACCAGGACTTCATAGCAATCGCCCCGCCGAGAAAGATAGCGTGTGATGCTGGTAAGATAGGGAGGCAGGCGGTCTTGTTCGTTGTACGCAGGAATGACGACGGTCAGCGCGATGGATTGTGTTGCAGAGGGCATGATCACCAACCGTTTGGTTGATGGAAACGAAGGTCGCTTACTAGGACGAGGAGCCTAATCTCAATGAATCCAAATTGCAAGCGACCGCGCAATTCGGATGAGCATTGAACAGGAAGTTGAGGAGCGGCATATGAGTACGACACATGAGAGCGCGTCTCGCGTGTGGCTCGCCGTCGCAAGCCTATTGTTTCTCGTTCAGGTCAGTGCCTGTGCGTCGTCAACGCCTCCGCGGCGATTGACCGATTACATCGGCCCACAGACAGAGGTCTCGAATGCGCCCTTACCGCCCAGACCTATTCATGCGGGTCTTGTCGTGATTCCGGACATGTCGCGTACGAGTACCGCAGTCTTGCCGGATGAAGCCTTGAATAGATTGAGCGGTATGCTCCAACAAGAGTTGAGCGAGATGACCTTGGTCGTGATCGACACGATCATTCCATCCGAAGGGATTCGGCCGAACGGTGATTTCGCTCAACTCAGGGAACTGGGCACGCGGTATGGTGTCGATTATCTCGTTGTAGTGATCGCTTCTGCCGTTGAGCAGGAATATCCGAAAACTGTCTTTCTGGGATGGGTCACCCATGCGCAGCCGGGATGGCGTCGGGATAATTGGTCGTTGTTGGAAACGGCATTGCTGGACGTTCATACGGGTCACACATTCGTCCGAGCAGAGGGAGTAGGATTTGCAACATTGGATCGACCGGCCGCTCCCGGCATCAATCAATGGTACCCGGTGATTCAATTGCGGCCGCTGGACCGTCGCTATTATCCTCTGACCTATGAAGGAGCGCCAAACACGTTACGCGTGATCGCCATGCAGGAAGCCGCCAAACGGCTGGTGCTCAAGTTCCAGGATGCGTGGATCGAGAAGCGCCAACAAGAGTTGGATACGGCAGGGTAAAAATGTGACCGTCAGTGGTGTGGAAGCTGCAAAGGTTTTGCTTTGAATGGAAGAGAGCGGTTAGTGTAAGATCGTGTCATTTCTCACATAAAAACCTAGACGTGCGTTTCTTCGCACGTCGCAAGCCGTTGAGGGATCACTATATGCCCATCATGGATAAGGTTCGGATTCGTATCTCTGCCGATCGCCGTCGTGACCGGCTCGGCGTGCTGATGATCGCGGGATTGTTGTGTCTGGGACCGCTAGCCTGCGGTGTTCTGACTCCGTCGAAGGGAGCGGCATCGGCTCCTCCCGCAGGCATGCAAAGCTTTGCGGATATTGTCAAAAAAGTGACTCCTGCCGTGGTGAACGTGGCCGTGGTTGGTGGTGCAGAACGTCGAGAAGGCGGTCCAGGTCCACGACGGCCGCTGCCTCCTGGTCCCTTTGGTGGTCCCGGCGGCCCTGGTGGTCCAGGCGGGCCTCCCGATGAGCCACCGGGCATGGAACCTCCTAGTCCTCCTCCGTTTCCCGGACCTCCGGGCGGGCCGCATGGCCGTCCCGAGCAAAGCGCAGGATCCGGAGTGATCGTCGATCCCCGAGGGCACATTTTGACGAATAATCATGTCGTCGACAATGCGTCGGAAATCACCGTGACGTTGCAGGATAGCCGTGAGTTCAAAGCCAAAGTGGTCGGAACAGACCCGAAGACCGATCTTGCCATCATTAAAATAGAGGCCGACAATTTGCCGGCGCTCAAATGGGCGGACTACGAAAAATTGCAGGTGGGAGATTTCGTGCTCGCCATCGGCAGTCCGTTCGGGCTCAATTCCAGCGTGACGTTCGGCATTATCAGCGCCCTGGGCCGAGGGAACGTCGGCATCGCCGACTATGAAGATTTTATTCAAACCGACGCGGCCATCAACCCGGGAAACTCGGGGGGAGCGTTGGTGAACATGAATGGGGATCTGATCGGCATCAACACGGCGATTTTTTCGCGCACGGGCGGATCGGAAGGGATCGGATTCGCGATTCCCAGCACGATTGCGATGGACGTGACCGATGCACTAATGAAGAGCGGCAAGGTGGTGCGTGGATGGCTGGGGATCGCCATTCAAGAAATTACGCCCGCCCTGGCCAAGTCGTTCAAGTTGCCGGAGCAACGCAAGTCTGGCGTGTTGATCAGTGATGTGAACGAAGACGGTCCGTCGGCGCAGGCCGGCCTGAAGCGCGGCGACGTGATCATTGGGTTCGATGACCGCGAGGTGAAGAACGTCAGCCAGTTGCGTAATATGGTTGCGCGGACGATCGTAGGGCGTCAGGCGAAATTGAAAGTATTGCGCGAAGGCAAAGAGCAGTTCTTAAACGTGAAAGTGGGCGAACGGCCGACCGATGAAATGTTGGCGAAGAAAGAACCGTCTGCGCCGCAGACACCGCAAGACTCCGTCAAGCCGCCCGACAATGTGTTGGCTTCGTTGCGTGTTCAGACCCTGGACGCGGCCACGATGAGCCAATTGAACTTGCCGGGTAAGACGTCCGGCGTGCTGATTAATCATGTGGAACCGGGAAGTCCCGCGGAAGCGGCTGGTCTGCAGCGTGGGGACGTCATCCAAGAAGTCAATCACGAAGTGATCAAGGCGTTGGATGATTACCAAAAGGCGTCCGCCAAGATCAAGAAAGATGAGATGGCGGTGCTGCTGTTGAGCCGCCAGGGAAATAATCTGTTCGTGGCGGTGAATCCGAAGTAGGTCGGTTACGCGGGTCACGCCAGGGGCAGCGCACTCATGCCTGATTTTAAGCGACTCGGAAAGTGGCTGCAGGAATCCGTCTTTGCGCCGCTCGAAGACAAAAAGATGCCGGTCATGGAGCACCTGGTGGAGCTCCAGGTCCGGCTCACCCGCGCCGTCATTATCGTGGGTCTCGTCTTCGTGGGCACGTTCTTTTTTGCAGACACGCTGGTGCAGTGGCTCCGCGTGCCGCTGCAAAACATGTTTGTGCCCGGCAAACTGGAATGGGAACCCACTGATTTGCCGACCATTCCGTTCGTGTTCTTGGCTCCTGCCGAGGCGCTCTGGCAAAATGTGAAGGTAGCGGGCTTGTTCGCGCTCGTCATGGCCACGCCCTACGTGTTGTGGGAAGTCTGGCAGTTCGTCTTTCCCGGTTTGCACAGTCATGAACGAAGATTCGTTGCGCCGTTCGTGTTTATCAGCGCGGTGGCGTTTTACGCAGGCATCTCGTTCTCGTTTTTCTTCGTTCTTCCGTTTGCCTTGAATTTTTTGATTTCGTACGGGGTCAACGCCGGATTTATCCCGCAGATTTCCATCGCACAGTATGTAGGATTCGCCCTGTGGTTTTTGCTCGTATTCGGCTTGATCTTCGAGGTGCCGCTGGCGATTACCTTAATGGCGAAGTTGGGGTGGGTCAATGCGCCGTTTTTGAAGCGCTATCGAAAGTGGGCGTTCCTCGGTGCGTTTCTCGTGGCCGCGATTCTCACCCCGACTCCGGATCCGTTTAATCAATGTCTGATGGCGGTCCCCTTGTATATCTTTTATGAGGTGGGGATCATCAGCGCGGGGATATTCGGCAAGAAACCCGAATCCGACAGCCAATCCCTCGCGGCCTCCTCCGTGCGCGCCACGGGGTCGGCCCTGCCCATTTCGAAGCCCGCCATGGCGACGACCGGCGACTATGTGTCGGTTCCCGACTCCAACCGCAGGTCTTCGTAGTCGGACGGTCATGTTACAGGTTGCCATCGTCGTCGTGAGCACGAAGATTCTCTCGGGACGTGAGCCCGACACAGGCCGTGCTGCATTAGAGCGCATGGTGGCCACGATTCCAGGAACGGTGGTGGCCTACGAGGTGGTCCCGGACGATCGCGCGCGGATTCGAGAGGAGTTGACGAAACTCTGTGACGAGCAACGCCCCGATATGATTGTGACGATCGGCGGCACCGGTGTACGGCCGACGGATTGGGCTCCCGAAGCGACGCGCGATGTGATCGATAAGGAAGTGCCGGGACTCGGAGAAGCGATGCGACAACAGAGCATGAAGACCATTATGACGGCGATGCTGTCGCGGGGGACGGCCGGTATTCGTAAAGAAACCCTGATCGTGAATTTACCCGGCAGCGTCAACGGCGCCAAGGATAATTTGGCCGTCATTGCGCCGGTCTTGGAACATACGACCGATAAAATCAAAGCCGTTCCACGTTAATCGGGCATTCGTGAATCGCGAAGACCGTCATTAACAGAGAACGATTCACGGAAAGAGGAGAGAAGATGGCCAAAGAATTACCGATCATTCAGACGCCTGGTTCTTCGGGCAACGGCGACACGTGCACGTACATGTGGGCGTGCGCCATTTGCGATGAAAACGAAACGTGTCAGAAGGACAAGGAAGGCCACAGCCGCTGGCTCGTTGCCAAGCGCATGGAACGGATCGAACACAAAGTGCTCATCATGAGCAACAAGGGCGGCGTCGGGAAAAGCACCATGACGACGAATCTGGCCGTCAGTCTAGCGCTAAAAGGGCATGAAGTCGGCATTTGCGACATGGACATTCACGGGCCGAATATTCCGAAAATGGTGGGAGCGGAAGGGCAAAAGCTCAAGATCAGTTCCACCGGCGGCATTATTCCCTTTCAAGCCTACAACTTGAAAATCGCCTCGATGTCCTTCCTGCTGCAGAATCCCGACGACCCGATTATCTGGCGCGACGCGTACAAATACGAATTTATCAATCAATTGCTGGGCGGAGTCGAATGGCAAGATTTGAATTTCCTGCTCATCGATTTGCCGCCGGGGACGGGAAATGAATCGGTGACGACCATCGATCTGCTGGGCGGGGTGACGGGCGCGGTCATCGTGACGACCCCGCAAGAAGTTGCGCTGCTCGATTCTCGAAAATCGGTCACCTTTTGCAAAGACAGCGAAGTGCCGATCATCGGGATCGTCGAAAATATGAGCGGGCTCGATTGCCCGCATTGCCACAACCATATCGAGGTCTTCAGGAAAGGCGGGGGTGAAGCATCTGCGCTGGATATGGGCGTGCCATTTTTGGGCCGTATTCCGCTGGACCCGGATGTCGTCACGCAATGTGATGCTGGCGAGCCGTTTGCCATGTTCTATTCAGACACGCCGACCGCCGATGCGTACCATACTATCGCCAATAAGGTCGATGCGTTTTGCAAGAAGAGCGGGTCGTTGCTCCGCGTGCCACAGCGCCATCAACATTGAATGGTCACGAGAATATTCAACCCATTCTGTTTAACCGTACACCTTTAACATTGTTTTGAAGAGCACCATGGATTTGAAACAGTCCGACCTCACGCCGCTTCACGAAGCACTGACCATCGTCCTAAGCGCCGCACAGCCGTTGGGATTGGAAAAAGTCGCGATCTTGAATGGGCTCGGCCGTGTGCTGGGCGAAGATATCATCGCCACGCGCGATAACCCTCCATGGGACAACTCCGCCATGGATGGTTTTGCGGTCCGCTGGGAGGATTTGAAGCAGGAACATGCGATCGGAAAACCGATCGTCTTAAAGGTGATCGAGGAGGTGCCGGCCGGGAAAGTCGCCACTAAAACCGTCGGCCCGGGTCAGGCGATTCGCATCATGACCGGCGCTCCATTGCCGCAGGGTGCTACCGCCGTGGTAAAGGTCGAAGAGACGGAGCCGTCGGCCGGCTCGGTGAAGATGTTCAAGCCGATCGAGCCTCGCGCGAATATTCGTCCGCAAGGGGAAGATGTCAAAAAGGGTGAATGCATTATCCGAAAAGGTACGCAGATTCGCCCGGCAGAAGCGGGGATGCTCGCCATTCTGGCCAAGTCATTCGTGCTGGTCTATCAACAGCCGCGTGTGGCGATTCTTTCAACCGGGGATGAGCTGGCCGATTTGGACGAACGCTTCAGCGAAGAAAAGATCATCAACTCGAATAGCTATGGGATCGCGGCTGCCGTGCAAGAGGCGGGAGGCATTCCGATCCTGCTGGGGATCGCGGTAGATCAGCCGGAAGCCTTGAAGGAAAAAATCGCCCACGGATTGAACGCCGATATCTTGGTCCTTTCAGGCGGCGTCTCGATGGGAGATTACGATTTTACGAAGGCGGTGTTCAAGGAACTTGGCGCGGACATGAATTTTTGGAAACTCGCGATCAGGCCCGGCCAACCGCTGGCTTTTGGACGAATTCACGATACGCTTGCTTTTGGATTGCCCGGCAATCCGGTCTCCTCGATGGTGACGTTCGAGCAACTGGTGCGTCCGTGCATTTTGAAAATGAGCGGGATGAAGCAGTACGGACGGCCCGTCGTGCAGGCGGAGATCCAAGAGAAATTTACGAAGCGCAACGATCGACGGCATTTCTTGCGCGGTGTCCTGACACGAGAGCAGGGTGTGTTGAAAGTCCGGACGACCGGCGAACAAGGGTCCGGCATTTTAACATCGATGGTCAAAGCGAATTGCCTGATCGATGTCTCCGAAGAAATTGAAACGTTACAGCCAGGGGACGTCGTGAATGTGCAAGTATTGACCAACCAGATCTGGACCAATGAGCCCCCGCCTCCAACCAGCGGCCATGGCACGCCTTGTTGTTGAGAAGGATCGTATGACCCCTCCTATCGTAGGATTTGTTGGGCGATCGAACAGTGGAAAAACGACGCTGATCGAACGCCTTCTTCCCGAACTGGTGCTGGCAGGATACCGCGTCGCGACGATCAAACACGCCGGACATGGGTTCGACCTCGATACGGAAGGCAAAGACAGTTGGCGGCACAAGCGAGCGGGCGCCAGTACCGTCGTCGTCGTGTCCAAGGGAAGCCTGGCGATGTTTTCCGACGTGTCGAGCGAGATTCAGGTCGAAGAGGTGCGCGACAAGTTCTTGGACGCCGATCTCGATTTGATTATCGCCGAAGGATGGAAAAGCGAGGGATTTCCAAAGGTCGTCATCGTGCGGGATCAGTTCGGAGAGGTGCCCATCTCTCCGGACGGTCTGTTGGCGGTGGTGTCGAATACGCCTGTCCAGGTAAGCGTCCCGACATTTCATCCGGATGACATCAAAGGTCTCTGCGAACTGCTCATTCAGCGTTTTCCAAAACGATGATCCGCAAGCCACGGGCTGCCGTCATCCTGACCATCGTGGTGGCCGCAATGATGCTCGGTGGTGTCGCGGTGCCCCTCACCAATCATCCCGACTTCTGCGCAAGTTGTCATACGATCAAGCCTTCCTACGAGACGTGGAAGGTTTCGACGCATAAAGAGGTGACCTGCGTGGCGTGCCATGTCCGGCCGGGCTTTGAACACTGGGTCCACGACAAGGTCTGGAATGGATCGAAGGATCTGGCGATTTATCTGCTCGGCACCCCAACCGATCCGCACAATCTTACGGCGACGGTGGACTCGCAAGTCTGCATCGGCTGCCATCAGGCCATCTTGCGCGTGTCCGAAGTCGCGCCGCGTGATCTGCCCGCGCCTCTAAATGATGTCGGCTTGATTATGAGCCATCGAAAGCACATGAAGGCGTTTGCCACCCGCGGCCAAGGCGAAGGCTGTACGACCTGCCATGCGCGCGTCGTACACGAGAAGCCCATCAAAGGCTACCCGATCGTCGTGCCGAGAGGCCACGTGTCGGAAGATAGTCATCCCTATTATCCCGACCACCCGGAAGGGACACGGCTTCGTAGCGCCACGATGGCCGACTGCTTCCACTGCCATGATGGGAAGACGCAATACGAAAATAAGGTCCTCAGCAAACGTTGCGAGACGTGCCATCTCCCTGACAAACTCAATTCATTTTTATTTAATTAGGACGCTTGTCCCTCCGACCGGCAGAACGCACGACGGTGTTGTAGAATGCGGAATGTCGGCCAACGAAGACGAATCGAGATGATGGAATGTGCGCCGCGATCGTAGAAGTCAAACATCTCACTAAGCGCTTCGGTGATTTCACCGCGGTCGACGATATTTCGTTCGATATCGGGGAAGGCGAAATTCTCGGTTTGTTGGGACCCAATGGAGCTGGCAAGACGACGACAATACAAATGTTGCTCGATTTAGTGACACCTTCGTCCGGGTCGATTCACATGTTCGGTCTCGATTTGAACGCGCACCGCGAAACGATCCTGGGGCGGGTCAATTTCTCGTCCACCTATATTTCCATGCCGTTTTCCTTGACCGTCGAAGAGAACCTCCGTGTTGTCGCAAAACTCTACGGCATGAACGATGTCGGGCGACGTATAGAGGAAGTCGTGAAGATTTTGGAAATGGAAGAGTTTCGGCACAAAGTCACACGGAAGCTGTCGTCCGGTCAGATGACGCGCCTCGCGCTGGCCAAAGCGATCCTCACCGAACCTAAAATCCTGTTTCTCGATGAGCCGACCGCCAGCCTCGATC
>Ga0111538_10000562_pt1 | contig 49973 bp, 36 predicted proteins | sample SoiMethybrSBSTD1_FD_79669 | JGI IMG/M metagenome (GOLD analysis project Ga0111538, IMG submission 79669) | Bulk soil microbial communities from a Populus tree surrounding site in Tennessee, USA - Soil MetaG P. TD hybrid SBSTD1 (version 2)... | ecosystem: Environmental > Terrestrial > Soil >... | reverse complement strand
TCGAGGGCCGCGGCAGCTACTCGATCGACCAGCAGCGCTACAACGGCCAGTTCGGCGGCAACGCGTTCTGGGAGATCAAGAACGGCAAGATCACGCGCATGGTGAGCAACGTCACCTACAACGCGATCACCACGGACTTCTGGGGCAATCTCGACGCGATCTCGGGCAAGGAGTCCTGGAAGATGTTCGGCACCGGCGGCGACGCCAAGGGCCAGCCGACACAGACCAACAGCATCACACACGGATCGCCGTACCTCCGGATTCGAAAGCTGATGATCGGCGCGGCGTATGCCTAGCAGCCGTTAGTCGCTGGTCGCTCGTCCCATCGACAGACGATGGGACTTGACAGGTCGGCCCAACCGATCCATCCTACCCATCGTCTAACGATGGGAGAGGGATGGGCATCACCAATCAACCGCCGGACCTGCTGCCGGGCACGCTCGACATGCTGATCCTGCGGACGCTCGGACGCGGATCGCTGCACGGCTACGCGATCGCCGAACGCATCCGCCTGGTCTCCGACGAAGTGCTCGTGGTGGGCGAGAGCTCGCTGTACCCGGCGCTCCAGCGGCTGCTGGTGAACGGGTGGGTCACCGCGGAATGGGGAGCGTCCGACAACAACCGGCGCGCCCGCTACTACACGCTGACTGCCGCCGGGCGCAAGCGTCTCACCTCCGAGCGGAAAGAGTTCCAGCGGCTGATCGGCGCCATCCAGCAGGTCCTCGACTCCGCGTAGCCCGGCATCCACAGGCGCACTGCCATGAATTTCCTCCGCCGCATCTGGTATTCACTGCGTCACCGGCGCATCGAGCCGGTCAACGCCCTGCGACATGAATGAATTGCCATGATGACCCTACTGAGACGGCTTCGTTATCTCTTTCAACAGCGCCAAATCGAAGCCGAGATCGCCGAAGAGATCGAGGCGCACCGGCTGATGGCGGAGGCCCGCGAACGCAGCGGAGGGACGCCGCCGCGTGAGGCGGACGCGGCGAGTCGCCGCGCGATGGGCAACATCACGCTCGCGCGCGAAGAGGCTCGCGCGGCGTGGATCTCACCATGGCTGGAAAGCGCATACCAGGACGTCGTCTATGCGCTGCGGATGTTCCGGCGCGCGCCGGCGTTCACGGCGACGCTCGTGCTCGTCCTTGGTCTCGGCATCGGAGCAACCACGGCGATTTTCACGCTGGTCGACGGACTCATCCTGCGCGATCTGCCGGTTCGATCGCCGGATCGCCTCGTGTACTTCAGCAGGCCGTCGTTCTCGTATCCGATCTTCACCGAAGCTCGGGCCCGCAGCGCGGAGGTGCTGGAGAGCGTGGCGGCCTGGAGTGTCGAGGACTTTCACGTCGCGTGGGGCCAGGAGCTGGAACCGGCCGAAGTCCTGACCGCGTCCGGCGGGTTCTACGCCACCCTGGGAGTCACCGCAGCGGCAGGGCGTACGTTCTCGGAAGACGACGACCAGATCGGAGGGGGGCCTCACGGCCGCGTGGCGGTCATCAGCGAGGCGGCCTGGCAGCGCCGCTACGGCGGCGATCCGGGCGCGATTGGACGAACGGTTCGGATTGGGCCGGACACCTACACGATCGTGGGGATCACACCCAGAGGCTACTCGGGTGTGGCACCCGGTATCGCGCCGGAGATCACGATCCCTCTGACGAGCAATGTGAGGCCCGGACGACTGACGTCGCCGACATCGAGCTGGGTCCACCTGATCGCACGGCTGCGCGACGGCGTGACGCTTCGGGAGGCGAATGCGTCCCTCGCGCGATTCTGGCCCGCGGTGCTCGAGGCCACCACCCCGTCATCAATCGAAGCGGGCCGCCGCGCCCAATTCCTGGGCCGGAACACCTCACTCGAATCGGCGCGCGCCGGATTCTCGCGGGTGCGCAATCGCTTCGCGCAGCCGCTGTGGTTCCTGTTCGCACTGGTCGGCGTGCTGTTGATCGTCGCGTGTGCGAGCGCCGCGAATCTGCTGCTGGCGCGCGGCGCCGGGCGGCGGCGTGAGATTGCCGTCCGGCTCGCGATTGGCGCAGGCCGGCCGAGGCTCGTGCGACAGATGCTCACCGAGTCGCTGGTGTGGACGCTGCTGGCATCCCTGGCCGGGCTCGTGATCGCCTCGTGGGGCGCCAACTCCCTCGTCGCCCTCATGACCACGCGCGAGCAGAAGATCGACCTCGATGCCGACGTCGGCGTGCGGGTGATGTTGTTCGCCCTCGCCGTAGCCGCGGTCACCTCTGCCATCTGCTCGGTGCTGCCGGCGCTCGGCGCAACCCGGGTCGACCCAGCCGCGGGACTGAAAGTCTCGCCCGACTCCGCCCGGGCCCTTCCTTCGCGCTGGGCCTCAGGCCGATGGATCGTCGCGGCGCAGGTTGCGCTGTCGGTCCTGTTGCTTGGAAGCGCAGCCTTGTTCGGGCGGAGCCTCTACAGCGTGCTGACACAATCGGCTGGCGTCGAACGGCAGTATGTCCTCGTACTCGCAACCGACGTCGATGCGGCCGGATACGACGAGGAGCGGGCGGCGCGCTTCTATCAGGAGCTGCTCGAACGGGTTCGGCGCGTGCCCGGCGTCGCCTCGGCGAGCCTCTCGATGTATCCGCCACTCAGTGGCGGAGATGGCGCCTGGACCGAAAACGTCGGGATCGACGGCGCACCACCCAGGCCGGGCTCGGCCACGGTGTACTTCAACACCGTGTCGTCCAACTACTTCGGAACGACCGGGATGACGCTGTTGCGCGGCCGCGATATCGGTGACAGCGATCGCGAGGCTGCCCTCCCGGTTGCAGTCGTGAACGAGACGCTGGCGCGCCACTTCTTCCCCGGGCAGGATCCGATGGGGCGCCAGATCACGATCGGCAGGGACAAGTCCCGGAAGGACCTCCAGATCATCGGTCTCGTGTCAGACGCCAAGTATCAGCGCCTCCAGGAAACGCCGCGCGCAGTCGCCTATCTGCCATGGCAGCAGCAGCGTGGAGACAACATGTTCATCGAGATGCGGGTCGCGCCGCGGGCCTCGGTTTCGGATCTGGTCCGCCGCGAGGTGCGCGCCCTGGACGCGGTTGTTCCGATTCACATGCAAACTGTTGCTGACCGCATCCGCGAGTCGATCGTCACCGAGCGCGTCCTGGCCTCCCTGGCCGGCCTGCTCGCCGCGGCTGCCGCGGTGCTCGCATCTGCCGGGCTCTACGGGCTGCTCGCATACAGCGTCTCCAGGCGAACCCGGGAGATCGGCCTGCGACTGGCGCTTGGAGCGGAACGCCGCGCGGTCGTCATGGGCGTGTTGTGGGAGTCCGTGGTGCTCGCGCTGATCGGCATCGCTGCCGGCGTTGCCGCCACGCTGGCGCTCGGACGGTTCGCGCAGGGGCTGCTGTTTCAGATCACGCCGGCCGATCCTGTCTCGCTCGCCGCTGCCGCGACGCTGATGTTCATCGTCGCCTGCCTGGCCGGTCTGGGTCCCGCGTGGCGCGCGTCGCGAATCGACCCGGTGGTGGCGCTGAAGGCGGAATGAGGTGTTGTAGCTTCCGGCTTCAGCCGGAAGGCGACGGGCGGCGGTTGAGTTTCGTTCGACAGCCGCATCCTTACGCCTAAAGGCGGAAGCTACCCGTGCTCGAGCCGGATCTCAGTCGATCCAGCGCGATCCCCGCTGCAACCACTACGTTCAGCGAATCCACCGCTTCATCGATGGAGATGCGCACTCGCACATCCGCCTCCTCGAGTGATGCCGGGTCCAGGCCCGGCCCTTCCGCGCCGACCATCACCATGACGCGGTCGTCAGGGGCGAGAGGAGGAACCCCGGAGAGATCGACAGCCGTAACCGATGGCGTCAACGCGATCACCTTGAAACCGCGATCACGAAAAGCTGCCAGCGTGGCCCGCCATTCCTCGGCGCGTGCGAACGGGACCCTGAGCGCTGCGCCCATCGACGTCCTGATCGCCTTGCGATAGAACGGATCGCCGCTTCGCGGATCCAGCAGGACACCGTCTACCCCGAGCGCCGCGGCGGTACGGAACAGACCGCCGATATTGTCGGGATTGCCGACGCTTTCGAGCGCAAGGATGCGCCGGCAGGAGAACAACTCCGCCGGAGCCAGGGACGGCGGCCGCGTGACCAGCGCCAGGCAGCCGCGATGGAAGTTGTAGCCGGTGACCGCCGCCAGATGTGACGCGTCGGCGCAGACCAGGACCGGCGCCGCAGCGCGGGACACCGCCTCTCCCAGAGACGCGTGCGCCGCCCGATTCAGCAGGATGGAGTGGACGTCGAATCTGGTGAGCGCGAGCAGCCGCTCGACCACCAGGCGTCCCTCGGCAACGAAGAGATGCCGGTCGCGGATCCAGGCGGGATCGGCAACGTGACGATAAGGATCGAGCCGGGGGTCGTCCGCCGAGTCGATCCAGTGGATCACTGGTTGGTCCGGACGACGGACCGGCGGCTGCGATGGCTGTCGAGCACGTGCTGCCCGAGGCGCTTGCTGAAGAACACCTTCGACTCGCCGGGATCGACCGGGTGCTGCACGAATCGGATGATGTCGAAGCGCAGCTGCGCGAGCGTGCTGCGCATCTCGTAGAAACGGTTCTTGGTCTTGACGATGATCTCGTCGAAGCCGTTCTCCATCGCCCAGACTTCCTGCTCTTCGGTGAGCGCGCGGAAGTGTCCCTGCCCGCGCCAGTCGCTGCGGGTCCCGCCGATCCACTGATAGAGCACCCGCCGTCCGTCGAACTCCACGCAGTCCTCGAGCTGCGCGACGAGATCAGCCAGCTTGGGATCCGTCTCCTCGGCCCGGATCTCGTGCGACACCTTGAACGACACCGGCACGAACGTGCCCGGCTCCTCGGGCAGCGCCGCTTCCGCCATCAGGATCTGGTGATCGCGATTCGAGAGCCGTCGAATGACCTCGGTCGCCGATTTCTTGCGTGGAAAGTCGAGGAAGAACTCCTCGATGTACTGAATCTCCAACGCGCCCTGCTGGAGCCCGTACTGCTTGATCAGGTATTCAACGGACATTCCAAGATAATAAGGCACTCACCAAATCATTCACTCCGTAAAGCCACGACCGGATCAATCTTCGTGGCCCGGCGGGCCGGCAGGTAGCTGGCGAGCATGGCGACCAGGCCGAGGGTCAGGGACACCGCCGCGAAGGTGCCCGGGTCCCGCGGGTCGGTGGCGAACAGGAACGTCGCCAGCAGCTTCGACAGGAACCAGGCCGCCGTGACGCCCACGGTGACGCCGCCGGCCGCCAGGATCATGGCGTGGCGGACGATCAGCCCGATCACCGTCCGTTCCTGCGCGCCAAGCGCCATCCGGATCCCGATCTCCCGGCTCCGCTGCGCCACGGCGTACGACAGGACCCCGAACGTGCCGATGGCGGCCAGCACCAGCGCCAGGCTGGCGAAGATGGTCAAAAGGGTCATGTAGAAGCGCGGCTGCGAAATCGAGCGCTCGACCACCTGTTGCAGCGTCCTCACGTTGCCGACCGGAATGTTGGCGTCGACGCTGTAGACTTCCCGCCGGGCCGCATCCGCCACGCGCTCGGGGCGTATCGACGTCTTCAGCACGACCGCCATGCTCTGCAGCGGCCATTGCCGGTACGGCAGATAGATCTGCGGCGGATCCGCTTCATGGAGTCCCGCATCCTTGACGTCGCCGATGACGCCGACCACCGCGCCGCCGGCGCGTGGCGTGCCAGGACCGCGCCCCCAGCCGAGCGTGATCTTCTTGCCGAGCGGCTCCTCGTTCGGGAAATACTGCTTCGCTGCGCTCTCGGTGATCAACACGACCGGCGGCGCACCCTCGCGATCCTGCTCGGTGAACTCCCGGCCACGTTTCAGCGGAATGCCGACGGTCTGGAAGTAGTCCGGCGTCGCTACCCGGACCTGCATCGCGGGCTGCTGGCTGGGCGGCAGCGGAGGACGTCCGGCAATCTCGAAGTTGAGGACGATGCTGGATCCGCTCAACGGCAGCGAAACGACCGCGCCAGCCGACTGCACGCCAGGGATCGCTCGCAGCTTCGGCATCAGCTGATCGAAGTAGGCGACCTGTTGCGGCTCCTTTTCATAGCGCGCATCGGGCAGCGTCACCTCGAACGTGAGCGCCGGCTCGACGCGGAATCCGGGATCGACCGACGCCAGCCGCGTGAAGCTCCGGATCAAAAGACCGGCACCGGCCAGCAGCATCACGGCGAGCGCGATTTCCGAGACGACCAGGGCGCTCCGCACCCGCGAGCCCGATCGGCTCGTGAGCGCGCTGCGGCCGGCTTCCTTCAGGCCGCCCGCGATCGAGCCGCGCGTGGTCTGCAGCGCAGGGACCAGCCCGAACAGCACGCCGGTGCCGGACGCGAGGACGAGCGTGAACGCGGCCACTGCCGCGTCGATGCGAACGTTGTCGAGGCGAGGCACGCCCTGAGGCTGCAGGCCGATCAGCATGTCAACGCCCCAAACCGCGAGCAGCAGTCCGAGGCCGGCGCCGAAGAAACTGAGCAGGACGCTTTCGGTGAGCAGCTGGCGCACCAGTCGGCCACGGCCGGCGCCGAGCGCGGTCCGGACTGTCATCTCGCTTTCACGGGTGGCGGCGCGCGCGAGCAGCAGGTTCGCGACGTTCACGCACGCGATGAGCAGAACGAAACCCACGGCGCCGAGGAGAATCAGCATCGCCTCGCGGACGTCGCCGACCATCGCTTCGAGCAGCGGTGCCGCTGCGAAGTCGAGCCCCTGGTTGCTGTCGGGGTATTTCGCCGCGAGCTGCGTGCCGATCAGGGCGACCTCCGACGAGACCTGGTCGAGCGAGACGCCGGGCCTCGCCCTACCAATCGCCGTCAGGTACCAGGCGCTGCGCTGCTTGCTGGTGAAGTTCTCGTTGTACTCGAGCGGCGTCCACAGGGCGCGGCCGGCAGGATAGGTAAACCCTTTCGGCATCACGCCGACGACCTCGGTGGCGACACCGTCGAGCATAATCTTCCCCCCGATCATGTTCGGATCGCTGCCGAATCGCTGCTGCCACAGGCCGTAGCTCAAAACCACGACGTGTCGGTTGGCGCCGGGCTGGTTGTCGTCGGGGCGGAGGGTGCGGCCGAGCAGCGCCGGCACACCGAGGACGCTGAACAGGCTGCCGCTGACCTCCGCACCGTCGAGCCGCACGGGCTCGCCACGGCCGGTGAGAATCACCCGCGAGCGCGAGATCGCCGCCGCATCCGAGAGCGTCCGACTGAGCGCCTTGACGTCGAAGAAGTTCGGCCCCGACATCGTGTCGCGATCTCCGTCGAAGAGATGGAAGAGTCCCACCAGGCGCCCGGGCTCCGGATACGGGAGCGGACGCAGCAGCACGCCGTTGATCACGCTGAAGATCGCGCTGTTGGCGCCTATCCCCAGTGCGAGGGTCACCACCGCGATGATCGTGAAGCCGGGGCTCTTGAGGAGCCGGCGGAAGGCGTATCGAAGGTCCTGGCGGAGGATTTCCATGAGAAAGGGAGAAAGAGCGAGATGCGTGCCGCCCGCTCCAAAGCTGGCAATCTCCGCATTCAGGGCACTTCAGAGCGACCCACTCGAGTGCAGGACGGCAACGGCTGTCCGGTTTCGGGCAGGCTCGTCCCCCAACCGGCCAGCTTCTCGTAATATCAGCGGATGCAAGCCGCTCAAACACTCCCGCAGGACGTTCAAAGAGTCATCGATCAGCTGGACGAAGCCGATCGCCACGCTGACGCGCTCGTCGCCAACCTGAGTGATGCGCAGTTCCACTGGCAGCCGGATGGCGGCCGGCGATGGAGCGTGGCGCAGTGCCTGGAGCACCTCGCCATCGGGGCCGAGGTTTACCTGGCATGTATGCGCGGCGCGGTCGATCGTGCGAAACAGGAACGATCGGTTCGCCGCGGCGCTTTCGCCCCGGGATTCTTCGGCCGGCAGTTCGCCAAGAGCCTCGAGCCGCCCGTGAGATTCCGGGGCCGTGCGCCAAAGGCCATCGTTCCGGGTTCCACGCTCTCGCGGGCGGAGATCCTGTCACGCTTTCACGGCTCGCATGCGGCGCTCAAGACCATGGCGCGCGAAGCCGCCGCGATCGACGCCAATCGCGCGACGTTCCAGAATCCGTTTTTGAAGATGGTGCGGATGAAGCTCTCGAGCGCCTTTCAGGTGATCAACGCGCACGACCGGCGCCATCTGTGGCAGGCGGAACAGGTGATTGCGCGGGGGGACTTTCCTAGGTGAGACGAACGGGGTTCGCAGTCCGCGGTCCGCGGTCCGCGGTCCGGATTGCGGGCTGCGGCCTGCGGTCACGGGGCTGCGCTCACCCCACGCCCCTCCATGAGGGATTGACTCGCGCATAGAGCAGCTGGTCGTAGACCCTGCCGTGTTTCACGGCGCCGGACCTGAGCACGCCTTCGCAGACGTAGCCGGCCTTCTCGAGAACGCGCGTCGAGGCGGCGTTCTCGGCGAAGGCCAGCGCGAAGAGTCGCAGCAGGTTGAGCCGCTCGAATGCGCGCACGGTGATCAGCACGAGCGCCTCCGAGACGATGCCGCGGCCCCAGAATGGCTCGCCGAGCCAATAGCCGATCTCCGCGGAGAAACGCTCGATGTCGGCACCGGGGATCACGCCGATGCCGCCGACCGCCTCACCATCCACTTCAATGGCGAACTTGGTCTCCTCCCCTTCTTCACCGACGGCACCGGCGAGGAACGCGCGCGCGTGTTCCATCGTGTAGGGGTAGGGAAACCGGTCGCGCAGGTAACGCGACACGTTGAAGTTGTTTGCGTAGCGAACGACCGATGCCGCATCCCGTGCGCGCCATCGCCTGATCACACAACGTTCGCCCCGCACCAGCATCAGAACAGCGCCTTTCCCTCTACCCGGAGCCATCGTTCCGCTTCGCGGTACTCCGGACATACGGCTTCGACCAGCCGCCAGTACCGGCGCGAGTGATTCTGCTGGCGGAGATGCATCAGCTCGTGGAGCAGAACGTAGTCACACACCGCCGGAGGCATCTGCACCAGGCGGAAATTCAACGCGATGACGCCACGGCGCGAGCATGAACCCCATCGCGACCGCTGATTGCGGATAGTGACGCGAGCCACGGTCAGATCGTGTCCGGCCGCGAGCTCCTGCAGCCGCGGCACGAGCTCACGGTTCGCGATTCGACGAAGCGCGAGCTCGACTGCCGGCCGAAGATTGACGACGCCGGCGCCGATGCGCACACGTTGATCGCCCACGACGACCATCTGACCTTGTGCCACCGGGTGCACACGGATCGTCGTCGGCTCGCCGTGCAACGGGATCGAGTCGCCCGCGCGCCATTCCACGGGGGCATGCCGTTCGGCCACCCGCAGGCGCTCGGCGGCCACCCAGTCCTGATGCCGCCGCATGAACGCTTCGGCGTCGCGACGCGAGCCGCCGCGCGGAATCGTGACCCGCAGCGAACCGTCAGGCCGTACTCGAAGGATGTACTTGCGCGCCCGGCGGACGCGGACGAAGTCCACATCGGGCACGGGCGGCGGGTCCGGGGCGCGCAGGAACGGGAGATCGAGCTGCACTCGATGAGGATATCGCGGGTTCGCGGTTCGCGGGTTCGCGGGTTCGGCTAATCAGAGGCAACTGGCGCCGATCCAACCGGCGCGTCAACTCTTGCTACTCCGATTCCGACCCCGCGAACTCGCGAACGCGAACCCGCGTCACTTCACTCGTTGCGCATCGCGATCAGCGGATCGACCGCCATCGCGCGGCGCGCCGGGATGTAGCTCGCGGTCAGGGCCACCAGCAGCAGGAAGGCGGCGACCGCGCTGAAACTCAGCGGATCGGTCGGCGTCACGTTGTAGAGCACCGAGCGCGCCGCCGGCGTGACGCCGAAGGCGCCCGCAATCCCGAGGACGATGCCGACGGCGGCGAGCTTCACACCCTGGCCGACTATCAGCCGGAGCACGTCGGCACGCGCGGCGCCGAGCGCCACACGGACGCCGATTTCCTGGGTGCGCTGCGAGACCGAGTACGACAGCACGCCGTAGACACCGATTGATGCGAGCACCAGCGCGATGGCGCCGAAGAGGAAGAACATGATCCCGAACAGCCGGAACTGCCAGAAGCTCCGCTGCCTCAGATCCTCCATCGTCGAAACCTGGAATACCGGCAGTGCCGCATCCGACAGCCGGATTTGCTCGCGCACCGCGGCGCTGATCGCGGCCGGATCGCCGGCGGCGACGCGAATGCTGATGCCCGTGTTGAGCGTCGGCTCGAATGGATAGGGCACGTAAGCCGCCGGCATGATCTCGTCGTCGCTGCTGCCCTGGTAGTGGCGGAAGTCCGCGAGAACGCCAATCACGGTGAACCAGTCGGGCGTTTGCTGGCTGTCCAGACGAAAGCGGCGACCAATCGGATCCTCATCGGCCCAGAGCCGCTTCGCCATCGTCTGATTGATCAGGGCGACGGCGCTCCTGGTCGCGCCTTCGCTGTCGGTCAGATCGCGGCCACGCAGGATCGAGACACCAAGCGTCTGGCGAAGGTGCGGCGTCGCCCCGATGAAGGCGACGTGGATCTCCTGGCCTCGCTCGACCGGCTTGCCTTCGACGATCACGCCGCCATCGTTCCCGCCGCCGCTGAACGGGATGAAGTTCGACGCGAAGGCGTTTTGCACACCCGGCAGCGCCTCGGTGCGCCGCACGATGTCCTCCACGCGCCGCGCCTTTGCGTCGCCGGGCTCGTAGGCCTGGCCCGGCAAATAGAACCGCATCGTCATGAGCGGTGCCGTGTCGAAGCCGATCGCAGCACCCTGGAGATTGAGGAAACTCCGGATGAACAGCGACGATCCGATCAGGAGAATCAGCGCGAGACCCACTTGCGCGACGACCAGCGTATTCCGCACCCAGGCGCGCCGCTCGCCGGTTGCGCCGCGGCCGCCTTCGCGCAGGCTCTCCTGCAGGCTCGTTCCGGTCGCCTGAAACGCCGGGACGATGCCGAAGACGATGCCCGTTCCGACGGCGATGGCAATCGTGTAGGCGAGCGAACGTGCGTTCAGGCTCCAGTGAATGAAGTAGGGAACGCTGTCCGGCGGGATCGACGAATCGAGCACCTGCAGGCCGGCCCAGGCGACCACGAATCCGAGCGGGGCGCTGAACACGCCAATCATGATCGCCTCGGTCAGCAGTTGACGGACGATGCGGAACCGGCCGGCGCCGAGCGCAGAGCGGATCGAAATCTCGCGGTGACGAACCGACGCCCGCGCGAGCAGCAGGTTCGCGACATTGGAGCAGGCGATCAGCAGGACCAGCGTCACCGCCCCCATCATCATCATGATGATCAGCCGGGGCTGCGGCGGCAGCATCCAGTCGCTCAGTGGCCGAACGAACGTGCTCCAGTCGCGATTCACGGGATAGGCGGCGGCCAGGCGTGTCGCGATACCGTTCATGTCCGTCGACACCTGATCGAGCGTCACGCCCGGCTTCAGGCGCGCGAACACCTGCGTGCTCCGTTCGTCGCGGCTCATCTTCTCGCCGTATTCGGCGATGGGCACCCACAGGCGCTGTGTCTCGGGGAACGCAAATCGCGGAGGCATGACGCCGATGATCGTGTGCGGCCGGCCGTTGACATTGATCGCCCGCCCGACCACTCCGGCGTCGCCACCGTAGCGGGTCTGCCAGACCTCGTGGCTGAGCATGATGACGGGCTCCGCGCCCGGCCGATCGTCGTCAGGCCCGAAGTCGCGTCCGAGGGCCGGTGGCTGCCCGAGTAATGAAAAGAGGTTCCAGGTCACCGTGCAGCCGTCATAGCGGGTCGGCTCGGAAGAGCTATCCGAGATCGTCAGGCTGCGCCGGCTGAACGCGGCGAGCGACGCCACGGTCGCGCTCTGGTCGCGAAAGTCCTTGTAGTCCGCGTACGAGATATTGCCGCGGTTGACGTGCAACCGCTGGTTCCGGCCATTGAGGACGGCAATCTGCTGCGGATCCTTATAGGGATACGGCTGAAGCATGACGCCGTCAACGACGCTGAAAATCGTGGTGTTGATGCCGATCCCCAGGGCGAGGCACGAGACGGCGATGGCGGTGAATCCGGGGGTCTTGGTCAGCGAGCGCCAGGCGTAGCGCATATCCTGCAAGAGCATGGGGACTAATACGGGATCGCGGGTTCGGGGGTTCGCGGGTTCGCGGGCTCGCGGCTGGCGGAAATCAGTAGCAACCAGGCCGATCCAAGCGGCTCGTTGCTCTGACTACCCGGACTCCGAACCCCGAACCGCGAACCGCGAACCGCGACTGCGCGGCCCCCACCAACGCAGTGGGCCGCGATCTCGTCAAAGGGTCGAGGTGAACGTGAAAATGAACAGATTCGCAACTGGACAGGCGCGTGTGGGCGCGCTGGTTGTGACGGCGCTGCTGGCGGCTCCGATGGTGGTCGCTGCGCAGCAGCGTGGCGCGGACGACGACTGGTGCCGGAACGAACAGTCGGGCGACGACCGCGGACGGGCCTGCGTCGTGCGGGAGTTCAAGGTGGCGGCCACGGCCGGGACGCTGTCGGTCGCCGGCACGAACGGCGGCATCAACGTCGAGGGCGAGGCCAGGGGCGACGTCCGGATCCTCGCGAGAATCTCGGCGAATGCCGAAACCGACGCGCGCGCGAGAGAGCTCGTCGCGGCCGTCCAGCTCAATCCCACGCTCGATCAGGTCGAAGCCACCGGGCCGCAGACACACAATCGCGAAGGATGGTCGGTCAGTTACCGGCTCTACGTCCCGCGCGCGCTGAACATGAACCTGCGGACGACCAACGGCGGCATCTCCCTGCACGACATCGAATCGAAGGTCGAGTTCAGGACCACCAACGGCGGCGTGAAGCTGAGCTCGGTCAACGGCGACGTCAAGGGGCAGACCACGAACGGCGGCGTGGACATCGATCTCGACGGCACGTTCTGGAGCGGCGAGGGTCTCGATGTCGAAACGACGAATGGCGGGGTGAACGTGAAGGTTCCCGACGGCTACTCGGCACGCCTCGAGGCGAGTACCAACAACGGCGGCATCAACATCGACGGCGTCAACCAGAACCGCCGCAGCCGCGACATCTCCACCCAGCTCGGGTCCGGCGGCGCACCGATTCGGGTGCGGACGACGAATGGCGGGGTTCGCCTGACGAGAAAATAAAGGATCACAGGAGGGCCAGGAGATCAGGAGAATTCTTTTCCTCGAATCATTGCAGATATTTCTTCATCCACCCGAACACCGCCTCGTGCCACGCGCGGCTGTTGTTGGCGCCGAGGACCCAGTGGCCCTCGTCCGGAAAGACGAGGGCTTCCGCGGGCACGCCATTGCGGCGGAGCACGGTGAACATCTGCAGGCCCTGATCGACCGGCACGCGGAAGTCGAGCTCATTAGTGATGATGAGCGTCGGCGTCTTGATGTTCTGCGCGAACAGGTGCGGTGACCACTGCAGGAACTGCTCGCGGGCCTTCGAGGTCCAGGGAGGCCCGCCGAATTCCCATTCGGTGAACCACAGCTCCTCGGTCGCCATCGACATCGATTCGAGATTGAACACGCCGTCGTGGCTCACGGCGGCCTTGAAACGGTTCGTGTGACCCAGGATCCAGTTGACCGCGTATCCGCCATAACTGGCGCCGGCGATGCCCATTCGCGTCGAGTCGGTGAACGGCTGTCTGGCAACCTCGTTCACGACCGCGTCGATGTCGGCCATCACCTTGCCCCCCCAGTCGTTGGAGATTTCGTCGACGAACTTCTGCCCGAAGCCGGTTGAGCCGCGTGGATTGGGAGCCGCCACCACCCAGCCCTGCGCCGCCCACAGCGCGGGGTTCCATCGCGTGGACCAGGCATCCCCCCACGCTCCCTGCGGTCCGCCATGAATCAGGAACACGACCGGGTACTTTCTCGAAGCGTCGAAGTTCGGCGGCTTCAGCAACCAGTACTGCACGGGCGCGCCGCCGGCGCCCTTGATCGAGCGGCTCTCGGGCGGCGTGAACGCGACGTCGCGCCCGAGTTTCGCGTTTTCGCTCGTCAGCGCCTTCTCCGTACCGCCGCCCGATGCCACGCGGAAGATCTCCGGCGGCGCGGTCAAGGATGATTTCGAGAACACCACGAAACCGTCGCCGGGCTGTGCCGCGCTGATGGCACCGCCTTCGGCAATCCGTTTCGGAGCGCCGCCCGAAACCGCCACGGTGTAGAGATGATCCCGCCCCTGATCGGCGGCCGTGAACCAGATCGACGCACCGTCCTTCGAAAGCGCGAAGTCACTCACCGACAGATCAGGCGTCTCGAAGACGGTTCGCTTCTGACCGGTCGTGCGATCGTACGCATCCAGGTACCAGCGATCGGACTCGAAGCCGCCACGCCGTTGGGCACGCAGGAAAATGGTCCGGCCGTCAGGCGAGAAGACCGGCTGCAGGTCGGCTCCGGCACCAGGCGTGAGCTTCTTCGCGGGGCCGCCGGTTACGGGGACGAGCCACACGTCGTTGTTGGTGGTCCACGCCTCGCGATCGTTGCCGTCGCGGTTCGACACGAACGCAATCTCCCGGCTGTCCGGCGAGAACGCAATCGCGGCGTCTTCCTGCTGGGTCGGCGGCGAGTCGAAGTCGCCCGGCGTCACGTCGACGACACGCTTCGACTCGAGATCCGCCACCATCACATGATGCCGGGTGTTCTCGCGCCACTCGTCCCAGTGCCGATACAGCAGCCGTGTGAGCCGGCGGACCTTCACGGGGTTCTTTTCGATCTCTTCCTTCCGGCGCTTGTTGCAGGCTTCGTCGGTGCACTCGGGATAGACATCCGAGACGAAGGCGACCTTCGTGCCGTCGGGCGAAAAGATCAGCGGCGGCTGCACGCCCGTGGCCAGCTCGCTGATTCTCTGGACACCGCTTCCGTCGGCGTCCGCCAGGTACACCTGCGCGGCGCCGTCACGCGTCGAGATGAACGCGAGCTTGCGTCCATTGGGGCTCCAGCGCGGCGTGTTCTCCGACTTCTCACCGGCGATCAGCTCCTTGGCTGCGCCTCCTTCCGCCGGCACGCTCCAGAGATCCGCGTTGCGCCGGCCCGACGCCGGGTCCGTGGTCGTGCGCACGAACGCGATGGTGCGGCTGTCGGGCGAGAGCTGCGGATCGGCAATTCGGACGGCCACGAGCAAGTCCTCGATCGTCATCGGCCGGCGGCCGGCCTGCGCGCCCGCCGCAGCCGTCAGTGCCGCGCTCATCGCGACTGCGCAAGCGACCGGAAGAACGGAGCGTGGAACGGTCATCGAATCACCACCTGATCAGCGGCCGCGCATTGGGCGTGCCCGGCCAGGGAACGGACGCAAGAATCGCGACCATCGCGAGCGTAAAAAAGATCGCCAGCGTCCGATGCCTCTGCCGGCTATCGGTCGCCCGTTTGGCCCGGGCAATCCCGGCATGGACGAGCGCGATGCCGATGACCATCCCGAACCAGTGCTCGACCGCCCAGAACCGCATGGCCGGCACTTTCATCGCGCCCATGAAGTCCGACAACGCGGCCGTCGTGATCGGGCTGAGGAAGAAATAGAGCACCAGCCCGAGCAGCATTTGCAGATCGAGCGAGTGCATGAAGAGCTTGCTGATGCGGTCGTCCAGCGCCATCCACGGCCGGCGCGTCGTCACCCCAGCAATCACCCGGATCGTCGCAACGAGTCCCAGCAGGATCACCGCCCAGCGCAGCCAGGAGTGCAGGAGGAGGAGCGTTGGATACATTGAGGGATTGTAGTCGGGGCTGGGGACTGGGGGGCTGGGGGCTGGGCGAAGACCGGGGTGATCCGAGGCAATCGCGGCAAATCCAGGCGGCTCGTTGTCTCTGACTACCACCGTTCTGCCCAGCCCCCAGCCCCGAGCCCCCAGCCCCGAACTGCGGCGCCAAGGAACTTCGCGCCGCGTCCAGTGTCCAACGCCCTATGCTCGAAGCACGGTCGCTCACGAAGTACTACTCGGCAGTGCCCGCCATCCGGGATCTGAGCTTCAGGCTGGCACCCGGGGGCATTCTCGGACTGCTCGGGCCCAACGGGTCGGGGAAGTCGACGACCGTGTCGATCCTCACGGGGCTGCTCGAGCCGTCCGGCGGAACGGTCCTGCTCAATGGACACCCGGTCCGTGACGACCTGCTCGCCTACAAGTCCCGCATCGGTTATGTTCCTGAAGAGGCTGTCCTCTATACCTACCTGACCGGGCCGGAGTACCTGTCACTCGTCGGCGGGCTCCGCGGGATTCCTCAGAAGCGGCTCCAGGAAAAGATCGACGGGCTCCTGACTCTGTTCGGGTTGCAGGACGACGTGCATGCGCCGATGTCGGCGTACTCGAAGGGCATGCGGCAGAAGATCCTGATCTCGGCGGCATTGCTCCACGATCCTGCGATCATCATTCTCGACGAGCCCAATTCCGGGCTCGACGTCACGACCGCGCTGGTCCTCCGCCGGCTGGTGCAGCGGCTCGCCGCTGAAGGGCGGATGGTCGTTTACTCGTCGCACGTGCTCGAGATCGTCGAGCAGGTCGCCACCGACGTGCTGATCCTGCACGACGGACACGTCGTGGCGCATGACTCGGTGTCACGGCTGCGCGAGTTGATGAAGCTCTCGACCCTCGAAGAAGTCTTCAGGAATCTCGTGATCGCGACCGACCTCGACGGCGTCGCCGCCGACATCGTCGCGGTGATGAAGGCCTGACGTGCACCAGACCCGGCTCCTCGCCCGCGCGTTCTTCACGAGACTGTTCGAGAGCGACCTGATGCCGGACGGCCTGCCGCAGGTGCAGCTCGTCATCTGGGGGATGCTCCTCGCGGCCACGCCCAACACGTTCTACGCGATCTTCGCGCTCCTGAAGTACAACCGCGCGCAGTTCCTGATGCCGCTCGGGCCCGAGTTCGACGCCGATCGGCTGATCCTGATCACCCTCTCGATGATCTCCATCGGCGTCGTCGGGCTGGTGATCTGGGATGGCGTGTTTCCCGATCGCCGTGACGTCCGGATCCTCGGCGTGCTCCCCATCCCGACCCTCCGGTTCGTGCTCGGGCGGCTCGCGTCGCTGGGGCGTGTGCTCGTGCTGTTTGCCACGCCGCTCTGCCTGCTGCAGTCGGTGGCGTTCGGGCTGACGGTGACCGGGTTCGGCGCCCCGATCTCGCGAATTCACGGCATCAGCGCGCACTTCGCAACCGTGGCGCTCGCGTGTGCCTTCGTGTTCTGCGCGCTGATCACCGCGCAATGCCTGCTCCTGCTGCTGTTCGGCCGGCGTGCCGCCCAGGCGGCGTCGGTCACCTTCCAGGTACTTTTTGCGGTGGGCCTGGTCCAGCTGCTTTACTTCCTGCCGGATGTGGCCCGCATCCTTCGCGACGGCGGGGCTTCGAACGGGGAGTTCTCCACGCTGGCGGCACTGCCTCCCGCGTGGTTCTTCGGCCTGTACAAGCAACTCGCAGGAACAGCGGACGCCAATTCGGCGGCGCTCGGCAGACTGGCGGTCGAACTGACGATCGGGGCCGCAATTTCGGCGCTCGGTCTCTATGCCGCGAGTTACGACCGTCTGTCACAGCGGGCGCTCGAAGGCGTGGCACCGCGAGCGTCGGCGTTCAGGCCGACCGTCAGGAGCCGCTGGCTCGCGGGCCCATTGCGCCGTCCGGTGACCGATGCGGTGCGGGCGTTCACGATCCAGACGCTTTTCCGCAGCCGGACGCATCGAATGATGTTCGCCGTCTACGGCGGATTCGCGCTGGCGGTGATCCTGTCGTCTGCCGTTTCGATCGCTCTCCGCAACCATGGAGCGGGCTTCTGGCAGCCCGGGATCAGCATGATGTCGATGCCGCTGGTCGCGCAGTTCCTGCTGCTGATCGCGATCCGGGCCATCGTCGCGATCCCGTCGGAGCCCAAGGCCCGGTGGGTGTTCCGCGCCTGCGAGCCGGCCGATCGCCCCGCCGCCGTGAGCGGCGTCCGCGATGCGATGCTGCTGCTGGTCGTGCTCCCCACCACGGCCGTCGCGCTGGTGCAGGGACTGGTGTTCTGGAAACTCGGCGCGGCGCTCTCACATGCGGTGTTCACGTTCGTGCTGGGCCGGCTCCTTGCGGAGATCCTGATTGTGAGGACCGGGAAGCTGCCTTTCGCCTGCACCTATTTCCCGGGAAACTCGCGGATCTTTTCACTGTGGCCGCTCTACCTCCTGGCGTTCTTCTTCTACACCGTCGTGTTCGCGGTCATCGATCGCGCGCTCTCGAGCCGGCCGGGCAAGCTGGCCTGGTTCTGCCTGGCGGCAACCGTCGCCGCGCAGATTATCGTGCGCTATCGACGGCACGTGCTGAACGCGCTGCCGTCGTTGCGGTTCGAGGAGGAAGATCCCCAGGCGATCTTCCAGGGATTCCAGTTGAGCGAGGGGCTGGCCGCGCTGCCCAGGACCGACCAGAAGGTCAACGCTTCCCGGGAATTCCGCGCCGAGCCCGTACCGTGACCTCTTTCCTCAGCACTCGCACTTTCACTTCGCGCAGATCCGCGGTTCGCTGAACAGGCGGGTCCGTCATCCGCAGCACGTAGTAGGTTCCCGCTTCGGCGAAAATCTGCTCCGCGGCGCCGCGAAGATCGTTGGTGCTGAGGAAGGCATAGCCGCCGGTCTCGTGCGCAAACCCGCTGTCGCCACCAAGGCTGTATCCGGCCATCGGACGAAGGCCGACCGGATCGATCACGTACAGGCTGACGTTTGCTGCCGCCATGCTGCGCATCGCGGTCAGCCAGTCAGCGTGGAGGTCGCGCATGCTCGGCGGCGGCAGCGGCGTGTCGAACAGCCACCCGGCCCCAATCGCCACGATCGCCTTGCGCCGACCTGGTGCCTCGACGAACTGGCGGGAGATCGCGGTCATGAGCCTCAGGACGTGCTCGCCCGCATCCTCGATCCGGAACGGAAAGCCCTGCACCCGGTAGCTGTCGATCGCCTGGAGCAGGCGAGCCGGATCGCCGACGCTGTCAGTCCTGTTGCCGTGCACCGGCATCACGGAAAGCCTGTCTGTCTCCCGCATCCGGCTGACGAACGCGCGAGCCGTCTCCTTCACGCGCGGCGCGAGATCGACACCGACGGCGGCGTTGTCGAGCAGGAGCACGATGGTCCGGGGCGAAGTCTCGGGCGTCATGAACGCCACTTCTTCGACCGGCACGCGATAGCCGCTGATCCACACTTCGAATTCCTCGGGCTTGAGATCGATGACCGGTGCGCCATCACGTCCGACCGCGACGACGTCAAGCGTCAGGCGTGTCGGAACCGTGGGCGCCTCTTGCGCAGCGAGGGCTCCGGAGATGAGCGCAACCGGCAGGCCGATCAGCAGGGATTTCATTGCATCACTTTATCGCGGGAATTGGAGGAGAACCGAGTGCCCGGAGAAGAACAACACGGAGGCACGAAGTCACGGGGCCCCGCGATGCCCCCCAGTGTCGGCAGCCGGCTTGTTTTCTCCGTGCGTCCCCGTGTCCTCCGCGCCTCCGTGTTGTTCTTCGTGAAATTTGCGAACGCGACTTACTGGAGAACTATCCACACCACCACCGCCACCACCCACCCGGCGAATGCGTCAGCGGCGTAGTGATACCGCCCGAGCACCGCGCCCGCTGATACCAGCAGTCCGGCGATTGCGACGGCCGCAGCAACGGGCCAGGGAGCGGGCGCAACGAGCAGCGCCACGGCGATGCCTTCCGCGGCGTGGCCGCTCGGGAAGGTGTTGGCCTGGATGCTGGTGCTGCCCAGCAACCTGAGATTGAGGCGTCTGATGGCCGTGTCCCAGGGCTGGAACGGCGACAGCGCGCGCGGGGGGCGTGTCCGGATCCAGGGGAGGCAAGCGAAGCAGATGTAATCGGTCACCAGGATGACCGTCCAGAACCGCTCCGCATCCGGCTGATCGGCCGAGGCGACGTGAATCGCGAGCGCGAGCGGCACCAGAACATAGACGCCCACGTAGGCGGCCTCGAGCACATCCGCGAGCCATCGCGGGGTGGCGCGGGCGGCCGGTTCGACGTCCAGCCAGCGGTCCACGGCCGACAACGCCGCCTCGGCGCGAGGCATCGGCGCCGTAAACAGCAGACCGCTCGTCCAGTATCCCAGCAACAGCAGGACCGGCGGAACGAGCCAGTCGTGCAGCAGCGGAATCGGCGGCGCAGCGTGCGCGGCGAGGGCAAGGGCCAGGCCTGCGAAGCTGCCGAGCCCCGCAAGAATCCGTGCCCGCCTGGTCAGCCCAGGCATCACCGTCGCAACGGCCGGAACGTAAAAAAAGAACGTCAGACTGGCGGCAATCCAGACGCGCATGAGTGCTTCTTGGAAGGCGTGGATTGAAGGGAAATCGGCTCATTCGGCCGCAGTCCGCGGTCCGCAGCCCGCGGTCCGGCCCAAATGCGTTCGGAAAACAACCGGGCTGCGGGCGGCGGACCGCGGGCGGCGGATTGCGGGGAACATACAATCGACTGCATGCTCATCCAGCTCGTGGTCTTCGACCTCGACGGCACCCTCATCGACTCGCGACGCGACCTCGCCGATGCCACCAATGCCCTGGTCGCGGAACTGGGCGGCAGGCCCCTGAGTGTTGACGCGGTGACGGCGATGGTCGGGGAGGGCGCCGGCGTGCTCGTCCGGCGCGCTCTCACCGCCGCGGGACTGAATCCCCAAACGCCAGGCGCCCTCGAACGGTTTCTGGCCCACTACGATGAGCGGCTCACCGTTCACACCCGGCCGTATGAAGGTCTCGTCGAGGCGCTCTCGGCGCTGCGATCGGAGGGACGGACACTCGCGGTACTGACGAACAAGCCCGGACGCCCGTCGCGCGAGATTCTCGAGCGGCTCGAGCTCGCCCGATTCTTCTCGGAGGTCATCGGCGGTGATAGCGCAGCGGGCAGGAAACCGGATCCGTCAGGGCTCCTGGGCCTCGCACAACGTGCGGAGGTCGCGCCGTCATCGACAGTGCTGGTCGGCGATTCGCCGATCGATGCCGAGACGGCCCGGCGGGCGGGAGCGGTGCTCTGCATCGCGCGCTACGGATTCGGCGCGCCAGACGACACCCTCGTGCCGGGGCCTGGCGAGATGGCGATCGACCATCCCTCCGAGCTCACCGAAGCGATCAGATCGCTCCGGCCAGATACCGGCGCCGTTCGGCTTCCGGAAACTTCTCAATCGCGTACCTGAGCATCGTCCGCGGCATCCGCGGATAGCGCGTCTCGAGGTAGCTGCGCTCCGCTGTCGGGTTGCGGTTTCCGGCCTCGCGCAGCATCCATCCCACGGCCTTGTGAATCAGATCGTGATGATCCTGGAGCAGCAGGTCCGCAATCCGGAAGGTCTCTTCGAGATCGCCGTTCCGGATGAAGAACTGGGTGGCGATGATCGCGATGCGGCGTTCCCACAAAGACGACGAGCGAGCGAGACGGCGAAGTGGCGCACGCGATCGGGTGAACAACCATGCGCCGACGATGTGCGGCGCAGAGCTGTCGACGAGATCCCAGTTGTTGATGAACTTCGTGTTGGCGAGATACAGACGGTAAATCTCGCGCTTCGTCTCATCACTGCCGCGCCTGAACGTCTCCACCAGGAGCAGCAACGCGAGGAGACGCTCTTCGTGTACCGCCGAACCGAGCAGCACGAGAATGTCAGGAATCGTGGCGCCGCGGCATTCGCGGCAGACCCGGCGAAGATCGGGCACCGTGACGCCGATGAACACGTCCCCTTCGGCGTACTCACCTGGTCCGGTCTTGAAGAACCGCTGAAGCCCGGGAACCCGCGACTGGTCGGCGCGCTGCCGCAACCGGGCGGCGAGGTCAGCGCTCATACGACTCGCGCCGTCCTGACGCCGACACCTTGATCAGGTATTTCTGCGGGTTGGCCCAGAACAGGTGCCGCAGCTCCTGGAGCGTCGATGCGCCGCCGTAGCTGATCGACGAGCACAAGTGCTTCATCATGTCGCGGAGAATGGTGCGGGCGGAGCCTCGTGCCGGCACGCTGATCTCCATGCCCTCGGCGCCGATCGCCTCGAGCTCGCGCGTGTCCGCTTCTTCGACGTCGAGGCGGTCGCGGATCGCCTCGATCGAGGCCATGCCGCGCAGGACCTTGAACGGCACCTTGACGGTCTTCTGCGACTCGGGCAGCACCACTGCCTTGTGGACCACTTCGCCGGGAGCCTCTTCGGTTCCCGCAAAGGCGCTGCCGAGCATCGCGCAGTCGCCGCCGAGCAGCAGCGCTTCGGCGAGCGCCCCGTGCCGCTTGATGCCCCCGTCGGCGATGATCGGCACGCCCGACCCTTCCACCGCGAGGCGGCACTCGACCAGTGCCTGCACCTGCGGCACGCCGAAACTGGTCGTAATACGCGTCGTGCAGCCGCCGCCAGGCCCGATGCCGACCTTGACGCCGTCGGCGCCGCGCTCGATCAGAAACCGTGTGCCTTCGGCAGTCGCGACGTTGCCGGCAATCAGCTGCACATCCGGGAACCGGCGGCGGAACTCCCGGATCGCGCGGTCCATGACGACCGAATGTCCATGGGCGATGTCGATCACCAGGACGTCGACGCCGGCCCGCACCAGTTCCGCGGCCCGCTCGAGATAGTCGCCGGTGGCGCCGATCGCCGCGCCGACCATCAGCCGTCCCTGGCTGTCGCGGGTTGCGAACGGACGCCGGCGCTGCCGGACGAGATCCTTCGCGGTGACCAGGCCTTTCAATACGCCGGCCGCGTCCACGAGCGGCAGCTTCTTGACCTTCCGGTCCACCATCACCTGCTGCGCTTCTTCGGGCGAGACCTCGCCACGATGCACGACGAGGCGATCGGTCGGCGTCATTCGATCGGCCACCGTCGCACGATGCACATCGACGAAGCGCAGGTCGCGTTCCGTCAGCAATCCGAGCAGTCGACGCTGATCGTCGACGACCACGAGCGTCCCGACGCGTGAACGGCTCATCAGGTTGCGTGCCTCGGAGAGCGGAACACCAGGGCCGATGCTGTAGGGATCGCCGATCACCCCGTGCTGGGTGCGCTTCACTTTCTCGACTTCCCGGACCTGCGGCTCGATCTCGCCCGGCCGGTATCCGCGATCGATGATGCCGATGCCGCCTTCCTCGGCCTGAACCACCGCCATGGGCGCGCGGGTGACGGTATCCATGTTGGCCGAGACGATCGGGCGCCGCAGGACGATGGTTCGGGTCAGCTGGCACGACAGATCGATGGCATCGGGATCGCGGCGCGGCAGCACGCTGTACTGGGGCGCCAGGATGAAATCGTCGAAGGTGCAGCCGCGCACGAGTCCGAGCACCATCGCGCCGCGGTCGCCGTCGATCGGAGGGAAAGCAGCCATGCCGCTATGTTAGTGCGATCGCTGCAACAACCGGAGGACGGCGCGCTGCACGATGACACGGAAAGCGGAACACAATAGCGGCATGCGGCTCGCGGACATCGAAGCGCGCCTGCGCGAACGGCTGGGGGGAGCGCTGCCCGGCGTGGATGCGCACCTTCGCTTCGTCCCGGTGCCGACGGTGCGTGGCTGGCGCGCCGGTGAATTCCCGGTCGGCACCCGCGACGCGGCGGCGCTGCTGTGCCTCTACCCGGGTGATTCCGGTATCGCGATCCCGCTGACCCTGCGCGCTTCGACCCTGGCGCGCCATGCCGGGCAGATCAGCCTCCCGGGCGGCGCCACCGACCCGGGCGAGACGCCGGCGGAGGCCGCGCTTCGTGAAGCATCCGAGGAGATCGGCATCGATCCCGCGACGGTGCGCGTGCTCGGCGAGCTCACCCCGATCCACGTGCTCGTGAGCGGGTTCACGCTCCATCCCGTGGTCGGCGTGACCGACGTCCGCCCCACGTTCACGCCTGCGCCCGGCGAAGTCGACCAGATCGTCGAGGTCCAGCTCGAGCATCTGCAGGATGTGTCACGCGTCAGAACCGGGACGCGTCAGCGCGAAGGCATCGAAGTGCAATACGCCTACCTCGATCTCGACGGCCACCATGTCTGGGGAGCGACGGCGATGGTGTTGGGCGAGTTCATCGAGTTACTCATCTGACGTGTTCAGAATCAGCGGTGTCCCTGCGGTTGATTCTGGCGACCGATCGCCGAATCGTGCGCCGATTGCGAGCCGCCGGCGCCATCACGCCGCGCACGCGATCGAGTTTCATCCGACGGGCCTCGTCGGCCACGCACGCCTGCGGCGCAGGGTATCCGCGGCGCCGTTCGAATCACGGGGAGGGAGGCGAGGTCGTGGAGGCCATCGAGACAACGGATTCCTAAACGGAGCAACGGAGCTAACGGATCCTGATTTCAAACGACTTTCCAATTCGACGCGGGCGCGCTTCGCGCGCGAGGGAGAACGGGATCTCCCGTTCTCCCTCCAGCCGGCCTCCGGCCGGCGCCGCGTCGAATTCAGAGAGCCGGTCGAAAGTGGATCCGTTCTCTCCGTTGACTTCGTTGCTCCGTTTCGACATCCGTTAGCTCTATGGCCTCTGTGGCCTCGGCCTCGACTAACGGAGCACCTGCGCCCCAGGGATCCGTGTGGCTCTCCATGCCGGCAGCGCCGCGGCTGACAGCGCGACGGTGACGAGCACAAGGACGACGCCGCCATAGGTCACCGGGTCGCCCGCGCCGATCCCATAGAGCAGACCGCTCAGCACGCGTGAGAGCGCGGTCGCTGCGGCCAGGCCTGCGGTAACGCCGAATGCCGCGAGCCAGACCGCCTTTCCGATCACCAGCCTCACGACATTCCTGCTCGACGCGCCGAGGGCGGTGCGGATCGCGATTTCGCGGGTGCGCTGTGCGACTGAATACGCCATCACCCCGTAGACCCCGACCGTGCTCAGCAGCAGCGCCAGCGCTCCGAAACCCGCCACCAGTGTCGACATGAACTTCGGCCGCGCCAGCGCGGTTGCGAGGTGCTGCTCCATGGTGTTGATGCCCGACATCGGCTGCGACGGATCGATGCCCCGGATCGCGGCGCGGATCGCCGGCACCATTGCTTCCGGCGCCCCGCTGGTGCGGACGACGAACGCCATGAACGAGAACGACAGCTGGGAGTGCGGACGATAGAACTCGGGGCGTGGCGGCGTGGCGGGACCAAGGTGCCTGACGTCGCTCACCAGGCCGACGACCGTCATCCAGTCGCCAGTCTCGCCCGCGACGCGCATCCGCCGGCCGATCGGATCCTGCCCTGGCCAGTGCTGCCGTGCGAACGTCTCGTTCACCATCGCAACCGCCGGCGCGTCAAGCGCATCCGTCTCCGAAAAATCGCGGCCGGACAACAGCCGGACACCGAGCGTACGGAAGTATCCCGGCGTGACGGACTGGAACCCTGCCCGCGGTTCCTGGCCGGCCCGCGACTCCGGCGTTCCCTCGACACGGACCGGTGCGGCGAACGCATCGCCGCCGATTGGAAGCGTCACTGCCGCGCCGGCATCGGTCACACCAGGCAGAGCCGAAATCCGCTGCAGTACTTCGTCGTAGAATGCGCGCTGCAACGGTTGCTGCTGTGCGCGCGCGCCCGACAGAAAGATGGCGAACGTGAGCAGGTTCGAGGTCCTGATGCCGGTGTCGACCCGGGAGAGCGAATTGAAGCTTCGGAGCAGCAGCCCGGCCCCGACCAGCAGCACCAGCGCCGCGGCGATCTCGATCGCGACCAGCGCGTCCCTGCTGCGGCTGGCGCGACGTCCTTCCGACGTCCGGCCGCTGGTTTCACCGAGGCCCGCGCTGATGGTGCCGACACTCGCGTGCAGCGCCGGCAGCAGCCCGCAAAGAATCCCCGTCCCGATCGTGAGCGCGACGGTGAACAGCAGCACGCGGCCATCGAGCGTCACCGTGTCGATTCCGGGCAGGCTGCCAGGACTGAGACGGATCAACCACCGCACCGACCACCACGCCGCTCCGGTGCCGATCAGAGCGCTGACCGACGCCAGAACCATCGATTCGGTGAGCAGCTGACGCACGACACGGGCGCGCGTGGCGCCGAGCGCCACCCTGACCGCGAGCTCACGCCGCCGTGCCGCGCCGCGGCCGAGCAACAGGCTGGCGATGTTCGCGCACGCGATCGCCAGCACGAACGCGACGGTTCCGAGCAGGACGGCCATGGGCTGTCGGAGGTTTCCGAAAAACTGCTCATCCAGTGCCACGAACGTCGCGCCCCTCCCGCCATCGTCGGCCGGATACTGCTGCGCGAGGCGATTGGCGACCGCCTGCGCTTCGAGACGGGCCTGTTCGATCGTCACGCCGTCTTTCAGGCGCGCGACCGCACGCAGGTATCCAATCCTTCGGTTGGTGGCGAGGTTGCCCTGGTCGACCGGCGTTCGTGGAATGTCGCCGGCAGCGCCGGGAATCCACAGCTCCGGCCCGGCATTGTGGCCAGGATTCCCGGTCACCGTGGGCCAGTCGAACTCCGGCGGCATGACGGCGACGACGGTGCGCGCCGTGCCGTTGAGCATGACGTGCCGGCCGACAACGGAACGATCGCTGGCAAAGCGGCGTGTCCAGAGGCCGTAACTCAAGACCACGTCACGATCGTCCGCGCGCCCGGAGTGAAAAGGATCGCCGAGAAGCGCGGGCGTGCCGAGTACGTCGAAGAACGACGAGGACACGCTGGAGCCGGCCAGCCGTTCGGGATCGCCGCTGCCCGTGAGGTTGAGCGGAATCTGACTGATGCCGGCGATGCCCGACACTGATGTGAGCTGCTCGCGGAAATCGACAAGGCGTCCTGGAGTCAGCGCCTCGCGCGGAAACGCCTGGCTGCTCGACCAGAGAAACACCAATCGATTGGGTTCGCGATACGGCTGGGGCCGGAGCATCACACCGCTGATGATGCTGAAGATGGCGGTGTTCGCGCCGATGCCAAGGGCCAGCGTGGCGACGGCGGTGGCGGCGAACCACCCACTCTTTCTGAGTGTTCGAACCGCATACGTGACGTCCTGACGGAGCTCGGCTGCTGGCATGTCAACTCCCAACTTCCAACTTCCAGGAATCGGTTCGAAGCATATGGGTGACAGACGGGGCAACCAGCTTGTTGGTTAGCCCTCACACCTGCCTTCGAACAATTCGTCATGGAAGTTGGGAGTAGTCGCCTCACACTGGCCAGGGAGCACCAGCACGTCCGAGCGCCAGCCGCCGCGCAGGCACGCCAGGTGTTTGGCATCCCACGACCAGTCGAAGGCACGCAGCTCCTCGCTGGTGAAGCGCGTCAGCTGCCTGGGCGGCGCACCGTCGAGAGGCAGCCGCTAGAGATTGCCCACTCCGTCCTCAGAGACGGCGACATCGAGACCGGAGCCGAAAGGCAGAACTGCAATCGGTCGAACAGCCGATCGCGGCGTGCGGCGGCGCACTCGGCACGGAGCCGGGCGAGTGCCGCTTCGAGGACTGAAAACGCCCATCGCTGTTCGAACACCCGGTCGGGCGGGTCCCGGTCGTCTTCGCGGTCGGGCCGCTCGTCCTCAACGCCGACGGCAACCGCCTCACCGGCCGGTTCACTGTCACTGTGACGATCGCGGGAGTTCCCGGCCAGGGCGTTTTCGACGCCGACATCAAGACCGTGACCAGGATGTCCTCGAGTACCGCCTCGACGCTGAGGACCCGGCGCGAGTTCGGCAGTCTGCGGGAAAGTTTCAGCGCGGCGCAGCGTCGCTAGCTGAAGACACGCGCGCGGGGTGAGTGTACCGTAGACGGCCGACGATGGCTGGTCCCGGCCGTGTTTCGCTTGCTCGTGCGCTGTCGAAGCTCGGACGATCATCACGGTCGGAGGCTACTGCCCTGGTTCTGGCCGGCCGCGTATCACTGAACGGACGAACCGTCCGCGATCCCGCTCGCCCGGTCGTGCCGGAACGCGATCGGCTGACGGTCGACGGTCAGGGGGTGCAGCGCGCGAGATGGCGTCTGATCCTGCTGAACAAAACCCGTGGCACCGTGACGACCAGGCGCGATCCGGAGGGCCGCCCTACCGTCTTCGATCTGGTGGGTGAGACGGGACGCGGGCTGATCGCCGTTGGCCGGCTCGACCGTGCGACTTCCGGCTTGCTCCTCCTGACCACCGACACCCGACTCGCCAACTGGCTCACTGACCCCGCAACCGCCATCGTCCGGCGGTATGTCGCAACCGTCCGGGGAGAGCTGACCGACATGGATGCCGCACGAATGATGGCGGGCATCGATGAAGTTCGGGCACATGACGTCCACGTCCGGAAGCGATCGGCGCGTGAGACCCATCTCGTCATCGAGCTGGTCGAAGGCAAGAACCGGGAGATCAGGCTCCTCTGTTCGGCGGTCGGCCACGAGGTCACGGCATTGCGACGCGTCGCATTCGGCAGTCTCGAGATCGGGGACCTGGCACCAGGGGCCTGGCGGGAGGTGAGCCGCGCCGAAGTGCGGCGGGCATTCGGTCCCACCGCGGAGCTGGGGCCACAGTAAACGGCACCCGCGGTCCGCTCCTCGCAGTCCGCTGCCCGGCCCGCGGTCCGCGAACTAAGGACAGGTGCCTACCTGCGGACCGCGGACCGCGGGCTGCGGGCTGCGGGTTTAGATTGATAGAATTGGCGGATTGACTGAACGGCCGCGGCGTCGCCGGGACGGCCCCGGGGCATTCGAACGGCCGGCGAGGATGTTTCGCGATGAATCAGCGCGTGGTCGAAGCCATCAACCGTCAGATCAACTCGGAACTGAGCGCGTCGTACTCCTATCTCGCCATGTCGGCATGGTGCGAGCGGCAGAAGTTCGTCGGCGCCGCGCGCTGGCTGCGGCTGCAGAGCCAGGAAGAACACATGCACGCGATGAAGCTGCTGGACTTCCTGCTCGCGCGCGATTGCGACGTGAAGTTTCTCGCCATCCAGGCCCCGCAGGCGCCGTATGCATCGATGCTCGATGTCTTCGAGCGGGCGCTCGAGCAGGAACAGGAAGTGAGCCACCAGATCGACGCGCTCTACGAGACCGCGTTCACCGAGAAGGCCTTCGCCGCGGTCGCCGAGCTGCAGTGGTTCCTCACCGAGCAGGTCGAGGAGGAGAAGACGGGCCGCGAGATCGTCGCCAAGCTGAAGATGGTCGGCACCGACGCAGCGTCGCTCATCGACATGGATCGCGAGCTTGGCGCCCGGACCGCCGAGCCTGCGCCGCCGGCGACAACGTAGCCCTTGCTCGAGAATCTCCCAGGAGGACCAGGAGCTCAGGAGAACAATCGTGTTTCGCTCCTGATCTCTTGGCCCTCCCGTGAAACTCGATCCAGCATCAGGCCCTTTATGAAACGCATCGTGCTCACAGCCGTCGCACTCATCGTGGTCGCGTGCTCGAAGTCCGAGTCTCCTCCGGCTGCCGCTTCAACGCCGGCACCGGCTGCCGCACCGACCGCAATCACACAGATGCCGAAATTCGAATCGGCACCGCTGCTCGATCACATCAAGAAGCTCTCCTCCGACGAATTCGAGGGGCGCGGTCCGGGCACGAAGGGCGAGGAGCTGACGGTCAAGTACCTCGAGGACGCATTCAAGAACATCGGCCTGAAGCCGGGGAATACCGACGGCAGCTACATCCAGAAGGTGCCGATGGTCGGGATCACTGCCACGAACACCGCGCCGCTGACTATTGCGAGCGGCGCGACCAAGCGCACTTTCAAATGGAAAGAGGAGGTGGTGGCCTGGACGAAGCACGTGGCGGATGGTGCGTCGATCGCCGACTCGGACATCATCTTCGCCGGCTACGGCGTCACCGCCCCCGAATTCAATTGGGATGATTTCAAGGGCGTTGACGTCAAGGGCAAGACCATCATGGTGTTCGTCAACGATCCGCAAGTACCGGACCCCGCTGATCCATCCAAGCTCGATCAGAAGACGTTCAACGGCAGGGCGATGACCTACTACGGCCGCTGGACCTACAAGTTCGAGGAGGGCGCGCGCCGCGGCGCCGCGGGAGTGCTGATCGTTCACGAGACCGGACCGGCCGGATATCCGTTCCAGGTGGTCCAGGGCAACTTGAACGAGAAGTTCGATCTCGTCACCCCCGACAAGAACATGGGGCGCGCCGCGATTGAAGGCTGGGTGACGCTCGACACCGCGAAAGCCATCCTGAAGATGGGCGGCCAGGATTTCGACGCGCTGAAGAAGCAGTCAATCACCCGCGAGTTCAAGCCGGTGCCGCTGAACCTGAAAGCCTCGATGGCGATCAAGAACACGATGCGCACGCTCGACTCGCGCAACGTCCTGGGCAAGCTCGAGGGTAGCGATCCGAAACTGCGCGACGAGTACGTCATCTACACGGCTCACTGGGATCACCTCGGCATCGGCGCGCCGGTCAAGGGGGACAAGATCTACAACGGCGCGCTCGACAACGCGTCGGGCGTGTCGCAACTCCTCGAACTCGCGCGCGGGTTCACCCAGGTCGAGCCGAAGCCGAAGCGGTCGATTCTCTTCCTGATGGTCACCGCCGAAGAGCAGGGTCTGCTCGGATCGCAGTACTACTCGGTAACACCCGTCTATCCGCTGGCGAAGACCGTTGCCAACATCAACGTGGACGGGATCAACCAGTGGGGCCGCACGAAGGACATCACCGTGATTGGCATGGGCGCCTCGGACCTCGACGACTACCTTCGCGACGCCGCGAAGGAACAAGGCCGCGAGCTGCGCCCCGACCCCGAGTCAGAGAAGGGCTTCTACTACCGCTCGGATCATTTCAACTTCGCCAAGCAGGGCGTCCCCGCCCTCTACATCGACACTGGCGAGGAGTTCATCGGCAAGCCGGCCGGGTACAGCCAGGCGAAGCGCACCGAATACACCAACGTCGACTATCACCAGCCGTCGGACCAAGTGAAGCCCGACTGGGATCTGGGCGGCGCCCTCGAGGACTCACAGGTGCTCTTCCTGGTGGGCTATCGCGTCGCCAATGCCGACAAGATACCGGAATGGAAGCCGGGGAATGAGTTCAGGGCGACGCGGGAGAAAATGCTCAAGCAGTGACAAGGCCCTTGTCAGCGTTCTTTGGGTTCTTCCAGATACGTATACCCCTGCAGCCCGTCCTCATAGAACTGAAGGAGCCGTCCTGACTCTTCGTAGCTGATCTTGCCCTGGCGCACGGCAAGCTCGACGTCGTGGCGCAGCTTGCGCACCAGCGTCTCGGCGTCGAATTCGACGTAGTCGAGTACTTCCTTGACGGTGTCGCCCTTGATCACCGCGTCGAGCACGACGCTGCCGCGGTCGTCGAGGCTGACGTGCACCGCGTGCGTGTCGCCAAACAGGTTGTGGAGGTCGCCCAGGATCTCCTGATAGGCCCCGACCAGGAACACCCCGAGGTAGTAGGGCTCGCCGTTCACGGTGTGCAGCGGCAGCGTGCGCTTGACGTCGCGCCGGTCGATGAACTGATCGATCTTGCCGTCGGAATCGCAGGTGATGTCGCCGAGAACGGCGTGCTGGGTCGGCCTGGTGTTGAGCCGGTGGATCGGCATGACCGGGAACAGCTGCTTGATCGCCCAGCTGTCGGGGCACGACTGGAACAACGAGAAGTTGCAGAAGTAGGTATCTGCCATCACGTCGTCCAGGCCCTGCAGATCCTCGGGGACATCGTCCATCTGCGAGACGAGCCGTTTGAGCTTCACCAGGATCGCCCAGTACAGGTTCTCGGCCTGGCACCGCTGCTCGAGGGGCAGGTAGCCGCCGCTGAACAGGCTGAGCGCCATGTCGAGCGCCTGCTGCGCGTCGTGGAAGCCCTCGAGTGCGTTCCGGTTCGACAGATTCTGGTAGGTCTCGAGCAGGTCGATGACCGGCTGTTCGGCCTCGTCTTTCGAAATGGTTTCCGGAATCTTCTCTTCACCGAACGCCGACACGCCCAGCACGTTGAACACGAGCACGCTGTGGTAGGCGACGATCGCGCGGCCGCTCTCTGACACGATCGTCGGGTGCTTCACGCCGGCATCGTCGCAGACCGTCTGGATGTGATAGACGACGTCGTTCGCGTATTCCTCGAGCGTGTAGTTCACGCTCGACTCGAAGTTGGTCTGCGAGCCGTCGTAGTCCACGCCGAGACCGCCGCCGACGTCCAGGTATTCGAGTCCGGCCCCCGCCTTCACCAGCTCGACATAGACCCGGGCGGCCTCGTTGAGCGCGCCCTTCACGATCCGGATGTTGGGAATCTGGCTGCCGAGATGGAAGTGAAGGAGCTTGAAGCAGTCCTCCATCCCCAGCGCGCGCAGCTCGTTGAGGCCGCGGAGCACCTCGGCGACGGTCAGGCCGAACTTCGAGCGGTAGCCGCCCGACCCCTGCCAGCGCCCGCCCCCCCGCGCGGCCAGCTTCACCCGCATCCCGATCTGCGGCCGGACCCCGACCTTCTCGGCGTACTTCAGGATCAACCCGAGCTCGGTGTACTTCTCGACGACGGGGATGACGTTGCGCCCGATTTTCTGGGCGAGCATGGCCATCTCGATGAACTCGGCGTCCTTGAACCCGTTGCAGATGATTGGCGTGTCGTTATAGGCCTGGGCCGCCACCGCCAGCAGCTCCGGCTTCGAGCCGGCCTCGAGTCCGAAACCGTATTCACGGCCGAAATCGAGCACCTCCTCCACCACCTGCCGCTGCTGGTTCACCTTGATCGGGTACACGCAGACATAGCGGCCCTGGTACTGGTGCTGGGTGATTGCCGACTTGAAGGCGTTGTGGAGGTCGGCAACCCGGTGACGCAGGATGTCCCGGAACCGGATCAGCACCGGGAGATGAATCCCCCGCAGCATCAGGTGATCGACCAGCTGTTTCAGGTCAATCGAGGAGGCCGGGTCCTTGGTTGGATGAACGAGGACATGTCCGGCGGCGGACACCGAGAAGTAGTTTTTCCCCCAGCGGTCCACCTCGTAGAGCTCGGCCGCGTCAGTGGAGGTAAATACATCCCCGGTCTGCCAGTTGCGATGACCGCGCGTCGCGGAAGAACTCACGCGATCATGATACACACGTTTGCACGGATCAGATCTGCCGGCACGTATTGAGTTGATGCGGACCCGCCTTCGCCCGCTCGACACAACGCGGGCTTCGGCGAGGCAGGCCCTTCGCCCGCTCGACACAACGCGGGCTTCGGCGAGGCAGGCCCTTCGCCCGCTCGACACAACGCGGGCTTCGGCGAGGCAGGCCTTTCGCCCGCTCGACACAGCGTGGGCTTCGGCGAGGCAGGCCTCTTGGGCGACGTGGCGTCCGAACGCGGGACGCGAGCGTCCGACGGCGGTCAGCGTTCGGAACCAAACAGACCTGTCCTCAGCCCTTCGGAGTTCCTCCGCGAAAAAATACGGCCTGCTTCCCCGTGCCTGGTCGAGGGACGAATAGCGGCTGGCCGTGACGAGCCGTTCGATGAAGCTGATGAACGAACGATACCTCGTTGCGCAATGGCCGCGCTTGGATCTGGCTGGCTGATCTGGCCGGCGCAATGCAGCAAAAACCCGCAAAAGAACTAGCCCGAAATGCGCCTTTCTACGTCTAACGAAAAAATGTCGCCGTCCCTCGCGGGCGGAGCTGTGAGATGAAGCCTCCCCCCGACCGCTTCCTGGATATTCGTGGTACTGGCACCGATCTGCCGCCGCGACCGCGTCCGAGGTACGGCGTCCGGTGGACCCACGTGTTCGTGGTCGCAACCGCGCTCGGTCTGCTCTCCACGACGCTGGCCTGGCAATTCACGCGGTTCGTCGGCAAGTGGCCGACGAGCCTCGGAACGCTGGTCATCCTCAATTTCGCCTGGTGGTACCTCTGGGCACTGATGGCGCCCTCCGTCGTCTGGGTCGCCCAGCACGTCCCGTTCGCCCGCGGCAACCTGGTTCGCGCGGTCGCGGTCCATGTTCCCGCGGTGATCGTGTGCTCGTTCACGCACATCGCCAGCATGGAAGCCGTTCACTGGTGGCTGGCCTATTCCGAGGGACGGAGCTACGCCTGGTGGACCCAGGTCCAGCGCTCGGCGTTCCTCTATCTCGACTGGGAGATGATGACTTACTGGGCGATCGTGGGCCTGAGCCACGCGATCCTCTTCTATCGGGAGTCCCGGGCGCGGGAACTGCGCGCGGCGCAGCTCGAAACCCGCCTGGTCGCCGCCCAGCTGACCACGCTCCAGCAGCAGCTCCACCCGCACTTCCTGTTCAACACGCTCCACGCGATCTCGTCCCTGATGCACAAGGACGTGAATGCCGCCGACCGCGTCCTGATCCAGCTCAGCGATCTGCTCCGGATCACGCTCGAACACTCAGGGCGGCAGGACATCACGCTCGACGCGGAGCTTGGCGCCCTCTCGAAGTACCTCGCCATCGAGCAGACCCGCTTCGCCGATCGCCTCATCGTCCGCTTCGAAATCCAGCCGGAGACCCTGGACTGCCTGGTGCCCAGCCTGCTGCTGCAGCCGCTGGTCGAGAACGCCATCAAATACGGCGTGGCGCGGAAGTCGGGTCCGGGCCATGTCGCCATTCGCGCACGGCGCGAGGGCGACAAGCTGGTGCTCGAAGTCCGCGACGACGGCGCTGGCCTTACCGAAGACGCGCTGACGGCGCTGCAGAAGGGCATCGGCGTCTCTACGACGCGGGCGCGCCTTCAACACCTGTTCGGCGCCGACTATCGCTTCGAGTTCCACCGGCTGGCGCAGGGGCTGGCCGTGATCGTGGCCCTGCCCTGGCGGCACGCCGGCGGCGCGGCGCAAGTGGCCGACGGAGCCGTCGACTCGTCGGACAACCTTACCGGTGTGCTGAATGGTCAGAGTCCGGCGGCCGCCTGGCCGCCGCTTTCTACGTCCTGAGGATCCAGTCATGAAAAAGATCAAGGTGCTGGTTGCAGACGACGAACCGCTCGCCCGGGAGCGGCTCGCAGGCCTCCTGTCGCAGGAGGCGGATATCGAGGTGGTCGGGCAGGCGCGGGATGGCGAAGAGGCCGTGACGGCGATTCATGACGACTCGCCGGATCTGGTTTTTCTCGACGTCCAGATGCCGCAGATGAGCGGCTTCGACGTCATCGAGGCGGTCGGCTCGGACAGGATGCCGCTGGTGATCTTCGTCACCGCCTACGATCAACACGCGCTGAAGGCGTTCCAGGTCCGGGCGCTCGACTACCTGCTCAAGCCATTCGATCGCGAGCGGTTCAAGGATGCCCTCGGGCGCGCCCGGAAGCAGCTCGAACGCGACGAGAACGGCGACCTCGGACGCCGCCTGCTGGCGCTGGTCAAGGATCTGCGTCGCGATCAGCCGAAGTCCGATCGCCTCGTCGTCAAGTCGGGCGGCCGGCTGTTCTTCCTGCGCACCGACGAGATCGACTGGGTGGAAGCGGCCGGCAACTACGTCCGGCTTCACGTCGGGCCCGGCTCTCACTTGCTGCGCGAGACGATGAACGCCATCGAAGGCCGGCTCGATCCCGAGAAGTTCTTCCGCATCCATCGGTCCCGCATCGTCAACATGGAGCGGATCCAGGAGCTCCAGCCCTGGCTGAACGGCGAGTACGCCGTCCTCCTGCGCACGGGCACCAGGCTCACGCTCAGCAGGGGGTATCGGGAGAAGCTGCAGGACAGGCTCGGACGCGCGATCTGAAGCGAGGCTGGAGGCTGGAGGCTGGGGACTGGGGGCTGGGTGTGCGGTGATACTCAGATGCAGCCGGTACCAATGCAAGCGGCCAGTTGCCTCTGTATACGGGCTCCCAACTCCCAAGCCCCAGCCCCCAGGTCCCCAGTCCCCAGTCCCGACAACAGAAATGTAATCCGTGTCTAGATAAGGTAATGCTCAGGTCGTAGGCGCCTGGTCAGTTCGGCACAAAATGGCCGGAAATCTCGCGGTACTCCGCTTGCCTACTTCCCCCGCGGTTCCCTTGAAAGATCGGCGGTCCTTGAACTCCTGACCACGGGGGCGGGTGTGTGTGTGCTGACTGATGCCCGGACGGGCGCTGAAAGCAAGCGCCACGTGCTGTTCGTGAATGCGGATGCGGATCTGCGGTCGGTGGTCACCCGGGTGCTGGAGCGGGAGCGTTTCCGTGTCTGCGCCGTCCCGCACTCCGGTCATGCGCTGCTGCTCTGCCGGACCGAGCGGTTCGACGTGGCGATCGTCGAGCTCGCCGGGCCCGATATTTCAGGTCCTTCGCTGCTCCAGCAGCTTCGGCGGCATCAGCCGTCGCTGACGTCCGTCTACCTCGGCGGTCCGGGCACACCAGAAGGCGTCGACCACCTCCTGGTGGCCCCGTTCACGACCGAAGACCTGCTCGAGGAAATCCAGGTAGCGCTTTCCGGCGTCGCGGCCTGACGCGGCGCGTTGAAGATAAAAAGGACAAGGGCGCCGGAAACCCGGCGCCCTTGTTTTATGCACCCGCCTTCGCCAAGGCTTCGGCGAGGCAGGCTCTCCAGCCCGCAGCCCCGACAGGAACTTACTTGGCTGCCGGCATCGTGAACATCGCGTCGTCCACCGGAGCGTTGAACTCGACGGCCATCACCAACATCTCCACTAACGGCTTGCCGTTGACGAACTGCTTCACGGTGTGCGGAAGCATGATGCCGCCCTCTGCCTTGTAGTTCGACATCTCGGTGTCGAGAGTCTGCTTCGGGCCGCCCATCCCCATATCCACTTCGGCCGACGTTTTCAGCTCGAGACCTGAGTCGGCGTCGAGGAAGTAGTGCTGCACCTGGCCGCTCTTCATCGTGATCTTGAGGTGATACACGTCCCTCCCGGCGGGCTTCTCCTTCGAAACGTCGGCGAGCTTCTCCTTACCGACGAGCTCGATCGTGTGCCCCTTGCTCTTGTAGTTGATCAGAGCGCCGTCGAAGTCGGCACCGTTCTTCATCATCTCGGCCACGCCGCTCGGCATTGGCTGCGGGGCGTTGATGCCCGTCATGGGATTGATCACCCACGCGGTGGTCCCGTCGAACGCCTGTACGATCTTGCCGTCGGGTAGCGAGATCTCCTGCCGGCTCTTGTTGGGCCGCTTCGCGTACATCGTCAGCGGCATCTCCTGCCCCTGGGATGCGATCTTTCCGGTCATCTTGACCGAATTGACCGACTGCCACTTCTCGGCTCCACCTTTCGCCTGAAGGTTCTTCGCGACGATCTCGTCCACGGTCTGGGCGTGCGCGGTCGTGGCGACGACAGAAAACAGCGACAGCGCGAGCGCGAGACGGGACATCTGACGGTGCATAACATCTCCTGGCGACAGCCGAAGCCGCAGGCTGGTTCAGCGTCGACGATCGATTGTACTGGTGAATGGAGAAACCAATAGTGAGCGCCGCAATCGAGCGACAGCGGGGCTTGCAGGGAGCTTGTGGACCCGGGGTCCGCAGACCCCGGGTCAGCCTTCATACGCGACGACGAACCATCATTCGATACACGACCAGCAGCACGATGGCACCCAGGATCGACATGATCCAGCCGGCGCTCTCGTTTTCACCGTAGAACCCCATCGCACGTCCGACAAAACCTCCGACGAGCGCACCTGCGATGCCCAGCAGTATCGTGACGATGAACCCGCCAGGATCACGCCCGGGCATCAAGAGCTTGGCGATAACCCCAACCACGAGGCCGAACAGAATCCACGACAGAATCCCCATCTAATCCTCCTAGCCCGGGGGGCTTCGCCCCCGGAGCCCCCCTACGCCGTCGGTCGCGGGGGCCCCATTTCCCCGCTCCGCTCCGGCGGGCGCGCCTCTGGCGCGCTCGGAAAGTCCGGCGTTGCAAGCGAGAAACCAACTCCTATTGATGAGTCTTCAACAAGACACCCTCGTGCCCGAGCAGCCAGCGCTTCCGCTCGAGACCGCCGCCGTAGCCGACCAGGGAGCCGCTGGAACCAATGATCCTGTGACAGGGCACAACGATGGCAATCGGATTCGCACCGTTGGCGGCGCCGACGGCGCGCACCGCCTTCGGAGCGCCGATCGCGTTGGCGATGTCGGCATATGAAGCCGTATGGCCCGCCCGGACGCCGCGCAATGCGTTCCAGACGAGTCGCTGGAAGGTTGTGCCGATGGGATCGACGGAGAGCCAATCGAGCGCTTGAAGATCGCCGGAGAAGTACGCCCGGAGCGCCGTCACCGCGCCCGCGGGGTCGGGATGCTCGTTGACGACACCAGAGAGCCGACGTCGTACGAACGGGTGCTCGAAGCTGGCGCGGTCGTCACCAAACTCCACACCCATCAGGCGTTGGCCGCTGCCAAATACGGTGAGCGGGCCCAGCGGCGACTCCATGACTGTGTAGTGCACCAGATCGAGCAAGGCATCAGGAGGCGCCGAGTCTCGCATTTCCGGAGCCTACCCCCGTCTCATGCCTTGACTATCTAGGGTTCATGGCTCTATGATACCTAGACTTTCTTGGTAATGCCGTCCGCAATGAAACGAGGTCTATGGCCAGCCGATCCGATGCGAGCGGGATGCTGCACGGGACCCTCGATGCGCTCATCCTGAAAACGCTTACCTGGGGCGTCCGCCATGGCTATGGGATCGCACGATGGCTCGAAGAAGCCACCGGGGACGCGGTGCCGATCGAGGAAGGCTCGCTCTATCCGGCGCTGTACCGGCTCGAGCGGCGCGGCCTGATCGAAGCCGAATGGGGCCTCTCCGAGCTCGGTCGCAAGGCGAAGTTCTATCGCATCACAGCGAAGGGACGGCGTCAGCTCGCCGCCGACACCGAGGAATGGACGCGGTTCTCCGCCGCGGTGTCGAAGGTGCTCATCCCGTCGGGCGCATGACCTTCGGCCGCCGCCTGCGTTCGCGGATCTGGCGCGGTAGCGTCGAAGACGAAGTCGATGCCGAGCTCGGGTTCCACGTCGAGATGCGAGCTCGCGAGCTCGAGGCACGGGGGATGTCGTCGGCCGATGCGCACGAGGCTGCGGTCCGGCGCTTCGGCAACATCGAACGGGTCAACGCCACTTGCCGATCGATTGGTAAACAGAGGGATCGTGGTATGCGCCGCACAGAATTTCTGACCGAGCTGACCCAGGACCTCACCTTCGCTGCCCGGCAGCTGGTCCACCATCCGGGTTTCACGATCGTGGCGCTGCTGACGCTCTCCCTGGGCATCGGCGCGACCGCGGCGATTTTCAGCGCCGTGCAGGCGGTCGTGCTGCGCCCGCTGCCCGTACCCGAACCGTCCCGCATCCTTGCCGTCTACACCGCGTTCCCGCAAGGCCGGGGCAGCGTCTCGGCCGGGAATTTCGTCGACGGTATCGAGCCGGTGTCGAGCTTTGCCGCAACCACGGCCATCCGATATTCGAGCTTCAACCTCGCCGACACCGCGCAGGCCGAACGGATCATCGGTGCCCAGGTGACGGCCGGATTCTTCGACGTGTTCGGCGTCGTTCCGGCGCACGGGCGCGTGTTCACAGCCGGCGAGGATCGACCGGGCGGGCCCAAGGTCGTGGTGCTGAGTCACCGTTTGTGGAACCGGCGATTTGGCGCCAATCCGTCCGTCCTGGAAACCCAGGTGCGCCTGGGAGGACAGCCCTACGAAGTGATCGGCGTGATGCCCGCGACGTTCGACTTCACCGCGCAGACCGAAGAGCTCTGGGTCCCGATGGCGTTTACGCCAGAGCGCAAGGCGATGCACGACGAGCATCAGTATCAGGTCTACGCCCGGCTGGCTTCCGGGGCGACATCGGAACGTGCGCTCGCCGAGCTTCACCGCAATGCGGAAAGCATCCGTGTCCGATACCCGAAAGAAGCCGCCGAGCTCGATTTCGCGGTCGCGAAGGTCATGGACGAACTCGTGGGTGACTATCGGCGCCGGCTCTTCACCCTGCTCGGCGCCGTGGGTCTGGTGATGCTCATCGCCTGCGGCAACATCGCCAACCTGCTGCTCGCGAGAGCGACGGCACGCTCGGGTGAGCTGGCGATCCGGGTCGCGCTCGGCGCCGGCCGCGGACGAATCATCCGGCAGCTTCTCACCGAGAGCCTCCTGCTCGCCACACTCGCAGGTGCTGCCGGTATTGCGCTCGCGTCGTGGGGCGTACAAGCCTTGACCGCCGCCGCTCCGCCGGGGGTGCCACGCCTCGAACAGGCCTCCATCAATCCGCTGGTACTGACCTTCACTGCGGTGATCGTCATCGCCAGCGCGATCGTGTTTGGCCTCGCACCTGCGGTGCGCGCCTCACGGACCGACGTGCAGGGCGTGTTGAAGGAAGGCGGCCGCGGGATGGGAGCCGGAGTCGCGAAGGATCGATTGCGGACTGCGGTCATCGTCGGCGAGCTCGCGCTGGCGCTGGTGCTGCTGATTGGTGCCGGGCTGCTGATCCGCAGCGCGATGGCACTCGAGCGAGTCAGCCCGGGATTCGATGCCTCGCACGTTCTTGCCGCGCGGCTCTCGCTGCCGCCAACCGATTACAAAGCACCCGAACGTGTGCTCCAGACCTTCGAACAGGTCGCGGCGGCGGCGAGCGCCGTTCCTGGTGTGCGCTCGGCCTCGCTGACCTCCCAGGTGCCGATGGGGCCCGGTGGCAACGGGAACGGCCTGATCCCGGAGGGAAAGCCCTTCGACATCAAGAACAGCATCCAGAGCCGGCTGCGAATCGTCACGCCGGGCTATTTCGACACCATGGGCATCTCCGTCGTTCGGGGCCGCGCGCTCAACGCTGAGGACCGGCGCGGTGCATTGAAGGTGATGGTCGTCAGCGAATCACTCGCCAGAGCGCTGTTTGCCGATTCGGATCCGATCGGGCGGCGGGTCGCGTGCTGCGAGCCCGGTCCCGATGGCAAGAGTCCCGACTACAAGACCGTGGTGGGCGTCGCCGCCGACACGCGATGGCGCGGACCAGCCGAACCGCCATCTCCGGAGTTCTACCTTCCGGCTGCACAGATTCCGGCTAACGCCTGGGACTGGATTCAGCGAACGTTGTATGTCACCGTCCGCACGACGGGCGATCCAGCGACAGTGATCAATCCGCTGCGAAGCGCTCTCGCACCCATCGTGCCCGGTGTGCCGCTGTTCGACATCCGGACGATGGAGCAGCGGATCGGCGCGTCGCTGCAGACCGCGCGGTTCAACACCCTGCTCCTGACGATCCTCGGCGGCCTCGGCGTGGTCCTCGCCATCGTCGGTATCTACGGCGTCATTGCTTACTTCGTGACCCGCCGGACGCGGGAGATCGGGGTGCGCATCGCTCTCGGCGCCACGCGCCGGGACGTCATCGCGCTGGTGGTGCGGCAGGCCGTCTGGCCGGTCGGCCTGGGAGTCGCTGCCGGCCTCATCGCGTCCGTGATGGCCACACGGCTCTTGCGGAACCAACTGTTCGGCATCGGACCGAACGACCCCATGACGTTCGCTGGCGTCGCAGTCGCGGTGACGCTGGTGGCGCTGACGGCAAGCTTCGTCCCCGCGCTGCGCGCGGCTGGTTCGGATCCTACTGACGCGTTGAGAACTCAATAGTCAGGTAGCACCCAGCTGACAATCGAGGAAATCATCTGACCGTGACCACCGACTCCGCGACGTTCCCCTTCGAATCCCTGGCAACGATGTGATGTCGCCCTGGCTCGAGCTTCCACTCCAGCGGTGACTCCGAGCTGATGACGCCGACGGAGTTGCCGTTGATGCTCCACTCGACTCTCGTCGGTGATGCAGAGAGAACTCGAAGTGGCAGCGTCTGGAACTCCGGCCGGAGCGTCGGATCGATCAGATAGGTAGCGCCGGTCGGAGGGTTGGCCATTCGGAACACCGGGGTGCCCGATTCAGCGCGGACACGTCGAACGGCGGGGTCGCGCACCTGTCCGGCGGTCGGCACTGCCCCTGGCGAATCCGCGGCCGATGCGCGACGGCCTGCCCACTCGCGGAACTCCGGCGGCCAGATCGTCAGCAGGCCCTGCTCCGAGAGGTGGTGCCAGCTGCAAGGGACTGACGCGTGTGCGGTCGGGAGCCACTCGCGGCGTCTCACCGGACACCAGGCGTTGGCGGCCTCGCCGGAAAGGCTGCAGATTTCACTCTGCTCCACGCCGGGACCGTCCGAACTCAGCGTGTCGTCCGATTCGCCGATGCGTTTGTGAGCCGCGAGCATGACGGCCTGGAAGATCGGCGCGGCGCCGGTGACGCCGCTCGAATTGCGCAGCGGGCGGCGATCGAAATTGCCAACCCAGACGCCCACCGTCAACCGCTTCGTGAAGCCGATCGTCCAGTTGTCGTGGTACGCCTGGGACGTGCCGGTCTTGACCGCGACCGGGAATGGCAGTTCCAGGCTGCTGCCGCGTCCGAAAATGTATGCGCGGGCAGCGTCGTCCGCGAGAATGTCGGCGATCCAGAAAGCCGTTCGTGGAGAGACGAGGAGCTGACTCTCGACGGACTGTGACACAGCCTGCCCGTCGGAGCGGTCAGCGCGAAAGCGGGGCCGCTGCCACGCGCCTCCGCTCGCGAACGCGGAATACGCGGCCACGAGCTCGTCGAGCCTGACCTCCGCGTTCCCCAGCGTCAGACCAAGTCCGTAGTAAGCCGCCGTGCGATCGAAGGTCGTGAAGCCTGCCCGCCGCAGGAACCGCAGCAGATCCGGCACCCCGACGTCGGCCGCCAGCGACACGGCAGGCACATTCTCCGAGCCTGCCAGAGCCGTTCGCGCCAGCAGCGGACCACGATAGCGTCCATCGTAATTTCGCGGACTGTAGACGATACCGGGCTGCGCTGTCGGAAAGCTGAGCGGAACATCAGGCAGCACGCTGGCGGGCGTGAACCCTTTCTCGAACGCGAGCGCGTAGGTAAACGGCTTCAGCGCGGATCCCGGCTGCCGGGGAACTGACGGACCGTTGATGGCGCCACCGTGCGCTGGATCGAAGTAGTCGCCGGATCCTTCCCATGCGAGCCACTCGTGGCGTACGTTGTCGAGCACCACCACTGCGACGTTGGTCGCACCGTGGCGATCGAGCGTCGCGCGATGGGTCTGCAGAATCCCGGCGATGTCCACCTGTAGCGCCGCGTCCAGGGTCGTCTCGATCCGTGCGGGCCTCGACGGCCCCAGCCCGGCGAGCACCATTTCGACGAAGTGCGGCGCGAGAAACCGTCGGTCGGTGCGGGAGAACGCCAGCCGCTCCGACCTGGCTTCGTCGAGCGCTGCCCGGGAAATCGCGCCGGCTGCAGCCATGCGCGCAAGGACGACGCGCTGGCGCGAAACTGTAAGCTCCTGGTTTCGGTATGGATTGAACGTGCTCGGACGCTGGGGCAGACCAGCCAGGAACGCGGCCTGCGCCGGCGTCAGCATGCCGGAGCCCACGCCAAAGTAAACGCGGCTCGCCCGCTCGATGCCGGTGGTCTGGTTTCCGTAAGCGGCAAGATTGAGATAGAGAGCCAGGATCTCGTGCTTGCTGAGCCGATGCTCCAACCGGAGCGCGATCACCGCCTCGTGCAGCTTGGTGCGCCAGCCACGTCGCCGGTCGGCAGCGCGCCGCAACAGCAGCAGCTTCGCCGCCTGCTGCGTGATGGTCGAGCCGCCCTCGACGATGGAACCTTCCGCCAGGTTCTGCTTGATTGCCCGCAGGACGGCGATCGGGTCGATGCCATGATGCGACCAGAACCGCCGGTCCTCGGCGGCAACCGTCGCCGCAGCGACGATGGCGGGAATGCTCCCGGCACGCATCTGCTGAGCGCGTGTTCCGTCGCTGCCCAGCGCCTCATACAGCTCGATGCCATTGCGATCGACGACGACCGTGGAGTCGATCGCGTCCAGCTTCAGCAGATCAGGCGGAAGTGGGCCACAGCGCAACCAGATCGCAGCAGCGAGCAGGGCTGCGGAAATGATGAAGACAGGTCGACGCCGGAAGAAAGGCAGGATCCCTTGTCCACCGTAGCGCGAAGCGCGAAGGTGGATCATCTCTGCACCGTGATCACGGCCGTCGCCGTTCGACCGAAGACCTCGGGCTCGTACATCTCTTCCGCCCGTGCCGGCGCGGTCCGGAACGTCCCGGCCGTCGTGGCGCGGACGACATACGTGAACTGGTGACGCCCTTCAGCGAGCCGCGTCGCGAACAGCTGGATGCGGTCGTCATGACGCTCCACGTGATCGAAGCCTCCACGTTCCCAGAACGTCTCCCATGACGCCGGCTCGTCGTCCTGTTCCGGCAGTGTCCCGATCGAACGCGCGGTCGTCGCGAACCAGGACTCCAGCGGCTCGAAGCCGGCTGGCAGCGGGTCGGTGACGGCAACGAAGCGCCGCTCCTTCGTCAGCCGAAGAGTGAGGGTGACGGTAATCAGGTCCCCTGCCTTGAAGGTCGTCTGCGCCGGACGCGTCCCCTGTTCGACATAAGGCGTGAACGCGCGCTCGATGCGGATGCCGTTGTCGAGTCCCTGCTGGAACAACGCGTCGGAGGCGTAGCGCAGACGGGCCGTGTAGAAGAGCGTTCCTGCGCCGTCGCGCGTGAAGGTGAGCGGCCGCGTGGTTCCGGCAGGCGCGGACCTGGCGAGGTCGGCCATCGGCACGTCACGCGTCGCGGCCTGGGTCGAACGGCCCTTGAATTGTTCCCGCGCCACGACGCGTTCGCCGAGCATCGCCACGCCGGTGAAGTCCGGCACGGTTGGCTCATAGCGCCGGTAGTACGCCACCAGCGACTCCATCGCATGGGCGTTTTCCTGCGTATTCCCCCACCGCCCGTTTTTCCGTGCGGCCATCATCCAGCGCACGATCGGCCGGATCTGTTCCGGAGTCGCCGACGCTTTGACGAGTGAATTGAGCACGATCGCCGTGGATCGCACGTTGGAGTTCCAGTACCACAGCAGGTATGGATCGCTCAGCTCTTCGACATGCGCAGATCCGGCCTCGGGAAGAATCGCGTTGGCCATCCGCCGGCGGAGATCGTCAACCCTGGGTCCGGCCTTCTCCCCTCTTGCCATCAGTGCGTCGTGCAGGAACGCCAGCGCGAACACCGGCATCCGATCGCGATAGCCATAGAGCCGCGTGAGAGGCGAGTCCTGGTTGCGGCCGCCCTCGACCATCACTTTCACCGCGAACGCCTGCCAGGCGGTGTAGGCCGGCCACCAGCTCTCGTTGGTCGGCGGCGGAAGCGCCAGCTCGCGTTCCAGGTAGCTGTAGGCACGCTGCTGCATGCCGCGGTCGACGTCGTAGTTCAGGTCGGCGGCCACCTTGAACACGTGCAGCAGGTAACTGGTGAGATACGGGGACGTCCAGCGGCACTGCCCCGGCCAATACGTGAAACCGCCGTTCGCGCATTGAAACAGCTCGAGCTCCTTCAGCGACTTCTGCACCGCCGGGCGCATCTTCGCCGTGTCCACACCGGGAAGCGAGAACGCGTCGCCGAGATCCGCCGCGAGCACCATCGCCAGCGCCCGCGATCCCTTCTGCTCCGCACAGCCGTACGGATACTCGATCAGGTAGCGCGCGCCCTCGCTCAATCCCACCATCGCGGTGGACGACATCTCGAGGTGCAACCCGCCAAAGCCAGGCACCACACTCTGGGGAATCGTGAGCGCTTCGTCGGCGCGCGTCGTGTCACCACCGAGCTGGCCGTAGGCGGCGACCGTCTCCGGAGACGCCAGAACCTCGACCGGCACGATGTCCTCGAACGAGTCGGTCTCGTTGGCGAGCTTGACCGTCATCTGCACCCTGGCGCGTCCGACCGCCTTGGCGGCCGCCGCAAACCGCGCTTCGACCGAGCCGCCGGCGCTGACGCCGAGCGTCTGCTCCGCCGGACCGTCGAGGACGAGCAGCTCGGGATCCAGGCTGCGAATCGTCACCGTCGCATCACCAGGCTCGCGCAGCTGGCTGGTGACGACGGCACCGAACAGCGCCTTGTCGCCGACCGCGAGGAACCGCGGGAACGTCGGCTTCATCGTGAGCGGCTTGTTGACCCGTACTTCCGCGTCACCGTGGCCGAACCGTGAAGCCCGATCGGCGGCGACCGCCATGATGCGGTAAGTCGTCAGCGACTCCGGCAGCTTCACGTCGATGCTGGCTTCGCCGCTCGCATTGGTCGCGACCGAGCCAACCCAGAACGCGAGCACGCGGAAATCCTTCCGCATTGCGCCGCCATCGACCCCGCCGCCCCCGCCTTCGGTCTCGCCCTTCGGCGTGAGGACCCTCCGGCTGACGATGCGCTGGCGACTGTCGGCGGTCATGACCTGGAGTGCCTTGTGGACGTAGACCGAGCCGAGAACATCGGGCGTTCGATACGCCGTGAGCGACAGCACGCCGTAGTCGACGGCCCACAGCGTCACCTCGCTCTGAACCGGCTTCCCTTGCGGATCCGTCACCTTCACGCGGACCTGCGCATTTGTCGCTGGCCGGTATTCTTCACGATTGGCCGCGACCGCAACCGTCAGTCGCCGGTTGGCGTCCTCGACCTTCAGCTCGACATAGCCCAGACGGAATGCCGGCTTGCCCGGATCGCTGGAGTCCTCGATTGCGAAAGGTCCGCCGGCAGGGCCTTCGGCTGGTGCCGCGGCATCGCCGCGTCCCTTGATCAACAGGACGGACACGTAGAGATTGGGAATGTCGTCGTCGGTGACCGGGATGGTGACCGACTGTTGCGTCGACGACAGGGTGAACTGCCGATGCGAACGGATGCCTTCGCGCTCCGTCGTCACGACCGCCGTCGCACGCTCCCAGGGTGACTGGATCATGATTCGCGCGGTGTCGCCGGGCTTGTAGCGCGCCTTGTCAGCAACCAGCTCGATCCGGTTGTGATCGAAGCGCTCCCACGCCGTGTAGCCCGCGCCGAGGGTGTAGAAGGACGAAGTCGTGACCGCGTAGCGCCCGGAATCCTGTCGTGCCGTGGCCTGCAGCTCGAAGTAGCCGCCGTTGGGCAGCGGCGCTTCGAACGCGACCGGCGACAGGCCGCTGGTGATCGTCCACGAGCCCGCCGGCACGAGCTTCTTCTCGGTTTCCCAGGTGTAGAGGCCGTTGCCTTCGGCGCGGCGCACGCTGTTCCACTGCACCTGCGTCAGCTTGATTTCGATCGGGACGCCTGGCACGACCTCGCCGGATGGTGAGATCGCAATCAGCTCGGTCTTGAGACCAGCCTTCTGATCGAGGAAATAGTTCGGACGGCGCACGCCGATGTACCAGTCCGCGGGATGGACCGTGATGCTGGCGCGGTTGGCGATGTGCTGACGGGATACGTCCTCGACGTCCGCCTCGAGCGTGTAGATGTTCGGGATGCCGGCGTCGAGTTTGGTTGTCAGATCGAGATGCAGCTCCCCGGTCCGCGACGTCTTCGTTTCGCGGCTCATTACTGATGACGTGTCGGCATTGTGTTCGACCGAGCCGACAAACTCCCACCGATCGCCATCCGGCAGCGCGTCGTAAACCGCGCGCGGCGCGGATCCGCCTGGTGACCGCGTCCAGGTCCAGGTGGTCGGACGCGCCGGCATGGGTGCGCCGAACAGGTACTTCGCGCTTACCGCAGCCTTCACCGGATCGCCCGCCTTCAGTGCGCCGGTCGTCAATTTCACGTCGACGCGGAAGTCCGGCCGGCGATACGCGGCGACCAGGAACGAGGCGTGGACCGCTTTCTCGTATGCGACCTCGTCGTCGAGAGCGGGTCCCGGCTCATCGCCCGGCTTCAGGTCCTCGGGCTTCTTCGGAACGGGCTTGTCGCTCTCGAGGATGGCTCGTATCGAGTAGCCGCCCAGGCTGCCCTCGGTCGGCAGCGTGAACGCCCACTCGGCGCTGCTCCACGCGTTGACGGCGACCGTTCCTTCGGTGACGAGCCGATTCTGTCCGTCGCGCACGGAAAGCAGCACGCGTGCTCCGGACGGGAGGAGGCGGATGCCTTGTGGCGTGTTGTGACGGAGGATGGCTTTCAGCCGGACCTCTTCGCCGAGCCGGTATACGCCGCGATCCGTGAAGACCGTGCCGCGGAGCATCGGCTGCGACTGATCGAGATCGAACGACAGGCCGAACGCCCACGGCGTGATGCCTTCGTTCCAGTCGCTGCCGATGTAGGCGACGTCACCGTCCTTTTCCGCCGTGACCATGAACGAGAGCCGCCACCAGCGCTCCGGGTCGCGCAGGCCCGGAGTCTTGGGCGCCAGCGCCAGGCCGTCGGCGCCGGTCGTGCCGGTCCAGAGAGTCTCGTTCCGGCGATTCACGATCGAGACTTTCGCCGCGGACACCGGAGCCCCGGTATCGAGCCTGGTGACGAACACCAGCGTGTTCTGAGGACTGTCCTTGACCGTCAGCCCGAGGTTGGTGACCTGCACGAGGGTCGAGCGAACTCGTCCTTCGGCGCCGTCGGAGTCCGCGCGTTCGGCGCGCTCGATGGGATCGCCCTCGCGAATCGCTGCCCAGACGAGACCGCCACCGCCGGCGCCGAGAACCGGAGCAAGGTCGATCCCGTGCGACTGGATGCGATCCGGCGTGACCCCGAGCGTGCGCTGTATGGGAGCCGAAACCGGGGCTTCGCTGAAGGCCGGTCCGGTCCGGTCCTCTCCATCCTGCTGAAGGCGAACGATCGTCGGCATCAGATCCGGCAGTGCAACCCGCTGCGACCACTGGGTCATGGTGCGCATGTTGCGCGCATAGAACGGCAGCAGCATCCCGCCGCTTCGCTCCCACACGCCATGGCCATCACCGAAGCTCGTGAACGCCCGCTCGTGCCAGTTCTCGACCGCGCCCGCCCAGGTGTAGCCGAGTGTCTGGCCGTCGGCCGAGCGCAACGACGAGGCGATGGTGATGCTGAACGTTCGCGCGGGGGGCTGCCGATCGAAGCCGGCGTCCTCCAGCGAGAACTGACGGTCTTCATCCAGCGCGAAGTCCGGGCGCGGCCGGGGAGTGCTCGCCTTCGCGACCGGAACGAACTGCCCGGCGGATGTAACCTCCGCTGCCTGGACCGCAGGCGCAAACGCGTCAACCTTCACGGGAACGCGGAACGTCACCCGGTTGGCGACATCCGCCGGACACGCGCGCGTGCAGTGAAAGGCGTTCACGAAGAACGCGTGCTCGACCTTGATGATGTATTCGGTCTCGCGGGGCGGCTTCTCGGCACCCGCCGGCGAGGGAATCGTGGGGAGAATCCCGATCCGCACCCACGCCTCGGGTGCCACTTCAGTCGTCGTCTCAAAGACGACGAGATCGCGTGATGGCGGGAACTGCTTCTTGTCCCAGTCGGAGGCGAGCCGCAAGCCGATCGGCGAAGTCGAACCCGCCACCGTGCTGGTGGCCGCCACCTTGGCGTTGAAACGCTGCACGGATGACGGATCTGTGACTTTGAGCTGCGCCAAGCCTTCGGCCGGCAGCACCGGCACCTCCCAGGGATGCTTCTCGAACCGGGCGGCCACATGGGGCGCGACATCGGGCGGCCGGACCGGCTGGTTGAACCGAAGGAGGATCACCATCTGCGCGCCGGCCCGGTCGCCGCGCCGGTACCAGCTCGTGTTCAGGAGCCGTACGGTCGGCGTGGTGAAGCTGAAGCCGTGTGGCTTCGCGAGGCGCCGGCCGCTGACCGCGGCGGCGGTCGCGTCGATGTTGACCTCGTACCTGGTCGCGTACGGAAGGGGCCGCGTCGGATCGGGCGTGAAAATCAGAATCGTCGTCCCGGACCATCGAAACGTGCCGGGTATCGCGGGTGTCACACGGAAGAAGGGCGCCAGCACACGTGCCGGAATGCGGCCGGCCGTGACCATTGGCTCGGAGAACACGACGCGAATCTCGTTCGCCTCGGCGAGCGTGGCAACCTCGCCGTTCGGCGCGGCGCTGACGACGCGCAGGGCGGGTGGCGTCGTCTGGGCTGCTGCGGGACTTACGGTTAGCAGCAGCAATAACGCGGGCACGCTCCCCCATTGCCAACATTGCCAAGATTGCCAACATTGGGTTCGGCTCGGGGCATTCTTCAACATATGGGAATCGCTCAAGGCCATCGTTTGCCGTATGGAGGATTAGACACCGATCGTGCGGACGGCTCGCAGCGCTTCCCCGGTCACACGCGTAGCGAGATTGCCCCCCAAGAATGTTGGCAATCTTGGCCCGCCTACGCTGGTCGGCGCGATCGGAGCGACCAGCTCCGGCGAGGTCTCGCCGTAGCGCCTGGGATCGAGCGGCGCGGAGGCGGACAATGTTGGCAATGCCGAAGCGGCGCGGAAGCGCCGCAGCCTATGCGTGCGCGCGCCGGTCGTGAACGGCAAAGAGCGCCGGGACGCGCTGGCGGAGGGCATCGACGGCCTTGGTACCGGGGGTGGTTCCGAGGGCGATCGTCGAC
>Ga0111538_10000561_pt1 | contig 49979 bp, 50 predicted proteins | sample SoiMethybrSBSTD1_FD_79669 | JGI IMG/M metagenome (GOLD analysis project Ga0111538, IMG submission 79669) | Bulk soil microbial communities from a Populus tree surrounding site in Tennessee, USA - Soil MetaG P. TD hybrid SBSTD1 (version 2)... | ecosystem: Environmental > Terrestrial > Soil >... | reverse complement strand
CTGCAGGACGTGGCCCGTGCGGGCGACGACATCCAGGTCCTGGGCGATGAGCGCAAGGCGCGCGAGATCGCGCTCTTCCGCCAGGGCAAGTTCCGCGACGTGAAGCTCGCCAAGCAACAGGCGGCGAAACTCGAGAACGTGTTCGACCAGATCAGCGAGGGAGAGAAGAAGAGCCTCGCGCTCATCATCAAGGCCGACGTGCAGGGCTCGTACGAGGGCCTCGCGCATGCGTTGACGAAGCTTTCCACCGACGAGGTGCGGGTGAACATCGTCCACAGCGCCGTGGGCGGCATCACCGAGAGCGACATCAACCTGGCGCTCGCCTCCAAGGCGGTGGTCATCGGCTTCAACTCGCGCGCTGATGCGGCGGCGCGCAAGCTCGCCGAGCATTCCGGCGTCGACATCCGCTACTACAACATCATTTACGAAGCGGTCGACGACGTGAAGGCCGCGATCAACGGCATGCTCACCCCCGAGCGCAAGGAGACCATCCTCGGGCTGGTCGAGGTGCGCAACGTCTTCCGGATCTCCAAGGTCGGCACCGTTGCCGGCTGCATGGTCACCGAGGGCGTGGTGCGCCGCGGCACCGCCGTGCGCGTGGTGCGCGCCGGCGTGGTCGTGCACACCGGCGAGCTCGACTCGCTCAAGCGCTTCAAGGAGGACGTGCGCGAGGTGAAGGCCGGCTTCGAGTGCGGCCTGTCGATCAAGAACTTCAACGACGTCCAGGTCGGCGACCAGGTCGAGGTGTTCGAGGTCGTCGAGGTCGCGCGCACCATCGCCTGAGGGCGGCGGCTCGGATGAGCAACGCCCGCAGCGCGCGCATCGCCGACCAGATCCAGCGCAGCCTCGCGGAGGTGATCCGCCTCGAGCTGCGCGATCCCCGCGTCGGCCTGATCACGCTGACCGGCGTGGAGCTCTCGCGCGACCAGTCCCACGCCAAGGTCTTCTTTACCGTGCTGGGCACGGGTCCCGACGCGGCCGATGCTGCGGCCCGGGGGCTGGCGAACGCCGCCGGATTCCTCCGTAGCGAGCTTGCCCATCGCCTCACCACGCGCAAGGTGCCCGAGCTGCACTTCGAGTTCGACGAGTCGGTCGAGCGCGGGGTCCACCTGTCGCGCCTCATCGACGAGGCCGTCAAGCCGCCGGCGAAGCCCGCGCGACGCCGGAAGCCCGCATCCTGAGCATGGCGGCGGTGCAGCCGCACGGCGTCCTGCTCCTCGACAAGCCGCCGGGTTATTCATCGACCCAGGCCCTCGCCAGGGCCAAGCGCTTCCTCCAGGCGCCCAAGGCCGGCCATACCGGCACGCTCGACCCTTTCGCCACGGGGTTGCTCCCCCTGGTGTTTGGCGAGGCGACCAAGTTCGCCCGATTCCTGCTGGATGCGCGCAAGACCTATCGCGCAACCTTGCGCCTGGGCGTCGAGACCACGACCGGGGACACCGAGGGGGTCGAGGTCGCCCGTGTTCCAGTTGCCGTCGATACTGCGCTGATCGACGCCGTTCTCAGCCAATTCGTCGGCGTTCGAGACCAAACTCCTCCCATGCACTCGGCCGTCCGGGTCGGAGGCAAACGCCTTTATGAGTTCGCCCGGGAGGGGGTGGAGATCGAGCGTGCGGCCCGCCGCATCGAAATCTCAGTGCTCGAGCGCGAGGCGTTCGAGGGTGACGAGCTGGTGATTTCGGTGGCCTGCTCCAAGGGAACCTATGTGCGGACGCTGGCCGTCGACCTGGGGCGCGCCCTGGGTTGTGGCGCCTACCTGACGGGGCTGAGGCGCACCGCAGTCGGACCCTTCCGCCTCGAGGACGCGACGAGCCTTGAGGCGCTGGAGGTCGCCGGTCCGGTTGGCGGTCGTGCCCGGCTGCTGCCCGTCGAGGTACTCGTCCAGGGGCTGCCTCGCTTCGACTGCCGGGCTGCCGAGGCCCAGCGCTTCAGTCACGGTCAGGAGATCGCGGCGACGGGGACGCCAGGCCCCGCCGAGGTGGCGGTTTTCGGGCCCGAGGGACGCTTCCTCGGCGTGGCCGCCGCCGCCGGCGCGCGGCTTGCGCCCCTGCGCCTCATGGCACCCCAGGCACTGGGGGAAGCTCCATGATTTTCCTTGAGTTTGTGGTCCAATCCACGCTAAAATCGATGTTTCCCGCGACGCAGAAAATACAGAGAGAGTTGGAGAGTTAATCCCATGGCTGTCACTACCGCAGACAAGGCGCGCATCCTCACCGATTACCAGCGCGCAAAGGCCGACACGGGCTCGCCCGAGGTCCAGGTCGCGCTCCTCACGGAGCGAATCAACATGCTTACCGAGCACTTCAAGACTCACGTCAAGGATTTCCATTCCCGCCGGGGCCTGCTGACCATGGTCAGCCGGCGCCGCAGCCTGCTCGACTACCTGAAGCGCAAGAACGTCGAGGCCTATCGCTCGTTGATCGAGCGCCTCGGCCTGCGCAAGTAGGGACCCGACGCCGGAACCAGCCCCGCGACGCCTCCTCACGGAGCTCGCGGGGTTTTTCGCTTCTTTCGGCCCTTCCCACCCGCGCGCCGGCCTGCGACGCCAGCTTCGCAGCGCCCGCGCCACCCGACAACAGGAAACAGACACCGTGAGATCCATCAAGAAGACGTTTGCCTTCGGGCGCCACCAGGTCACCCTCGAAACCGGTGAGATCGCCCGCCAGGCCGACGGCGCCGTGCTCGTCACCATGGACGACACCGTCGTCCTCGTCACCTGCGTCGGCCGGCGCGAAGTGAAGGCGGGACAGAACTTCTTCCCGCTGACCGTCGATTACCAGGAGAAGACCTACGCCGCGGGCAAGATCCCGGGGGGGTTCTTCAAGCGCGAGGGCCGCCCTTCGGAGAAGGAGATCCTCACCTCCCGCCTCATCGACCGGCCGCTGCGCCCGCTCTTCCCGGACGGATTCTTCAACGAAGTCCAGGTGATCGCCACGGTGCTGTCGATCAACCCCGAGGTGGATTCGGACATTCCCGCGATGATCGGCGCCTCGGCCGCGGTCACGCTTTCCGGCATCCCGTTCGACGGCCCGATCGGCGCCGCGCGCGTCGGCTACATCGACGGTGAGTACATCCTCAACCCCACCAAGAGCGAGCTCGAGGGCGGAAGTTCGAAGCTGAACCTCGTGGTCGCCGGCACCGAAGCCGCCGTGCTGATGGTCGAATCCGAGGCCGGTGAGCTGGCCGAGGACGTGATGCTCGGCGCCGTGATGTTCGGCCACGAGCAGATGCAGGCCGCGATCAATGCCATCAACGAGCTCGCCGACGAGGGTGGCAAGGACGACTGGGACTGGGAGGCGCCGGCGCGCGACGAGGTGCTGATCGAGAAGATCCGCGCCCTCGCCGAGAACGACCTGAACGAGGCCTACCGCGTGAAGTCGAAGGCGGTGCGCTCGCAGAAGCTCGAGGAGATCCAGGCTCGCGTCCTCGAGGCCTTCGTGAACGTCGAGGACAACCCCGCCGACGGCAACGTCGTGCGCGGCATCCTGCACGACATGGAAGCCAAGATCGTCCGCGGCCAGATCCTCAACGGCGAGCCGCGCATCGACGGGCGCAACACCCGCACCGTGCGCCCGATCTCGATCCGACCGACGCTGCTGCCCCGCGTCCACGGCTCCGTGCTCTTCACCCGCGGCGAGACCCAATCGATCGTCACCACGACGCTCGGCACGGGCCAGGACGAGCAACGCATCGACGCGCTGCAGGGCGAGTACACCGAGCGCTTCATGATGCATTACAACTTCCCGCCGTTCTCCACCGGTGAGACCGGCCGCGTTGGTTCGCCCAAGCGTCGCGAGATCGGCCACGGCCGCCTCGCCAAGCGCGCGCTCCTCGCCGTGCTTCCCAGCAAGGAGGAGTTCGGTTACACCCTGCGTGTGGTCTCGGAGATCACCGAGTCGAATGGTTCGTCCTCGATGGCCACCGTCTGTGGCGGTTGCCTCTCGCTCATGGACGCGGGCGTCCCCCTGAAGGGCCACGTCGCGGGCATCGCCATGGGCCTCATCAAGGACGGCGGCCGCTTCGCGGTGCTCACCGACATCCTGGGCGACGAGGACCACCTCGGCGACATGGACTTCAAGGTGGCCGGCACCGAGCGCGGCATCACCGCGCTGCAGATGGACATCAAGATCCAGGGCATCACGCGCGAGATCATGAAGGTCGCGCTGGACCAGGCCAAGGAAGGGCGCATCCACATCCTGGGCATCATGAAGACCGCCGTCCCGGGACCGCGCCAGGAGATGTCCAACTACGCGCCGCGCATCATCAAGATGAAGATCAACCCCGACAAGATCCGGGAAGTGATCGGCAAGGGCGGCAGCGTCATCCAGGCGCTCACGCGCGAGACCGGCACCACGATCGACATCGAGGACGATGGCACCATCTCGATCGCCTGCCTCTCGGCGGAAGCCGGCGAGGACGCGATGAACCGCATCCGCGCGATCACCGCGGAAGTGGAAGTCGGCAAGGTCTACGAGGGCCCGGTGCTGCGCCTGCTCGACTTCGGCGCGATCATCCAGCTGCTGCCCGGCAAGGACGGCCTGCTGCACATCTCGCAGATCGCCCACGAGCGCGTGAACCAGGTCTCCGACTACCTGAAGGAAGGCCAGATCGTGAAGGTCAAGGTGATGGAGGCCGACGACAAGGGCCGCGTGCGCCTGTCGCGCAAGGCGCTGCTCGACCCGCCTGCCCGGAAGGAAGAGCCGGCCCCGCCGGCCGCCGAATCAGCCTCGCAGTAAGGGGCGCGGCGGGGTAAAATTCTCCGCGATGACTCGTTCATCGCGGGGTGTAGCGCAGTCTGGTAGCGCACTTGCTTTGGGAGCAAGATGTCGGGGGTTCGAATCCCTCCACCCCGACCAGACTTCTTCATCTTCCGGATTGCGCCCGTAGCTCATCCGGATAGAGCACCGGCCTTCTAAGCCGGGGGTAACAGGTTCGAATCCTGTCGGGCGTGCCAGATTCAACGGTGGCTGTAGCTCAGCGGTAGAGTCCTGGATTGTGATTCCAGTTGTCGTGGGTTCGAATCCCATCAGCCACCCCACCTCAGGAGCGAAGCCCGCGGACGCGGGCTTCGCCGCTTCCGCGGCTATGCGCGCTTTCGCAGCAGGCGCTGCTGCTCGCGCTGCCAGTCGCGCTCCTTGTCGGTCTCGCGCTTGTCGTACTGCTTCTTGCCCTTCGCGAGCCCAATCTGCAGCTTCACCCGTCCCTTCGAGTAGTGCAGGTCGAGGGGCACGAGCGTGTAGCCGCGCTGCTCGACCTTGCCGATGAGCTTCCTGATCTCCTCGGCGTTTAGCAGCAGCTTGCGCGAGCGCGTGGGGTCGGGCTTCACGTGGGTGGAGGCGGTCGCGAGGGCGCTGATGTGCATGCCGATCACGAAAGGCTCGGCGCCCTTCATCACGACATACGCTTCCTTGATGTTGGCGCGGCCGGCCCGGATCGCCTTCACCTCCCAGCCCTCGAGAACCATCCCGGCCTCGTAGCGCTCCTCGATGAAATAGTCGTGGAAGGCCTTCTTGTTGTCGACGATACTCATGCAGCCATTTTACAGGTCGTCCCCATGCCGCTCGTCCGCAAGTCCGTGATCGTCCCGCGTGCGTGCGCCACGATGTTCGACCTCGTGGATCGCGTCGAGGAATATCCGGCCTTCCTGCCCTGGTGCTCGCAAGTCGACCTCATCGAGCGCACGGACGAGGTCACCGCCGCTCGCCTGCACGTCGACTATCACGGCCTCGCGATGAAGATCGCCACGCGCAACCTGAAGGAGCCGCCCGCGAGCATGCGGCTCGAGCTCGTCGAAGGCCCATTCGAAGCCTTCGCCGGCACGTGGGCGTTCACGGCGCTGGGCGATGCCGGCTGCCGCGTCGAGTTCACCCTCGAGTACGCGATGTCCGGTGGCGCCCTCGATGCGCTCCTGGAGCCCGTCTTCGGCCAGATCGCCGCCACGCTGGTCGATTCCTTCGTGGCGCGCGCCGAGGCCGTGGAAGGATCGTGATGCTGCGCGTGAGCGTGGTGCTGGCGATCCCTGGCCGACAGGAAGTGGTGGAGCTCGAGCTGGCGGAAGGGTCCACCGTCGCAGATGCCGTGGCGGCGGCCGGGCTGCCGGGGCGCTTTCCCGGCTTCGACCTCAGGGACTACTCGACGGGGATCTGGTCGCGGCCGCGGCCTGCCGGGACGTTGCTGCGCGAGGGCGATCGCGTCGAGCTCTACCGCGAACTGCAGGTCGATGCCAAGGCGCAACGGCGCGCGCGGGCGCGCGTCAGGCCTTCTTCGCCTCGATCTCGAAGCGGGCGTTGATCCAGTCCGCGCCCTTGCGGATGATCCGGTTCAAGCGCAGCTTGTACTCGCCTTCCGGCATGCGCAGTGCGAATCCGCGGCCGGAATCGAAGTGGCCGATGGCGAGCAGCAGCGAGTCGTGCTTGCCGGTGGTGTCCGCCCCGGGCAGGTAGAGCGCGGCGATCGGCTCGCCGCCGACGGGCACCAGCTCCACCGCGATCGGCCGGTACGAAAGCACCTCGATGCCCGCCAGCACCTCGCCGCGCACGCGGCTCGGGCGCTTGCGGACCACGCTGCCCAGGATCCAGCCCCCGGTGTCCTGGTTGGCGAGCGCGATCAGTCCGTTGACCGGCACTGTTTCGGCCACCGCGTGATCCACGATGAGACCGTAGCCGCGCGAGCTGAGGTCGTGCACGCGCCAGCGCTCGATCTCGGGATCGACCTCCGCAGGCGCGGTTTCCGGCGCCGGTTCCGCGGCGACGAGGGACAGGCCCGAAGGCGACAGCTCGATGGTCTGGGTCACTTCCGCGGCCGTGGCGGGCGCGGCGGCGCGCGCTCGCGCTCCCTCGCGCACCTTTCGAATCACCCTTTCGGCGCCGCAAACGATGTCGACCTCGCGATCCTCGAAGTGGGTGCGCTCCTCGACGCGCGCCTCGTTGCCCGAGAGCACCGACTGGTGCAGCTTCTCGATCGTGGCGAGCAGGGACACGTGCTCCTCGACCGGGAAGAGCGCTCCGGCGCCGTAGCCGGCGAAGAGCTTGCCGTGGCGCAGTCCCGCCTGCACCTCCTCGATCTGGTGCTTGATGCCGTCGGCGCGCACGAAGCGCACTGCGGCGCCCTGCGGCTCGGCGCGCAGCACGCGCATGCCGCTCGACGCGTCGAGGTCCACGTAGAAGTGGTGCTGGCCCGGGGCGTACTCGGACTCGAGCACGTAGTCCTGGCACCAGGAAGAGAACCACCCGTCGGCGATCTCGGTCTGCACGCGCGGGAGGTTGCCCGAATTGAGCAGGTCCAGGACGAGCGTGCGCAGGTAGAGCGATTGCGCGGTGGGCATGAACGTCGGCTGCGAACCGTGCAGGACGAAGGGCGTGCTCGCGGTTGCGTCGGCGTCGGCCAGGCCGTAGAGGGCGTGCAGTTGCCGCCACGGCGCCCCGCGCGTCGGTTCGCCGACGAAGAGACCCCACTTCATGAGCCCGTGGATGGCATCGAGGGCGAGGCCCACGAGGCGAATGGCGTCCTCGCGCGCCTCGGGCGTAGTCGCCCAGGCGTCGCGGCTGCGCAGGAAGCGCTGGAAGCCGTTCGCCGCCTCGAGGTTCACGCGTTGCACACCCACCGCGTACTCGCGGTCGGTTTCGGCGGTGCTGGTTGCGCGCAGGAAGTCGACCTGGTCGTAGAGGAGGAGGGCCTGGAAGTGCTCGGCCAGGGCGACCAGCTCGCGCAGGCGCTCGACGGTGAACTCGGCATCGTCGCGCCCGGCCACGCGCAGGGTCGCGTGGAATCGCGCGAGCGCGTCGGCTGAGCGCGTGCTCTTCAGCGCGAGCACGCTCTCGACCTCGGGTGCGAAGGCGACGACGGTGACCGTGGACACGGCTATCCCACCGAGAACATCTCGACGCTGCGCAGCGCGGGCATCGGGTTGGACACCAGGTCGCGCTCCTCGACGCGCGCCTTCGACATGAGGGATCGGCGCAGCTCCGTGGCCAGCACCTCGTTTTCGAAGTCCATCGGCGCCTCGAGCCAGTTCTCGACCAGGGGGTCGGCGTGGGCGGCCGCCAGCTGCCGGGCGGCCCTGGGGCCGATCGTCTCGAGCGACTTGAGGGGTGGCTCCTGGTAGAGCGCGTTCGACGGGTCGAGCTCGCGCCCGAAGCTGCAGACCTTTGCCCATTGCGGCGTGCCGCCGTGGGTGTCGCGGAAACGCCCGGCGAGCTCGCCATATTCGCCGGAGAGACGCTCCAGGCGGTAGATCTCGAAGAGGGCAAGCCATGGGCGCACCTGGTCGGGGCGATCCTCGATCGCGAAGCGCAGCAACTCGACCGCGCGCGGCATCGCGCCGTCCTCGTAGAAGAGACGCGCTCCCTTTATCACCGAGCCCGGATCGTCGAGGGAAATCGTGCCCGCGCGGATCTCGGGAAAGCGTTCCTCGATGTAGCGGCGTCGCAGGGCCTCGGTGTCGTCGCCGAGGCGCGTGGCAAGCGCTGCGTCGCTGGTGACTTCGGCCCGTGCGGAGTAAGGCGCCGGCGTTGGCGTGGGCACCACGACCGGGGCAGGGGCGGCGATCTCGATCGGCGCTTCAGCCACGAATTCATCGCGGTCCATCAATACAGTGGCCGGGTCCGTATCCGCAGCCGAGTCCTCGTCGCGAGCGGGCGGGTTGCGCCAGCGCGACCACAACCAGGCGCCGAGGAATGCGAACAGCACCAGGATCGCGATGCCGAGGCCGATGAGGCGACCCTCGAAGGATTCGACCGCTTCGAGCACGGGCTCGACCTTCGCCGGCAGGGCAACGACGGGCGTCTTGGCTGTAACTGCGGCTTCGCCCTTCGGAGTGGCCGCGGCCGGTGTCTCGACCTTCGGCGCGACAGCAGCGGGTGCCTCGACCTTCGGTGCAACGGCTGCGGGTGCCTCGGCCTTCGGGGCAGGCGCCGCGGGCGTCGCAGCAGGGGGCACCGCAGCCGGCGAGGGTGCGGTGGCCGTCACCGGCGGCTTTGCAGGCTCCTTCGGCGGCGATGCCTCGCTCGGCGTGGCCGGGAACGACTGCGGCATCGTGGCGAGCTTGAGCTGCAGCTCGGCCACGCGCGCTTCGAGTCGGCGCAGGTTGTCCCGCATCGACAGCATCTCGGCAACCTGGTCGTCGCTGTCCAGCAGGCGCAGGCGCTCGCGCAGCCGCGCGCGCGACTTGTCGTCGAATTGGCGCGTGCGAGCCAGGTCGATGTTCCCGGAAGACAGGCGCAGCACGAACTCGCCGCCCGACAGGGACTGCTTCGGCGCCACCGCGGGCGCCGGAGGCGACACGGACTTGGGCGCGGCTTGTGCGGGCGATGGCGCAGGCGCCGGTGCTGGGGCCGGGAGTGGGCGCGCCGGGGAGGGCGTCGCCGCGGCCCTCGGTTGCTCGGTGGGCGCGGGACGCATGGCCGCCGCGCGCGGGGGCGGCGTGGGTTTGGCAGGTGTCGCGCGATCCACGCGCGGCAGGTCGAGCAACACGGTGATGGGCGCGCCGAGGACCTGGGGGGTCTCGGCGGCGCAAGTGGAGCTCACCCCGAAGGCCAGTGCCGGATCGTTGACCGGCTCGGCGCTGCGAACGCGAAGATGGGTCGAGGCGCGGCGGCGCTCGACGGAAAGGATGCCGTCGGCGAGCGGCGGCACTCCGGGGATCGCATCGCGGGTGAGCGCGAGGCACTTCGCATGGAACCACTCGCCCTCTCGCGCGCGCAGCGGTATGCGCGCGTCGAGCTTCTCACCCAGGGCGGAATTGACCTCGACCGGGCCGAGCTCGAGAGCCCGTGATGGAAGGATTGATGCCGCGAGCGCCAGCCACAGCGCCGTCCTGCGTCCCGGGATCAGGACTTCTTGCACGCCTCATCCATCTCACGGCGGCTGCTCGCCCGCTTGGCCTCGATCTCCTCGTCGGACATCAGCTCGCGCTCGCCCTGGGCGTTCAACTTCTGGATGCGCCCGCCGTCGGCGAAGATCTGGAAGTTCTGCTTCGCGGCATTGCAGTGCGCCTCGGCCTTGGCCGCCCGGTCGGCCGTCTCGCTGGCCTTCTTGGCGTCGTCGGCGACCTTCTTGCGGCCTTTTTCCATCGCCTTGTCCTGCTCGACCGCCGACTTCGTGGCCGGGCCGCCGCTGGGCTTCACGTTGACCGATTTGCTGTCTGCGTCTGCCGGAGGCTGGTCCGTATACACGGTCTTGCCGGTCTTGGGATCGGTGTACTTGTACATCTGGGCACCGGCCGCCGAGGCGAAGACGAGAGCCAGCGCCAGGATGAGAGTGCGTTTCATGGGGATTCCTCCTTGGGTTTCTATCGGACTGCCGGATAGGTGAGTTGCTCGAGGCCGAGACGCGCGAACTCGCTTGCGCGGCGCGCGTGGGTGGCCGCGCGAGCGTGCTCCTTCGACGCGACCGCCTCGCGCGCGGTGATGAGGTCGAGCCATGCCTGTTGCCACAACGCCCGCTTGGCGCGCGCGCGCTGGATATCGGTTTCGGCCTGCGCGAGCAGGGCGCGCGCCTCTTCGGCCGCACCTGCGGCGAGCTGCTCGCGCGACGGACCCCGCGGCGCCTCGACGCGCGGCGCCGGTTCCGGTGCCTGTTCGGGCGCAGTTGCGCACGACGCTGCGAGCAGTGCCAAGAGGCCTACGCAAAGACGTGAAGTATCAAGCATTTACGATACCTTATCGAGAATCCACCCGAGCGTCAATGAAGGCCTACACAGGAACGCACGGGCTGCCCCTTCGGTTGTCCGGGTAGGGGTCGATCGGTATAATTTCGTTTTGCGGCGAGGGTTTTCATGCGCGTCATTCAAAAAGCGCTCACGTTCGACGATGTCCTGCTGGTTCCTGCCCACTCCACCGTACTCCCCCGCGAAGTCAGCCTCACCACCCGCCTCACCGCCTCGATCCAGCTGAACATCCCGGTCCTGTCCGCAGCGATGGACACCGTGACGGAGGCGCGCCTGGCCATCGCGCTCGCCCAGGAAGGCGGCATCGGCATGGTCCACAAGAACATGTCGCCCCGCGCCCAAGCCGCCGAGGTGGCCAAGGTCAAGCGCTTCGAGAGCGGCGTCGTGAAGGAGCCGATCACGATCGCCCCGGGAATGACCGTCCGTGAGGTCCACGAGATCACCCGCAAGCACCGCATCTCGGGCCTTCCGGTGCTCGACGGCAAGCACGTCGTCGGCATCGTGACCAACCGCGACCTGCGCTTCGAGGACAACCTCGACCAGCCGGTGAGGAACATCATGACCCCGCGCGACAAGCTGGTCACGGTGAAGGAGGGCGCGAGCCTCGAGGAGGCCAAGGCCCTCATGCACCGCCACCGCCTCGAGCGAGTGCTGGTGATCAACGGCGACTGGGAGCTGCGCGGCCTCATCACCGTGAAGGACATCCTCAAGAGCTCCGAGCACCCGCATGCCTGCAAGGACCAGTTCGGACGCCTGCGCGTGGGCGCCGCGGTCGGCGTGGGCGAGGGCACCGAGGAGCGCGTGGCTGCGCTGGTGGAGGCGGGCGTCGACGTGATCGTCGTGGACACCGCGCATGGTCACGCGCAGGGCGTGCTCGACCGGGTGAAGTGGGTGAAGAGATCGTTCCCGCAGGTCCAGCTGGTGGGCGGCAACGTGGCCACCCGCGATGGCGCCAAGGCGCTGGTCGACCACGGAGCCGACGGCGTCAAGGTCGGTATCGGCCCGGGCTCGATCTGCACCACCCGCATCGTCGCCGGCGTGGGAGTGCCGCAGGTGACGGCCATCCAGAACGTCGCCGAGGCGCTCGCCTCGACGAAGGTGCCCTGCATCGCCGACGGCGGCATCCGCTATTCGGGCGACATCGCCAAGGCGCTCGCCGCAGGCGCCTCCAGCGTGATGCTGGGCAGCCTCTTTGCCGGCAGCGAGGAAGCCCCCGGCGAGATCGAGCTCTACCAGGGCCGCTCCTACAAGGCCTATCGCGGCATGGGATCGCTCGCCGCGATGCAGAAGGGTTCCTCGGACCGCTACTTCCAGGACGCCGAAAACAACGCCGACAAGCTCGTTCCCGAGGGCGTCGAGGGCCGCATCCCCTACAAGGGGCCGGCTACCGCGATCATCGGGCAGCTGGTGGGCGGGGTGCGCGCGAGCATGGGCTATACCGGCTGCCGCACGGTCGACGAGATGCATGCGAAGGCGCAGTTCGTCGAGATCACCTCCGCGGGGATGCGTGAATCGCACGTCCACGACGTGCAGATCACGAAGGAAGCTCCCAACTACCACATCGACTGAGGATCGGCGATGGACAAGATCCTCATCCTGGACTTCGGCTCCCAGGTCACGCAGCTCATCGCGCGGCGCATTCGCGAGGCCGGCGTCTATTGCGAGCTGCATCCGCAGGACGTGGATGCGCAGTTCATCCGCGACTTCGCGCCCAAGGGCGTGATCCTGTCGGGAAGCCACGCTTCGGCCTACGAGTCCGAGGCGATGAAGGCCGACCCCTACGTCTTCGAAGCGGGCGTGCCGGTGCTCGGCATCTGCTACGGCATGCAGACCATGGCGCACCAGCTGGGCGGGGGCGTGGAGAACGGCAAGGTGCGCGAGTTCGGTTACGCCCAGGTGCGCGCGCGCGGGCACACGAAGCTTCTCGACGGCATCGAGGATCGCAAGGGCCCGAACGGTGAAGGCTATCTCGACGTCTGGATGAGCCACGGCGACAAGGTCACCCGGCTCCCGCCAGGCTTCAAGGTGATGGCGTCGAACGAGAACTGCCCGATTGCCGGCATGGCCGACGAATCGCGCCGCTTCTACGCCGTGCAGTTCCACCCCGAAGTCACGCACACGAAGCAGGGCAAGGCGATCTACGAGCGCTTCGTGCACGAGATCTGCAAGGCAGACCGCCACTGGAACATGCCGGAGTTCGCCCCGCAGGCGATTGCGCGCATCCGCGAGAAGGTGGGCAAGGAAGAGGTGATCCTGGGCCTGTCCGGCGGCGTGGATTCGGCGGTGGCTGCCGCGCTCATCCACAAGGCGATCGGCGACCAGCTCACCTGCATCTTCGTGGACACGGGGCTGCTGCGCGAGGGCGAGGGCGACCAGGTGATGGAAACCTTCGCGCGCCACCTCGGCGTGAAGGTGGACCGGGTCAATGCCGCCGACGAGTACTTCGCGGCGCTGGCCGGCGTCTCGGACCCGGAGCAGAAGCGCAAGATCATCGGCCGGCTCTTCGTCGAGATCTTCCAGCGCGAGGCGGCCTCGATGCCGAAGGCGAAGTGGCTCGCGCAGGGCACGATCTATCCCGACGTGATCGAGTCGGCGGGCGCGAAGACCAAGAAGGCGGTCACGATCAAGTCGCACCACAACGTGGGCGGCTTGCCCGAGTCGCTGCACCTGAAGCTGCTCGAGCCGCTGCGCGAGCTCTTCAAGGACGAAGTGCGGGCACTTGGCCTGGAGCTGGGCCTGCCGCGCGAGATGGTCTACCGCCATCCGTTTCCCGGCCCGGGCCTGGGCGTGCGCATCCTCGGCGAATGCCGGCGCGAGTACGCCGACCTGTTGCGCCGCGCCGACGCCATCTTCATCGACGAGCTGCGGCGCTCCGGCTGGTACGACAAGGTCGCGCAGGCCTTCGCCGTTTTCCTGCCGGTGCGCTCGGTGGGCGTGATGGGCGACGGGCGTACCTACGACTTCGTGGTCGCCCTGCGCGCCGTCCAGACGACCGACTTCATGACCGCGCACTGGTCCGAGCTGCCCTACGAGCTGCTCGGCCGCGTGTCCAGCCGCATCATCAACGAGGTGCGCGGCATCAACCGCGTGACCTACGACATCTCGAGCAAGCCTCCCGCGACGATCGAGTGGGAGTAGATCGTCCCAGGCCGCCGGTCGGTCACTCGATCGTAACCCCCGCCTCGCGCACGACCTTGCCCCACTTGGCGATGTCCTTCGAGACCAGCTCGCGGAAAGCCTCGGGCGTGGAGCCTCCAGGTTCTGCGCCCAGCTTGAACCACGTTTCCCTGAGCTCGGGATCCTCGAACGCCTTCACCACCGCGGCGCGCAGTCGATCGACGATCGCTCTCGGCGTGCCCGCGGGCACCCAGATGCCGTACCACGACGTCACCTCGAACGCGGGCAATCCTGACTCGATGGCCGTGGGGATGTCGGGGAAAGACGGCGAGCGCTTCGCCGACGTGACCACGATGGGACGGATGGTGCCGCCACGGATCTGCCCGGCGGCGCTGCCGAGGGCCTCGAAGATGTAGTCGATCTCGCCCGCGATCAGGGCGGCCGTCGCGGGTCCCGTTCCCTTGTAGGGCACGTGCGTCGCCTTGAATCCACCGGCGGCGGCGAACATCTCGCACGAGAGGTGTCGCGAGGTGCCGTTGCCCGCCGAGCCGCAGTTGATCTTGCCCGGGTTCGCCTTCGCGTACGCGATCAGCTCCGGCAGCGTCTTCGCCGGCACGCGGTTGGCGGCCACCAGCACGTCGGGAAAGATCGCGGCGGTGGTGACGGGCACGAGATCCTTCTCGAGGTCATAGGAGAGGCTCTTGTACGCGGCCGCCGCCACCGCGCCGTGGACCGAGTAGAGCAGCACCGTATAGCCGTCGGCGGGAGACTTGGCCGCCGCGGCGGCGCCGATGGTGCCCCCCGCGCCGCCCCGGTTGTCGATGACCACCTGTTGCCCGAGGATCTGCGAGAGCTTCGCCGCGAGCGGCCGTGCCACCGTGTCGGTGCCGCCTCCCGGCGGGAACGGCACGATCATCTTCACCGGCTTGTCGGGCCACACCTGCGCGAAAGCGGGCAAAGCGGCGATTGCGAGGGTGGCAACAGCCAGGCGGGCGCGAAACGGCATCTCGTCTCTCCGGGTCGGGGGATGACCTAACATACCGGAAACGAACGGCGAGACCGCGGCGATGGCCCTGACGCTCTACGGAATACCGAACTGCGAGACGGTGAAGAAGGCGCGCGCCTGGCTGGAGTCGCGCGGCGTGGCGTACGACTTCCACGACTACAAGAAGCAGGGCGTCGATCGGGAGCGCCTCGTGGGCTGGGTGCGTGAACACGGCTGGGAAACGGTGCTGAATCGCTCCGGCATGACGTTTCGCAAGCTAGACGCGAGGCTCACGCGGGATCTCGACGCGCACAGCGCGGTGGCGTTGATGGTCGAATATCCGTCGGCGATCAGGCGGCCCATCGCGATCCACGGCAAGCGGACCATCGTCGGATTCAAGCCCGAAGCCTACGAGGCGGCGTTCGGCGCCGGGCACTGAGCAGATGGCGGACGACGCGGCCTACATGCGGGAGGCCCTGGCGCTGGCTGCGCAGGCTGCCGCGGCCGGCGAGGTGCCGGTCGGCGCCGTGCTGGTGAAGGGCGGGCGCGTGATCGGCCGTGGATTCAATCGCCCGATCTCCACCGCCGATCCCACCGCCCATGCCGAGATCGTGGCGCTGCGCGAGGCGGCAGCGGCCGAGGGTAACTACCGCCTGCCCGGAAGCGAGCTCTTCGTGACCCTGGAGCCGTGCGCGATGTGCGTGGGGGCCCTGGTGCACGCGCGGATCGCCCGCGTCGTGTTCGGCGCTCGCGATCCCAAGACGGGCGCCTGCGGCTCGATCGTCGACCTCCCGGCGATCGCCCACTGGAATCACCACGGCAGCTTCGAAGGCGGCCTCCTGGCCGAGGAATGCGGCTCGATGCTGCGCCGATTCTTCGCCGAAAGGCGTTCATAATTGGGGGCTGCAATGGCCGCCCCGCGCTTCGTCCACCTCCGCCTCCACACCGAGTACTCGATCGTCGACGGCGTGGTGCGCGTCGAGGACGCGGTCGCCGCGGCCGCCGCCGACGCCATGCCGGCGCTGGCGATCACCGATGCCGGCAACCTCTTCGGGGCGATCAAGTTCCACGAGGCGGCGCGCGCCGCCGGCGTGCAGCCGATCATCGGCTGCGACCTCTGGATCACCAACGAGCGCAACCGCGACGTCCCGTGGCGCGCGACGCTGCTGTGTCGCGACGACGCGGGATACCTTGCGCTATGCGAGCTGCTCACGCGCGCGCACGAGAACCATTGGCGCGGACGCGCCGAGGTGCGCCGCGAGTGGCTGCGCGGGCTCCCGGGCCTGATCGTGCTTGCAGGCGGCGCACGCAGCGACGTGGGCATGGCGCTCACCTCCGGCAACAGCGAGGCCGCGCGCGCGGCGGCGCAGGCGTGGGCGGCGGATTACCCGGGCGCCTGCTATCTCGAGGTGCAGCGCGTTGATCCGGCCGCCGACGAGGCCCTGGTCCGTGCCACGGCCGCGCTCGCCGGACAACTGGGGCTCCCCGTGGTCGCGACCCACCCCATCCAGTTCGTGCGACCCGACGAATACCGCGCGCACGAGGCGCGCGTGTGCATCGCCCAAGGCTACGTGCTCGGCGATTCGCGCCGCCCGCGCGAGTTCCGCCCCTCGCAGTACTTCAAGAGCCAGGCCGAGATGGCGCAGCTCTTCGCCGACATGCCGGCGGCCCTCGAGAACTCGGTCGAGATCGCGCGTCGCTGCGCCTTCGAGTTCACGCTGGGAAAGAGCCGCCTGCCCGACTTCCCGACGCCCGACGGCAGCTCCATCGAGCAGTACCTGCGCGCGCAGGCGCGCGCCGGGCTCGCGCGCCGCCTCGATGCGCTCTATCCGGAACCGGTGGTGCGCGCGCAGCGCGCGCCCGAATACGAGCAGCGGCTCGAGTTCGAGGCGGGGACGATCATCCAGATGGGCTTCGCCGGCTACTTCCTCATCGTGGCCGACTTCATCAACTGGGCCAAGACCCACGGCGTGCCGGTGGGACCGGGCCGCGGCTCCGGCGCGGGCTCGCTCGTGGCCTACTCGCTCGCCATCACCGACCTCGACCCGCTGCGCTACGACCTCCTGTTCGAGCGCTTCCTCAATCCCGAGCGCGTCTCGATGCCCGACTTCGACATCGACTTCTGCCAGGACGGGCGCGATCGAGTGATCGAGTACGTGAAGCAGAAGTACGGCGCGCAGTGCGTCTCGCAGATCGTCACCTTCGGCACGATGGCGGCCAAGGCGGTGGTGCGCGACGTGGGCCGGGTGCTGTCGATGCCCTATGGCGAGGTCGACCGCATCGCGAAGCTGATCCCGTTCGAGCTCGGCATGACGCTCAGCAAGGCGCTCGAGGCGGAGCCGCAGCTGCCCCAGCTCATGAAGGACCAGGAGGAGGTGGCCGAGCTGATGGCGCTCGCGCAGTCGCTCGAGGGCCTCGCCCGGAACGTCGGCATGCACGCCGGCGGCGTGTTGATCGCGCCCGGCAAGCTCACCGACTTCACGCCGCTCTATGCCGCCGAGGGTTCGACGGCGATGGTGAGCCAGTTCGACAAGGACGACGTCGAGAAGGCGGGCCTGGTCAAGTTCGACTTCCTCGGCCTCACCACGCTCACCATCCTCGACTGGGCGGTGCGCTACGTCCATCGCCTGGGGCAGCCGGACTTCAACCTCGACGCGATCCCGTTCGACGACAAGCCGACCTACCAGCTGCTCTCCAAGGGCGCGGCCACGGCGGTGTTCCAGCTGGAATCGCGCGGCATGAAGGACCTGCTGAAGCGCCTGAAGCCCGACCGCTTCGAGGACGTGATCGCGCTGGTGGCGCTCTACCGCCCGGGTCCGATGGACCTGATCCCCGACTTCACCGAGAGGAAGCACGGCCGCCAGCGCGTGGTCTACCCGGACCCGCGCCTCGAGCCCATCCTCGGTCCGACGTACGGGATCATGGTGTACCAGGAGCAGGTGATGCAGATCGCGCAGGTGCTGGGCGGGTACTCGCTCGGCGGCGCGGACCTCCTCAGGCGCGCGATGGGCAAGAAGAAGGTGGAGGAGATGGCGCAGCAGCGCGCCATCTTCCGCGAGGGCGCGGCGAAGAACGGCCTCACCGCCGCGAAGGCCGACGAGATCTTCGACCTCATGGAGAAGTTCGCGGGCTACGGCTTCAACAAGTCGCACGCCGCCGCGTACGCCGTGCTCGCCTACCAGACCGCGTACATGAAGGTGCACCACCTCGCGGCCTTCATGGCGGCGAACCTCTCGCTCGTCATGGGCGATACCGACAAGGTCCAGATCTTCTACGACGACGCGCGCGACCACGGCCTGGAGATCCTGCCGCCCGACATCAACGCCTCGGACTACCGCTTCGTGCCGCTGGACGCCAAGCGCCTGCGCTACGGACTGGGCGCCGTGAAGGGCACCGGCGAGCAGGCGATCGAGAACATCGTCGCCGCGCGGAAGCGCTCGGGGCCCTTCGCCGACCTCGCCGACTTCTGCCGGCGTGTCGACCGCCGCGTCGTGAATCGCCGCGCGATCGAGGCGCTCATCCGCTCGGGCGCGTTCGACCTGGTCGAGGCCAACCGCGCGGCACTGCTCGCGACGCTGGGCGATGCGATCGATGCGGCCGAGAAGGGCGAGCAGTTCGCTTCCCAGGTGAGCCTCTTCGGCGGCGCCGGCGGCGCGCCCGACAAGGTGGAGCTGAGGCGCGTGGCCATGTGGGGAGAGCGCGAGCGCCTGCAGAACGAGAAGCAGAGCCTCGGCTTCTACCTCTCGGGGCATCCGTTCAACGCGTACCGCGACGAGCTGCGCCGCTTCGCGCGCACGCCGCTCGCCAACCTGATGCCGCAGCACGAGCCGGTGACGCTCGCCGGCGTGATCTACGGCGTGGTGGTGCGCAATTCGCGCCGCGGGCGCATGGCGGTGCTGACCCTAGACGACGGCAGCGCGCGCGTCGAGGTGGTGGTGTTCGGGGAGCTTTTCCACGAGCGCCGCGCCGTGATCCAGGAAGACCTGGTGGTGGTGGTGAAGGGGAAGGTGTTTCCGGACGAGTTCTCCGGCGGGCTGCGCATCACCGCCGACGCGGTGATGGATCTCGCCGAGCTGCGTGCCGCGCACGCGCGGCTGCTGCGCCTCTCGATCAACGGCCAGGCGGATTCGGCGCGCCTGAAGTCGCTGCTTGCGCAGTATTCGGGCGGCCGCTGCGACGTCGCGATCCGCTATCGCAACGCCGCAGGCGAGTGCGACATCCGCCTGCCCGAGAGCTGCCGCGTCAAGGTCTCGGGGCCCCTGCTGGACTCGCTGGCGCAGTGGCTGGACGAAAAGAACGTCGAGGTCGTGTACTAGGCATCCTGGCTAGTTCGGAGGCGTATGGACCTGAAGCTGAAGGACCGGACCGCGCTGGTGACCGGAGCGAGCTCCGGCATCGGGCGTGCCATCGCGCGCGGGCTGGGCCGCGAGGGCGTGCGCCTTGCCGTCACCGGGCGGCGGCGCCCCGAGCTCGAGAGCCTCGCCGACGAGGTTGCCGCCGATGGCGCGCCGCGTCCGGCGATCGTGATCCATGACGCGCTGGCAGCGGACTACGTCGAGTCGGTCACCTCCCAGGTCAGCGCCGCCCTGGGTGCGATCCAGATCCTGGTGAACAACGCCGGCGCAAGCCGCGCCTTCGGCATGGACGGCACCGAGGCGCAATGGGAAGAGGCGATCACGCTCAACTTCACGCGTCACCGCCAGCTTACGCACCGCCTGCTGCCGCGGATGATCGAGGCAGGCTGGGGGCGCGTCATCAACATCACCGGCAAGTCGGAGCCCGAGGGCGTGAACGGGGCTTTCAGCGCCAAGGCTGCGGTGCACGCGTGGGCGAAGGGGCTCTCGCGCGAGGTGGGCAAGCACGGCATCACCGTGAATTGCATTCCGCCCGGGCGCATCCTGAGCGACCAGATCCGGCGCAACTACACGCCCGAGTACCGCGAGTGGCAATCGGAGCACGAGATCCCCATGGGCCGCTACGGCGAGCCCGAGGAGCTCGCCGACCTGGCGGTCTTCCTCGCCTCGCCGCGCGCGGGCTACATCACCGGTGCCGTCCTGCCGGTCGACGGCGGGCTGCGCCGCTACCAGTACTGAACTCGCCTCAGGCGGTGGGCGCGATCTCGAAGCGCTCGAACGACCCCTCGCCGGGTTCGGCATCGACGGACGACACCGCCGAGCCAGGGGGCCCGCGCGTGGCCCACGCGCGCAGCGCTTCGACCGCCCCCGCCTCGCCGGCGACCATCGCCTCCACCGAGCCGTCACGACGGTTGCGCACCCACCCCGTAAGACCGCGCGCCTCCGCCTCCGACGCCATGGCGTAGCGGTAGCCCACGCCCTGGACACGCCCGCGGATCCGCAGGCGCAGGGCCGTGCGATCACTCATCGCCGCGCACCTTCCCGCGCGTCACCTTCTTCACCGCCAGCCGCTTCTTGCCCTCCAGCCGGCGCTTGCGCGCGGCCGCCGTCGGTTTCGTCGCCACGCGCTTGCGCGGGACGTGGTTCAGGCGCTTCAGGCGCTCGACCAGGCGCTCGAAGGCGATCTCGCGATTTCGGTGCTGCGAGCGCGAGTCGCGGGCCACGAGGACCACGCCCGAGGGCAGGTGGGTCAGCCGCAGTGCCGACTCGGTCTTGTTGACGTGCTGCCCGCCGGCGCCGGTGGAGCGAAATGCCTCGATCTCCACCTCGCGCTCGAGCGTGTCGCGGTCGAGGGCGTAAGGCGGGGGGCTTTGGGGGTCCCGGGCGGCCATGGAAGGCGATTCTAGGCCGGGCGACTACGGCTGTAATGGCCGGTGCTTACGGCTGTAGCCGGCCGTGCCGTGCAGTTGTGCACTCGATCACAGGCGCCGGAAGCGGGGAGGAACACGATGGGTTCGTCACACGTTTTTTCCCCCGCAAGGCGCACTTGCGTGGCGCCCGCCGAACCAAATCCGGCGGGCGTTTTTTTCACTTCACGCGCATGCCGGGCACCGCCCCGGAATCCGGCGACAGGAGGTAGATCGATCCGCCTTCGCCGGCGGCCAGCACCATGCCCTGCGATTCGCCGAAGCGCATCTTGCGCGGGGCGAGGTTCGCCACCATCACCGTGTACCGGCCCACCAGGTCCTTCGGCGTATAGGCCGAGCGGATGCCCGCGAACACGGTGCGCGTCTCGATGCCGACGTCGAGGGTGAGCTTGAGCAGCTTGTCGGCGTCGGGCACGAGCTCGGCGTCCACGATGCGGGCGATGCGCAGGTCGATCCGGCTGAAGTCGTCGATCGAGATGGTCTCGCCCACCGGCAGCAGCACCGGCGGCTTGGGGGGCTCGATGGGCTCGAGCTTGAACTCCGGCGCCTCCGCGCCGGGCGCCGCCTTGGGCGCTTCCGGCTTGGCCTCCACGGGCGGCTCCAGCAGCTGCTCGATCTGCTTGGGGTCGATGCGCGAGACCAGGTGCTTGTAGGGCTGCACCACGTGCCCGGCCTTGAGCGGCGTGCCCACGTCTTCCCAGTCCAGTGCCTTCACGCCCAGGAACGCCTCGACGTCCTCGGACATCTTCGGCAGCACGGGCTTGAGGTAGATCGTGAGGATGCGGAAGAGCTCGAGGTAGAGCGTGCAGAACCACTGCAGCGCCCCGTCCTGGCCCGCTTCCTTGGCGATCTCCCACGGCTTCTGCTCGTCCACGTACTGGTTCACCCGGTCGGCGAGGTACATGACCTGGCGGATCGCCTTGCCGAAGTCGCGCGCCTCGTAGTCGGCCGCGATGGCGTCGGCGAAGCTGCGCGCCTCGAAAAGGATCTGCGGCGCCTGGTCGTCGTCGGCCGCCGGCGGGGCCACGGCGCCGCGCATCTTGTGCTTCAACTCGCGCCCGCCCGACAGCGGTTCCTCGGATAGCTTGCCCGCGAAGCGCTTGCCGATGAAGCCGGCGGCGCGGCTGGCGATGTTCACGTACTTGCCGACGAGGTCGGAGTTCACCCGCGCGAGGAAGTCGTCGGGGTTGAAGTCGAGGTCCTCGACGCGGGCGTTCAGCTTCGCGGCGATGTAGTAGCGCACCCACTCGGGGTTCAGCCCCAGCTCGATGTAGCGCTGCGGGCTCACGGAGACCCCGCGCGACTTGCTCATCTTCTCGCCCGAGAGCTGCAGGAAGCCATGCACGTACACGTTGTCGGGGACCTTGCGATCCGAGAACTTGAGCGTCGCCGGCCAGAACAGCGTGTGGAAATAGATGATGTCCTTGCCGATGAAGTGGATCTGCTCCAACTTCGGGTCGGCGAGGTACTTCTCGAAGTCCTGGCCCTTCTTCTCGAGGTAGTTCCTGAGCGAGGCGAGGTAGCCGATCGGGGCGTCGAGCCAGACGTAGAAGTACTTGCCCTTCGCGCCCGGTATCTCGATGCCGAAATAGGGGGCGTCGCGGGTGATGTCCCAGTCGTTCAGGCCCCCGTCCAGCCACTCGAGCACCTTGTTCGCGACCTCGGGCTGCAGGCGTCCGTCCTGGGTCCACCCGCGCAGGAACTCGACGCAGCGCGGGTCGGACAGCTTGAAGAAATAGTGCTCCGACTTCTTGAGGACGGGCTTCGCCCCCGTCAGCACCGAGTACGGGTTCCTGAGGTCGGTGGGGGCGTAGACCGCGCCGCAGTTCTCGCACGAGTCGCCGTACTGGTCCTTCGTGGCGCACTTCGGGCACTCGCCCTTGATGTAGCGGTCCGGCAGGAACATCTTCTTCACCGGGTCGAAGAACTGCTCGATGGTCTTCGTCTCGATGAAGCCGTTCTTCTGCAGGGAGAGGAAGATCGACTGCGAGAGCTCGGTGTTCTCCTCCGAATGCGTCGAGTGGAAGTTGTCGAAGCTGATGCCGAAGCGGGCGAGGTCGCGCTTGTGGCCCTCGCCCACCTTCGCGATCAGCTCCTCGGGCGGTATGCCCTCGGCCTCGGCGCGCAGCATGATCGGCGCGCCGTGCGAGTCGTCGGCGCAGACGAAGTTGACCTTGTGTCCCTGCAGGCGCTGGAAGCGCACCCAGATGTCCGCCTGGATGTACTCCATGAAGTGGCCGATGTGCAACGGGCCATTGGCGTACGGAAGGGCGGTGGTGACGAAAAGCTTGCGGGGCATTGAATGTCGTTTCGAGACTCCGCGATCATAGCAAATTGCTTTAAAATCAAGCGTCGCTTTCCGCCTCATTCCCCCAAATCCCATGCCTGTCACCGACAAGGACGTCCTCGCGGCGCTCTCCGAGCTGATCGACCCGGTCACCAGTCGCAACTACGTCGAGTCGAAGTCGGTGAAGAACGTGAAGGTCGAGGGCGAGCGCGTCTCGCTGGACATCGCGCTCGGCTATCCGGCGCGCGGCGTGCTGGAGCGCGTGCGCGCGCAAGTCGCCGAGAGGCTCACCAAGATCCCCGGCGTGGCGCAGGCGAGCGTGAACGTGCACTCGAAGATCGTGCCGCACTCGGTGCAGCGCGGGGTGAAGCTCGTTTCCGGCATCAAGAACATCATCGCGGTGGCTTCGGGCAAGGGCGGTGTGGGCAAGAGCACCACGGCCGTGAACCTGGCGCTCGCGCTGGCGGCCGAGGGCGCGTCCGTCGGCATGCTCGACGCCGACATCTACGGGCCCTCGCAGCCGTTGATGCTGGGTATCACCGGCCGGCCGAGCTCCCGCGACGGCAAGAGCATGGAGCCGATGGAAGGGCACGGCATCCAGGCGATGAGCGTGGGCTTCCTGATCGAGGCCGACACCCCCATGGTCTGGCGCGGTCCGATGGTCACGCAGGCCCTGGAGCAGCTGCTCACCGAGACCAAATGGCGCGACCTCGACTACCTCGTGGTCGACCTGCCCCCGGGCACGGGCGACATCCAGCTCACGCTCGCCCAGAAGGTGCCGGTCACGGGCGCCGTGATCGTCACCACTCCTCAGGACATCGCCCTCATCGACGCGCGCAAGGGCCTAAAGATGTTCGAGAAGGTGGGCATCCCGATTCTCGGCATCGTCGAGAACATGGCGATCCACATCTGCTCGAACTGCGGCCACGCCGAGCACATCTTCGGCTCGGGGGGCGGGGAGCGGATGGGACGCGACTACGACGTGGAGCTGCTGGGCTCCCTGCCGCTCGACATCCGCATTCGCGAGCAGGCCGACTCGGGCAAGCCCACGGTGGTCGCCGACCCCGACGGGCCGGTCGCCTCCATCTACCGCGACATCGCGCGCAAGGTGGCCGCGCGGATCGCGCGCGCCGCCGAGGACCGCACCTCGGTTTTCCCCAAGATCGTCATCCAAAACAACTAATGAGCATCAAGAGCGACAGATGGATCCGCCGGATGGCGGAAGAGCACCGGATGATCGAGCCGTTCGAGGCGGGCCAGGTGCGCGAGGTGAACGGCCAGCGCATCGTCTCCTACGGCACCTCGAGCTACGGCTACGACATCCGGGCATCGAACGAATTCAAGATCTTCACCAACATCAACTCCACCATCGTCGACCCGAAGGCGTTCGACCCGAAGTCGTTCGTCGACTTCAAGGGCGACGTCTGCATCATCCCGCCCAACTCCTTCGCCCTCGCGCGCACCGTCGAGTACTTCCGCATCCCGCGCAACGTCCTCACCGTCTGCCTGGGCAAGTCCACCTACGCGCGCTGCGGGATCATCGTGAACGTGACCCCCTTCGAGCCCGAATGGGAGGGGTACGTGACGCTCGAGTTCTCCAACACGACGCCGCTGCCGGCGAAGATCTACGCCAACGAGGGCGTGGCGCAGGTGATCTTCTTCGAGTCCGACGAGGTCTGCGAGACCTCGTACCGCGACCGTGGCGGCAAGTACCAGGGCCAGAAAGGCGTCACCCTGCCCAAGATCTAGCCGTGGGGAACGCGGCGGGCGCTACGGCCTCAAAAATTTCCCACGCGGCGGCTTTCTTTTGCCCTATACTTCGCGCAATTTTTGAACCAATCAGGCGTAAGGGACTCATTCCCCAAGCGTTTTCGGCCCCGGACGGGGGCATCAAGGAGGTCATCATGACAGGAGCGAGGAACTAGGACGGCACTCCAGTCCGGCGCAATGCGCCGGGATGTCGCATGCCGCCCGCCTTCCACGCTACTTGTCAGCCCAAGACCTCAATGCCACGAACTGCCACGGTCAAGAAGCTTCGTCCGCAGCCGGAGTTTCCCCTCGATACCCACCCGGAAACCAGTCTCGACTTCACCCGGGTCAAGCAGTACCTCGCCAAGCACCCCTACAAGAAGCCGGTCCTGCTCGTCGACCTGGAGATCGTGCGCGCCAAGACGCGCCGTTTCCGGGCCGCCCTGCCGCGCGTGCGCCCGCACTTCGCGGTCAAGGCGAACCCGGACCCGCGCGTGCTCAAGATCCTGATCCAGGAGGGCGCCGGCTTCGAGATCGCCTCGATCGCCGAGCTCGACATCCTCATGGGCCTGGGGGTGCCGCCCGCCGAGGTGTTCTATTCCAACCCGATGAAGTCGCGTCCGTTCCTCGAGTACGCGGCCGCCAAGGGCGTGGAGTGGTTCGTGGTCGACAGCGTCGAGGAGATCCGCAAGGTCCAGTCGGTCAAGGCCGACGCCAAGCTCTACCTGCGCATCGACGCGCCCAACATCGGCAGCGACTGGCCGCTGGCGGGCAAGTTCGGCGCGCACATGCACGACGTGCCCGACATGATCCAGGCGGCGGTCGACTGCAAGGCGGACCTGGCCGGCGTCACCTTCCACGTGGGCTCGCAATGCCTCAACCCGGAGAACTGGCGGGTCGGCATGGAGCGCGCTCGCAAGGTATTCGCCTCCATGCGCCAGGTGGGCCTGAAGCCCCGCCTTCTCAACCTGGGCGGCGGCTATCCGGTGCGGCACGTGAAGCCGATCCCGTCGATCGAGACGATCGCCGAGCTGATCAACAAGGAGCTGCGCCACTTCGGCCCCGAGATCCAGGTGATCGCCGAGCCCGGCCGCTACCTCGTGTCCGACGCGGGCTACTTCATCTGCCGCGTGGTCGGCACGGCGCTGCGCAACGGGATGCACTGGATGTACTGGGATGCGGGCGTCTTCGGTGGCGTGATCGAGACCACGGAGGGGCTGCGCTACAACATCTACACCGACCGCGACGGCGAGCCGGTTTCCTGGAACGTGGCCGGCCCCACGTGTGACTCGGTGGACGTGGTGATGCGCGAGGAGCTCTTTCCGGCGGACCTGCAGGAAGGCGACTTCATCTTCATCAAGAACGCCGGCGCCTACACCACCGCCTACGCCAGCAACTTCAACGGCTTCCCGCTGCCCGAAGTCGCCACCCTGGGCGGCTAGAAGACGCCGATGTCGCTCGTGGGCCGCGCGGGCGTGAGGGACTGAGCGCGCCAGTGGCGCAGGACTTCTGGGCTTCCAGCGGCTATCGGCTCCTCGGCAGGGTGGACGGCGGCCTGCGCCCGACGGCGCCCTGGTTCGGGCGTTTCGTGGCCGGACCGGAACTCACCCCACCGGCCGACGCGGGACCTGCCGAGCGCGCACTGCACCGGCTGGTCTCCGAGAATCCCCGCGCCACGGTCGATGCCGCGACCCTCCGCAGGGTCGAGGACGGCGATGCACGCGAGAACTGGGCCGAATTCCTGCGCTTTCGCGACCGCGTGCTCGCGTTCCCCACGCTCGAGGCCTGTTATCTCGATCTCTACCGGCGCCCCGCCGTCGACATCGCCCCGCCCTTCGTCGATGCCCTGGTGCAGGCGATCGTGCGCGGGATGCTCGACGGGACCGAGGATGCTTGGCTATGCCGCGCCGCCGAGATGCTCTACCGGCGCCAGCGCGTCGCGGTGGAGGGCGGCACGGTCCTCGCGGCGGACGACGCCACCATCCAGGTATTCGCCGAGACCGGCGGGTTCGGCGGCATCGGGCGGTTGCTCAGGCAGCAGAACACGCCCACGCCGCAGGTGAAGATGGACGTGATGAGCGCCGAGAACGCGCCGCTCTATTTCCTGCGCGACGAGCTCTACGGCTTCGTGCTCGACCTGTCCCCGGGAGGCGAGGGCGCCCGCGCGCTTGCGCGCGTGCTGGAGCGCTGGGTGGCCCACATGGCCGGGGTGCGCGTCTCGATCGAACCGCGCGCGCGGATCGACGACGAGCGCTGGCGCTGGCACGTCGGTCTCGACGTCGATGCTTCCGCGATCCTGAACGCGCTCTATCGCGGGGAGCCGGTCGCGCCGGACGAGCTCGAGCGGCTGGTACTGCTCTTCCATCTCGACTTCCTCGAAGCGGGGGACACCGTCGCGGAGATGGAGGGCCGCCCCGTCTATCTGGGCCTCGGGTGCCGCCCCGATCGCTCGCTCAAGGTGAAGCCCCAGAACCTGCTGGTGAACCTGCCGCTCGCCCCGTCGAGCTGAGGCCCGCGCGAGTAGAATCGAAGGCATCCGACAGGAGATCCCGATGAACGCATCGATGCAGGACACCGGCACCTTCATGCTCAGCAAGGAGATGGAGTTGCTCATGGCCGAGCGCGCCAAGCTCTTGCGCGTGGCCGGGGCGGCGGCGCAGTTCGTCGCCGTGATGGAAGGCCGTGCGCTGCCCCAGCACGTCGCGACCGAGGCCGAGATCCTCGCCGAGAACGTGAACGCGCTCGCCGAGGACACGCTCAAGGACGCTCTCGTGTCCATCTCCACCACTCCCCAGCATTCCGGAGGCAAGTCGTGAACCAGGACGCATTCAACATGAGCATCCGCAAGTTCCTGAAGCACGTGGGCGTGCATTCGCAACGCGAGATCGAGGCGGCCGTCGAGCAGGCGGTCAAGGCCGGCAAGCTCAAGGGCAACGAGAGGCTGCCGGCGAAGATGACGCTCACCCTCGGGGGCACCGACCTCACGGTCACTTTCGACGACACCATCAACCTCGAATGAACGACGCGCCCGCGGCGGCAAGCGTTACCTATGCCGACGTCCAGGCGGCCGCGGCGCGGCTGGAGGGCGTCGCGCACCGCACGCCGGTCGCCACCTCCACCCAGTTCGACCGCATCGCCGGCTGCGAGGCGTACTTCAAGTGCGAGAACCTCCAGCGCATGGGCGCGTTCAAGTTTCGCGGCGCCTACAACGCGTTGAGCCTGCTCGACGCGGGTGAGCGCAGTCGCGGCGTGGTCGCGTTCTCGTCGGGCAATCACGCGCAGGCGGTCGCGCTCGCCGGCCAGCTCCTTTCGATACGGACCACGATCGTGATGCCCGCGGACGCGCCCGCGGTGAAGGTTGCGGCGACCCGCGGTTACGGCGCCGAGGTGGTCCTCTACGACCGCGCCAAGGGCGACGACCGCGAGCAGGTCGCCGCGCGCATCTCGGCTGAGCGTGGCTCGGCGGTGGTGCCGCCCTTCGACCATCCGGCGGTCATCGCCGGCCAGGGTACCGCCGCCAAGGAACTGCTCGAGGACGTGGGCCCGCTCGACGACCTGTTCGTCTGCTGCGGCGGGGCAGGGCTGCTTTCGGGCTGCGCGATCGCGGCGCACCACCTCTCGCCCGGGATCAAGGTGATCGGGGTGGAGCCGGCCGCCGGCGACGATGCGGCGCGGTCGCTGCGCTCGCGCTCGCTGGTGAAGATCGACGTCCCGCAGACCATCGCGGACGGCGCGCGCACGCAGTCGCTCGGCGCGCATACCTTTCCGCTCGTGCTGCGCCACGTCCAGGACATCGTCACCGTGAGCGACGCCGACCTGGTGGAAGCGATGCGTTTCCTCTGGGAGCGCATGAAGCTGGTGGTGGAGCCGACGGGCGCGCTCGCCACGGCGGCGGTGATGAAGGGCGCGCTCGACGTGAAGGGGCGCCGCGTCGGCATCATCCTGTCCGGCGGCAACGTCGACCTGAAGGCGATCGCCACTTTCTTCGCTTGAGCGCCTGGCCCGTCCTGGGCGACCAGATCCCGCTGCGCGGCAGCGCGCCCGGGCGCGCGTTCGGGCGCGCGGTGTTGAGGGTCCTGGGGTGGCGGGTGGGGGGCGAGATCCCGAACCTGCCCAAGCTGGTGATCGCGGTCGCTCCCCACACCTCGAACTGGGACTTCGTCGTCGGCATCGCCGTGATGTTCGCGCTCGACCTGCGCATCGGCTTCCTCGGCAAGCACACGCTCTTCCGCTGGCCGTTCGGCGGCATCATGCGCTGGATCGGAGGCATTCCGGTGGACCGCGCGAGTCACCACGGCGTCGTGGGCGACTCGATCGCGGCCTTCTCCCAGGTGGAGCGACGCATCCTCGCGATCGCGCCCGAAGGCACGCGACGGCAGGTGACGCACTTCAAGTCGGGGTTCCTGCAGATCGCGCGCGGCGCCGGTGTGCCGGTCCTGCTCGCCTCGCTGGACTACGCCGCGAGGTGCGTGCGGTTCGGTCCCTCGTTCACGCCCGGGGAGGACGTCGAGGCCGATCGCCGCAGGACGGAGGCGTTCTTCGCCACCGTCCGCGGCAAGCGTCCGCGTCAGTCGGCGTAGACGCCGGCTTTCTTGATGATCGGCGCCCACTTGGCGATCTCCGCCTTGAGATGCGCCTCGAGAGCCGCCGGGGTCTGCTTCTCGGGTCCGTAGGTCACGGCGCCCAGCTCGGTGAACTTGGCGATGACTGCCGGGTCCTTGAGCGCGGCCTGCATCGACGAGACCAGCTTGTCGAGCACGGGCTTCGGCGTCCCCTTGGGCGCGTAGACGCCATGCCAGATGCCCACGTCGGCGCCCTTGAGGCCCTGCTCGTCGAGCGTCGGAACGTCGGGCAGGGACGCCACGCGCTTGGCCGAGGTGATGCCGTACACCTTGACCTTGCCGCCCTTGATCTGGCCGGTGGTGCTGGTCGTCTGGTCGCACATGAAGTCGACCTGCCCGCCGACGAGGTCGTTCATGGCGGGACCGGTGCCCTTGTACGGAACTGTCAGCACGTCGACGCCCACCGCGCTCATGAAGAGCATCCCGCACAGGTGCGAGGCCGCGCCAATGCCGGCGTTGGCGTAGCTCATCTTGTCCTTGTTGGCCTTCATGTAGGCCATCAGCTCCTTCAGGTCCTTGGGCGGAAGGCCGGGCTTGCCGATGATCGTCATCGGCACCTCGTTCACCAGGCCGACGTACTCGAAGTCCTTGAGGGGATCGAAGCGCAGCGCCGTGCGGTAGAGCGTGGGCGTGGTCGCCATGCCGATGTGGTGGATGAGGATGGTGTAGCCGTCGGGCTTGGCGTTCTTCACCGTCTCCGGACCGATGAGGCCGCCGGCGCTCGGCTTGTTCTCGACCACGACGGTCTGGCCCATGGGCTTGGTCATCGCCTGCGCGAGCACGCGCGCGACCGTGTCCGTCGGGCCGCCGGCCGCGTAGGGGACGATCATGGTGACGGCGCGGCTGGGGTAGTCCTGTGCGACAGCGCCAAACGCGGCGCAGGCAGCGAAGGCGAACGCGAGCCTCTTCAACATGGAAATCTCCTCTGTGTTTGATTTTGCGGCCCGGGCCGCTGGTGCTCCGACAATTATAATCGGCGGGACGTTCCGGACTTGACCTTGAGCATACTCGCGCTCCTCGCCGCACTGCTGGCCCAGCACGCCCGTCCCCCCGGAGGGCGCCAGCCCCTGCTCGCCTTCTACGGGCGCATGTGCCTGTCGGCCGCCAAGCGCCTGAACGCCGGCGACCGCAACTCCGGCATCCTCGCCTGGTTGGCCCTCATGGGGGCGCTGCTGGTCCCGGTGGCGTTGCTCTCGGCCCTGCTGGCCGCGATCCACCCGGTGGTGCTCTGGACTCTCGAGGTCGCGTTCCTCTACGGCACGCTGCGCTTCTTCTCCACCACGAGAAGCCTGGGCGCGATCGAGCGCGCGCTGCGCACGGGCGACGTCGCCGCGGCCGCAAGCCACCTCGGCTTGTGGCGCGCCGAGCCGCTGGAGAGCGATGATCCCGCCGCGATCGCGCGCCAGGCCGCCGAGCACGGACTGCGCGAGGGACACCAGGGCACGTTCGCGCCACTCTTCTGGTACCTCGTGCTGCCCGGGCCGCTGGGCCTCGTGCTCTATCCGCTTGCGCTGCGCGCGGCGTTGAGCTGGGAGCACTTCGTCGAGCCCGAGGAGCGCGACTTCGGCTGGTTCGCCGCGCGCGCCTTCCACGTGATCGACTGGATCCCGCAGCGAGTGAGCGGCTTCATCTTCGCCGTGGCCGGCAATTTCGAGGACGCCCTGTACTGTTGGCGCGCGCAGGCGTCCCAGGGAGCGCCTGCGGAAGAGGGCATCGTCGTCGCGAGCGGGGCGGGCGCGCTGGGCGTGCGGCTGGGCGAGGTCGGCTCGGGCGAGGCCCCGGGCGAGGACGCGCTGGCGAGCCTCGAAGGGATGCTGTGGCGCGTGCTCGTCGTCTGGCTGATCGTGTTCCTGCTCGCGGCGGCTTTGCAGGTCGGCTGAACCCCCTCCGCCGTCCAGTTTCGTGAAAGCCTTCTTCCGGTACACTCGCCTGAAAATCGCCTACGGGCGATAACCCCCAGGAGAAATCTACATGTTCGCCAATACCCGTTCCCGCTTTGCGATCGCCGCGGCCGCGCTGGCCTTCGCCGCTCCGGCGCTCGCGCTCGATTCGATGAAGATGATGATTCCCGCCAACCCCGGCGGCGGCTGGGACGGCACCGGCCGCGAGCTCGCCAAGGCGATGCAGGCGGCGGGCCAGGTGAAGAACGTGCAGTTCGACAACAAGGGTGGCGCCGGCGGAACGATCGGCCTCGCCCAGTTCGTGAATTCGTCGAAGGGCGACCCCAACGCGACGATGATGACCGGCTTCGTGATGGTGGGCGGCATCGTCCTCAACAAGTCGGCGGTCAACCTCACCCAGGTCACGCCGATCGCGCGCCTCATGTCCGAGTACGAGGTGATCGTCGTTCCGGCCACGAGCCCCCACAAGACCCTGAAGGACCTGGTCGAGGCGTTCAAGAAGGATCCGGGAAGCATCTCCTGGGGCGGTGGCAGCGCCGGCGGCGTCGACCATGTCCTCGCGGGCATGGTGGCGCAGTCGGCCGGCATCGAGGGTTCGAAGGTCAACTACGTTCCGTTCAAGGGTGGCGGGGAAGCGGTCGCCGCGATCATCGGCGGGCACGTGAAGGCCGGCATCTCCGGCTACGGCGAGTTCGCGCAGCACATCCAGTCGGGCAAGATGCGCGCGCTGGCCATTTCCTCCGAGAAGCGCCTGCCCGGCGTCAACATCCCGACGATCAAGGAGCAGGGTTATGACGTGGTGCTCGCCAACTGGCGCGGCATCGTGGGCGCGCCGGGCATCACCAAGGCGCAGCGTGACGAGCTCATCAAGGCGGTCGAAGCCACGGTGAAGAGCAAGGGCTGGCAGGACACCCTCAAGAAACAGGAGTGGGACGACTTCTACCTGCCGGGCGATGCGTTCACCGCGTTCATCGACGCGGAGGACAAGCGCCTCGCCAAGGTCCTCGGCGGATTGTCGCTGGGCAAGTAGCGCGGCCATCATGAAAGCCCCCGCGGGGCAGGTGGCGGTCGCGGCCGGGGTCACGCTGCTCGGCGTGCTGATCCTGTGGGGGTCGTTCTACCTTCCGACCGGCGGCGGTTATGCGCAGGTGGGGCCCGGCGTCGTGCCTCGCGGCGTGGGCGTTCTCACCATCGTTCTCGGAGCTTTCCTGCTGCGCGAGGCGTTCACCGGCGGCTTCCGCGGCGTCGACGAGGAGGCCGAGGTCCACCTGCCGATGGACTGGCCTTCGTTCGGATGGGTCTCCGGTGGCATCATCGCCTACGGCCTGGTGATCGAGCACCTCGGCTTCATCGTCTCCTCCACCATCCTCTTCGTGATGGTGGCGCGCGGCTTCAACAGCCGGCGCTGGCTGATGAACGCGGTGACAGGAGTGGTCCTGGCCGCGATCGTCTTCGCCATCTTCAACTACGGCCTCGGGCTCACGCTGCCCACGGGCGTGTTCGGAAAGGTCCTCTGATGGACGTCTGGGCACAGCTGATGCAGGGCTTCGCGGTCGCGCTCACCATGCAGAACCTGATGTGGTGCCTGGTGGGCTGCATGCTCGGCACCGCGGTCGGCGTGTTGCCGGGGGTGGGTCCCGCGGTGACGGTGGCGCTGCTGCTGCCGATCACCACAAAGGTGGACGCGAGCGGGGCGCTCATCATGTTCGCCGGCATCTACTACGGCGCCATGTACGGTGGCTCGACCACGTCGATCCTGCTCAACACCCCCGGCGAGAGCGCCACCATCGTGACCGCGATGGAGGGCAACGAGATGGCCAAGCGCGGACGCGCCGGGCCGGCGCTCGCCACCAGCGCCATCGGGTCGTTCTTCGCCGGCACCATCGCCACCATCGGCCTCACGTTCCTGTCGCCGCTGGTGGTGGAGCTGGGCCTCAAGTTCGGGCCGCCCGAGTATTTCGCGCTGATGGTGCTCGCGTTCACCACCGTCTCGGCGGTGCTCGGCGAATCGACGCTGCGCGGCCTGGTGAGCCTCTTCCTCGGGCTCGCCATCGGCCTGGTCGGCATCGACAACCAGACCGGCCAGGCGCGCTTCGCGTTCGGCGTGCCGCAGCTGCTGGACGGCATCGAGGTGGTCACCGTCGCGGTGGGGCTGTTCGCGGTCGGCGAGACGCTCTACTTCGCCGCCAAGCTGAACCAGGTGAACGAGAAGCTCGAGTCGATCAAGGGCTCGATCTGGATGAAGGCCGAGGATTGGAAGCGCTCCATCGGACCCTGGATCCGCGGCACGCTGATCGGCTTTCCCTTCGGCACCATTCCCGCCGGCGGCGCCGAGATCCCGACCTTCCTTTCGTACGCCATCGAGAAGAAGCTCACCAAGCATCCCGAGGAATTCGGCAAGGGCGCGATCGAGGGCGTGGCCGGTCCCGAGGCGGCGAACAACTCGTCGTCCACCGGCACGATGGTCCCGCTGCTCACGCTGGGCCTGCCCACATCCGCCACCGCCGCCATCCTGCTGTCGGCATTCCAGCAATACGGCCTGCAGCCCGGGCCGCTGCTGTTCGAATCCAATTCCGCGCTCGTCTGGGGCCTCATCGCGAGCTTCTACATCGGCAACGTGATGCTGCTGGTGCTGAACCTGCCGCTGGTGGGCCTGTGGGTGAAGCTGCTGCAGATCCCGCGGCCGCAGCTCTATGCCGGCATCCTGGTGTTCGCGACCATGGGTGTCTACGGCATGCGCCAGTCGCCGTTCGACGTGTTCCTGCTCTACGCGATCGGCCTCCTCGGCTTCCTCATGCGCCGCTACGGATTCCCGACGGCGCCGGTGATCGTCGGCATGATCCTGGGGCCGCTCGCCGAGGAGCAGATGCGCCGGTCGCTCTCCATCAGCCAGGGCAGCTGGTCGATCTTCGTCACTCACGGCATTTCGGCGGTGCTGCTCGGCATCACCGTGGCCGTGCTGCTGCTGCCGCTCATCGCCAAGCTCTTCCGCCGGCGGCAACCCGCGGGCTGATGGAACAACGCTTCGACCGTTTCTACCGGTACGACGAGCTCACCCGCATCCTGCAAGGCCTGGCCGGGGAGCGCCCGGAGCTCTTCGTGCTGGAGAGCATCGGCAAGAGCCACGAGGGCCGCGACATCTGGGTGGTGACCGCGACGCACGGCGGCGCGGCAGCGGACAAGCCCGCTTTCTGGATCGACGGCAACATCCACGCCGGCGAGCTCACCGCCTCCACGGCGTGCCTCTACTTCCTGTACACGCTCGCGGAGGGCTTCGGCAAGGACGCGGACATCACGCGGCTGCTGGAGTCGCGCGCCCTGTACGTCTGCCCGCGGATCAATCCCGACGGCGCCGAATGGGCGCTCGCCGACAAGCCGAAATACATCCGCTCGTCGACGCGCCCCTATCCGTTCGACGAGGATCCGGTCGACGGCCTCAACGTCGAGGACATCGACGGCGACGGACGGATGCTGTCGATGCGCATCCCCGATCCCAACGGGCCCTACAAGGCCCATCCCGAGGACGCGCGCCTGATGATTCCGCGCGACCCGGTGGAATCCGGCGGAGAGTACTGGCGCATCCTGCCCGAGGGGCGGCTCACGAATTTCGACGGCGTCGAGATCCGCATGAACCGCGACAAGCAGGGCCTGGATCTCAACCGCAACTTCCCGTCGGGGTGGCGGCAGGAGTTCCAGCAGGTCGGCGCGGGCCCGTATCCAACTTCGGAGCCGGAAGTGCGCGCGGTGGTCGACTTCATCGTCAGGCACCCGAACCTCGGCGCGGGCGTGAGCTTCCATACCCACAGCGGCGTGATCCTGCGGCCGTTCTCGGGCGAGCCCGACGACAACATGCCGCCCGAGGACCTCTGGCTGTACAGGCTCTTCGGCAAGAAGAGCACCGAGCTCACCGGCTACAAGAACATCTCCATCTTCCACGACTTCAAGTACCACCCGAAGCAGGTGATCACCGGCGGCTTCGACTGGATCTACGAGCACCTGGGGCAGTTCTTCTGGACCGTGGAGATCTGGGCGCCGGCGAAGGAAGCCGGCATCGAGGACTACCACTTCATCGACTGGTACCGCGAGCATCCGCCCGAGGACGACCTGAAGCTGTTGCGCTGGAGCGATCGCGAGCTCGACGGCGCCGGGTATGTCACCTGGTACCCGTTCGAGCATCCGCAGCTCGGGCCGGTGGAGCTGGGCGGATGGAACAAGCTCGGCGTCTTCCGCAACCCGCCGAAAAAATACCTCGAGCGCGAGGTGAAGCGTTTCCCCGGCTGGCTCGTGTGGCAGGCGCTCACCCTGCCGAAGCTGGAGGTGTTCAAGGCGGAGGCGACTCGCGTGGATGCCGACGTCTGGAGAGTGCGCCTCGCGGTGCAGAACACCGGTTATCTTCCCACCTACGTCACCAAGCGCGCCCTCGAGCGCAAGGTGACGCGCGGCGTGGTGTACGAGATCGAGCTCGAAGGCGCCGCCACGCTCGTCGGCGGCAAGCCCCGGGTCGAGGGTGCGCAGCTCGAGGGACGCGCCAGCAAGCCTTCGCTACAGGCGTTTCTGCCCAATCCGGAGCTGACCGGCGATCGCGGGCAATGCGAGTGGACGGTGCGCGCGCCGTCGGGCGGGGTCGTGACCCTCGTGGCCCGGCACGATCGCGCCGGGCGGGTCAGGGCGGTGGTCGAACTGGCGTAGCCGCGCGGCGCACGCCCCGCAAATCGCTATCGCGACATGCCGCACAACGGCAACCACGACCTCGGATTGCGCCTCGCCCTGACGCCTTCCTGAGCCATCCGCCGGATGCGTCGCCGCCGCGAATGAGTGCTAGGCTACCTCTGTCTCCGTCTCACGCGGAGGTGTGCCATGCCCGCCATCCGTCCCACCGCAGTCGCCGGCTCCTTCTATCCCGGCGAACCCGCCCTCCTCGCGGCGGAAGTCTCCACGTACCTTGCCGCGGCTGCCGTCGCGAACGGCGCGCGCCCTCCCAAGGCGATCATCGCGCCGCACGCCGGATACGTGTACTCCGGGCCGATCGCGGCCTCGATCTACGCGCGGCTGGCGCCGCTGCGTGGCCACGTGCGGCGCGTGGTCCTCGTGGGGCCCGCCCATCGCGTGTTCGTGCGTGGCGCCGCGGTTCCCGCCGCACACGCGTTCGAGACACCGCTGGGGACGATCGAGCTCGACGCCGAGGCCATCGGCGCGCTTCGCGCGTTGCCCTTCGTGGAGCAGAGCGACCGCGCGCACGCGCTCGAGCACTCCCTCGAGGTGCACCTGCCGTTCCTGCAATCCACGCTCGGGGAGTTTCGCCTGGTGCCGGTGGTCGTCGGTGACGCGACTCCCGACGAAGCCGCCCAGCTCCTCGACGCAGTCTGGGGCGGCGACGAGACGCTCGTCGTGGTGAGCTCGGACCTGTCGCACTACCTGCCCTACGAGGCCGCACGCCGCCGCGATCGCGGCACGGTGGACGCGATCCTTGGGCTCGATGCGCGGCTCGTTCCGGAGGAAGCGTGCGGCGCCGCCCCGATCAACGGGTTGCTGCGGACCGCGCGGCGACGTGGCCTCGGGGTCGAGCTGGTCGACCTGCGCAACTCGGGCGACACGGCGGGTGATCGGGATCGCGTCGTGGGCTACGCGTCGTTTGCATTCAGCGAGGCGGGCGGTGCCTGACGACGCACGCGGGCCGATCCTGCTCGCCATCGCGCGCGCGGCGCTCGACGGTGGAGAGGATCCGGCGCCGCCGCTCGCGAGCGAGCATGCCTGGCTGCGCGAGGAGGGCGCGAGCTTCGTCACGCTGCGCCTGGATGGCGAGCTGCGCGGCTGCATCGGCTCGATCGACCCGCGCCGTCCCCTTTGGGAGGATGTCGCGCGCAACGCGCGCGCCGCGGCGTACCGCGACCCGCGATTCCCGCCGGTCTCGCCCGAGGAGCTCCCGCGCCTGCAGGTCGAGGTGTCCGTACTCTCGCCGCGCGAGCCGATGCGAGTCGCGAGCGAGGCCGAGGCGCTGGCGCAGATCCGCCCCGGAGTCGACGGCATCGCGTTCGAGTACGGCGCCTCGTCGGCGACGTTCCTGCCGCAGGTGTGGGAGAGCCTGCCCGCGCCGGACGAGTTCCTCGAGCATTTGCGCAGGAAGGCGGGATTGCCGGGCCGCTTCTGGCACCCGGACGTGCGCCTTTCGCGCTACACCGTCGAGAAGTACGCATGAGCGCGCGCGCCCCCGACCTCGAGGGCTCGCATCACCCCGGACGTTGGTGGCAGCGGCTGGACGACGGCCGCATCCAGTGCGACCTCTGTCCGCGCGAATGCCGCCTGCACGAGGGGCAGCGCGGCGCCTGTTTCGTGCGCGCCCGCGTGGGCGACGCGATGGTGCTCACGACCTATGGGCGCTCGTCCGGGTTCTGCGTGGACCCGATCGAGAAGAAGCCGCTCAACCATTTCCTGCCCGGCAGCGCGGTCCTCTCCTTCGGCACCGCCGGCTGCAACCTGGCGTGCAAGTTCTGCCAGAACTGGGACATCAGCAAGTCGCGCGACATGGATCGCCTGATGGATGCCGCGAGCCCCGAGGCGATCGCGCGCGCGGCCGCAGATTCCGGTTGCCGCAGCGTCGCCTTCACCTACAACGACCCGGTGATCTTCGCCGAGTACGCGATCGACGCCGCGGACGCCTGCCGTGCCGCGGGACTCGCGAGCGTCGCGGTCACGGCGGGATACATATCGCCGGGCGCGCGCGCGGAGTTCTACGCCCACATGGACGCGGCCAACGTCGACTTGAAGGGCTTCACGGAGGAGTTCTACGTGAAGCTCACGGGCGCAAAGCTGGCGCCGGTGCTCGACACGCTTGTGTACCTCAAGCGCGAGACCCGGGTCTGGTTCGAGATCACGACCCTGCTCATTCCCACGAAGAACGATTCCGACGCCGAGAATCGCGCGATGGCAAAGTGGATCTACCGCGAGCTCGGTCCCGATGTGCCGCTGCACTTCACCGCGTTCCATCCCGACTTCAAGATGACCGAGCTACCGCCCACGCCGGCCGCGACGCTCACACGCATGCGCAGGATCGCGATCGACGAGGGCCTGCACTATGTCTACACGGGCAACGTGCACGATTCCGAGGGCGGCACCACCTTCTGCCCCAATTGCCGCGCGGCGCTGGTCGTGCGCGACTGGTATCGCATCGACTCCTACCGGCTCACCGACGACGGCAAGTGCCCCGACTGCGCCACGCCGATTCCCGGGCGCTTCGAGCGCTTCGACGCGAGGCGCCAGTTCGGGCGCAGGCGAATTCCTGTCGCCATCGGGCGCTAGGCCGCGCCGGAGCCCCTCGACGTTCATCTGACCGTAGATCCCGCCGAGGGAGTCGTCCGCCGCAAGAGCCGTGCTCGGCCGCGATTTGTACGAGTCGATGACATGGAAATCCGGCACGGACTCTTGCGGAACCCCTCATCTCGGAGAAGCGAGGGTCACCGGCGGGGAACGCCGCCGGCGGGATCTCCGGTCAGATGAACGTCGAGGGGCTTCGGCGCGGCCTCACCGCTTCCACTCCGGGTGCTGCTCGTGCAGGTCGCGGTGCTGCTCGATCAGGACCTGGTAGAAGGACAGCCGCTCGGGCGAGATCTTGTGCCGCTTGGCCGCCTCGATGACCTGGCAGCCGGGTTCGTTCAGGTGGGAGCAGTCGTTGAACTTGCAGGTGCCGAGGAAAGGCCGGAACTCGCGCATCGCCTCGCCGATCTGGTCCTCGGTCAAGTGGAAAAGGCCGAAGGACTGGAACCCCGGTGTGTCGATGATCGCGGTGTCGCGGTCGAGGCGGTAGAACCGCGAGAAGGTGGTGGTGTGCGCACCCGAATCGCGCGAGGCGGTGAGATCGCCCACTCGCGCCACGTCCGACAGCACGAGCGCGTTCACGGTCTTCGACTTCCCCATGCCGCTCTGGCCCACCAGCAGCGTGAGCTTGTTCTCGAGGTGCGGCAGCAGCGGCGAGACATCCTGCTTCGCCGACATCGAGATCAGGGTGTAGCCGATCTTCACGTAAGGATCGAGCCTTGCGCGCGCCTCGGCGTGCTCGGGCAGGTCGGCCTTGTTCAGCGCGATCACCACCGGCAGCCGCGCCGCCTCGCACGCGACCAGGCTCAGGTTCAGGAACGCCTCCGAGAGCGGCGGCTTCGGCGCCACCAGGATCACCACCTGGTCGACGTTGGCGGCCAGCATCTTCTCGCGCCACTGGTCGGAGCGGAAGAGCAGGTTGCGCCGAGTGCCCACGCGCTCGATCGAACCCTGCGCCGCACCCGTGAGCCGCACCTCGACGAAGTCGCCGCAGGTCGCGTCCTGGCGCTTGCCCTTGCGCGTGCAGACGACCTGGCGGCGGTCGGCGAACTCGACCAGGAACTCGCGCCCGAAGTCTGCGATGACCCGGCCTTCTACGACTACCGACTCGCTGCGCTCGCGGCGGGTCGTCATGCCGCCTTCAAACCTCGAAAAGGGCGTCGAGCTTCGCGGCGCAGATGAAGTCGTTCTCGGAAAGCCCGTCGATGGCGTGCGTGGCGTAGCTCACCTTGCATTCGCCCCACTTCACCACCAGGTCGGGATGATGGTCCTCGCGGTGCGACACCCATGCGGCCGCGTTCACGAACGCCATGGTCTCGAAGTAGTTCCTGAACTTGAAGGTCTTGGAGATCATGCCGCCGTCGAGTGCCCAGCCGGAAAGCCCCTTGAGCAGCGGCTTGACCTGTTCCGGCGTGAGGGGCGCGACACCGCCCTCGCAGGGGACGCACTTCTTGCGCGCGAGCTCGTTCATGGTGTCGCTCTCTTGAGATGGTCGATGCGCAGCGCCGCCGGGGGATGCGAATCATACACCAGCGAGTGCAGCGGATCGGGCGTGAGCGTGGACGCGTTGTCGCGGTAGAGCTTGGCGAGCGCGCTGGCGAGGCTCGCCGGAGAAGCGTGCGCCGCCGCGAACGCATCGGCCTCGTATTCCTGGCGCCGCGCCATGAGGCTCGCGAGCGGCTGCAGGGGGAACATGAAGACCGGCACGACGAGGGCGAAGCCGGCGAGCAGCGCGCCGACCTGCGCCTGGGCCATGTCCAGGGCCTGGTGGAAGGCGGGCTCGCGGTAGAGCCAGCCGAGGACGCCCAGCAGCAGGAACGCAAGCCCGAAGCGCACCGCGAGGAGACGCGGGATGTGGCCGCGCGCGAAGTGGCCGAGCTCGTGCGCCAGCACCGCCTCGATCTCCTCGGCGGTGAGGCGTTCGAGCAGCGTGTCGAAGAACACGATCCGCTTGGTGCGCCCGAAACCGGTGAAGTACGCGTTGCCGTGGCTCGAGCGCTTGGAACCGTCCATCACGTACAGGCCCGACGACGTGAACCCGCAGCGCGCCATCAGCCGCTCGATGCGCGCGCGCAGCTCGGCGTCGTCGAGCGGCGTGAAGCGGTTGAAGAGCGGCGCGATCCAGCGCGGGAAGGCGACCACGAGCAGCATCGTGAAGGCGATCCAGGCCAGCCACGCGTAGAGCCACCAGAGCGCCCCGGCGTGGTCCAGCAGCCAGAAGACGGCGAGCAGGAGCGGGGCGCCGAGCGCGGCTGCGAGCAGCAGCCCCTTGACCATGTCGGCGATGAAGAGCTTCGGCGTCATGCGGTTGAACCCGTGGCGTTCTTCCACCACGAAGGTGCGCCACAGGTCGAAGGGCAGCGAGGCGAGGGCGCCGGCGATCAGGACACCGAATACGGTGCCCAGGTGGCGTGCATAGCCGTCGCCGAAGAGTTGCTCCGAGAACCCGTCGATGGCGGCGATGCCGCCGCCCAGCGTGAGCGCCAGCAGCAGGGCACCCTCGATCACGACCAGCTCCAGGAGGCTCAGGCGCTGCTTGTCGAGCGTGTAGTCGGCGGCGCGGCGATGCGACTCGAGCGGGATCAACCCGGCGAAGTCCGCCGGGACCTCGGCCCGATGGAGCGCGACGTGGCGCGACTGGCGCAACCCGAGCCATAGACGCCACGCGAGGGCGGCGACCACGAAGGCGGCGAAGACGGCGGAGAAGGCGCTGGCGCTCAAGGCGTTTGGAAGTTCCCGGGGGCACGTGACACAATCGGCGCGGCAATCACATGGCACACGACAAGACCCCACTCGTCTGGATAGACATGGAAATGTCCGGCCTCGTTCCCGAGCGCGATCGCGTGCTCGAGGTGGCGATGGTCGTGACCGACGCGGACCTCAACACCGTGGCCGAGGCGCCGGTGTACGTGATCCACCAGCCCGATGAGGTCCTCGACGCCATGGACTCCTGGAACCGCTCGACCCACGGCAAGTCCGGGCTGGTCGACAAGGTCCGCGCCTCGACGTTCACCGAGGCCGAGGTCGAGGCGCGCCTGGTCGAGTTCCTGAAGCCCATCGTGCCCGAGCGCACCGCGCCGCTGTGCGGCAACACCGTGCACCAGGACCGCCGCTTCATGGTGCGCTACCTGCCGCTGTTCGATGCCTACCTGCACTACCGCATCATCGACGTGTCCACCCTCAAGGAGCTCGCCAAGCGCTGGCGTCCCGACGTGCTCGCGGGCGTCACCAAGGAAGGCAAGCACGAGGCGCTCGCGGACATCCACGAGTCGATCGAGGAGCTGCGGCACTACCGGCGGCATTTCCTGGTCGCGCCGGAGCAGGTCTAGGACCCTCGCAGGGCGGAGCAGGGTCCTAGGCCTCGGCCCAGCCGCGCGAACGCCCCACGGCGCGCTTCCAGCCGGCGAGCCGCGACCGCGCCTCGTCGCGCCCCACCATCGGGTCGAAGGCGCGGTCGCGCGCCCAGAGCGCGGCGATCTCCTGTTCGTCGCGCCAGAATCCGACCGCGAGACCGGCGAGATAGGCCGCGCCGAGCGCCGTCGTCTCCGTGACGCGCGGTCGCACGACCGGCACGCCCAGCAGGTCGGCCTGCATCTGCATCAGCAGGTTCGAGGCGGTCGCGCCTCCATCCACGCGCAGCTCGGTGAGGGCCAGGCCGGAGTCCTGCGCCATGGCCTCGATCAGCTCCGCGCTCTGGAACGCGATCGCTTCCAGGGTGGCGCGCGCCAGGTGCGCGCGGGTCGTGCCGCGGGTGATCCCGACGATCGTCCCGCGCGCATGGGGGTCCCAATAGGGGGCGCCCAGCCCGGACAACGCCGGCACGAAGTAGGTGCCGCCCGCATCGGGGACGCTCGCCGCCAGCGCGTCGATGTCCGAGGCGCGTGCAATGAGGCCCAGACCGTCGCGCAGCCACTGGATCGCCGCCCCGGCGATGAATACGCTGCCCTCCAGCGCGTAGGCGGTGCGGCCGCCACGGCGCCAAGCGACGGTCGAGAGCAGGCGATTGCGCGAAGCGGCGGGCGCACTGCCGGTATGCATGAGCAGGAAGCAGCCGGTGCCGTAGGTGTTCTTCGCCATGCCCGGGCGATGGCAGGCCTGGCCGAAGAGGGCGGCCTGCTGGTCCCCGGCGATCCCGGCGATCGCGATCCCGCGCGGCAGCCCCTCGCAGGCCGTAGGCGCGATCGTCGCGCTGGAATCGACCACGCGCGGCAGGACCGCGCGCGGGATGTCGAGGATCGCGAGCAACTCGTCGTCCCACTCCAGCCGGTGGATGTCGAAAAGCAAGGTGCGCGAGGCATTGCTCACGTCGGTCACGTGTTCGCCGCCGGTCAGCTGCCACGTGAGCCACGAATCCACCGTGCCGAAGGCAAGCTCGCCTCGCCGCGCGCGCTCGCGGGCACCCGGAATGTTGTCCAGCAGCCACGCGAGCTTGGTCCCGGAGAAGTAGGCGTCCAGGAGCAGGCCCGTCCGAGCGGCGAACAGGGGTTCGTGGCCGGCCTGTCGCAGAGCGTCACATCGCGACGCGGTGCGTCGGTCCTGCCACACGATGGCGTTGGCCACCGGCCGCCCGGAGGTCCGGTCCCAGAGGACGGTCGTCTCGCGCTGGTTGGTGATGCCGATGGCGGCCACTTCCGGGGCTGCGAGCCCCGACTGGGCGAGGGCCTGGGCGGCCACGTCGCGCTGCGTGCGCCATATCTCGTCGGCGTCATGCTCCACCCAGCCCGGTCGTGGGAAGATCTGGCGGAATTCTTGCTGGGCAGAGGCGAGGATGCGTCCGTCGCGTCCAAAAGCGATGGCTCGCGAGCTGGTCGTGCCCTGATCGAAGGCGAGGACTGCCTTCATGACAGATGTAAGTATCGGAGGGCTTTGGTTTTTGTGGCGATCATACGTTAAAATCCCCGGAGAACTGGCGGTACCGCCTGGAGCAGGCATCAGGAGAGTTCCGTGGGACTTCTAGACGACCTAAAGAAACAGGCCGACGACCTCAAGGCCAAGGACACCGACCGGACGGAGAGCATGCGCACGACCGCCGTCGCGGTCGACCATGCGCTGCGTCGCGTCTTCCTCTACATGAACGACCTGGGCAAGCAGCTGAACGTCGTCCAGATGCCGAGCCCCTTCAAGTACCACCTGCCCTCCGTGGGCGACATCGACGGGCTCATCCTGAAGGACGTGTTCGTCGACTTCCGCTCCAAGCACTTCATCGACAAGGACTACTACGGCGAGGTGCATTGCGCTTACCGCAACTGGTCGGAGAAGGTGCTCACGGTCAAGAAGGGCCCGGACGAGATGGAGAAGTTCCGCGACATCCTGTGGCAGTCGAACATCGAGCACAAGAGCGAGCAGTTCCGCGACCAGCGCAAGGTCATCACCCACGAGGTGTTCAAGATCAACTGCGACTTCCGCGTGCAGGCCAAGATCGAGGGCGACCACGAGACCGGCAAGATCAAGATCGTGACCAAGAACGTGGGCGGCCTCGAGGTCGACCTGTTCATGATGATGGCGATGGAGTTCAACGAGAAGGCGGTCGAGGAGTTCGCGAAGTACTTCATCGGGCGGCCGAACAACTGGGCCGACCTGATCAAGCGTTCGGTGCTGGTGGCCAAGCCCACCACGACGATGCCGCCGCACAAGAAGCAGGAACCGAAGTACGTGATCCACAAGGAAAAGGAACCCGAGCCGCCGGCGCAGGAAGAGAAGAAGGGCGGCCTGTTCGGTTCCCTCAAGTCGCTCATCAAGAAAGACTGATTCCTCGGGCCCGCTGATGCCGCGCCTCGCCGTCCTGGTCGGCACGCGCAAGGGCCTTTTCGCCCTCTCCGCCGACCGTGGCCGCCGCAAGTGGCGCATGGACGGTCCGCATTTCCTCGGTCAGGTGGTGAACCACGCGGTGGTCGATCCCCGCGACGGGCGCACCCTGCTCGCGGCCGTGAAGGCCGGCCACCTCGGACCCACCGTGTTCCGCTCCACCGACGCCGGCCGCAGCTGGAAGGAAGCCGCGCGTCCGCCCCAGTTCCCCAAGGCCCCCGAAGGACAGGCGGGCGATGCCGTCGATCTCGTCTTCTGGCTCACGCCGGGTCACGCGAGCCATCCTGGCCGCTGGTACGCCGGCACGAGCCCGCAGGGGCTCTTCCGGTCCGACGATGGCGGTGCCACCTGGGATGGCGTCGCGGGCTTCAACTCGCAGCGCACCACGGCGCCCTGGATCGCGCGTGGACAGGACGCGCCGCCGGACGGCGCGACGCTGCACTCGATCAACATCGACCCGGCCGACCCGCGTCATCTCTACATCGGCCTGTCCGGCGGCGGCGTGTTCGACTCGCCCGACGAGGGTGAGAGCTGGCGGCCGCTCAACCGCGGATGCGCCGCGGACTTCCTCCCGGATCCCGACGCCGAATACGGACACGACCCGCATTGCCTGCGCGTGCATCCGGCCACGGGCGACGTCTACCAGCAGAACCACTGCGGCATCTATCGCCTGGATCGCGCAAAGCGCCGCTGGGAGCGGATCGGCAGTGCCATGCCGAAAGACATCGGCGACATCGGATTCCCCATGGTGCTGCACCCGCGCGATCCCAGGACGCTGTGGGTGTTTCCCATGGATGGCACCAGCGTCTGGCCGCGCGTGCCCATCGGCGGGCGTCCCGCGGCGTACGGCTCGCGCGATGCAGGTGGGACGTGGAAGCGCATGGACCGCGGGCTGCCCCCGTCGCAGGCGTGGTTCACGGTGAAGCGCCAGGCCATGGGCGCCGACCCCCTCGATCCCGTGGGCCTCTACTTCGGCACCAGCAACGGCGAGGTCTGGGCGAGCTTCGACGAGGGCGCGAGCTGGAACTGCCTCTGCCTGCACCTGCCGCACGTCTACTCGGTGGAGGCGGCGCTCCTCGCGTGAAGGTCGTCCTGCCGACGCCGCTCGCCTCGTACACCGGCAACCGGCGCGAGGTCGAGGCGAACGGCACCACGCTTTCGGAACTGCTCGCCGACCTGGACCGCCGCTATCCGGGCATCCGCTTTCGCATGATCGACGAGCAGGACGCGATCCGGCCGCACATCAAGTTCTTCGTGAACCGCGCCCAGGCCGCCTCGATCGCACAGCTGCTCGCCGCAGGCGACGAGGTGCTGGTGGTGGCGGCTCTCTCCGGGGGGTGATGTTGTAACATTGGCGCGCTAGCAGCAGAAGCGGCCGACGACGAGAATGCGGCCCTGATACACCTCACGAGGAGAGAGTCCCAAATGATCCGCAGACCCCTGATCGCGGCGCTCGCCGCATTCGGCCTCGCCGCCACCACGGCCCAGGCCCAGACCGAGATCCATTTCTGGCATTCGATGGGCGGCGCCCTCGGTGACAAGGTGAGCGAGCTCGCCGGGAAGTTCAACGCATCGCAGAAGGATTACCGGGTCGTCCCGACGTTCAAGGGCACGTACCCGGAATCGATGACCGCGGCCATTGCCTCCTATCGCGCCGGCAACGCTCCGCACATCCTCCAGGTCTTCGAGGTCGGGACCGCCACGATGATGGCCGCCAAGGGTGCCGTGGTGCCGGTCTACAAGCTGATGAAGGACGCCGACGAGCCGTTCAACCCCAAGGCCTACCTGGGTCCGGTCGCGGGCTACTACACCGACTCGAAGGGCAACATGCTGTCGTTCCCCTTCAACAGCTCCACGGCGATCTTCTACTGGAACAAGGACGCCTTCAAGAAGGCGGGCCTCGACCCGGAGAAGCCGCCGAAGACGTGGAAGGAGCTGGTCGCGGTCGCGGAAAAACTCAAGGCCTCGGGCCAGACGTGCGCGTACACCACGTCGTGGCCGTCCTGGGTGCACGTCGAGAACTTCTCCGCCTGGCATAACGTGCCGATCGGCACGAAGGAGAACGGCCTTGCCGGCACGGACACCGAGTTCCGCATCAACACGCCGCTGCACGTGCGCCAGCTCACGATGCTGCAGGACCTCGCCAAGCGCGGCATGCTCAGCTACTCCGGGCGCACCAACCAGGGCGGCGCCAAGTTCACCAGCGGCGAGTGCGCCATGATGACCGAGAGCACCGGTGGCCAGGCGAACGTGCGCCGGGGCGCCAAGTTCGACTGGGCGGTCACGCAGATCCCCTACTGGGACGACGTGGCCGGCGCGCCGCAGAACGCGATCATCGGCGGCGCCTCGCTGTGGGTGATGGGCGGCAAGACCAACAACTCGTACAAGGGAGTGGCGCGGTTCTTCGCGTTCCTCTCGCGTCCCGAGGTGCAGATGGAGTGGCACAAGGACACCGGCTACGTTCCGATCACCTATGCCGCGTACGAGATGACCAAGAAGTCGGGCTACTACACCCAGAACCCGGGAGCCGAGGTGGCGATCAAGATGCTCGCCAACAAGCCGCCGACGGCGAACTCGAAGGGCCTGCGCTTCGGCAACTTCGTCCAGGGGCGCGAGGTGATCGAGGAGGAGATGGAAGCCGTGTTCGCCGGCAAGAAGGAGCCGAAGGCGGCGCTGGACGAGGCCGTGAAGCGCGGCAACGAGATCCTGCGCAAGTTCGAAGCCGCAAACAAGAGTTGACCGGGACCGGCGCCTCACGGTGCCTGCCCGATCAACTCGCCCCGTTGGAACGGACCGTTGCCGTTCAACGGGGCGGCGCCGGAGAATGAATGGAAAAGCGCGTCGTCTTCCAATCGAAGTGGCTGCCGTACGCGCTGGTGGCGCCGCAGATCGCGGTCACCGTCATCTTCTTTTTCTGGCCCGCGGTGCAGGCGGTGTACTGGTCCTTCCTGGTGCAGGACCCGTTCGGGCTGTCGACCACGTTCGTGTGGTTCCAGAATTACGCGGAGCTCTTCCGCAGCTCCCACTATCTCGACTCCTTCCGCATCACGGCGATCTTCAGCACGCTGGTGGCGGTGTCGGGCATCCTCATATCCCTGCTGCTCGCAGTCATGGCCGACCACGTGCTGCGCGGGGCGCTCGCGTACAAGACGCTCCTCATCTGGCCCTATGCCGTGGCGCCCGCCATAGCCGGGGTGCTGTGGGCGTTCATCTTCGCGCCCTCGATCGGCATCGCGACCTACGTCCTGAAGAAGTGGGGCATCGACTGGAACTGGATCGTGAACGGCGACCAGGCGATGCTGCTGATCGTGGTCGCGGCCACCTGGAAGCAGATCAGCTACAACTTCCTCTTCTTCCTGGCGGGGCTGCAGTCGATTCCGCGCTCGTTGCTGGAGGCGGCGGCGATCGACGGCGCGTCGCCCTTCCGGCGCTTCTGGACGGTGGTCTTCCCGCTGCTGTCGCCGGTCACGTTCTACCTGCTGGTGATCAACATCGTCTACGCCTTCTTCGGCACCTTCGGCGTGGTCGACGCGACGACGCAGGGCGGGCCCGCGGGCACGACGCAGATCCTCGTCTACAAGGTGTACCACGACGGCGTGAAGGCGGCCGACCTCGGCAGCTCCGCGGCGCAGTCGGTGGTCCTCATGATCATCGTGATCGCGCTCACGGTGATCCAGTTCCGCTTCGTCGAGAAGAAGGTGCAGTACTGACGCCATGGTAGAAAACCGGCCCTGGTTCGATTTCCTCGCCCACGCGATCCTCATCCTCGGGGTGATCCTGGTCGCATTCCCGCTGTACGTGACGTTCGTCGCCTCGACCCTCACCTACGAGGAGATCGTCAACGTGCCGATGCCGCTCGTCCCCGGCGACCAGCTGGTCAAGAACTACAGCCAGGTGCTCACGTCGGGCTCCGAGCGGGGGTCGGCGGCGCCGGTGGGGACGATGCTCTTCAACAGCCTCGTGATGGCGCTCGGCGTCGCCATCGGCAAGATCGTGATCTCGATCCTGTCGGCCTTCGCCATCGTCTATTTCCGCTTCCCGCTGCGCAACTTCTTCTTCTGGATGATCTTCGTGACGCTGATGCTGCCGATCGAGGTGCGCATCATCCCCACCTTCAAGGTCGCCTCCGACCTCGGCCTGCTCGATTCGTACGCGGGCCTCATCCTGCCGGTCGTGGCCTCCGCCACGGCGACCTTCCTCTTCCGCCAGTTCTTCCTCACCATTCCCGACGAGCTGGCCGAGGCGGCACGCATCGACGGGGCGGGGCCCATGCGATTCTTCTGGGACGTGGTGCTGCCGCTTTCGAAGACCAGCATGGCGGCCCTCTTCGTGATCCTCTTCATCGTCGGCTGGAACGAGTACCTCTGGCCGCTGCTCATCACCAGCCAGGAGTCGATGTACACGGTGGTGATCGGCATCAAGCGGATGATCGCGGGCGGCGACGCCTCCAACGAATGGAACCTGATCATGGCCACGGCGATGCTCGCCCTGCTGCCGCCGGCGCTGGTGGTGATAACGATGCAGAAGTGGTTCGTGAAGGGCCTCGTGGAGACCGAGAAATAGAAGACATGGCCGAGATCTCGCTCAAGAACGTCAAGAAGAGCTACACCAAGCAGCTGCAGGTGATCCACGGCGTGAACGTGGACATCGCCGACGGCGAGTTCATCGTGATCGTCGGCCCCTCGGGCTGCGGCAAGTCCACGCTGCTCAGGATGATCGCGGGCCTGGAGACGATCAGCGAGGGCGAGATCGCGATCGCCGGCAAGGTGGTGAACCGCGTGGAGCCCAAGGACCGCAACATCGCCATGGTGTTCCAGAACTACGCCCTCTACCCGCACATGACGGTGTACGAGAACATGTCCTATGGACTGCGCATCCGGCGCATGCCGCCCGCGGAGATCAACGAGCGCGTGCAGCGCGCGGCGAAGATCCTCGAGCTGGGCTCCTTCCTCGACAGGAAGCCCCGTGCCCTCTCCGGCGGGCAGCGCCAGAGGGTGGCCATGGGGCGCGCCATCGTGCGTGAGCCCGCCGCGTTCCTGTTCGACGAGCCGCTCTCCAACCTGGACGCCAAGCTGCGTGTGCAGATGCGCCTCGAGATCCAGAAGCTGCACCGCGAATTGAAGACCACCAGCATCTTCGTGACCCACGACCAGGTCGAAGCGATGACGCTCGCCGACCGCATGATCGTGATGAACCTGGGCGTGGTCGAGCAGATCGGCCGCCCGATCGACGTCTACGACGATCCAGCGAGCCTCTTCGTCGCGGGCTTCATCGGCTCGCCGGCGATGAACTTCATGGCGGGCCGGCGTGTGGGCGAGGCGGTCGAAGTGGGCGAGGGCGTCAGCGTGCCGCTGCCTGCCGCACTGCGGGAGATGGCGGGCGATGGCGTTACCGTAGGCGTGCGCCCCGAGCACCTCGTGATCGCGGGCGGGTCGGGTCCCACCCTGAGCCTCAAGGTCGACACCGTCGAGGCCCTGGGCGCGGACTCGCTCCTGCACTGCAAGCTCGGCCCGCACGCGCTGGTGGTGCGCGTCGACGGCCACGAAACGCCGGAGCCGGGCTCGCCGCTCGCGGTCTCCGCGATGCCCGGCAAGACCTACTTCTTCGATACGGCGTCCGGCAAGCGGCTGTGACCCTGGACGCGCGGCGCCTGGAGGAGCTGAGCCTCAACTCCTCGGCCCCGCCGGGGCAGCTGTTGTACGACGGCTGGCTGCTGCGAATGCTGCCCGGCAAGGCGAAGCGACCGCGCTCGGT
>Ga0111538_10000559_pt1 | contig 50030 bp, 49 predicted proteins | sample SoiMethybrSBSTD1_FD_79669 | JGI IMG/M metagenome (GOLD analysis project Ga0111538, IMG submission 79669) | Bulk soil microbial communities from a Populus tree surrounding site in Tennessee, USA - Soil MetaG P. TD hybrid SBSTD1 (version 2)... | ecosystem: Environmental > Terrestrial > Soil >... | reverse complement strand
CGCCGAAGTCCAGCACGTCGCCATTCGACAATCTGATCTGCCCTCCGCCCACGATGCGCGAGGATGTCTTCGGGTCATCCGGCCGCGTCAGCAGCACCGTCTGCGTGTCGTCCAGATACAGCGGATTGCGCGGGGGGAACACGCGAGCCGCCACCCAAATGCCCGCTTTCAATCGCTCCTTCAACTCGGGCTTACGGGCGAAGTTGACCGGGGACGTGCCCTGGATGGTCCAGGTCACCAGCTCGCCTTTCTCGTTCTTCGACTGGAGGAAGATCAACGCGTGCGGATTGATCCATTCCACACGCAGTATCAGTCCTTCCAGCGTGATTGCCTTCGTCATGTCGAAGTAGAGCGGATTCGAGTGGTGCGCCGTTGCCGGTGCGCTCGACATGACGGCAACCGTCAGCACGACTATTCCGCGAAGTGCAGTTCGCATTGGATAATCCTCTCCCTGTCGTGTTACCGGCGTGTTACCGCAGGCAATTCCTGATTACGTGTAGACGTTCTGTTCGTCGTGAACGAGTCCGGCCTGAACTTCTTCCAATTCGCGAGATCCACGAGGCCCTGCCCGAAAAGGGAAGACCTGCATTCACTACCGTAGGGACGATGGTCTACCGGCTGGAGAAGAAACAAGCGCTCCGGTGCGTGAAGCGGATCAGCACCGCGAACATCTTCGAAGCCGTCATTTCCCGCGATGAGGCGCATACCCGGCTGGTCGATGACCTGCTCGCGCTCTTTGACGGGCATGCGAAACCGGTGATGGCGCGGCTGGTTCAAGCGGGCAAGCTGACATTGGACGACATCCGCGAGGCGGAAGAAGCCGTCAAAAAGATTACGAAGAAAGGCAGAAATCGATGATCGAATGGCTGTCGTTCGATGTGGTCGCCGCACGTCGACTCTCTGCCGGTCTCTTAGATGGCGATTCTAGTCCGGCCCCTCAACGATAGAACGCGTGCAGCGCGCGCACTTGACATTTACTACTATCAAGTAGTAGATCAATATTACGAATAGTAGATGAGCAAAAAACAACCACGGCTTGCGCGACTGGAACTGCAGATTCTCGAGGTGCTGTGGGCGCTGGGGAAGGCCTCGATCCGCGAAATCCAGGAGAAGTTTCCTGAGCCGCGCCCGGCCTACACCACGATTCAAACGACGGTCTACCGGCTGGAGTCGAAAGGTGCCGTGCGGCGCGTGCGGAAGATCAGTAACGCCCATATCTTCGAGCCGCTGGTTGCGCGGGACGTCGCGCGCCATCGGCTGCTCGACGAAATCCTGAGCCTGTTCGGCGGACGTGCACAGCCGATGATGGCGCAGCTCGCGGAAGCCGGGAAACTGACGCGCGACGATGTCCGGGAGCTGGAAAAAACGATCAAGCGGATCGAGGAACAGCAGAAGGCGGAAAGGAAGCTGAAATGATCAGCGAGCTGGCCAATCATCTCTGGCAATCGACCCTGTTCGCGGTCGCGGTCGGGGTCCTGACCTTCATGTGTCGAAAGAACCGCGCCAGCGTCCGCTATTGGCTCTGGTTTACTGCATCAGTCAAGTTCTTCATTCCGTTCACGCTGCTGATGGCGCTCGGTGATCGGCTCGAGTGGATATCGAATGCGGCACAACAGATCACCGCGCCTGCCGTCTCGGCGACGCTCGCCCAGGTGAGCCGGCCGTTTGTCGAAGGCTCGGTAATCGAGGGCCTGTCTGTTCAGGAAACACCCCGCAGTTCCAATTGGTTGGCTCTTGCGGTCCTTGGCGTGTGGATCTCAGGAATCATCGCGATGACCGTCGTCCGACTCCGAATGTGGCGACAGATTCGAGCCGCTGTGCGCGCGAGCTCGCCCTGGACCGTTCCAGGTCTGCCGCTGCCTGCGGGTGTCAACACGCGGTCGGCTCCGGGGCTGATGGAGCCGTGCGTCGTCGGTCTCTGGCGTCCGCTGCTCCTCGTGCCGTCACGAATAGAGGATGACCTGATGCCGCGGCAACTTGAGGCCGTACTGGCGCACGAGCTCTGTCACATCAGACGACACGACAACGTGACCGCGGCCGTTCACATGATTGCCGAAGCCGTCTTCTGGTTCTACCCGCTGGTATGGTGGATCGGATCGCGCCTGGTCGACGAGCGTGAGCGTGCCTGCGATGAAGAGGTCGTGCGCACACTCGGCGAACCGCAGACGTACGCCGAAGGGATCGTCAATGTCTGCAAGCGCTACGTGGAATTGCCGCTCGCGTGCGTGTCCGGGGTAAGCGGTGCGAACGTGAAAAACAGGATCAGGGACATCATGAAGAATCGAACCGTCGCGAAACTCAGTGTTGTCCAAAAAGTGGTCCTCGCTGGTGTCAGCGCAGTGGCGGTGGCCGCACCCATCTTTGCTCAGTCTGTGCCGCGTCCGTCGGCCGACGGGCCTTTGCGGTTCGAGGTGGCGTCAATCAAGCGGAACACCGGCGACGCCCAGAAAGCTATTGTTCTGCAGCGGTTCCAGCCGGGCGGAGGCTTCGAGGGAATCAACGTGACCCTGGGGTCGGTCATCAGGCTCGCCTACGGGCTGCAGGACTTCCAGATGGTCGGCGAGCCGAAGTGGGTCAACATCGATCGGTTCGACATACAGATGCGGGGGCCGCAAGGCGCTGCGGAGAGCGAAGGCCCGCGGCGACTCCAATCGCTTCTGTCGGAGCGGTTCGCTCTGAAGGCGCACAGGGAAACGCGGGACCATCCGATCTACGCGCTGGTGCTCGCGCGCGCCGACAAATCGCTTGGGCCGCGGCTGCGCCGATCGCAGATCGACCCCAAAAAGATCCAAGAACAGGACGCGAAGATGTTGCGTGAGAATCCCGCAACGTTTACGCCGCTGGAGTGCGGATTAGCCGCAGGTCGGCGCCTCGGGGACTGCGGCACTACGATGGCGGTGCTGGTGAGGCGTCTTCCGATGTACGTCGGACGGATCGTCGTCGATCGGACGGGCCTGACCGGACAATACGCCTACGATCTCCGTTTTGGCGACATGCCAATTCCCGGCGCGGGTCCAGGGGGCGGTTTTCCATTTCCAACTCAGCCTCCAGATCCTGATGCCCCGTCGCTATTCACGGCGCTAGAAGAACAGCTCGGGCTCAAGCTGGTGCCGCAGACCGGACAGGTAGAGGTGCTGGTAATCGATCACGTGGAGCAGCCGAAGCCGAATTAAGCACAAACGCCGGGCACCAACCAATCGCCAGATGTCCTCGTCTATGACACCGTAGTAATTACGCGGAGCAATGACGGCTCTCTTTTTCAACCACGTGTGGCAATCGACGCTGTCAGCCGGCGTCATTGCTGTCGTCGCGTTCGCGTTGCGCCACAATCGCGCGCGGCTGCGCTACGGTCTCTGGCTCGCCGCATCGGTCAAGTTCCTCGTGCCGTTCGCGGCAATGGCGGCAGTCGGAGGCCTCGTCCAATGGCAGCAGGCGCCTACACCGATCAGGTCAATCCTGGCGTCGCCCGCGGTCCGCGACTTCAACGCGCCGTTCGCTGCGATGTGGTTGGACCCGACGATGACGGTTCCGGCAGCCGCACAAGCGCCGTGGATCGCCCCTTTGCTCGTCGGTGTCTGGCTCTGCGGATTCACGGCGATCGCGTTTAGACGTGTGAAACAGTGGCGCGAGATCCGCGCGGCGGTGAGAGCGAGCACAACGTGGGATACCGCGGCGCCCGCGTCTGCGGGCCTCGAGATTCGCACGGCACCCACCGTACTCGAACCAGGTGTGGTCGGTCTCTGGAGGCCGATCATCCTTCTGCCGACGGGAATCGACAGTGACCTGACCGATCGTCAGCTCACGGCGGTGCTGGCCCACGAGATCTGCCACGCGCGACGACGAGATAACCTCACTGCGGCTGCCCACATGCTGGTGGAGGCGCTGTTCTGGTTTCACCCGCTGGTCTGGTGGATTGGCGCGCGACTCGTCGCCGAGCGCGAACAGGCGTGCGACGAGCACGTAATCGCCGAGACGGGAGAGGCGGTCGCGTACGCCGCAGGCATCGTCGCTGTGTGCCGGCGCTACGTTGAGGCACCGCTCATGAGTGTGGCTGGTGTCGGCGGCGCCGACGTCAAGGCGCGCATCGATGCGATTCTCGCCAACCGGATCGGGCTGAGTCTGACGCTGCCGAAACGTGTGGTACTGGTGACGACGGCCGTGGTGTCGCTCATCGTGCCACTGGCCACGGGCGCCATCGATGCGGCAGCCGTCGCGGCCGGGCAGCTCCCGCGGGCCGCGCCGAGCGGTCCGGCAGTTAATCCGGAGACGCGATTCGAGATCGTATCGATCAAGCCATTCGACCCATCTCAGGAGATGCGGATCTCGATGACGCCTGGCCGCTACGACGTCGCCGGAATGCCGCTGCAGCTCGTGGTGGCGCAGGCATTGGGGGTTCCAGTGGACCGCCTGATCGGTCTGCCGGACTGGATGAAGACCGAGCGCTATACGATTGCCGCCAAGGCACCGGACGGTGCCCCGGTGAACGGGCTGACGATCATGGTGGCGAACCTGCTCAAGGATCGATTCAAGCTGGCCACGCACCACGAGACACGCGAACTGCCCATCTACCACCTGGTGTTCGCGCGAAACGACAAGCGTTTCGGACCGGCGTTCAAGGAGTCTTCGGCGGAGTGCCGGGCGACCCTCAGTGCGCGCCTGGAGGCGGTAAAACGCGACGGCCCAGCGCCGTTGGCATTTCCCGAGCCCGACGCCTGCCCATCGGCGCACATCAATCCCGGCATTGCGAGTTTTAGGGGCGTGCAAATGGCAGTGATCGCGCAGATTTTGACTCAGTCCGTCGGGCGACCGGTGCTCGACAAGACCGGGCTCGCCAGCTACTACGACTTCGACCTGAGGTGGACGCCGCAGCTGGGCAGCGGAGACGTGGGACCGTTCGGCCTGCCGCCTGGCGCCGGTGCACAGCCGCCACCCGCGGATCCCGACGCGCCGAACCTGTTCACCGCCGTTCAGGAGCAACTCGGGCTGAAGCTTGAAAGCGCCCGCGGACCGGTCGAAGTGATTGTCATCGACCGTCTCGAGAAGCCGACTCTGGATTAGTCCGCCGACGAGCACCCTTGACTCGATCTAGCTTTGCGTTATAAAGTTCTTCGTCATGACAATGACGAAGCCGCTAAGCGTCCTCGCGCTGGCGTTGATCGGCGGCGCCGGTCTGTCGGCGCAGGCGCCGGCCGCGAACAAACCACGGTTCGAGGTGGCCAGCGTGAAGCCGAGCGCGCCGGGCGCACAGGGGCAGTCCGTGCGTCGGCCGCCCATCGGCGGCCAGTTCGTCGTCAGCAACATCCCGCTCCGCGACATCATCGCGCTCGCCTTCCAAGTTTCCGACCTTCCCTGGCGTCTCGACGGTGTCCCCGAATGGGCCGCCACGGAACGCTTCGACATCGTCGCGAAGGCGGCGGGTGACGTTCCACCGGTGCGACCGGGGTCACCGGATCCCATGCTGATGATGCTGCGGACGCTGCTTGAGGAGCGCTTCCGCATGACCTTTCACGCGGAGAACCGCGAGATGCCGGTGTATGCACTTGTGCTGGCCAAGCCGGGAACCCTCGGCCGGGACCTGAAGAAGTCCGAGGTGGACTGCGACGCGATCCAGGTCGCACGATTGCGTGCCGCAGCCACGGGAGCGGAGGCACCGCCGCCTATCAACGCCGACGGCCGACCCGTGTGCGGTTTTCGCGGCGTGAAGGGGGGTGGACCCGGCGAACCGGGCGGTATCCAGGCGGGTGGCATTCCCATGTGGCAGCTCGCCAACCGGCTCACGGGTTTTGTCGAGCGCACCGTTATTGATCGCACGGGACTGGAGGGCTACTACGACTGGCAGCTGCTGTTCAGCCCGCCGCGCGCCGCCGATCAGAGCGGCGGATCCATCTTCACGGCGCTCCAGGAGCAGATGGGCCTGAAGCTCGAATCCACCCGCGCGCCGGTGGAAGTGTGGGTCGTCGATCGCCTGGAGCGCCCCACGCCCGATTGAGCGAGCTCTATCCTGCGACCGCACCCTGGCTCCGCCACTTTGGCTTAGGATCGGCGCGTGCACTCTCGCATCGTCACCTCGGCGGCGTTCGTTCTCGTCTTCCCGTTCCGTGCTGACAAGGGAACGGCGCCAGCAAGAGGTCTACGCGTTGCTGCTCGCACGAGCCGACCGCCGCACAGGGCCGGACCTGCACCGCGCGCCCGACGACTGCATTGATTCGGCGGCCGACCGCCCGATACCGCAATCGTCGACCGGATCGACGGCGACAACCCACGGTCGGTGCGCGACGATAGCGAATCTGGCAACCCTGTTGTCGCGCATCCTCCGCGTCGAATTCGTCGATCAGACCGGTCTTGCCGGAAGATGGGACTTCGTGCTCGCCTTCACCGCGCTCGCTGCCGATACGTCAACGGAGCAGACCACACTTCCAACCGTCTTCGTCGCGCTCGAAGAGCAGCTCGGGCTCAGAGCCGAACGCAACGCACGCGGATCCGTCGAATACGCGATCATCGCGGCGGCGCACGTGCCAGCGGAAAACTGAATTACCGCTGTTGCTGCTGGTGCTGCTGCTCGGCGAGCAGCTTCCGGAATTTCGCTTCGGCCTCGTCGATTGACGTGCGATAGCCGTCCGCATCGATGAAGGGAGCCACCGGATCGGCTTCGACGCCGCCGTGATCAGTGCCTTCCCTCGAGGCGCTTTCGATCCGCCTCGATTCGTCGTACTTGCGGAAGCGGCCGTACACACGACCCTCTGTCGTCAGCCAGATATCGACCGGCAAGTTCCGCAGCATCACGAAATTGCGCTCGAACTCGGCCCGGATGCCGGGATACCGCTCCGGCTCGACCAGCGACGCACGGTACGGCACGCTCAGGCTGCAGCGGTGGACCACATGAAGATCGCGGTCTCGATCGCGGACGGTGAATGTCCACGTCGTACACGTGGCCCGCTGGCTGGGCATGTGGGCCGTGAGCGCAAGCCGTCCCAGGCGGATCGTCTCGCCGTCCTTGAACCGGTGATTCACTCGCGGAGCTGGATAACGCGTGATACCGGCCCGGTCCAGCAGCTTCCACGGCACGTAGACGGTGTTGGGATTGTTCGACCCGCCGGAGGCGATCACGTCGGCGCTGGCGTCACTGGCCCAGAGCTCGGCGCCCGTCGCCTGCTGCAATTCGGCAAGGCCGCCCGCGGCGCCGTCACCCGCGTCTGTGGCGAGCAGGATGCGCACGTTCTTGACGTCGAAAGCAAGTTTCTCGATGTTGGCGACGATCTTCGTGCCGTTGCCTTTGTGGCCACCGCCGATGAGCACGTCTCCCTTGTCGCCGAGCAGCAGAAACGACGTGACGTCCGGGACGCCGACGAAGTAGAGGTTGCCGGCGATATGGTGCGGATCGGCGACGGCCTCCCGATCGTTGCGCTCGATGGCGCCGCGCCACATCGGGTAGAGGACGCCGCCGACGAAGACGGCGAGCGCGACAAAAACGACGGGCGCGAGATGCGGCAGCGGAAGACGCACCGGCACATTATACAAAGAACTTTGCGACAGGAAGCTCTCAGGCCGAGTTGAGAGTTGCGACTTTCGCCTAATTCGGCGTCGGCTGCTCGACGTGGTCGACCACGAGCACTTCGGCCGGCGCGCTCTGCGGCAGCAGTTTCAGCCCGAGCTGTTCCTCCAGCGCGGTGAACATCGACACGGCATCGGCAGCTGCTGGCTCGGCGCCCGCAGGATCGTGACGCCGCAGAGCCTCATGCTGGTAGACACTGTCAAGCGTCGTGGCGCAAGAAACGTCAAGCTTTTCGTGATCAGTTGCGTCAAGCTGTCCGCAGTAATGCGAGCCGAGAGCGGCCCGCAGGTGCCGGTCGAAGCCAAAGAACACTTTATGCAGGTCACAATCATTCCTGACGACGCCAGGATCGATGAACCGGTGGCCATTCGTCTGACCGGGCTCGCGCCCCAGTCGCTGGTTCAGCTGCGGCTCAGAAATCACGTACTCAAGGCGGAGTCGCGCGCCGATTTCGTCGCCTCGGCCAATGGCATCGTGGACGTCGCCGTTGACTCACCCGTGGCGGGTGATTATGCGGGTGTCGATCCGGGCGGGCTGTTCTGGTCCGCCCGATTCGATGCGGGCGCCGATGTCGTGAGCATGATTGACGCACTCACCCAACTGAAGCCGCTCACCTACACGCTGGCGGTGACTGGCAGCGCCGACGGCGTCATGAACTTCCGGCGTCGGCTGCTGCCAACACACGTGGTTCAAACGCCAGTCCGGGACGGGCGGGTACGGGGGACGCTCTTCGCACACGAAGGACTCCGCAACGCGCCCGGTGTCATCGTCCTCGGCGGTTCCGACGGAGGGAACGTGTGGACGTTCGTCGCTGCGCTCCTTGCCGCCCACGGGATGGCCGCGCTCTCGCTCGCGTATTTCGCCTACGACGACTTACCGCGCGAGCTCGTCGAAATTCCGATTGAGTACTTCGCCGAAGCGATTGATTGGCTGCGTCGCCGGCCGGAGGTCGGCGCGACCGGTATCGGCGTACTGGGTATGTCGTATGGAGGAGAAGCGGCGCTGCTGACCGGCGCGTTCCTTCGCGGAGTCGGAGCGGTGGTCGCGCTCGTGGCGAGCGGTGTCACCAGCGGCGGAATCGGCGCCGATTTCTCTGCCATGGGGAAATCAGCATGGACGCGCAACGGTGTCCCGTTCCCCGTGTTTCCCCCGCCCGGGGATCCGCTGACGTTCGACGAAGCGCAGCGCGCGATCGCCTCCGGCGCGCCCTTTGCGGGCGCACCGGCGATGCTTCGAGCGCTTCAATCGGCCGGTGAGCGCGTAGAAGATGTCGCCATCCCCGTCGAACGGACGCCCGTCCCGATTCTGATGATCTCGGCGGAGGACGATCGATTATGGGCGTCGTCCTCGCTGACCGAGATCGCAGAGCGGCGTCTCAGGCGAGCGAACTTCCCTCACTTCTATGAGCATGTTCGCTATCCCAACGCAGGGCACTTTGCGGTCCTGCTCCCGAATCTACCCACGACCAGCAACTCGGGACGACATCCGGTCGTGCCGATGACGCTGGCGTTCGGCGGCACTCCGGATGCCAACGCACGTGCCTCCGCGGACATGTGGCCGCGCGTGGTTTCCTTCCTTCGCACCTGCCTCGCTGCGCCGCGCGAAGGGTGAAACGCAAGTGACCGAACACGTGCGCGGCGACCTTCGGAAAGCTGGCTGACGATGGGACGGAACCGCTATCGCTATTCGGTGCTGATTCTGGGACTCGCCCTGGTCGGGACCTGTCTGCACCATTCGAATCTCGCCGCACAGGCGAGTCGCGATCCTTTACGGTCGGCGATGGCAAAACGGATCGACGAAAGTAAGCAGGGCACAGGTGCGGTGGTTGGTCTCCTCACTCCCGAAGGACGATCGTTTGCGGCGTACGGCCGCATCAGTCTTGGAGGAGCGGAGGCGACACCGGACACCATTTTCGAAATAGGTTCGATCACCAAGGTGTTCACGGCACTAATCCTGGCCGAGATGGTTGAGCGCGGCGAAGTCACGCTGAATGACCCTGTCCGGAAGTTCCTGCCGATGTCGGTGACGGTGCCGTCACGCCGTGGTAAGGAAATCACGCTTGTCGATCTGGCGACGCAAACGTCAGGATTGCCTCGCGACTCGGTCGAGGTCGACTTGAATGCCGATACAAGTCCCTACGCGCAATACACGGCACGCGAACTGTACGCGTTCCTCGGACGTTACCGGCTCGAGCGTGATCCAGGCTCGAAGTACGAGTACTCAAACGTCGGTATCGGACTCCTCGGACACGCGCTCGCGTTGCGAGCTGGCATCAGCTATGAGGATCTCCTACGGGGTCGCATCTTGGAGCCACTCGGCATGACCAGTACGACGATCACTCTGAACCCCGAGCAGCGTTCGCGACGGGCGACGGGTTATAGCGTGAAGCTGTCGGCTGTCCAACCGTGGGCCGGCGGAGTGATCGATCCTGCCGGCAGCATCAATTCGACGGCCGCCGACATGTTGAAGTTCGGCGCGGCCATGGTCGACCCGAACAGCCCGCTGAAAGCCGCGTTCGCGCGCATGACCTCCGTCAGACGGCCGAGTGACGGTCCGCGCTCGGACCAGGTGTTGGGTTGGGGAATCTTCAGGCTCGGTCCGAATGAAATTGTCGGCCACAGCGGCGGCACGTTCGGCTTCCAGACCAGACTCATTGTCGATCTCACGAGGAAACGATCCGTCGTCGCGTGGATCAATGGTCAGGGCGAGTCCGTTACCGACTTGGTCGGTCTCGCGCTCGATCGGCCCAGCCTTTAGTCACGAGATTGGATCGATAATCGCGACCGATGATTGTTCGAGTCGATGCGATTCGCCCGTTGATGATGAAGTCGGGTCTGGCCCTGCTGGCGTTGGTCGCAGTCGTCGGCCAGATCGCCGTGCGCGGTCAAGCCGATACATCGCCGCACACTGAGCATTTCGTTGAAGTCGGCAAAGTCCGACTTCAGTATCTGGATTGGGGCGGCACGGGCGAGCCGCTCGTCTTTCTGACCGGTTACGGTTCGCCCGCTCACGTTTTTGACGACCTCGCCCCCCGCTTCACCGGCAGCTTCAGAGTGATCGCCCTGACGCGACGCGGACGCGCGCCATCTGATATTCCGTCATCAGGCTACGACTTCGACACCCTCACCGCCGATGTGACAGCTACTCTCGACGCGCTTGGTTTCACGCGCGTGCACCTCGTCGCCCACTCGTTTGGTGGATCGGAAGTAACCCAACTCGCAACTTTGTATCCAGATCGCATCGCGAGCGTCGTCTACCTCGACGCCGCCCTGGATGCCGCCGCTGGCGAGGCGGTCATGAAGGAGGCACCGATACCAAACCCACAACCTCCACCCGGGAGTCCCTACCTGCAAGTGCTCCAGTGGTGGACGTCCTATACGCCGGATTTCTCGAAGGTCAGATGTCCTGCCCTCGCCTTCTACGCGCTACCGCAGAACCCGCCAATCCCTGCGGATGCGAGCGAAGAGCTGCGGAATCGCGCCAACGAATACTGGCGCACCCGATGGCTGCCGACGACAAGGCGGATGATCGAAAAGTTCAGAGGCGAGGCGCCAAACGGTCGAGTCGTGGTGCTCGAGAATGCGAGTCATTACCTGTTTCGCGATCGCGAGGCGGAGGTTGTCGAGGAAATGACCCGGTTCTACGCGTCCATCCGTCGCTAGGCGCAAATTCGGGTCAGGTTCATCCGAAACAACGCAACTGGTGTCAAATGATCCGGATGCTGGTTCCGGCTTCGCCAAGGCTTCCGCCTTCGCTAAAGCTCCGGCGGACAGGCCGGCAGACAAGCCTTCTGCTCGTCGCGGTGTTGGCGTTGTCGGGATGTGCATCGCGAAGCCCCAAACTCGCGGTGCCCGACCCGACAGCGGGGGCGGACGTGCTGTTCCGGCAGGGGTGTTACGACTGCCTGCTCGAGGCTCGAACCCAGTACGAACGCCTGTCCCGGCAGTGGCCAGCTGCCGCAGTGAAAGTCTTCGAGGTCGATCTGCTGCTCGCCCTTCGCGAAAAGGAGCTCTCTATCGACGCCACGGCCACGCTGGCGCGCGCCGCGTCGCTCGTTCCCCGGCTGCCAAAGCTGGGCGCTGAACGTTTTCTCGAGATGGTCAGGGCGGCACCACCCGACGCCGCGGGGCGACGGCTGTTACCGTTGACTCCGGCAGCCCGCAGCGAGCTCGAGTCCACGATTGCTGCAATCGACGCCAGCGCGTTCAGCATGGTGTTCAAGAGCTACCTGAAGCTGTCCCTCCAATGTGGGCGTCTGACCGATGATCCCTCAGCCACCGCAGAGGATGTCCCGATGCTCAAGTACCGCAATGCGATCTGCGACGTAGCTCCTCGCGTCGAGCCGCTGCGCGCGGTACGCGCGTCGGTGCCGCGGTTTGTCGAAACATCGTTCTTCCTCGGACGCGCGGCAAAGGGCACGCTGTTTCGAACAGACGGGAGCGAGGTGCGGCGGCTGTTCGAAGAGGCCTACGCGCGTTTTTCGAACGCGCCGGCGATCGCTTACGAGCTCGGGAGCGTGTATCAGGCGACCAACGACTGCCGCAACGCCGAGACGTACTTCAGCCGCGCAATCGAGCTCAGCCCGACACTCGAAGAGGCGCGCCTCGGCCGCACCATCTGCCGTACTTACCTGTCGAAGAACGAGGAAGCCGTCGCCGACGCCACCGTCCTCATCGACACCAGCGGCTCCGCCACGAACCGGGGCGATGCGTTCTACTGGCGCGCGTGGAACCGTCGACGGCTGAAACAGCTCGAGGCGGCGCGTGCGGATATCGAACAGGCGCGGTCGCTGCGCTATAACGCGAGGGTTCTCACACTCGCCGGCATGATCGAATACGACCAGCGCGACTTCGACCCGGCGCGCCGCGACCTCGATCGCGCGCGCGACATGGACAACCGTGAGTGCGAGGCGCCGTGGTATCTCGGTCTCGTCGAGTTCAGCGTCGAGGCCTGGGCACCGAGCGCCAGAGGGTTCGCCGCAGCGGCGGACTGTTACCAGACGCTCATCGCCGACACCGAGCGCCTGCGCGCGGAGATGGCGGCCCGCGCCGACGTGAGCGAAGATTTTCGGGCGCGGCAGATCGCCGGCTTCGACGCCGCGATTGCCGAAGACAGCATCCAGCGCAGCGCCGCCGAGTTGAACGCCGCCGTCAACTACGGGCGCGCCGGCGACCTCCCGAGCGCCACGGTCTACATGAAGCGCGCCGCCACCGACCCGCAGCGCCGCCTGGCGGTCGAAGACCTCAGGCAGGTGCTCGGCGTGCCGCGCTGGTAACCGACTACAGATTCTTCGCGGCCTTGCCTGGGATTTTTTCTCTTGGCGTGCGTCGCGGTTTCAATTGCAACAGCAGCGACAGCGAGACGTAGTACACCGGAAAGACGAACGACGCGATCAGCGTTCCTCGAGAAATCGCCGGGTACTGCCACATCATCACGAAGAGCAACACTCCCCAGATCGAACCGAGCGCATTCGTCTGCCATCGCAGGACCGGCATCCGCGAAGGATACACGTAGCGGATCGGCACGAACACCAGCACCGCCAGCCCCAGCAGAATCACCCCGTTGATCCATGCCGGCCAGCGCAGGATCAGCAGGTAGAACACGACGATGTTCCAGTACGAGGGGAAGCCCAGAAAGAAGTGATCCGCGGTCTTTGCGTCTTCGCGGTTGAAGCCGTACGCGCTCGACAGCAGCAGCGCGCTCGTCACGTAGAGCATCCACGATTCAGGAACGAGAATCTCCCGCCATACGAACAGCGCTGGAACGAAGACGTACGCCAGGTAGTCGATGATGTCGTCGAGCTTCGCGCCGTTGAACCAAGGCAGCCGCTCTCTGACACGCAGCGCGCGGGCGAGCATGCCGTCGGTCGCGTCGACGACGACCTGGACGCCGAGCCAGAAGAAGGCCGCCCGGTAGTCGAAATCGATGACGGCCTTCGCGGCAAGAAACGCGAACACCGCACCCGAAGCGGTGTAGAGATGGGCGAGCCAGGCAAGCAAGCGGCACTACGGTAATGCAAAATGCAAAATGCAAAATGCAAAATGCAAAAGCAGTGTAGGGCGGATTCCGCCGCTCGCCAGGTCCACGGCGGCGGACCCGCCAGAAATCAAAGCCGGCGGACGGCTGCCGGGAAGTCTTTCCAGACCGGGACGCCGCAGAAGTGCGTCCCTTCGGTGCAGCGCGGTGAAATCAGGCCGTTGCGAATGACACACGGGGGGCCGAGGTGCTTTCCAATGCGTGGATGCAGCGCGCGGACGGCGGAGATCTCGTCCATCGACGCCAGGTAGATCTCTTCCTGCGCGTTGAAGCACGTTCGCAGCGTCCACTTGTGCAGCAGCGAGAGCAGCGACCCGGACTCGACGAAGCGCAGGGTCTTGGCGTTCGGCAGCACGTAGAGCGCGAACTCGAGCGGCACGCCAAGCGCGAGCAACCGGTTCTTCGCCGCCCAGGCCTCACGCATCGATTCGTCGTAGACCGCCTTGGCCTTGGCGTTGGCGGCAATCAGGCGCGGCGTGATGTAGTCCGGCTGCTGCGTGTCGGAGAAGGTCATCAGCGGCCGGGAGGCGGGCACCATCCGGTGCCGCTGATCCTGCGAGTCGGCGGTGTGGCTCAGGCGCTTCTCGAACACGTAGGTCGCGTGATGAAGCGCACGCATCAGCGGCGAGTGATGCGACACGTTCAGAATGTCGAGCCGATACCGGTTGCGCGCGGGATTCATCACCCGATCCAGCGCCTCGTCGTCTGACATCTCGTCGCGGGTCAGGCCGAACACCGAACGGACCGCTTCGGCGACGATTTCTTCGGCGTCCGGCGACGCGTCGCGCAGGTGCGACCATCGGCCGTTCAGCCGGCCGTCGAATTCGGCGGCGTAGCGATCCCCGTCGGAACGCGGCCTCGGCATCGTCAGCTCGGGGACATCGCCCGCGTCGATCGGGCCGGGTCCGATCTTCTCGAAGAAGTTCGGATCCCATTCCTTCACCAGCCGTACCATCTCGCCGATCACGAGGCGCGCCTCGTACGGTGTGTCGCCCGTGTTCACCATGCGGTAGAGGCGGTGCAACACGATTCCGGACACGGTGTGCACCATCGAGGTGAAGGCGCCTATCGGAATCACGTAACGGGCGGTCTCGATCGCCCGCTTCTCGGCGTCCTTGTCGATCTGCTTCAGCCGCTCCGGGTTCGTCGTCGGACGGACGTAGCGCAGTTCCTTCAGGATGCCGAAGGCGTCGTCTTTGAGGAGCGCCGAGAGCTCCGCGTAACGATCCCACGCACGGACGATGGCGCACTCGTAGACGCTCAGCGCTTCACCGCTCAACGGCGGCACGAACGCGCGCGGCTCGCGCAACTTGACGTAGCGCTGGCTCGACTGCTCCGAGTTGTAAAACGGATACGAATGCAGAAACGCCCAGACGAACTGCCGCGATACATTTTCGAGACCGAACTCGAAATGCGCGTGCTGATACACGGTGTGATGTCCCGCGTCGAACGTCAGCGTGCCGATCAGGTCGCGCTGGCCGTCGGTGACCTCAGACGCCGTAATGACGCGCGGCGAATAGCACGTACGGGCAGCGGCAATGGCGCCATCGAACGGCGTCATCGGTGCGGTTCTCAGTGTGATGCTGGGAGACCCGGTGGCGAGCACGTGCGAGGGGATTATACGGCATCCATGCGAGGCCTAAGGCCTAAGGGCTAAGGGCCAAGCGATTGGTGATGTCCCCCAATCGTGCCGATACGTTGGTCGATGCAGGCCGAGGCTGGCGATTTCGACGCAATTGCGGCGGCGTATCGTCTGCTCGGCGTGCCACCGGAAAGTTCGCCGCTGCACATCAGGCGTGCGTATCGGGAACTGACGAGAACGTGGCATCCCGATAAGTTTCCGCCGGGCTCGCATCATCACGAGTACGCCGCCGAACGCATGCACGACTTGAAGGAAGCGTTCGACGTCATTCGCCACGCGCCTTTGCGATATCAATTCGCAACCATCCGCGCCGAAGACTCGACGCCCGAACGTACGGCACGGAGGCAAAAACAGATCACTGCCCGGCTGGAATACACCGTTCGCATCGTCGCCGGCGTCCTGTTTGGCGGCATGCTCAGCGTGTCGCTGATTCTTCACGGTTTCCCGGTCAGGGTTGCTCTGGCTGGTCCGGTGGTTACGGCGGCGGCCGCCGCAATTTACGGCGACGCGTTCTGGCGTTGGGTTCTGAAGTTGTGGGGCAGCAACGTCACTCCTTGACGCGCTCGAACGTCAGATACACGGGGGAGGCGCCGAGAAAGATCATGAATCCGAAGGTGCCAAACCCGGCCTTGTTGACGGCTGTGAACCGCGCGTGCTCGCCGGGCTGCAGCACGATGTCGTGGGTCTTCCAGAACAGCGTGTTGTGCGCGCGGATCCGGTGTGGACCCGCGGGAAGCTCGTGCGTGAAGGTATCGCCCCACTGCAGAATCGCGATCGACTTGCCGTCGAGCGAGATGAAGATCTCACGGAACCCGACGTCCTCCTTCGACTCGCGGCTCACCGTGATCGACGCAAGGTAATTGGTGCGCGGCACCACATCGGCGGCGCTGATGCCGGTGCGGCTGCCGCTCGAGGTGTCTGCCTGACGTTTGAGCTCTTCGAGCACCATCCTGAACATCGTAACCGGGCGATTTCATGTTCGCGACGGGACGATCAGTCTTCGTCTTTCGAGTGGAAGCGGGAGTATTCGTCGAGATACGTCAGCGACTGCATCGAGGTCATTCGATCGAAAAACAGGACGCCATCGAGGTGATCGGTCTCGTGCTGCGCGACGCGCGCGGCGAAATCCTTCAGACGTAATTCAACGGGCCGCCCGTCGCGATCCAGCCCTTTTACGGTGATTGAGGTGAAGCGCGGAACCATGCCGCGGATGTCGGGAATGCTCAGACAGCCCTCCCAACCTTCCTTCGTATCTGTGCCGTCAGGAATGATCTCGGGGTTGACAACCGCGACCGCTTCGCTGTCTGGCGTGGGCTCCTGATCGAGCAGCCCGACGAACAGGCGGATGTCCTCGTGCACCTGCGGAGCCGCCAGGCCGACGCCGTGATACTCGTGCATCGTCTCGATCATGTCGTCGATGAGCTTCTGCAGGAGCGGATTGCGCAGTGTCGCTTTGTCGAGCGGGCGGGCACGCTGGCGAAGAACCGGGTGCCCCATGCGCGCGACTTTGAGGATGGACATCCGGAGAATTGTACAAGGGTAGACTTAGGCCTGCTGCCTTCGCGGCTAGGCTTCGAACTTTCCTTCGGCCTGAGGCCACGGGCCTTGGGCCTCAACGTATGCATCCGCACGACGAACGTCCCTACAGCTATTGCCCGATGTGCGGCGGCGACCTCGAAGGCCGCATGCTGCGCCCGCATGAACCCGAACGTCTGGTCTGCGTCCGCTGCGGCTTCGTCTTCTACCTCGACCCCAAAGTTGCCGTCGGCACGATCATCCGCGATGAACGCAATCACCTCGTGCTCGTCCGCCGCGCCATCGAGCCGGGCTATGGACGGTGGGTGTTTCCGGGGGGCTTCGTCGATCGCGGCGAGGAGGTCAACGCCGCCGCCGTCCGTGAGGCACGAGAAGAAGCGGGGCTCGAGATCCGACTCGATTACCTGATTAACGTCTATTCGTACCCCGGTCGCGCACCGGTGATCATCGTCTACGCGGCGACGGCGATGGGAGGATGCCTCGCCTGCGACGAGGAGAGCCTGGAGGGACGCTACTTCGCGCCGGAAGAAATCCCGTGGGACACCCTGGCCTTCCGCAGCACGCACGAAGCGCTGCGCGAATACCTCGAGGCAGGACCGGATGGCCCGCCCGGGCGGAAGTTACCGCCCTGGGCTATGCGATCGTAATTTCCTTGGCGAGATACACGTCCTGAATGGCGTTCAGCAGCGCGACGCCATCCTTGAGCGGCCGCTGGAACGCCTTGCGGCCGGAGATCAAGCCCATGCCGCCGGCGCGCTTGTTGATCACGGCGGTCTTCACCGCTTCCTTCAGGTCCGTCTCTCCCGCTGACGCCCCGCCCGAGTTGATGAGCGGCGAACGGCCCATATAGCAGTTCGCGAGCTGATAGCGCGTGAGGTCGATCGGATTGTCGCTCGTCAGCTTCGAGTAGACAGCCTTGTGGGTCTTGCCGAAGTTCAACGCCGTGTAGCCGCCGTTCGTCTCAGGCAGCTTCTGCTTGATGATGTCCGCCTCGATAGTGACGCCGAGATGATTCGCCTGGCCGGTGAGATCCGCCGCCAGGTGATAGTCGGTTTCTTTCGTCTTGAACGCGGCGTTTCTCGTGTAGCACCACAGCACCGTGAACATCCCCAGCTCGTGCGCCTGCTGGAACATCGTCGTCACTTCCTGCAGCTGACGCTTCGATTCCTCGGAGCCGAAGTAGATCGTCGCACCAACGCCCTGCGCGCCCATGTCGAACGCCTGCTTCGCGCTGGCGAAGCGGATCTGGTCGTAGCTGTTCGGATACGACAGGAACTCGTTGTGATTGAACTTCAGAATGAACGGGATCTTGTGCGCGTAGCGCCGGGCGACGGTGCCGAGCACGCCGAGCGTTGACGCCACCGCGTTGCACCCGCCTTCGATGGCGAGCTTGATGATGTTCTCGGGGTCGAAGTACGCGGGGTTGGGCGCAAACGAAGCGCCGGCGGAATGTTCGATGCCCTGGTCGACCGGCAGAATCGAAACGTAACCGCTTTTCGCAAGACGGCCGGTGTTGAGCAACGTCTGAAACGCTGCCTGGACGCGCGGCGAGCGGTCGCTCGGCAGGAGAACTCTGTCCACGAAATCAGGGCCTGGCAGATGCAGGTCCTCTTTCGCAATCGTTTTGCACTGGTGCTGCAGGAGCGCTGCGTCGTCGCCCAGAATCGATTCGATACGGGCGATGCCCGCATCGGCAAGTCCACTTACTGCTGCCACGATGTCACCTCTGGCCGGTCCGGCCGAAGCCGGACACTACGAATTTTGCTGGTCCGGCTGAACCCGGACACTCCAGGAGAGGATCGTATCACCCGGTGCCGGTTCACACTTCGGCAAGCGACTCCGTCCTCGCACGCGTCGGCGGGAAGTGGAATTCCTCGACAACGGCCGCGTCGACCGCTCGGGCGACCAGATCTTCGATCGGCAGTGCTCGCTCGGCGGTCTCGATCTCCGCGAGCCGTGCGCGTGTCTGCGGATTGCGCGGAGTAAACAGCGTGCAGCAATCTTGATCGGGAACGATGGAAATGGGATACGTGCCGATGCGCTGCGCCTCGGCGGTGATTTCGTCCTTATCCATCCCGATGAGCGGACGGAACAGCGGCAGCGTCGCCACGCTGCCAATCACCGCAAGATTCTCGAGCGTCTGTGACGCGACTTGTCCGACGACGTCGCCGGTCACAAGTGCCTGAGCCTGCCGCAGCCGTGCGATCCGATCGGCGATCCGCAGCATGAGCCGCCGATACACCACCACACGCATCGGCCCGGGCACCGACAGCACGACCTGCTGCTGGATGTCGCCAAACGCCACCATGTACAGTCGCGACCGCTGCTGCCACGTGGTCAACAGTCGGACCAGTTCTCGCGCTTTCTCCTGCGACGCGCGCGACAGGATTGGATAGCTGTGGAAATGGACGAACGTGACAGCGCAGCCGCGCTTCATCATCCGGTGCGCCGCGACCGGTGAATCGATGCCGCCGGACAACAGACAGGCGACGCGGCCGGCCGTTCCCGTCGGCAGACCGCCCGCTCCCTTTTCTTTGCCGAAGTAATAGAACGCCTCGTGCGTGAGCAGTTCAACGTGAATGACCAGCTCGGCGTGATCGAGGTCGACGCGCCACCCGCGTGCCTCTTTGATTCGCCTGCCAATCTCACGCTCGGCTTGCGGCGACGTCAACGGAAAGCGCTTGTCGGCACGGCGCACCGATACCCGGAAGCTGTTGCAGGTCCGATCGCCGAGGTCCGTCAGAACCGCCGTCGCGATGCCGTCGAGATCGATGGCCGTGCGGCCCGCGTATGAGAAATTCGCAACGCCGAACGTCCGACGGATCCGATCGCCAACGACGCCGGGAATCGCGCTCGGCCCGAGCACGACTTCGATTCTTCCCATCAGCGCGCGGACGGCGGTGACGTCGAGATCGGACACGGCGTGGCGCAGATTGCGAACCAGCCGGGCCATGAACCACGGCCTGTTTTTTCCCTTGAGGGCGATCTCCTGATAGTGGACGACGATGGAGGTCATTGGCCCCACTACCACTCGGTGTCCGGAATCCCGGCACGGTGGTTCACCGCACGGGCCATGACAAACAGCAAATCCGACAGGCGATTGAGATAGATGATGACGTCGGGCTCCACCGAATCTGCGCCGAGCGCGACGACGCGCCGCTCGGCGCGCCGGCAAACGGTTCGGGCGAGATGCAGCAGGGAGCCGGCAGGTGATCCGCCCGGCAGAATGAACCGTTTCAACGGCGAGAGTTCCGTCTCGAGGCGATCAATGGTCGCCTCCAGTGCCGCGATCCGCTCAGCGGTCACCGCCGCTTTCGTGACCCGGTCGGCAATGCGTGAGGAGGGATCGGCCAGCCGGGCCCCAACGGCGAACAGGTCCCGCTGGATCGTTTCGACGACGGCGGCAAGATCGCCGAGGCCGGCGGCGATTGCCGCACCCAGGCACGCGTTCAGCTCGTCGACCTCGCCGTAGGCATCGACGCGCGGATCGGCTTTCGAGACGCGTGAGTTGTCGAACAGCGACGTCTCGCCGGTGTCGCCGGTTTTTGTGTAGATCTTCACAGCGCGCGCGCTCACGGTGAATTATAGGCGTGCATGAGCGAGCGACTGCTGCCGGCTCCCCCGGCGCGACAGCGTTTCCGCCGTCGTCTGCTGACCTGGTACCGCGCGAACGGGCGCGACCTGCCGTGGCGCCGAACCGACGACCCCTACCACATCCTCGTGTCTGAAGTGATGCTGCAGCAGACGCAGGTCGATCGCGTGCTGCCGAAGTACCAGGAATGGCTGGAAAAGTATCCGTCGCTGGCGGCGCTGGCGTCGGCGCCGCTTCGCGACGTCACGCGCACGTGGCGACCGCTCGGCTACAACATCCGTCCGCGCCGCCTGCACGCGATCGCGCGCGAGTCGGTCGTCCGTTACGGCGGCGAACTGCCGTCGGATCACGACACGCTGCTCTCGTTCAAAGGCATCGGCGAATACACGGCCGGCGCGATCCGCAGCTTCGCGTTCGGGCAACGCGCCGCCATCCTCGACACCAACGTGGCGCGCGTGCTGTTTCGCGTGTTTGTCGGAGCAGGAGACGTGAAGGCACACGCGATGCGACGGCAGCTGTGGTCGATCTCGAGAGCGCTCGTGCCGCGCAAACACGTCTTCGACTTCAACCAGGCGTTGATGGATTTCGGCGCGACAGTCTGCGTCGCGCGGAAGCCGAAATGCGATGCGTGTCCGATGACAAAACTCTGCACGTCGTTTCCCGTTTTGTCATCGTCGGCGCCTGACTGATCAGCTGATTCGAAAATTTTCTCCCAGCAGATGAGCTGCGGACGCATGTCCGCCGTGCTTAGATCACGTGGGATGGGCCATACATCAGCTGCGATCCACGAAGCGCTCGCCGCCCGTGCGCTACCTGAGCTCGAGGTCATTCGCATCCTGATCATCGACGACGACCCGCAGGCGCGGGCGCTGATCGAGATGGCGCTCGCCGACGCGCGCTTTGAGCCGCGGCTCGACATCGCTGGCAACGTCCGCAGCGGGCTCGACCGCATCCGTCAGGATCAACACGACATTTACCTCATCGATCAACAGCTGCCGGATGGGACCGGGATCGAGCTGATCACGGAAGCGCGATCGCGCGGCGCCTACAAGCCCTTCATTCTGCTGACCGGCCACGGCAGCGGCGCCCTCGACGAAGAAGCGTCCCGTGCAGGCGCGTCCGATTACGTCGAGAAGCATTTGGTCACCGCGCAGCTCGAGCGGTCGATTCGCTACGTGCTGCGGTCGTGGCAGGCGATGCAACTCCTGCACGATCGCGACGAGCAGCTGCGACATGCGCAGAAGATGGAAGCGATCGGCCGGCTTGCCGGCGGCGTGGCCCACGACTTCAACAACCTGCTGACCGCCATCATCGGCTACACGGATCTGGTCGGCGAACACCTCGACGAATCGAGCACCATCCGCCGCGATGTGGACGAGATCCGCAAGGCCGCCGACCGCGGTGCCGCCCTGACGCGACAGCTCCTCGCCTTCAGCCGCAAGCAGTTCCTGACGCCGAGCGTGCTCGACCTCAACGAAACGGTGTCCGGCCTCCTGCAGATGCTGCCGCGCGCAATAGGCGAACACATCCGGACGACCGTACGCCTGGCCCCCGACCTGGCGCGTGTCAGGGCGGACGCAAGCCGCATGGAACAGGTGCTGGTGAATCTCGCGCTCAACGCCCGCGACGCGATGCCCGACGGCGGCGAGCTGACCATCGAGACGAGCAACGTCACGCTGACCGAGCCGCGGCTGCGCGGAGAAGGACTCGGACTGAAACCTGGCTTCTACGTCATGCTGGCTATCTCCGACACCGGCATGGGAATGGATCCAGCCACCCGCGAGCGCGCGTTCGAACCCTTCTTCACGACGAAACCTCAAGGCAAAGGCACAGGACTCGGGCTGGCCACCGTGTACGGCATCGTCGATCAAAGCGGCGGTGGCATTTCGCTCGATAGCGGTCTCGGCGCTGGAACCCTGATCCGGATTTACCTGCCGGCGACGACGGCCACCGAGGCGCCTCGCCCGCAACCCGTCGTTCAGATTCGCAAGGACGCCGGGAACGAGACGGTGCTGCTGGTCGAGGACAACGAGAGCGTGCGCGATCTCGCTGCCAAGGCCCTCCGTCGACGTGGTTATACCGTGTACGAAGCCCGCGACGCGGAAGCGGCGCTCCAGTGGATGCGAACGTCGAAGGTCAAGCCACACCTGCTGCTCACGGACGTCGTCATGCCTGGCTTGAGCGGACCGAATCTCGCCGCGCGCCTCCTGCAGCTGAACCCGCAGCTGCGAGTGCTCTACATGTCCGGGTATACGGACGATGCGTCCGCGGTCCAGGGAAGTTTCTGGGCAGGTGTGCCGCTGCTGCAGAAACCGTTTTCGCCGGCAGCGTTGGCCGAACGTGTCCGGGTAGCGCTCGATTCATCCGCCGGACAGGCCTGAACGTCGATGCACGATCCGGCAGGTCCGCTTCGCCAGCGATGGAACGCGAAGCCGACCCGGCCCCACAATGTCATGTGGTTCCTTCCGCGATCACCGTCGTCGCAGCGGTCGTCGAAGAACACGACGCCTTCCTGGTGACCCTTCGTCCGGACGGAGTCCATCTCGCCGGCCTGTGGGAGTTTCCCGGAGGGAAAATTGATCCTGCGGAGAGTCATGCCGAGGGTCTCCGGCGCGAGATGCGCGAAGAGCTCGATACGGACGTCGAGGTCCACGACCTGGTGTTCGAGATCACACACGCGTATCCGGAACGGACGGTTGCGCTGTATTTCTATCGATGCGTGCTGAAAGGCATTCCGCGACCCCTGCTCGGTCAGCAGATGCAATGGGTGAAGAGGTCCGAGCTCTCGTCGCTTGGGTTCCCGCCTGCCGATGCGGAGTTGATCAAGAAGCTGTCATCGGCAGCGCGCTGACGAGCGCGTCAACGCGCTGATCGTCCACGGCGATTGCGACCGCCGTACCCGGCGCCACGAAGTCGCGGTGGACGTAGCCGAGCGCAATCGGACCGAGGGTCGGTGATGCCGCCACGCTCGTCAGAAATCCCACCTCGCGCTCGTCGGAATGAACCTTCGCGCCGGTCGGCACCGCAGCGGCCAGGCGAAAGCCCACGAGCTTGCGAGCGACGCGCCCACCGCCCCGGTGCAGCACGCGGATGACGATTTCCTGACCGACGAAGCAACCCTTGGTGAAGGAAATCGCGCGCTGCTCGATCCCGGCCTCGAGCGGAATCGTGTCCTCGGTCATGTCGACACCAAAGACCGGATAGCCAGCTTCTATGCGCGCCGCACGCAGGACGTCATCGCCGACCATCGCCGCTCCAGCGATAGCGCACGCCGCGACGAACCGTTCCAGCGTCGGCCGCGCAACAAACGCGCAGTACCCCGGCACACCCAGCTGATCAATCCGCGCGATTGAGACGGGAGCATCGCCAAAAGCTCCGTTTGCGTGCTGGTAGTCGCTCCATTGACTGAGCCCGGACACGTTGTCTACCACCTGTTCGAGGACGCTGGCAGCCTCAGGACCGTGCACCCACAGGCTGGTCATCGCATCTGCCAGGGCTTCGAGCTTGACGTCCTCCGAAAAGAGGAACTGTTCGAGGCGAGCCAAGGTCGGCTCGGCCTGCTCAGCGGGTACGTCGAGCAGAATCGTCCGTTCCGACTGCAGCACGTGCATATCGGTAAGCATCCTGCCCTGCGGCGACAACCAGGCTGAGTAGCACCCCGTCCCGGGCTTCAACGCCTGAATGTCGTTGGTCAGCAGGCCCTGGAGATAGCTGGCGCGGTCCGGCCCTGCGACAGCCAGCTGTGCCCGTGCGGAAATCGCCCCAATCGCGGCGCCTTCGCGCACCGCGGCATGATCCGCCCGGTCGGTCGTGGAACTGCTAGGATTCAAGGAGATGCGGCTGTACTCGCAGCTTCTCTATTGTATGTGGGCCGTTGTGCTGATGGCCGTACCCGCGGCCGGGCAGCAGGCGCCTGCCACCGTTACCGCGTACACCACGTTCATCCGCGGCACACCGGTTGGACGCGAAGACGTGACCATTCGGTCCGACAATTCCGGATTCACGGTGACGAGTCAGGGACGCGTGGGTCCACCCACCAACCTGACCATCGAACGCGCTGAATTCAAGTACGGTCCGGACGGATCTCCCCAATCATTCGAGCTGAAAGCCAGCCGTGCCGGCGTGGATGCGTCGATGAAGACGACCGTTACCGGCGGAAACGCGACCACTGAGGTCGCGCCGTCCGGCTCGCTCACGAAGCCGATCGCCCCGCAGGCGATCATGCATGTCAACGGGCTGGTCGGCTCCTACATTGTCCTTGCAGACAGGCTGGGGTCGACGGCGCCTGGCGGTCAGCTGCGTCTGTTTGTGATACCGGAAACACCGGTCGACGTCCGCATCGTCAACGTCCAGAACGATCGGATGCAGCGCGGCAACGAGTTCGTCAACGCGCGGCGCTACGAGATCGTCATCGCCAATCCCGGCACCGATGCAGCGGCGACGGTCACCACCGGCACCGACGGCAGCCTGCTCAGCGTGCGCATTCCGAGTCAAGGCCTCGACGTCGTCCGCGCGGATCTCGCGGCGTCGACCAGTCGCACGCAGATTCACAGCAACCCCGGTGACGAACCGGTCACTATTGCCGCGGTCGGCTTCAACATCGGGGCGACGGTCACACGTCCGGGTAAAGCTCCGGCCGACGGACGATTCCCGGCGGTGATTCTTCTTGGCGGCTCCGCCGCCAACGATCGTGACGGCTATGCCGCGGGCATTCCGGTGATCGGCCAGCTCGCCGGCCAGCTTGCCGACGCCGGGATTCTGACCGTGCGCTACGACAAGCGGGGGTATGCGGCCAGCGGCGGACGCGCGGAGTCCGCGGGCCTCGCCGACTATGCGGAAGATGCGAGGCTGGTGATGCGCTGGCTGTCCGAACGCAAGGACGTCGACCCGAGGCGCATCGCGCTCGTCGGCTACGGCGACGGGGCGTGGGTCGCGCTGCTGGCCGCCTCGCGCGAGAAACGCTTCGCCGCCATCGTGACACTGGCGGCTCCGTCGAGCGCCGGCGCCGAGTTCGTGCTCGAGCAGCAGCAACAGTCGCTCGACGCGCTCAACCTGACGCCCGAGGAACGCGATCGACGAGTGGCGCTGCAGAAACAGATCAATACCGCCGTTCAGAGCGGGAAGGGCCTCGCCGATCTGCCCCCGGAGGTGCGGAAGCAGGCTGATACGACGTGGTTCGAGAGCCTGCTGACGTTCAATCCGACCAAGGTGCTGAGTGACGTCAAACAGCCGCTGCTGATCGTCCACGGCGCGCTCGATCGACAGATCACGGTGGACCATGCCGATCGTCTTGCCGCGATTGCCCAGAAGCAGAGCGACTCCAAGTCAATCGAGGTGGTCGTCGTGAAGGGGGTCAACCACCTGCTCGTTCCGGCAATCACCGGCGAGGTCAGGGAATATGGCGCTCTTCCGGATCGCACCGTCAGCAAGGACGTCGCGACGCCGGTCGCTAACTGGCTGACACGTACATTCGCCACGATCAAATGACCGCATCCGCAGCGCGCACGGCGATCGTCGGCACCGGCCGCGTTGCGCAGGCGCTCGGGCGCCTGCTGGCAGAAGCCGGCTGCCCGCCTGTCGCCGTCGGCGGCCGCACACCGGCACATGCCGAACGGGCGGCGTCGTTCATCGGATCTGACGTGAAGGCACTGCGCATTCGAGACGTGCCGGCGACGGCCGACCGTGTTGTCATCGCCGTTTCGGATCAGGCCATTGGCGCCGCGGCGGATGAACTGGCGCTTGGCAGCTTCTCCCTCGATGTCGTGCTCCACACCTCCGGTGCGCACGGGCCGGAGCTCCTGAGCGTGCTGGCGGAGCGCGGCGCCGCCTGCGGCGTTCTGCATCCGCTCCAGACCATCGCCGATCGGAGCCTTGGCGTGAAGGCGCTGCGCGGCGCGAGCTACGGCATCGGCGGCGACGCGGCGGCGCTGGAGTGGTCGGAGCAGCTCGTCGCCCTCGCCGGCGGGACGGCGCTGCGAATCCCGCCGACCGGATTCGCGTCTTATCACGCAGGGGCGGTCATGGCCAGCAACGCCGTGGTGGCGGTGATCGACGCCGCCGTGACTCTGCTGGGAAACGCGGGCGTCGATCGAATGGCGGCGTTGCAGGCGATACGGCCTCTCTGCCTCACCAGCGCCGGCAATGCCCTCGATCTGGGACCGGAGGCGGCGCTGACGGGACCGGTGCAGCGCGGCGATGCTGAGACGATCAGGATCCATCGCGCGGCGTTGAGCGGGGCTCCGCGCTATGTTGCCGACCTCTACCGGGCAGCGTCACGGGCGCTGCTCGAAATCGCGAAGCGGCGGGGGTTGAGCGAGACAGGCGCCAGGGCCGTAGAAATGGCGCTCGATGGCTAACGGCGGTTCGCAGTTCCGGGTTCTCGGAAGCTCGAACGACAGGATTGGTTATGGACACAAAGCGCCTTCGCGTCCCGGATTTCGCCGCCCGCAAACGCCAGGGCGAAAAGATCGTCATGCTGACCGCCTACGACGCGACGATGGCGAGACTGCTGGATCGCGCCGGCGTCGATTCGCTGCTGGTCGGCGATTCGCTGGGAACGGTCATCCTCGGGCTCGACACGACGCTGCCGGTCACGCTTGACGCCGTCGTCCATCACACGCGCGCCGTGAGCCGCGGTGCCGAACGCGCCTTCGTCATCGCCGACATGCCGTTTCTGACATTTCAGGTCGGCGTGGCCGAAGCGGTGCGCAACGCCGGTCGCCTGCTGCAGGAAGGCGGCGCCGCCGCGGTGAAGCTCGAAGGAGGCCGTCCGGTCATCGACGTCGTCAAGCGACTGGTGGACGTCGGCATTCCGGTGATGGGGCACCTCGGGCTGCAGCCGCAGTCGGTACATCAGGCTGGCGGTTACATCAAGCAGGCGACAAAGCCGGCGCAGGCCGAAGCACTTCTCGTGGACGCGCTCGCGCTCCAGGATGCGGGCGCCTTCTCGCTGGTCCTCGAATCCATTCCAGCGGACGTCGCACGGGATGTGACGCGTGAACTGACGATTCCAACCATCGGCATCGGCGCCGGACCGGATTGCGACGGGCAGATCCTGGTCAGCTACGACATGCTCGGTCTGTTCGACGGCTTCGTACCATCCTTCGTGCACGAGTACGCCAAACTGGGCGACGCCATCGTCGCGGCCGCCCGGGAGTACGCGTCGGACGTGCGCGCCGGCCGCTACCAACGCACCACTCCTGTCGTCGGCGCCGGCCTTTCCACGCCCGACAAATGAGCGTCGAAGTCGCCGGGACCATCGCGCGCGTGCGCGCGTGGCGGGATGGTCATCGGCGGAGCGGAGCGCGGGTCGGCTTCGTCCCGACGATGGGAGCGCTGCACGCAGGACATGCGCGCTTGATCGAGCACGCGCGCCGCGGGTCCGACCAGGTGATTGTCAGCATCTTCGTGAACCCGCTGCAGTTTGATCGCAAAGACGACCTCGAACGCTATCCGCGCACGCTCGATGCAGACGTCCGGATCTGCGAGGATCTCGGCGTCGATCTCGTGTTCGCCCCCTCGATCGCGGACATGTATCCGGTGGAGCCGCTCTGTACGGTGACCGTCAAGAAGATTACCGACGGATTGTGTGGACGCTTCCGGCCGGGCCATTTCGATGGCGTCGCGACGGTGGTGACAAAGCTGTTCGAGATCGTTGGACCGGATGTGGCTTACTTTGGGGAGAAGGACGCACAGCAGCTGGCCGTGATTCGCCGCATGGTGAGCGACCTCAATCTTGGAGTTGACATCGCCGGCGTGCCGACCGTCCGCGAAGTCGACGGGCTGGCGATGAGCTCACGCAACGTGCGTTTGAGCAGCGAAGAGCGCCCCAAAGCGCTGGCGCTGTACCAGGCCTTGCGTGCGGCCGAGCGTGCCATTGCCAACGGCGAACGGAATGCGCGTGCAGTGGAACGGGTCGCTGCGGCAGTCATTCCTCCGGACGGTGCGCTCAGGCTAGAGTACCTGGAAGTCGTGGATCCTTTCGAACTGCAGCGCGTGGACACGATTGACGGAGCAGTACTCATTGCCGGCGCGCTGTGGGTCGGGAACACCCGGTTGATCGACAACATCACGTGGGAACCATGAAGTTACGTGCAATTCTCAAGTCGAAGATTCACCGCGCGTCTGTGACCGGAGCCGACATTGACTACGTCGGCAGTGTCGGCGTCGATCAGGATCTGCTCGAGAGGACGGACATCATTCCCGGTGAGCGCGTTGCCATCTGGAATATCAACAACGGGATCCGGATCGATACCTACGCGATCAGCCTGCCGCGCGGTTCGGGCCAGATCGTGATCAACGGCGCCGCCGCGCGCCATTTTCATCCCGGCGACAAGGTGATCATCGTCGCGTTCTGCCTGACCGACGAGCCGATCGAGCCGCGCATGATTGCCGTCGACGAACACAACCGGTTTGTGCAGGACCTGGTGCCCAACGGCACGCCCGAAGACCTGATCGTGCCGTCTGATCCAGTGGAAGCGTAAAGAGTCATGAAGACATACCGCATTGCAGTGATCGCCGGCGACGGCATCGGCAAGGAAGTGATCCCTGCCGGGATCAGCGTTCTCAACATGGCGACGGAGCAGCGAGACTTCCGCTGCGATTTCACCGAGCTGCCCTGGGGCTGCGACTACTACCTGCAGACCGGCCGGATGATGGACGAGGATGGGATTGCGCGACTGTTGAAGTTCGACGCGATCTATCTCGGGGCCATCGGCGACCCGCGCGTCGCCGATCACGTATCAGCACGCGAGCTGATCCTGCCGCTGCGACAGCGCCTCGGCCAGTACGTCAACCTGCGGCCGATGCGGCTGCTCGCCGGCATCACCTCCCCGCTGGCAAACCGCGGCACCGCCGACATCGACATGATCTGCGTGCGCGAGAACTCCGAGGGTGAGTACTGCGGTATCGGTGGACGCCTGCACGCGGGCACTGCGGACGAACTGGCGGAACAAACCGGCATTTTCACGCGACGGGGCATCGAGCGGATCGTGCGCTACGCCTTCAAGATCGCGGAGAAGCGGCCACGCCGGATGCTCGCCAGCGCGACGAAATCGAACGCCCTGCAGCACGCAATGGTGCTCTGGGACGAAGTGGCTGCCGACGTCGCCAAGGATTTTCCGGGCGTCGAGTACCGCAAATACCACGTCGACGCGCTGTGCGCGCGCATGGTCACCCACCCGCAGACGCTGGACGTGATCGTGGCGTCGAACCTGTTCGGCGACATTCTGACCGACATCGGCTCGGCCATCTCCGGCAGCCTCGGTGTCGCGCCCGGCGGCAACATCAATCCGGAGCGGACGACGCCATCGATGTTCGAGCCCATTCACGGCTCGGCGCCGGATATCGCCGGAAAAGGCATCGCCAATCCCATCGCCGCCATCTGGGCGGGCGCGATGATGCTCGAGCACCTTGGCGAACGCGAAACCTCCGAGCGGATTCTGCGCGCCATCGAGGCAGTGATCGCCGACGAGCGCGTGCGTACGCCGGACCTGGGTGGCAAGGCGACGACGCAGGATATGACGCGCGCGGTGACCGCCGCGCTCACACAGGCCGCGAAGCAGCCGGCGTAGAAGAATTCAGGATGCTGAATGCAGGATGCAGAGTCGTGGTGACTGCATTCTGAATTCTGCATTCTGAATTGCCGCCCGCAGCTTCCTTGGTCACGGCGGAAACCCGATCGCCAGCTTGACCGCCGCATACTCCGGGTGGACGGCGCCGTCCGCCGTTCGAATCGTGAGCGGCGGTTCCAGCCAGGTCCGATCGTGCATCGCGACCGGCAGGTCGACGGCACGCCACATCGCGAACAGTGTGATCAGCGGAGGCTCCGACTCGCGGAACACGATCGGGCGCCGGCGCACGACGACGAGGCCCGACGCGGCCGCGGCATTCTCGAGACGTGGACGCTGTTCCTCCGGGAAGACGCACGCGAACACGCCGCCGTCGGCAAGGTGGCGCGCCGCCACGCGAGCGTAGTCGCCGATGTCGCCGCGGAGCTCGAACCGGCAGGCGACTCTCTGCGGGTGATCGCCTTCGACGCCTGTGCCGGGCGGAAAGTACGGTGGGCTGCCGAGAACAAGATCGAAGCGCTCCACGTCGGCGACGATGACGCCGTCTCGAAAGTCTCCCTGACGGATCTCATAGCGATCCGTCAGTCCGTTGTACGTCGCAGACCGGCGCGCCAGCGCGACACTTTCCGCCTGCGCTTCCACCGTGACCACCCGAGCCCCGCGCAGCCGCCACGCGGCGATCATCCCCACGGATCCGATGCCGGAGCCGAGATCCAGAATCCGACCGGCCGACGCCGCCCACGTCGTCCCGTACCAGGCGGTCAGCACGTCATCTGTGGAAAAGCGATGTCCACGCCGAAGCTGAAAGATGCGGAAGTATCCGCTGATCGCGTCGAGGCTCTCCCCCGCCGCCACGTTCGCGGGCGAGGATGCGCCAGGCGGCACGGGGCCGGGTTTCGCCCAGCCTCTGAAATGTGAACTCTGGTTGACTTCCAACTGCCAGCTCCCCGCTTTCAACTCAAACTCCCAAACACAACGAGCCAACGGTACCATTCCACTGTGGCGGGGTCATCGACAACAGCCTCATCGGCGCTGGCCGAGCGGCTCTGCTCGTTCGTGCTCGATCGATTTCCGTTCGCGCTCGATGCGGTACGAGCGACGCTGCAGGCGACCCGCGACCTGACGCCGCAATCACGCGCCGGATTCGGCGCCGCACTGGCGAAGCAGATCGATCAGATCGACACGCGCGAGCTTCCAGACACCGCGCCCGGCATCACCGCGGACACGCGGCTGAAACAGGCCGGCACTGCGCTCCTGGACGCCTGCGACGGCTTCCTTGCCCGGGAGGCCATCGCGGCGTCGCTGACTGCCGCCGAGCGACTCGACATCCTGCGCGGCATGGTGCTGACACGCGCTCTCGACAACCGGCTGAAGCAACTTTTTCTCAGCGGCGAGGTCACGTATCGGGACGTTCCTTTTCAAGGCAAGGGTTTTCGGTCGCTTGGCCAGGAAGCGATCTACGCGGCCGCAATCCGTCTGCGCCGCGGCGAGCGCTGGCGTGAGCGCGACGGCACCTGGAAGGGCGATGTCGTCGGTCCGATGATCCGTGACCTCGGCGTGGCGCTCGCCATGCGCAGCGACGCCGCCGCCGTGCGGATGGTGCTCAACGCCCAGGCCGCCAAGGACGGCCCGCCGATGCACGGGCGGGATCTGCACATCGGCGATATGAGCTGGGGGATCCTGCCCGCCGCCGCCCCGCTCGGCATCAGCACGTTGACTGTCGCCGGTCTGGCGATGGCGTTCATGCGCGAGGGCGGTGGCCGGGTGGCGGTGTCGTTTATCGGCGACGGCGGTTCATCCCTCGGCGAGTGGCACGAGGCAATAAACCTCTGCGCCGCCCGACGACTTCCGGCCGTGTTCTGTATCGAGAACAACTACACGGCGCTGTCGACACCGCTCAGCGAGCAGTCGGCGGTGCGCGCGTTCGCGGACAAGGCCGTCGGCTACGGCATTGCCGGCATCACCATCGACGGCACGGATCCCGACGCGATCGCCGCGGCGTTCACGTGGGCGGCCGATCGCGCGCGCGAAGGCCATGGCCCCACGCTCATCGAGGTGGTGGCAATGAGGATGAGTGGTCACGCTCATCACGACGACATGCTGTATCTGGGCAAGGAGCCGCCGATCAGCCGCGACTATCCGACGCTGACTACCGGAGGCGGACCTGCTAATCGTCGGGCGGGTTCCGCCGAAGGCGGACCCGTTAATCGTAGGGCGGGTTCCGCCGAGGGCGGACCCGTTAATCGTAGGGCGGGTTCCGCCGAAGGCGGACCCGCCGGATACGTAGATCGCTCCCGCTACGAGTTCTGGTCGCAGAAGGATCCGATCACGACCTATGCCGCCCGGCTCGCGGGTGAGGATGTCATCCAGCCGCACGACCTCGACACGTTCTGGCGGGAGGCGGAAGCGCTGGTCGAACACGAGGCGCAGGCGATCGTCAACGCGCCATGGCCGGCGGCCGAGAATGCGGGAACGGGCGTGCTCGCCGACGCAGCGCCACGCGTTCGGTTCGAAGTGCTCGATCCGGCGGAGCGGCGTCCCCTTGATCTCGACCCCAAGCTGCCGCCGGTGGACGCGGGAGCTGCAGTCGATCGCCAGGGCAGGACATTCCTCGAAGCGATCACGCTCGGCGTCGGCGACGCGCTGCGATCGGATGCACGCGTCTTCGTCTACGGCGAGGACGTCGGCGGAAAGTACGGCAACGCTTTCCTGCTGCTGCGACCGCTGCTCGAGGAATTCGGCGAACGCATCATCAACTCGCCGCTGGCTGAAGGTGGCGTACTCGGCGTGTGCGTCGGCGCCGCGCTGGCGGGTCAGCGACCGATCGGCGAGATGCAGTTCAACGATTTCGTGGCGACAGGTTTCAATCAGCTGGTCAACAACGCGGCCAAGGTTCGATACCGGTGGGGCGCCTCGGTGCCGATGGTCGTCCGCATGCCATGGGGAGGACTGCGACATGGCGGCCCGTATCATTCGCAGAACACCGAAGCATGGTTTTATCGCACGCCGGGCCTGAAGATCGTGGTGCCATCCACGCCAGAAGACGCGCGCGCGCTGATGGCGACAGCGGTGCTCGACCCGGACCCGGTCCTCTATTACGAACACATCGCGCTCTACCGCGATCCGCGCGTCAAACAGAAGCTGCCTGCCGCTGCGCCGGCGCCGCTGGCGGCCGGCAAGGCGGCGCTGCGTCGTGCAGGTGACGATCTCGCCATCGTTTCTTACGGTGCCTACGTGCACGTCGCCTTGCGGGTCGCTGAGAGGCTGTCAGGCGATGGTATCCAGGCGAGTGTGCTCGATCTGCGATGGCTGAGCCCGCTCGACAGATCCGCACTGCTGGCCGTGGCGCGCCATTGCAGCCGCGTGCTGATCGTCCACGAGGACTCACGCACCGGCGGCGTCGGCGAAAGCCTCGCCGCCATCATCCAGGAGGAGGCGTTCGAATCTCTGGATGCGCCGGTCCGAGTGATTGGCGCGCTCGATACGCCCGTGCCGTACTCGCCGCCACTCGAGAACTTTTTCCTGCCGTCCGAAGCCGAGATCGAACGTGCGGCACGGCTGCTCGTAAGTTATTAGGCTCATGAACCTCAGAGTAGACATCTGGTCAGATCTCGTCTGTCCCTGGTGCTACATCGGCAAGCGGCGCTTCGAGAAAGCGCTCGCCACCTTCGGCCGCCGCGACGACGTCGACATCGTCCACCGTTCGTTTCAGCTCGACCCCTCGATGCCGAAAGGACAGTTGTTCCGTCATCGCGACGTGCTGATGCGCAAGTACAGGATGACGGAACCGGAAGTCGGGGCGGCGCAGGCGCGACTGGAACGGCTCGCGGCCGAGGAAGGTCTCGAATATCACCTTGCCGAGTCACGAACCGGAAACACAATGGACGCGCATCGGCTGGTCCATCTCGGACGCGAACAAGGCGTTCAAGATGCCGTTATCGAACGTCTGTTTCGAGCGCACTTCACCGAAAACCGTTCTCTCTTTGACGATGAATCGCTGGCCGCGCTTGGCGCCGAGGCAGGACTGGCAGGAGTCGAGGCGTTCCTCGCCAGCGAACGTTATGCGGATGATGTCGTCGCCGACCATCACTACGCGAACGAGATCGGCGTCCGCGGCGTTCCGTTTTTCGTCCTCAACGGACGTCTCGGCGTCTCCGGCGCGCAATCAGTTGACGTGTTCACGCAAGCGTTGACTCGCGCCAGCAACGATCTGAATTAGTCAATTTTCGGTGGGCCGATCCACGGAATCGATGACCAGCACCGGTACGTCGGTCCGCTCCGAGTCGAGCTTCAGCCCAAGCTGCTCCTCGAGCGCGGCCCCGAGCGACGGCACGTTCTCGGCGAAGCCGGGCACGTCAGCCGCCGGGCGCGGTGCGAATGAGTACTCGATGTCCCATCGGCCGTCGAGACCCGTCCGATCCACGACGGGCCGGCCCACCTGGTTCTGCAACGATTGCGCAAAGTCCTTCATCAGGCTGGCCGAGCGGCGGAACCGCGTCTTGACGACGCCATCGGGACCGCCTGTCGTATAGCTGACGACATACACCATGCCGCACGGCGGCCAGCCGTCGCGTGCGGCGGCGCGGATTTCAGTGTCGGTGGGCACCGTCCGATTCTCGGTGCAGTCGGCCTGCGTTGGGCGAACCTGTGGCCCGAGACGCTGATCGCGACGAGCGTGCGTCAGCACAAACGCCGGCAGCTCGCGCATTTCGGTGTGCGCGCGCAGACGAAATCGCTCGCTGAGCAGCGTGCGCAGCATCGGCAGCAGCGCATCGGGGCCGTCACGTGGCGCGGTGGCGGCGCGCGCGTCGATGTCGAACCGGTCGGCTCCGATCCAGGCGGGCCCACCTGTCAACTGGGTTTCGTGAAGTCCGTATGCACGGAGAATGAGGGCCCGCACAGTCGCGGCGGTGGCCAGAAACCGCCCGTTCGGCCGCGGGTTGATCTCGCCGTTGCCGGTGGCATCCGGATTTGGCCGGATCGAGGCGACGTCGAACGCCGGCTGCTGCGCCGCCGGCACCGTGCAGAGCGTCAGGACGACGACAAGCGACACCACATGGCGACGCACATCGCATCAGACACCGCCCGCGCCGTTTTGGACCCTACTCGTAGCGAAGGGCCTCGATCGGATCCAGGCGCGCCGCCCGCAAGGCGGGTAGAAACGAGCTGACGACACCAACAACAACCAGAATCGCCGTGCAGACACCGACAAGCTCCACGCTCAGCAGCAGATAGATGTCGGCTGAACGCGACGCGTCATCGAGCAGCTCCGACAGGAATGGCCGCGGGCTGATCAGCCAGACCAGCACATAAGAAATGGCGACGCCGGCCGCACCTCCGGCAAACGTCGTCGCCAGCCCCTCGAGCAGGAACTGAAGCAGGATGGCGCCGTTCCTGGCGCCAAGCGCCTTGCGGAGCCCGATCTCCCGTGTCCGCTCGGTCACGGAGACGAACATGATGTTCATCACCCCGACGCCGCCAATCGCCAGGGTCAGAACACCGATGAACGACAGCACGAGCTTGAGTCCGATGACGATGCCGCTGGTGATGTTCTGCGCCTGTGCGGATCCGAAGATGTTGATGGCGCGCTCGTCCGCTGGATTGAACCGTAGCCGCTTGCCCAGCAGCTCCCGAACCTGCTTCGTCACTTTCGCGTCCAGCGTCGGATCGACCGCCTGATAGACCAGCATGTTGACGAACTCGGTGTTCCACAGCTGTCCGGCGGTCGTGTATGGAATGAACACGCTCTCTTTGTCGGGGCGCCCGTAATTCGAGAGCTGCACCTTTTCTCTCTGAACGCCGATCACCTCGAACGCCATCCCTTTGATGCGCACCGTTTCCCCGACAGCGGGGAGGTTGCCAAACAGCTTCAGCGCAACGGTGCTGCCGAGAAAGACGACGCGGCGCTGCAGGCGCACATCTTCGGCGTCGATGAACCGTCCCGCCGCAGCCGGCTGCGAGCGCATGGTCCCGTACGACGGCGCTACGCCACGAGCGCGGTAGCTCGCAAGCTTCGGCCCCCACGCGACCGGGACTTCCTGCATGTATTCCGGGCTCCACGCCTTGACGAGCGGAAGTTCCCCGAGGCTCTCCACGTCGTTCAGGCGAAGACGAACCGGCCGGCCCGCGCGCTCGCCGCCAGCCTGCATGCTCGTCTGGCCGGGGAACATCACGCTGACGCCGTCGCCGAAGGCGCCCTTGAATCCACGCAGCAGCGCCTGGTTGAAACCCTCACCATAGGCAAGCAGCACGACGACCGACACGATGCCCCAGGAGATCCCGAGCATCGAGAGCCCGGCGCGCACCCGATTGCGCACGAGGCCGACGATCGCCTCACGCGTAATCTCGCCGACGAAGCGTGTCCGCCGCATCATGTTTCGAACCGCAGCGCCTCGACGGGCGGCAGCTGTGCGGCGCGACGCGCGGGATACGTCGACGTGACGACACCAATCGCGGTGAGGATCGAGACCGCCCATACTCCGGCCTGCCAGGTCAGGATCATTCCCTGGAAACGTGTGGGCATCGGCAGCAGATTGACGGCTGCGCACAAGCCGACGGCGATGGCAAAGCCAATCGCGCCGCTGAACATCGTCAGCAGAAACCCCTCGAGAAAGAACTGCCGCTGAACCTGACCCGTCGTCGCCCCGAGCGCCTTGCGCACGCCGATCTCGCGAGTCCGCTCACGGACGGCGACGAGCATGATGTTCATCACCCCAATCCCGCCGAGCGCCAGCGTCACGAACCCGACGATGCGGAAGAACTGTTTCATCGTCTGGATCATTCGTCCGAACAGAAGCGTCTCGAGCGTCGTGTCCCACACCGCAATGGCGTTCCGATCCTCGCGGTCGAACCGATGGCGCGGCGCCAGAATGCGCCGCACTTCGCGCTCGAGCGGCCAGTCGATGTCTTCGATGCGGCCGGTACGGGCGTCGAGAATGCGCGGCAGCTCGTCGATCACCTTCTGCTGCGGCGCGACGATGATGTTCGAGACGACGCCGGCGGGCAGGTCCAGACGCGGCAGGTCGCGGGCGATCGTGGAAAACGGAATGAAGACCAGGTCGTTGTCCGGGCCGCTGTAGCTGCTGTCCTGATCCTTCTTCCGGATCTTGCCGATCACGGTGTACGGAATGCCGTTGATCCTGACCGTCTGGCCGATGCTGTCGCGGCTGCCAAACAGCTGCTTCGTCGCGTCGGCGCCGATGATCGCCACGCGCAGCGCCTGTTCCTCATCCGCGAACCGGAACGCGCGGCCACGTTCGATGTCGATCGTCCGTATGTCCTGATATTGCGGCTCGATGCCGTGAATCGACAGCGCCGCGGCGTTATAGGCGCTCTTCACCGACACGCCGCCGCGCTCGATCTCCGGACTGACGACACGGATCATGCTCGATTCGCGCTGCAGGGCCCGCACGTCGTCGATCGTCAGCAGGATGCGGTGGCCAGCGCGCTCGCCGCCCGCCTGCATCGAGCTACGGCCGCCCCATACGATGGCGACGTTGCGGCCCAGCTCTTCAAGGACGTGCTGATTCCCGCGGCGAAAGCCCTCGCCGGTCGCAGCCAGGACGACGACCGAGATCACTCCCCACAGGATCCCGAACATCGTCAGGAAGCTGCGCAGCTTGTTGGCGCGGAGGTTCTGGAAGACCTGAATGACTGCTTCGCGCATGCGAGCCTGTACCGACGCGGGTCGGTTTAACCCGGAAGGACGACCTTGTCCCCTTGCTTGAGACCGTCGAGCACCTGGATACGCGTGCCGTTGCCGACGCCCACCTTTACCGCGACGCGGCGACGCCCGCTGCGTTCGGAGGCATCGACCAGGTCAACAAACGCACGGCGCTGGGCGTCGTAGACCACGGCCGCTTCAGGCAGGAGCAGTGAATTCGGCAGCTCCTCGAGAATGATCTCGGCATTGGCCGTCATGTTCGCCTTGAGCTCCTTGCCCGCGTTGTCGATCGACACCTCGACCTCGAACGTCGTCACGTTGTCTTTCTCGACGCCGATCGGCGAGATCTGCGTGATGCGTCCCTCGAAGATCTTGTCGCGGAAGGTTTCGGTCGTGATGCGCGCACGCTGACCAAGCCGGACGCGCCCGATGTCCGCCTCGTCCACCTTGCCACGTACGAACACCTTGTCGATGTCGCCGAGCGTCATCACCAGCGTCGCATTGGCGCCGAGATTGAGGATCGACGACACCGGACTGCCGATCTCGACGTCACGCGTCAGCACCGTCGCCCTGATCGGAGCCCTGATGGTGGCGTTCGCCAGTTCCTCCTCGGCGCGCTCGATCGCCGCCTGCGCCTGCGCGACGTTGGCGGTCGCCTCGGCGACGCGCGCCTGCGCGATCGCCAGCTGCCCCGCCGCCGCGCGCTGCCGGTTCTCCGCCTGTTCGAGCGCGCTGCGTGCCTCGTCGAGGCTCGACGCGGACACCAGCTTCTGCGCCGACAGCTGCTGCGCGCGCTCGTAATTGCGGCGGGCAAAGGCGACGTCGGGTGCCTCGGCTTCGATTTCGTTCTTCTTCAACTGCGCCGCAGCGGCGGTGCGGGCCGCCTCTGCGGCCTGCAGGTTGGCGCGAGCCTCGCGCAGTCGTGCGGTAAGATTCTCGCGGTCGAGCTCGGCGAGCACCTGTCCCGGCATCACCACCTGATCGACGTCGACAAACAGCTTCTCGATGATGCCGTTCGCTTTCGATTTGATCTCAACCTTGGTGATCGGCTCGATCTTGCCGGTGGCGACAACGGACCGCGTCATCGTGGCGCGTTCGACGGTGGCCAGCCGCGCCGGATCGATGCTGGTCGAGGCGCCCCTGAGTGTGGAAATTCCCCAGGCGGCGGCGATGACCACAGCCAGCACGGTGACGCCGATGAGGCTCCACTTTCGGGATTTCTTCATCGCCACGGATTGTTGACGAAATATACGGCGCAAAAGGTTCAATAGGTGCAGGGTGATGTGGGTGTTGAGGACGGTAACCGAAGGTCTTCCGGAAAAAACGTTTCGAATCCTTCCGGGCGCGATCCGGACGCTCGGCCGCGCCACCGGCGCAGACTTCATCGTCGATGCCGCGCTGGTCTCGCGCGTTCACTGCCGCTTCACGGCTACCGCCGACGGCGGGCTGGAAGTGCGGGACCTCGAAAGCACGAACGGCACCTTCGTCAATGGCCAGCGGACCGAAGTGGCGCGCCTGGCGTCAGGCGACAAGGTACAAATCGGCCGGCTCGAAGTCGTCGCGCTGCGCGATAACGAATGACTTCGGGGTCTCCGGCTTCAGCCGGCCCTCAAATACTCCAGCACAAATGGGTTGGTGGTCCGTTCCCGGCCGATCGTCGTGTCGGGCCCGTGTCCCGGGTGGACAATGGCGTCGTCGCCGAGCGGGAAGAGAACGCCGGTAATCGAGCGCATCAGCAGATCGTAATCGCCGCCAGGCAGGTCCGTCCGACCGATCGAGCCTGCGAACAACGTGTCGCCGACGAAGAGATGCTGGCCCGGCTCTCCTTTCCGTCCCACCTGCAGACAGACGCCGCCGGGGCAATGGCCGGGAGTGTGATGTACGCGGCTCTCATAGTCGCCGAATGGGACGGGCTCGGTGGCGAAGAACACGTCAATCGGAGGGGGCTGCCGTACCTTGAAACCGAACATCGCACCCTGCTGCACCGCCATCTCGTACAGAAACTGGTCGTCACGATGCAGATAGACCGGGACGTCGAAGGCGTCTTTCGCCGCCGCGACGCCGGTGATGTGGTCCACGTGGGCATGCGTCAGCAGGACGGCCTGCACGTCCACATCGAGGTCGCGCACCGCGCCAAGCAGTTCGTCCACCTCGTCGCCCGGGTCGATGAGCACCGCCTCGCGCGTACGTTCGCACGCAACGACAAATCCGTTCTTGTAGAACGGAGCAACCGCCCGTACTTCCAGAATCATTGCCATGATCGTATGCGCGATTGACGACCTGATCTTTTCGATCAGGATCTCCACCGCCGCCAAGTCGCTGAACGCGGAGGTCTATTTCGAGCGTTCAGGCGACAGGTTGATGGACACGATCCGCGAAAAGCGGCCGTCGCTCGTCATCTTCGACCTGAACAGCGCCCGCCTCCGCCCGCTCGAGGCGATTGTCAGCCTGAAGAATGACCCGGAACTGAGCGCGACCAGGACCCTGGGCTACGTCTCCCATGTCGACACCACGACGATTGAAGCGGCGCGCGCCGCCGGCGTCGATCAGGTGCTGGCGCGCTCGGCGTTCGTCAGCCAGCTCGGCGAGATCCTCACGTCCGCATAACCCACCACAGGATCGCCGCCACGGCTGCGACGATCACCAGCGTCGTCAGCACGACGCGACCGATGCTCGTTGACGGCTGCGGTTGCTGGTTTCTCTCTTCCTCGACCTCGTCGAGTTCCAGCGAGGACGCCATCGAGCGGAGCTCCGCGGCCAACGTCGCCACGCTCTGGTAGCGCGAGTCAGGGTTCGGCGAGACGGCGCGCAGGACCACCGCGTCGAGCGCGCGGGTCACGCGCGGATTCGCCGCGCTTGGCGCAGCCGCCCCGCGATGCATCGGCCGCCGCATGGTCAACATCTCGTAGAGGATGGCGCCGACGGAGTAGACGTCAGATCGTTCGCCCGGAGTGTGCCCGCGTGCCTCCTCGGGGGCGTCGTAATCGGGCAGGCGCACCTGACCATCGATGCACTCCAGGCCGGTCTGCACAGCGAGATCGAAGGCGGGAATCTTGGCGTTTCCCTTGGCCGTGATGATGATCGAATCGGGGCTGAGGCCGCCGTGCACGTAGCCCGCCGCATGCGCTTCCGCGATCGCGTCAGCGATCTGGATCGTCATGTCAACTGCCCGGCGTACGTTCACGGCCCGTCCGGCCATCTCCAGACGCAACGAACGTCCCTTCAAGAATTCGAAGGCGAGGTAGACGCGGCCGTGATGTTCACCGGCGTCGAAAACAGTGATGGCGTTGGGGTGTGACAGGACCTGCACAGCGCGGACCCTCTCGAGCAGGTTCTGTCGATCGGCAGTGAAGTCGTCGGGAAGAAGGCGCACCGCGACGGTGCGTCCGTGTTTGGTGTCGCGCGCCCGGTACAGTTCGCCAACACCGCCGGCATCGAGGCGTTCGAGCAGGTTGTAATGCGCAATGATGCCGATCGGGGCCAGCGCGTCGTGGGTCATGCCTGCCGATCGAGTTCGATGACGCTCTGCAGGAGCTCCTTGGCGTCCGTAATGTGCTCGAGGACGATCGCAATGTCCATCGACGGCTTGCCGGGCGTGCGGGCGCTCTGACAGTACACGCCGTGCTGCCCAACCATCGCCAGTGCGTCGGTCAGCAGGTCGAGGGCCACGGCCAGCCGGCCGCGCGCCGCACCCATCATCGTCTCGTGCTGCTCGATGGCGTCGGAGTGCTTGTCAAATGCGGACATCGGTCAGCCTTTCCGTGGCGGTTGGCTCGGGCGGATTTCAATGCGGCTGGGAAGGCTGCGCGCGGGAAACGCCACCAGATCAGCGACTGCCTGCGCGACGTCTTCCGGCATCAACGCCCATTCCGATTTCGTGTTCGCCAATCCGCCGAAGCCGGTGTTCACTGAACCGGGGAGAACGTAGGCGACGCGAATGCCGTCGTAGCGCACCTCCTGCATCAGCGTCTCGCTGAACGCGTTGAGCGCCGACTTGGACGCACAGTACGCACCACCGTTCACGAACGCGTTTTTGCTCGCCAGGCTGCTGATATTGACGATCCACCCGCCGCCCCGGCGTCGCAAATGCGGAATCGCCGCGTGGCAGCAATAAAACACGCCCGAGAGATTGGTATCGAGAACGCGGTGCCACTCCTCGACGGTCGTGTCTGCGATCGCGCGAAAGATGCCGACGCCGGCATTGTTCACGAGGATGTCGAGGCCGCCGAACCGCGACGCCGCGGCACTCATCAGACCATCGACGTCCGTGTAGGTGCGGACGTCCGCCTGCAGCGCGAGAACACGACCTGCGGAATGTTGCTCGAGTGCTCTGGTCGCTTCGTCCAGGTGAGCTTGGGTGGTGCCGCTGATGGCGACAGACGCGCCTTGCCGCAGCAACGCGTCGGCAATCGCAAATCCAATCCCGCGCGATCCGCCGGTGACGACGGCTGTCTTCCCGGTTAGTTCAGACAACTCGTAACTCCTTAGTTGGTGGTTGGGTAGTTGGTAGCTCGTAGTGGAGAGCGCGGAGGCACTCGAACTATCCACTGACCGGGCATTGATCTGGCCTTTGCCAACTACGACGAACTGGCCAACTATCCAACTACCAACTAATTACAATAACCCACCGATTCATGGCGACCATCTGCATCGTTGGAGCCGGAGAACTCGGCGGCTCCGTCGCGCACGCGCTTGCCCGCGGTGAGCGCGCGTCGCGGGTTGTGCTCATCGACGAGCGCGGAACGGTTGCCGCCGGCAAGGCACTCGATATTCAGCAGTCGGGTGCGATCGAAGGCTTTCACACGCGCGTCGACGGCGCTCAGGACGTCACGCGCGTGACCGGCTGCACGGTGTGCGTCATTGCCGACGTCGCTCCCGCCGTCGAATGGCAGGGCGAGCCCGGACTTGCACTGATGGCGCGGCTCAAAGGCTTCGTCGGCGACGCCCCCATTGTGTTCGCCGGAACCGAGCAGTCCGACCTGCTCCTGAAATCGGTGGGCGAAGTGCATCTCAACAGGCAAGGAGTGATCGGGTCGGCGCCGGAAGCGCTGGCTGCAGCGGCGAAGGGGATCGTCGCCCTCGAGGCACGCTGTGCGGCGTCGGAGGTCGCGCTCAGCATTCTCGGCTGCCCGCCAGCTGGATTCGTCGTGCCGTGGAGTGACGCGTCGATCGGCGGTTATGCGCTCGACCGGGTGTTGACGCCGGTCGAGGTACGGCGAATAGAAGCGCGTCTCGCGCGCCTGTGGCCGCCGGGGCCGCATGCGCTTGGTCTTGCCGCGGCTCGTGTTGTTGAGGCGATCGTCACCTCGCACAGACGGAGATTCGCCGTCCTGACGGTGCTCGGCGGCGAATTCGGCGTGCGCGATCGCGTCGGTGTTCTGCCGTGCTTGCTGGGCCCTTCCGGAATCCTCGACGTTTCCCCGCCGACCCTCAACGCGCGCGAGCGGGTGCAGGTGGAGACGGCATTAGGAACGTAGTCGTTCGAAACGTTCGAAACGTTCGAACGGTTAGAATTATCCACATGCGCAGGGCGATTCTGACCGCGGTTGTCGTCCTCCTTGCCGGGGGCTCTGCGGCACTCGCGCCGGAGATCGAGCCCGATCGCCTGCTCGCGCACATCAAATTCCTGTCCGCCGACGACATGAAAGGCCGGGCGAACGGCTCCCCTGAGCTCGAGCGCGCAGCAGAATACGTCGCCAACGCATTCAAGCAGGCCGGCCTGCGGCCTGCGGGCGAGAACGGTTCGTGGTTCCAGCCATTTCAACTGGACGCGGGGTTGACCGTCGGGCGCGACAACCGGTTGACGATCGATCGCGACGGCAAGCGTGTCACGTTCACACTCGGCACCAGCTACTATCCACTCGGGGCGCCGATTAACGATACGCCGGAGATAGCGTCCGCCACACTCCAGGGTGTTCCCCTGGTGTTCGCCGGCTACGGACTTGCCGTTCCGTCGGCCGGCTATGACGACTACGCGAAAGTCGACGTCTCGGACAAGGCGGTGCTCATCTTCAGCCACGAGCCGCAGGAACGAGATCAGAACAGCCGTTTCAACGGCGCGCGGCCGGTGCCGCAGACGACGCTGCAGGCAAAGGCATCGCTGGCACGAAGCCACGGCGCGCGGGCGCTTCTCATCGTCTCGGACCCGGTGCATCAGGTCGACGAAGGGACGTATGCACTGTTCGGCGGCGATCCCGAAGCCGACAGCACAGCTATTCCGGTCCTGCGTATTCGCCGCGACGAGCTGCAGCCATTGATCGATGCATGGGGGCTCGACCAGATCGCACGCGATATCGATCGCGATCTCGAACCACGATCACGGGCCCTGCCCGGCGCGACCGTCTCCTACGTGGAGCATCTCGCCAGGAACCGCCGGGTCGTCCGCAATGTCGTCGGCGTCCTCGAAGGAAGCGACCCACAAAAATCGAAAGAAGCGGTTGTGATCGGCGCGCACTACGATCACGTCGGTCTCGGCGGCCGTCTGTCCGTGACTCCCGAGCGTGTCGGTGAGATCCACAACGGCGCGGACGACAACGCCTCGGGCACTTCCGCGGTCATGGAGATGGCCAAAGCCGCCGCCAGCCAGCGCGCCCGCTTTCCGCGAACGCTTGTCTTCATCACGTTTGCGGGCGAAGAGCGCGGCCTCCTCGGCTCGGCGCATTACACCACCATGCCGGCGGTGCCGATGGAGAACACCGTCGGCATGCTGAATCTGGACATGGTCGGCCGGGCAAACGGCAGCGTCGATGTGAGCGGCCTGGAGCTGTCGCCGTCGATGGAAGCGGATCTCGAGGCAGCGGAGAAGGCAAGCGGCGGGGGGCTCAAGATCCGTCGCTCCGGACCGGGTGCTGGCCGCAGCGACGATTCCTCGTTCATCGCCAAGCGCGTGCCGGCGATCAACTTCTTCACCGGCTTCCACAACGACTACCACCGGCCCGGCGACGACTGGGAGAAGATCGACTCCCGCGGCGTCAGCCGCGTTGCGGCTCTCGCACTGGAACTTGCCGCGCGGCTGGCGGAGCGCACCGACCGGCCCGAATTCGTCCCACCGAGGCGATGATGTGGGGCGGGTTCCGCCGAATCTCGCAGTAACGCGAGGCGGACCCGCCGTTTATGCAGCCTGTTTATGCAACTCCAAGCCGGACGTGAAGGCTGTGAGCTGCTGTCGCAGCATGACGCGCCCGCGATGCAGCCGCGACTTCAGCGTCTGATCCTTCACGCGCAGGCGCGTACTCGCCTCCTCAGTGGTCAACCCTTCGATGTCGCGCAGGACGACCGGAACCCGATAGATTTCCGGCAGCCGCGGCAGCGCTGTCGCCACGGCGTCGCGAAGCTGCCGCCGCAGCAGCGCCTCGTCCGGCATGTGTGACCAGTCGGCAGGGTGCGGCACTGTCGCCACCTCTCCCTCCTCGTGACCACCGTGCGCGCTGGTCCGATCGCGCTCGGCGTCGGCGGCCCGCTGCGCCCTGTGGGTCCGCAGCCGCGACATCGCTGTGTTGAACGTGATTCGATAAATCCAGGACGAGAGCGCCGCGTCGCCGCGGAACTTGCCGATCTTGCGGTAGACCTTCATCAACACGTCCTGAGTGACCTCCTCCGCGTCCTCCCTGTTCTTCATGTGGCGCAGGGCCATCTGGAAGATACGGTGGCTGTAGCGGTCGGCTAACTCTCTAACTGCCTCCTCGTCACCCGCTTGGAGGCGACGGATGAGCTTACGATCGTCAATCCTGTCCATGGAGTCGGTACCCCTCGTACCCACTAGAACACCGACCGATTCGGTCCTATTCCCGACAGGTAGAGGCCGACCCCCCGGGTCGGCCCGTGCTAAGTACAGGACTCCTTGGCTCTCGTCGCCGTTCTCGTGGTCGCGGGGTTGATCCTGGTCAACGCCGTGTACGTCGCCGCAGAGTTCGCGGCCGTGAGCGTCCGCCGCAGCCGCCTGCAGCAGATGGCGGCCGACGGCAGCCGGTTGGCTGCCTGGCTGCTGCCCGTGCTCGGGTCGCCGGCAACGCTCGACCGTTACATCGCCGCCTGCCAGATCGGCATCACGCTGTCGAGCCTCGTTCTTGGCGCCTACGCCCAATCGACGTTCGCCGTCTGGCTGACCCCGTACTTCGCCTCGCTCGGCAACCTGCAGCCCGTCGCCGCCCAGTCCACGTCGACCGCCGTCGTGCTGCTGCTGCTCACCATCGGGCAGGTCATCTTTGCCGAGCTCGTCCCCAAGTCTCTCGCCCTGCAGCACCCGACGCACACGGCGCTGTACACGCAGCTGGCAATGATTCCGTCGCTGTGGATCTATCGCCCGTTCATCAAGTGGTTGAACGGCACCGGCCTGCTACTGCTGCGACTGATCGGTGCATCGCCGCAGGGCCATCGACACATCCACTCGCCGCAGGAGATCGAGCTGCTCATCGCCGAGAGCCGCGACGGCGGCCTGCTCGAGCCCGACGAACACCGCCGGCTGCAGCGCGCGTTGCGGCTCAACCTGCGACAAGCCAGGCAATTGATGGTGCCGCGAACGAAGATCGCGGCGCTCAACATCACCACGCCGCTCAACGAAGTCATCACCATCGTGGCGCAGAGTCCGTACTCGCGCCTGGTGGTCTACCGCGATTCGCTGGACAACATCGTCGGCATCCTGCACACGAAAGATCTGGTGCGATGGCTCGTCTCCGACGGCACGGATGGATCGCTGGCATCGTTGATTCGACCGATTGCGAGCGTGCACGAAAGCGTCACGGCGGATCGAATCCTCAGGCACCTGCGAGAGCGACGATCACATCAGGCGCTCGTCGTCGACGAGTTCGGCGGCACCGCCGGTCTGCTCACACTGGAAGACGTGCTCTCGGAGCTGGTGGGCGACGTCGGCGACGAGTTCAAGCCGGCCGATCCCGTTGCGGAGAGACTGCCTGACGGGCAGATCCGCCTGCCTGGTGGGATGGGCGTCGACGATGCTGCGGCCGCACTGGGAACGGTGTGGGACACCGATGCGACGACCGTAGGCGGATTCGTCAGCGAGCTGCTTGGTCATCTGCCGCAGCCGAAAGAGGTCGCGAGAATCGGCGAGTACGAGCTCGTCGTGGAACGGATCGCCGAACGGGCGGTAGACAGTGTTCTTGCCCGTCGTGTCGTCCGCACCGATGGTGACGCGGGGGAGGCGGCCTGACGTGCTGTTTGCCCTCGCCATCATCCTGATGCTCGTCCTCGCGAACGGCCTCTTCGTCGCCGCCGAGTTCGCAATCGTTGGCGCGACGCGTGCGTCAATCGAGCATCAGGCCGCGCAGGGAAACCGGCTCGCGCAGCGCGTTGCCCGCGTGCTCGAGGATCCGCGCGAACAGGATCGCTATATCGCGACGACGCAGGTCGGCATTTCGGTCGCCAGCCTGGGGCTCGGGATGTACGGCGAGCACGTTCTGGCGCAGTGGATCGAGCCCGTTCTCGCGCCGTACGACAGCAGCCCCTGGATCGCGGCGCACGCGCTGGCGAGCGGAATCGCCATCGGCCTCCTCACCTACCTGCACATCGTGCTCGGCGAGATGGTGCCGAAGGCGTTGGCGCTGCAAAGCGCTGATCAGACCGTGCTCTACGTTTCACCAGTCATCGAAGCGCTGGAAGTCGGGATCAAGCCGCTGGTGGTGGCGCTGAATGCAACGGGCAACGCGCTGCTGCGACTGGTTGGCATCCGGCGGCAGGAAGTCGAGTCCGAGCGGTATCACACGCCGGAGGAGCTCGAATTCATCGTCAAGGAAAGCCAGGAGGGCGGGCTGCTGCGCGGGGAGGCGGGAAAGATCCTGCGCGAGCTCTTCGAGTTCGGCGACCTTACCGCGGTGCAGGCGATGGTCCCCCGCGTCCGCCTCGTCGGGATTCCCGTTGGCATGGAAATCGACGAACTGAGTCAGCTGGTGCGGGCGAACCCGCACACGCGCTACCCCGTCTACGCCGGCGATTTCGACCACATCGTCGGCAGCGTCCACATCAAGGCGTTGTTGCGGCATTTCATTGCCAGCCGCCCCGTCACGGCGCGGGATGCGCGGCCGGTGCCGCATCTGCCGGCCGCCACCCCAATCGACGATGTCATTGCCGCCATGCGGCGTCATCGTGCCCAGATGGCCGTGGTGATGGACGAGTATGGCGGCACCGCCGGCCTGGTGACCATCGAGGACCTCTTCGAGGAGGTTGTCGGTGAAATCGAAGAAGGGCGCCAGCGCGCGCCGATCGTGCGCGAAGGCGACGGCCGGCTGCTCGTTCGCGGGACTGTTCGGCTGAAGGACGCGGGAGAGGCGCTCGGATGCACGCTTGAACACCCGAACGTGTTGTCGGTCAGTGGTCTCGTCCTGACCGAACTTGGGCGTCCCGCGTCGGTCGGCGACGTCGTGGTCTGGAACAACGTCAGGATCGTGGTGCGAACCGTTGCGGGCCTCGGCGTGGGGGACGCTCTTCTGACCAGAGTAGTGGCGGATCAGACCTGATTCCGCCGCGTATTTCCACCTGCAAACACCGATTCGAAATGCTCGACGAGTCGATTCTGGACTTCGTCGATTGCGAGTCGTCTACCGGTGGCACGTTCCAACGACGTCACGCCATGATCGGCGATGCCGCAGGGAACGATCATCTGGAAGTCCTCCAGGTTCGTGCTGACGTTGAACGAGAATCCGTGGCTGGTAATCCATCGTGAGATACGGACGCCGATAGCACCGATCTTCTCGTCGTCCACCCACGTGCCCGTCAGTCCCTTGATCCGGCCCGCGGTCACGCCGTAGTCGGCACAGACGCGAATCATCACCTCTTCGAGATCTCGGACGTAACGGTGCACATCACAGCGGTCAGGTTTCAAATCGAGGATGGGATAGCCGACGATCTGGCCCGGCCCATGATAGGTCACGTCACCGCCGCGCCCGGTTTCAGAGACTTCGACACCCAGTTCGGCCAAACGCTCGGTGCTGACGAGCACGTTCGAGCGGCCGCCGTCCCCCTTGACGCCGAGCGTGATGACGGGTGGATGCTGCAGAAGGAGCAGCAGGTCCGGAATGCGACCGGCGCGACGTTCTTCGACGAGCTCCCTCTGCATCTGCAGAGCCGCGGCGTAGGGCACGCTGCCGAGGCGTCGAACTTCAAGGGTCCGGCTGAATCCGGACACGACGTCAGCGCGCACTGCCTAGACCTGGTTGACGTCGAAGTTCTCGAGCTGGTTCTTGACGAAGGCCATGAACTCGTCGGCGACGGCGCCGTCGATCAGCCGGTGGTCGAACCCGAGTGTCAGATAGGCCATCATCCGGATGGCGATCGCATCGTCCACGACGACTGGACGCTTCTCGATCGTGCCGACACCGAGGATCGCCACCTGCGGCTGATTGATGATCGGCATGCCGAACTGCGAGCCGAACTGGCCGGGATTTGTGATTGTGAACGTGCCGTCGTGGACTTCTTCCGGTTTGAGCTGTCTGGCACGTGCACGCTCGGCAAGGTCTGCGATGCCGCGACTGAGTCCGAGCAGGTTCTTCTCGTCTGCGTGTTTGAGGACAGGAACAATGAGCCCTGCCTCGAGTGCCACCGCGATCCCGAGATTGATGTCCTTCTTGTAAATGACGTTGTCGCCGTCGATCGAGGCGTTGACGATCGGGTAGCGGCGCAGCGCGTCTACGATCGCCTTGGCGATGAAGGCCATGTAGGTGAGCTTCGTTCCGAGACGCTCGTATTCAGTCTTCTTCTGTTGCCGGATCTTCTCGATCGTCGAAAAGTTCACATGAAACACCGAGTGGACGTGCGCCGACGTCCGCCGGCTCAGGATCATGTGCTCGGCGACCTTCTTGCGCATCACCGAGAGCGGCTGGATCTCGACACGCCCGCTTTCGCTTCCGGCAGGTCCGCTGCGCGAGGCGGTAGTGTCGCTTCGCGCCGCCTCAGAGCTCAGCGGGGCCCGGGCCACAACATCTGATTCGGGTGTTCCTGATTCGATGAAGTCGAGGATGTCGTGCTTGGTGACGCGGCCCCCGATTCCCGACCCTGCGATCCGCGTGATGTCGACGTTGTGCTGACGTGCGATCCGGCGGACCAGCGGCGACGACTTCTGGCGGCGGAGGTCGTCTCTGCTCGGCACAGGCGTGGCAGCGCCCTGCCTGCTCGGCGAGGCGTCTGCGGGGTTGTCTGGCCGGGCATCGGCGCTCACACCACCGCTCCCGTTGGGGCGCGCCGGTTGCCGCGCCGTGCTGCCCGCACCGTCAGGCTGGGGCTGCGTGGACGCGGCGGCCTTTTCTGCGCCTTTGCGCGGCGGTGTGCTCGCACGAGCACTGGCCGGTTCGGCCTGCTGCGGCTCGCCCACCACCGCGATGTTCGCGACGACGCTGTTGACGGCGACCGTGTCGCCCTCATGGGCCGTAATTTCCGTCAGCACGCCGGCCACGGGCGACGGAATCTCCGCGTCCACCTTGTCGGTAGAGATT
>Ga0111538_10000558_pt1 | contig 50045 bp, 38 predicted proteins | sample SoiMethybrSBSTD1_FD_79669 | JGI IMG/M metagenome (GOLD analysis project Ga0111538, IMG submission 79669) | Bulk soil microbial communities from a Populus tree surrounding site in Tennessee, USA - Soil MetaG P. TD hybrid SBSTD1 (version 2)... | ecosystem: Environmental > Terrestrial > Soil >... | reverse complement strand
GCGCCTGGTTCATGCGCAGCATCGGGACGGTGTTGAAGTTCTGCTGCACTGCCTTGCCGCCGTCGAACGTAATCTCCTGCATCATGTGGCTGATGCCGTCGATGACGCCGCCCTGCACAAGGTTCTCGGCGTGGATCGGATTGATCACCTGACTGCCGATGTCGCCCGCCACCCACACTTTGTCCACCTTGATGCGCTTCTGCGAATCGACGGTGACCTGGGCGACTTCCGCGAAGTAGCCCTGGTGGCTGAACTGGAATGAGATGCCCATTCCGGTGCCCTTCGGCAGCTTGGTTTTGCCCCAGCCCGACTTCTCGGCCACGAGCTTCAGTACCTCGCTCATTCGCTTCGCGTTGAAGCCATCGCCACCGCGCTCGGGCATCGGGATGATCTCGTTCGCCAGCAGATCGAGCTTGAACTGATACGGGTCCTTCCCTGCCGCCACCGCCAGCTCGTCGATGAACGACTGGAACACGAACGACCAGCCGTTGGTGCCCGGCGCGCGCAGCGCACCCGTCGGCGCGCCGAGCGGCTGTGCCGATTCGACGAACTCGAAGTTCGGCACGAACCGCGCCGGGAACTGGACGCCGCTGATGTTCGCCGAGGAGGCGTAGCGGATGCCGCCCTGAGGGTTCGGCTCGCCGAAGGTCACGAAGTGGTTCTTCCACGCCACCAGCTTGCCGTTGGCATCCACGCCGCCCTTCAGATAGTGGAAGGCGCCAGGGCGATAGAAGTCGTGAGTCATATCGTCCTCACGCGTCCACAGCAGCTTCACGGGTGTCGGGCTGATCACCTTGGCGATGGCTGTGACTTCACCCACGTAATCGTTCGTCAGGCGTCGGCCGAATCCACCGCCGGTCTTCATCAGATGCAGGGTCACGTTGGCCGGCTGCACGCCGGCCACCCGCGCACCCAACGTAACGCCGCCGGCGGGAATCTGGCTTGGCGCCCACACTTCGAGCTTCCCGTCTTTGAGCTGCGCCGCACAGTTCTGCGGCTCGAGCGGCATGTGCGCGATGAACGGATACGAGTAAGCCGCTTCGATGACCTTGGCGGCGCCCTTCAGCGCGGCATCGGCATCGCCGTCCTTCCGCAGGGTGTTCATCGGCGCGCCCTTGCTCAGCTCGTCGGCCTTCGCCTGGAAGCCGACGCTGCTCTGCGCGCTGGTCGGATGGTCAGCCCACGTGACCTGCAGCTGTTTGCGGGCGGCGTTTGCCTGATACCAGCTGTCGGCGACGATGGCGACGCCCGGCAGGACCTCCTGCAGGTTCGTGCCGCCTTCGACGATGAAGGCGTGACGGACGCCGGGCAATGTCTTGATCTGATCGAGGTTCGCGCTCGCCACCTTGGCACCGAAGACCGGCGCCTTCTGGTAGACGGCGTAGAGCATCCCCGGCAGCGTGAAGTCGATGCTGAAGACCGGCTTGCCGGTGACGACCGCAGCCGTGTCCACACCTTTTCGCGGCGTGCCGATGATCTTGTAGTCCTTCGGATCCTTGAGCGGTACGGCGTTGAGCGCCGGCACCGGAAGCTTTGCCGCGTCTGCGGCAAATTCGCTGTAGTTCGCCGTGCGCTTGCTGGCCGCGTGCGTGATCTTGCCTGACGCGGTGGTGAGCTCGCTCTGCGGCACACTCCACTTCTGCGCGGCGGCTGCGAGCAGCGTCTGACGCACCGCGGCGCCGACCTGACGCAGCGGCGTCCAGTTCTGCGGCGTCGAGAAGCTGCCGGCCGCGAGCTGCGAGCCGTACTTCGCCTGATCGGCGTCCGCCTGTTCGACGACGACGTTGGCCCAGTCGACGTCGAGCTCGTCGGCAATGATCATCGGCAGCATGTTCTTCACGCCCTGGCCGATCTCAGGGTTCTTGTTGATGATGGTGACCTTGCCGTCGGGCATGAACTTGATGAAGGCGTTCGCCTGCATCTGACCGGCCGGGGGGCCCTGCGCGAAGAGGTCCGCGTCGAGGTTGATGGCGACGACCATGCCGCCGCCGGCGAGCGCGGTGATCTTGATGAAGGAGCGGCGAGTGACGACCAGATTCTTAGTCATGGCTCCTCCTCTACTGCGCGGCGCCGCGTGCCGACGCGGTCTGCGTATCGCGCACCGGTCCGTTGGCTGCGCGATGGATGGCGGCGCGGATGCGCGTATAGGTGCCGCAACGGCACAGGTTGCCACTCATGGCCGTGTTGATGTCCGCGTCGGTCGGCTTCGGATTCTTGGCGAGCAGCGCCGCGGCCGACATGATCTGACCGGCCTGGCAGTAGCCGCACTGGGGGACGTCGATGTCCTGCCACGCAATCTGCAGCGGGTGATTCCCGTTCGCCGACAGGCCTTCGATCGTCGTGATCGCGGCGTTGCCGATGGTCGAGACCGCCGCCTGACAGGACCGTATCGCGGTCCCGTTCCGGTGCACCGTGCATGCGCCGCACTGGGCGATGCCGCAGCCGAACTTGGTGCCCTTCAGGTTGAGGACGTCTCTCAGGACCCACAACAGCGGCATGTCGCCCGGGACGTCCACCGTGGTGGCCTTCCCGTTCACGGTCAGAGTGAATGGCATAGCGTTAACTCTCAGTAAGAAAGGGAGATCGCCTCGATCGGGCGACAGTGCAACCGGCTTATTAGACGGGTTTTGAGTCCTAAAAGCAAGGCAGCCCGGCCCCGAAGCTCCAGCGCCCGAGCGCCGATAATTACAAAAGCCCGATGCGTCGAATCCTGATACTGCTCGCGCTGATGGTCCTGTTTACACGGGTGACCGTTGCACAATCGTCATCGGCATCGGCGCCGGTGGAGCCGGCCGTCCCCTTCGACGTCTGGCTGGCCGAGCTGATCCACGAAGCCAACGACCGCGGCTACAGCGAGTCGCTCATTCAGGACACGCTGGTCGGTCTCGAGCCGCTGCCGCGCGTCATTCAGGCAGACCGCAGCCAGGCCGAGCTCACGCCCGGTCTGGCGCGCTACCTGTCGACGCGCATCACCCGAGCGGTCGTCAATCGCGGGCGCGCCATGGCGAAGGAGCACCGCGCCCTGCTTACCAGGATTGAAAAGGAGTACGGCGTCCAGCGCCGCTTCGTCCTCGCGATCTGGGCCATGGAATCACGCTATGGCCGCCTGACGGGTCGGGAGCCGATCTTCCGCGCCCTCGCCACACTTGCCTGGGAACCGCGGCGCGCCGACTACTTCCGCGGCGAGCTGTTCAACGCCCTGACCATGGTCCAGCGGAAGCACATCGAGCCGGCGGTCATGACTGGCTCGTGGGCAGGGGCGATGGGCCAGACGCAGTTCATGCCGTCCAGCTACCTGAAGTACGCCGTGGACTTCGACGAGGACGGCCGGCGCGACATCTGGAAGTCCGTGCCCGACGCCCTGGCGTCGATCGCGAATTACCTGAAAGGGTTCGACTGGAAGACCGGCGAGACGTGGGGACGCGAGGTCAAGGTGCCGGCGGCAGCGCGCCGGCGCATCACCGCTGCCGACGTGAAGATGCGCTCCGACGGGTGCTACGCCATCCGCAACATGACGGAGCGCAAGAAGCTGTCGGAGTGGAAGACCTGGGGCGTCGTGCGCGCCAACGGCAAGCCGCTGCCGTCCGGCAACCTGAACGCCAGCCTGGTGACCACCGGCGACGGCCATACGTTCCTCGTCTATCAGAACTACGAGGCGCTGCTCGGTTACAACTGCGCGCACTATTACGCGCTGTCCGTTGCGCTCCTCGCGGACAGGCTGCAGTAAGCGCGCGCCGCGGCGTTACGCGAACTCAGAACCGAACAGGAACATGAACATGAACACGAACTGAGAACGGAGAACCTGGAAGTGTGAACCGCTCTGTTTAGTTGACGGGGACCTTCTTCTTCAATTCCTCGACCCAGTCCACCACGACCTTGATTTCGGCGCGCTCGCTGGTCGAATCGCTCTTGATACTGATGAATCGCCGGTCATCTGCGGAGACGTCGTAGGCTCGGTTCGCGCCACCCAGCTGCTGCGGCAGCGTCGCGACTTTTTTCGGCGTCGACGGAACAAACGCGCCGTTGGCTTCGGTGAACGCGACGCTCATCACCGATTGGTCCAACGCCAGATAAAACAACTCCTTGCCGTTGTGCGCCCAGAGCGCGCGTGCGCCGCCCTGTTCGGACGCCTGCCACTTGCCCTTGCTGACATCCGGGAACGGGCGTACGTAAATTTCAAAGCTTCCCGATTCGTCGGACTGGTACGCTATCCATCGCCCGTCGCGCGATACCTCCGGACTCCGCTCCCGGAACGGACTCTCAATCAGCTTCTTGACCGGGCCCTTGCCGTCCACATCCATGACGACAATGTCCTCGCCTGCCCGAGCGACAACGTACTTGCCGTCCGGGGTCACCGAGGGTTGGTCGATTCCTTCCAGATTCCCGGAGATCTTCTGGGCCGTACCGGTGCCGTCGGCGGGCTGCACATAAATTGAGGATGTGCCGCTGTCGCGCCGGGACACGAACACGATCCGGCCGTCCGGCGTCCATGCCGGTTGAGTGTCCTCGGCCGAATCAAAGGTGACGCGCGTCGGCGTCTGGCGGCCGAGCGACAGCACCCAGATGTCGCCGCCTTCGCTGCCCTGATCACGGACGTCGAGCGCCACGCGCTGTCCCGTCGGGTCGACGCGCACCGAGAAAAACGCGCGACGCGGAATTCCGACCGGCTCGACTTTGCCGGCACGGTCCACCCAGACGAGTTCGGAAGCGCCGGCCCCCGAACCGGGGAGGTACATCAGCGTTCCTGTGCGCGAGACGCTGTACTGAACCGCGCCACCGGTTTCGACCCGGACACCCTCGACGACGGGCACCGGTGTGCCCTGGATCTGCATGCTGTCCTCGTCGAACTTCACAGCCCAGAGACTGTTACCCCGAACAAACACCAGATGGCCCGTCGGCAGCAGCCGCGCGCCAGCGCCGGGCAGCAGCTTCCGCGACGTCTTGCTGCCAATCTCCATCACCTCGATGTCGCCGCCATCAGGGCGAGGCAACGACGACGTGTAGAGGATCGCCCGGCCACCGGACAGCAGCTGCGGATACCAGAAGCGGCGCCCCGCCTGAGCCTTCGCCAGAACGGTCTGCGCTCCTCCGGCGGCCGGAACGATGCTCAGCGTCGTTCCAGCCAGAGCGATCGTTCCATCACGCCAGTCGCCACCGCGCGGCGGCTCCGCCAACGTCGTAATCGTCTCAGAGGGACCACCGCTGACCGGCACCTTCTTCAAGGTGTTGTTCACGACGTACGCGATCCACTGGTTGTCGTCCGAGAAAAACGGCGCTTCGCTGGGATTTGCTTCGCCGATGACCGCGGCGTCGAACTGATCGATCCGCCGCGCGAACAGACGCATGCCGTCACGCGCTGTTCGATACACGAGCGTCTGACCGTCCGGCGACACAGCGACCATCGTGCCCGTCGAGAACGGCAGCAGATCACCCGTCGGCAGCACGATCGAGAAGCGCTTCGCCCCGACCGGCGCGACCGCCGGCCGGCTCAAAAACCACGTCAGGCCGCCGGCGGCAAGTGCGGCAACCACGACGCCGGCCGGCCAGGCGAAACTGCGGCGCGGCGACGGCATAGCTGCCGGCGCGGCCGCCACGACCGTCTCGAACGCACCGTCAAGCGCGAGGCGCACGTCCCCGATGTCGCGAAACCGTAGCTTCGGATCCTTCTTCAGGCATCCTTCGAGCACGGCTCGAACCCGCGGCGGAGTGGACGCTGGCAACGCGGCCCATTCGGGCTCCGACTTGAGCACGGTCGCCAGCACCTCAGTGACGTCGCTGCCGGGGAAGGCGTGCTGACCAGTTAGCATTTCGAACAGCACGCAGCCAAACGCCCAGACGTCAACACGTCGATCCGTCGCGCGCCCGCGCGCCTGTTCCGGTGCCATGTACGCGGCCGTACCCAGCAACACCCCCACCGTGGTCATTGCCGGGCTGACGACGGTCGGCGACATCGTCCCGTTCGAAACGTTCGACCCGTTCGAGGCGTTCGGATCGCTCAGCTTCGCAAGACCGAAGTCGAGGACCTTCACCGAACCGGCGGTCGTGATCTTGATATTGGCCGGCTTGAGATCGCGATGGACGATGCCCTGATCGTGGGCGGCCTCGAGTGCATCGGCAATCTGACGGGCGATGCCGAGCGCCTCGTTGAGCGGCACCGGATCGGCGGCGACGCGCTCGGCCAGCGTTTCGCCATCGACCAGCTCCATCACCAGGGCACGCACCGCACCGCTTTCCTCGAGGCCGTGAATCGCAGCGATGTGCGGGTGGTTGAGCGCGGCGAGGAGCTGGGCCTCACGCTCGAACCGGGCCAGCCGCTCCGGATCCGATGCAAACATGGCCGGCAGGATCTTCAGCGCCACGTCGCGACCGAGCCGCAGGTCGCGGGCCTGATACACCTCGCCCATACCGCCTGCGCCGAGCGGGCCGATCACCTCGTACACGCCGAGCCTCTGACCTGGAGTCAGCGCCATCTGTTGTCGGAAGAGTCCCGGGATTCTGCCACGATGGAGGCCATTTAGACAGCGTCGGACAACGACGTGAAATTGAAGTCGCGAATACGGAGCGCCGGCATCAGTCGGCCTGCCTCGGCCAGTTCCGGACGTCCGAGATCCTCCAGCCGGTTCAGCATCAGCAGCGGACTCTCATTCCAGCGGAAGTTCTTCAGCGCCCGCGAGATCTTGCCTTTTTCGATCAGGAAGACGCCGTCGCGGGTCAGGCCGGTCTGCAGCACGGTTCGCGGCTCGAGCGTGCGGATATAGAAGAAGTGCGTGACGAGGATGCCGCGCTCGCAGCCGGCAATGATCTCCTCGGTTGATTTCGTGCCGCCGGTCAGTGCCAGTCCGCCCGCGGCGATGCTGGCGCCGGTCGGCTGGACACCCTGTTTCTGCGCCCAGAAGCGGTTGTAGACCAGGTTTCGGAGAACGCCCTTTTCAATCCACACCGTGCGCCGAATCGGCAGCCCCTCACCATCGAACGGCCGCCCCAGCAACGCCGTGTCGGCCGGATCCGAGTAGAGCGTGACGCGTTCATCGACGACCTTCTCGCCGATGCGGTTGCCACCACCGGGTTTGGAAAAGGCGCTGCGTCCCTCGTCGGCGTTGCGCGCGTTGAGCGCGTTGCCGAGAAGCGGTATCAGATCGTTGACGGCCCGCGGTTCCAGCACGGCGGTGTACAAACCGGGCGGCATCGCCTGCGGGTTGCGGCTCGCAACCGCTTTCTGCGCGGCGATGCGACCGATTGACGCCGGGTCGATGCGGTTCCAGTCACGCGCGCCCCCCGCCGCCCATCCACTGCCGGAGCCATCCGGCGATCGCGACGTCATCTCAAACGTCGCGTCGGTGGACTGGTGATACGCAAACAGCCCTTTGCTGGTCGCGACGGCGACGGCGTCGGCGTTCGCCTCGAGATATCCGGCAGTGAAGACGGTGCCGCCGGCTTTGCCGGCGGCCGTGGCCGCCTCGACGGCGCGTTTGATCGCGGCGTTCCGCTGCTCGGGGTCGAGATCGGCGGTGCGGTCGACGAACGCGTCGACGCTGGCGTAAGTCTGGGAGCCAAGTTCCGGCATCAGCTCCGGATTTTCCGGCGATAACTGCGCCAGGCTGATTGCCAGATCCACCGTGCGCTTCAGCGATGCATCGTCCAGGACGTTCGTCGTCGCCGACGCGCGGCGCTTGCCGATGGTGGCGGTGACTTCGACAGTCACGTCGGTGAGGCCACCGGACGTGGTAATGCTCGAATCGGCAAATCGGGTATTGCCGCGCCACTGGCTGGCGATGTTGACGCGCGTCTCGTCCGCCGTGCTCAGCTTCAGGACGCGGTCGGCGAGCGCGCGCGCCTGCTCGCGTGTCAGCAATGCGCCACCAGGAACCGTCGGCGCGCCGGCACGCTGCGCGCTCATGCCTTTCTCACCGTATTCAGAATCGTCACGTTGCGGAAACGCGCCGGCACGCAGCCGTGACTGACGGAGTTGATCTGCGACGGCTCTCCCTTGCCATCGTTGAACGCACCGCCCAGCCAGTACGACGCCTTGCCGCCGATCATGTCCAGCGAGTTCCAGAAGATGGGTGTATTGCTCTGATAAGCGACGTCGCGGAGCATCCCCGCGATTTTCCCGTTGCGGATCTCGTAGAACGCCTGTCCCGAGAACTGGAAGTTGTAGCGCTGGTGATCGATCGACCAGGAGCCACGGTTTCGGATGAGGATGCCGCGGTCGGTGGCCGCCACGATGTCATTGACGCCGATGTCCTTGTCGCCGGGGAGCAGCGACACGTTCGGCATGCGCTGGAACTGCACGTTGCGCCAGGAGTCAGCGTAGGAGCAGCCGTGCGACCGCGCGACGCCGGTCAGCTTCTGAATGCGCGCCGCCTGCTCCCGCGTCGTCTGGTAGTCCTTCAGCATTCCTTTTTCGATCAGCAGCCATTGATCCGCCGGCACACCTTCGTCGTCCCACGCCACGCGACTGAGTGAGCCTTCCTGCGTCCGATCGGCCTGAATGTTCATGAACGGCGGGCCGTACTTGAACTGGCCGATCATCTTCTCAGGCGGTGCGGCGAACGTCGTTCCCGCGTAGTTGGCTTCTTCTCCGAGCGCCCGATCGAGCTCGGTGGCGTGGCCAATCGATTCGTGAATCGTCAGCCAGAGGTTCGTCGGCTCCAGAATCAGGTCCCACTGTCCCGCCTCGACGCTCTTCGCCTTCAGTTTCTCGACCGCCAGCGACGCCCAGCGCTCAGCGTTGACCGGCATGCGCAGCGATTCGACGTATTCCCAACCCATCCCGCGCGGAGCGAGCTCTTCCTCGTAACTCTGAAAATCGCCGTCGCCGACGGCGGTGGCCGAAAACGACGGACCGACACGCACGAACGTCTGTGTGATGTTCGTGCCTTCCGACGTGACCAGCGTCTTGACCTCGCGCAGCAGCTCCAGTCCCGAATTGACGAAGCGGACGCCGCCGGCCTTGAGTGCCGCTTCGTTCGTGGCAAGCAGCAGCGCAACTTTGTCCTCGATGGGCACATCGAGCGGGTCGCGTGTGATCGGCGTCATCCAGGTGCCCGTCACCGGCTTGGTCGGCGCCAGCTCCACGCGACGGACGTGAACCGCCTGTGCCGCTCTCGACATGAAGACGGCTTCGAGCGCCGTCTTCCGGACTGTGTCTTTTGACAACTGGCTGGTCGCGGCGAAGCCCCAGCAGCCGTTGACCAGGGTCCTGATGCCGAGCCCGTACGACTCGGTGTCGCTGACGCCGGCGACCTGCCGTTCCCGTGTCGCGATCTGCTGACGCCGGTAGCGGCCGACGCGGACATCGGCGTAGGACGCGCCAGCGCCGCGCGCGGCGTTCAGTGCTTCGTTGGCCAGCTCGAGGACCAGCGGATCGGCGGCCGCACCGGCCGGCGCCTGCGCTACGACCTCGCTGTTCGCGTACGGCGACGCGAGTGCCGCGGCTGTGGCCGCGGTTGCCTTCAGGAAGTCGCGCCTGGTTGGGGACATCGAGCGGATTCTGCCACATGCTAGGCTAGTCGGCCCGTGAACCCAGCTGTCATTTCCCTGAGTGCGTTGATTCTGGCGCTCGCGCTCAGTTCCTTCAGCTCCGTCAACGTCGGCTTCCTGGCGGTCGTGCTGGCATGGCTGGTCGGCATCTATTCCGCGGGCATGACCGTCGACCAGGTGATCGCCGGCTTTCCCTCGTCTCTGTTCCTGACGCTCGTCGGGCTGACGCTGCTGTTCTCACAGGCGCAGGTGAACGGCACGCTCGATCGGATCACGCACAAGGCGGTCCGTCGCACCGCCGGCGCTCCCGGCGTGATCCCGTTCGTGTTCTTCGCGCTGACAAGCATCCTGGCGGCGATCGGACCCGGTCACATCGCGGCAACGGCATTGATGGCGCCGCTGGCGATGGCCGCCGCCGGACGCTACGGCATCCCGCCGTTCCTGATGGCGATCATGGTCGCGAACGGTGCGAGTTCGGGGTCGCTGTCGCCAATCGCGCCCACCGGCGTGGTGGTCGAGGGCATCACGACGAAGATCGGCCTCGGCGACGTGCGCTGGGCGATTTACCTGAACAACTTCGTCGCCCACACCGCCATTGCGTTTGGCGGGTATCTGTTGCTCGGCGGTTGGCGGCTGCTGCGGAAGGCACCGCTGAAAGGGGTGCCCGACGGGTCGGTGGCCGCCGAGGGGCCCTACGAGGCCGTGCCCCACCAGGCGGTGGCGGTCGCCGGCATGGGCGTCGGCGCACCAGACATCGCGCGCGCTGAGTCCGCCGCCGTTGGACGCTCCTTTACGGGGCGCCAGACCAACGAAGACGCGCCGCTGACTGGAAAGCAATGGCTGACCTGCGCGGTGATCGCGGGCCTCGTTGCCGGCGTCATCTTCCTCAAGCTGAATGTCGGCCTCGCGGCATTTGGCGGCGCGGTCATTCTTACCCTCGCCCGTGCGTCAGACGAGAACGCCGCCGTCAAATCGATGCCGTGGGGAGTGATCATGATGGTCTGCGGCGTCACGCTGCTCGTCTCGATGGTCGAGAAGACCGGCGGCATGGCGCTGTTTGCGAGCTTCCTCAGCCGACTGGCGACACCGTCGACGGCGACGGCGGTGGCGGCGTTCTTCTCGGGGCTGATTTCGATCTACAGCAGCACGATTGGCGTGGTCCTCCCTGCCCTGCTGCCGACGGTGCCGGATCTCATCTCCAAAATCGGCGGCGGCGATCCGCTGGCGCTGGTCTCCTCGATGATCGTCGGCGGCCACCTCGTCGACGTGTCACCGCTGTCCACGCTCGGCGCGCTGTGCCTGGCGGCCGCACCTCCCGGCACCAACGCGCGCAAGCTGTTCAACCAGCTGCTGGCGTGGGGCGTGTCGATGACGGTTGTTGCGGCGGTCGTGTGCTGGTTGTTCTTCGGATAACACGAAGGACACGAAGAGATCGAAGGGCACGAAGAGAAGAGAAGAGAAGAGAAGAGAAGAGAAGAGAAGAGAAGAAGGAAAGCGACTTCGTGCCCTTCGATCTCTTCGTGTCCTTCGTGTTACGTCAGGAAACGCATCGCCGCGTCGACGCCGCCGCGCTTGAAGGGAACGCCGGCGAGCGACAGACCCATCTCGACTCCCGACAGCATCCCCATCAGCATCAGCTCGTTAAAGTCGCCGAGATGACCAAGGCGGAAGGCGCGTCCTTTGAGGCGACCGAGCCCCGTGCCCAGCGACATGTTGAAGCGATCCAGGATGATGCCGCGCAGACGGTCGGCGTCGTGCCCCTCGGGTAAGAACACCGTCGTCACGGTGTTGCTGTACTCCTCGGGACACACGGCACACAGCTCGAGGCCCCATGCCGCGACGGCACGCCGCGCCGCCTCTGCCAGCCGCGTGTGGCGCGCGAAGACGTTCTGCAGACCCTCTTCGAACAGCATCTGCAGCGCTTCGCGCAGACCGTAGAGCAGATTCGTCGACGGCGTGTAAGTGAAGAATCCGGATTCGTTGGCGGCGAGCATCGACTGCCAGTCCCAGTACGCGCGTGGCGTCCGCGCGTTCTTCGATGCCTGCAGCGCCTTCTCGCTGATCGCCTGCAGCGCCAGGCCTGGCGGCAGCATCAGCCCCTTCTGCGATCCGGTGACCGTGACGTCGATGCGCCACTCGTCATGGCGAAGGTCGATCGACGCCAGCGATGACACCGCGTCGACCATCAGCAGCGCCGGATGCCCGGCCCGATCGATGGCCTGACGGACTGGCAGAATGCGTGAGGTGACGCCCGTTGACGTCTCGTTGTGCACGACAAGAACGGCCTTGATGGCATGGGCACGATCGCCGGTCAGCTTCGCTTCGACGATCGACGCATCCGCGCCGTGCCGCCAGTCGGTGTCGACGAGGTCGACCTCGATTCCGATGCGGCGCGCGAGATCGGCCCACAGCCGGCCGAATTCTCCGACCTCGAACGCCAGCACGCGGTCGCCCGGCGACAGCGTGTTGACCAGCGCCGATTCCCACGCCCCGGTGCCCGACGAAGGGTAAATCACGACGGCGCCGCTTGTCTGAAACACCTTGCGCGCGCCGTCGAGGACTTCGCGCGTGAGCGCGGCGAACTCCGGCCCGCGGTGATCGATGGTCGGCTGCGCCATCGCGCGCAGCACGCGCTCGGGAACGTTAGTGGGGCCGGGGATTTGAAGAAGATGGCGGCCTGGTCGAGTCATATGTGTAATTCAGAATGCTGAATGCAGAATTCAGAATGGCATTTGCCGGCGCTGCATTCTGCATTGCCCACCAAACGCGACTATAACTCACGCATGCGACAATCGGTCGCTCGACCATGCCATTGACGATCGAACCAGGACGGCCCGTCCCGCAGGCGGACGCATCGCGCGTCGATGCCGCCGGTCTCGAACGTGCGCTTCGTGCCGCGGTGGCCGGCGAGGTGCGCTTCGATCGCGTCAGTCGCGCGCTCTATTCAACCGACGCCAGCGTCTATCAGATCGAGCCGCTCGGGGTCGTCGTCCCGCGCAACCGTGACGACATCGTCACGACCGTCCGCCTGTGTCACCAATTCCGGTGCCCGCTGACGCTTCGCGGCGGCGGCACGTCACAGGCCGGACAGACGGTCGGCAGCGGCGTCATTCTCGACACATCCAAGTACGTCAACCGGCTGCTCGACGTGGACCCGGAACGGCGCATCGCGCGGGTGGAACCGGGTATTGTCCTCGACGAGCTGAACGCACAGCTCAAGCCACATCACCTGCGCTTCGCGCCGGATATTTCCACCGCCAGTCGCGCCACACTCGGCGGGATGATGGCAAACAACTCGGCGGGCGCGCGCTCGGTGTTGTACGGGATCACTCTGCATCACGTGCTCGAACAGCACGTCGTGTTGGCCGACGGCAGCGTGGCTCACTTGCGCGATCTGTCGGCATCAGAGCTCGATGCCGCCTGCGCAGACGATTCCCTCTACGGACGCGGCTGCCGCGTCGTCCGCGACCTCGCCAGGCAGTGTGCTCCCGAGATCGAGCGCCGATATCCCAAACTGTTGCGCCGCGTCGGCGGCTACAACCTCAACGAGTTTGCGAGACCGGATCAGCCGTTCAACCTGTCGCGCCTGATCGTCGGCTCGGAGGGGACGCTCGGCGTCGTCCTCGAGGCGACAGTGAAGCTGGTACCGCTGCCGAATGCAAAAGCGGTTATGGCGATCGAGTTTGCCGAACTGCTGCAGGCGCTCGACGCAGCGCCACTGATCCTGCGGCACGGGCCGTCGGCCGTCGAGGTGATGGACAAGTTCATCCTCGACTTCACCCGACAGAACGCCGAATTGCAACGCCGTCGGCAGACGTTCATCTCCGGCGACCCGGGAGCGCTGCTGTGCGTGGAGTTCTATGCCGATCGTGCAGAGGAACTGCCGCCGCGGCTGGAGGCGCTCGAGCGAGACCTCACCGCGCACGGCTACGGCTACCGATACTTCCATGCGCTCGATGCGGCCGCACAGTCGCGCATCTGGAGCGTACGCGAAGCGGGACTGGGCCTGTCGATGGCGATGAAGGACGACAACAAGTCGCTGTCCTTCGTCGAAGACACCGCGGTCGCACCGGAGCGGCTGCGCGACTTCATCGATCGCTTTCTGCAGATCGTCCGCAGCCACGGGACATCGGCGGGCGTCTACGCGCATGCATCGGTGGGCTGCCTGCATGTCCGTCCGGTCGTCAATCTCAAGACCGAGGCGGGCGTCCGCACGTTCGAATCGCTGGCCACCGCCGTGTCCGATCTGGTTCTCGAGTTCGGTGGCGCGTTGTCGGGTGAGCATGGCGATGGTCTGGTCCGCAGCCCGTTCATGCGCAAGATGTTCGGCCCGGTCCTGTATGACGCTTTCCGGGAAATCAAGCGGACATTCGACCCCGACGGCATCCTGAACCCTGGCAAGATCGTCGACGCTCCCCCGCTGACCTCGAACCTTCGCTACGGACCGGTCTACCGCTCACACGCACCGCAGACCTGGTTCGATTACTCCGCCTGGGGCGGCATGAGCGGCGCCGTCGAGATGTGCAGTGGCCTCGGCGTCTGCCGCAAGACGCTCGACGGGACGATGTGCCCGTCGTATATGGCGACGAAGGAGGAAGCGCATTCGACGCGCGGGCGGGCGAATACGCTGCGCCTGGCCATGGCCGGCCGGCTCGACGAGGCGGGTCTCGGCGACGACGGCGTCCGCGAGGTTCTCGACCTTTGTCTCGAATGCCGGGCGTGCAAGGCGGAGTGTCCGGTGGGCGTTGACGTGGCGCGGTTCAAGAGCGAGTTCCTCGCCGACTACTGGACACGACACGGGACCCCTCTGCGCGCGAAAGCGCTCGGCCACATTCACGACGTCTCGGCATGGGCCAGCCGCCTGCCGTCCATTGTCAATGCCTTGGCGCGCAGCGCGCCCGTGCGCACGATCAACGAGCGTGTGTTTGGCATCCACGCGGACCGCCCGTTGCCGCGTTGGGCCGCGCGGACGCTGCAGGCACAGTGGCGCGGCAACCCCGCCTCGGCGGACGTCCTGCTGTTCAACGACACATTCACCAACTACTTTCACCCGCAGATTGGACTGGCCGCGCGAACGGTATTGGAGGCGTCCGGCCTCTCCGTCGGCCTGGCCGCGAACGGTTGCTGCGGTCGACCTCTGATCTCACAGGGGCTGCTGAAAGAAGCGCGCGAGCTGGCCCTCGGGAATCTTCGCCGGGCGCCCCGTGCAGGGGTGCCTATCGTATTCCTCGAACCAAGCTGTCTCTCGGCGATGCGTGAAGACGTCCCCGCGCTGCTGCGCGGCAGCGAACAACAGCAGGCCCTGAAGATCGCGGAGGCGTGCGTTTCTTTCGAGCAATTCCTCGAGGGCCGTGCCACCAATGGGCACGCTCTACCTCTGCGCAACGGCCCCACCCATGTCGTGCTTCACGGCCACTGCCATCAGAAGTCGATGGGCGGGTTGACGGCCGCCAAGACGCTGCTCGAGCGCATCCCGAACGCCCGCGTCACCGACCTCGATGCAGGATGCTGTGGCATGGCCGGTTCCTTCGGATACGCCCGCGAGCACTTCGAGGTGTCCCGGCAGATTGGCGAGCGGCGGCTGCTGCCGGCGGCTCGTGCGCTGCGGCAGGACGAAGTGCTGGTCGCCGCCGGCACCTCATGCCGCCAGCAGGTGGCGGACTTCACCGGCGTCCGCGCGCTCCATCCGGCGGAGCTGCTGGGCGCCCTCGTTACGCCGGCTTCGCCTTGAGGATGCCGACCTGGACGAGCAGGCCGGTGAAGTCGTAGATGCGCTGCTCACGGACGATCTTTCCGCCCTTCAGTTCATAGATCAGCGCCGTCTGTACGCGGAATGACCGTCCGCTCGGCGGCAGGCCCAGGAACCCGCCCATGTTCGTACCGTCCGCGGTTCCGATCAGCGCAACCCGTTCACCGTCGATGATCGGAGAAGCAAACGTCATTTTGATATCCATCAACCCGTCGAAGAACGCGCGGAGGTTCTTTTCGGCGTCCGCTCTGCCATGCGTACCGCTCATCGGGCTCTCGATGACGACGTCGTCCGCGTAGTCGGCGGCGAGCGCCGCTGCGTCGAGATCGTCGTAGGCCTCCTGGCGCCGCGTGAACATGGCCGCGATCTCCTCGCGCGACATGTTCGTGGGTGATGTTGCGACCTTCGCCTGCTTGTCCTGCTCAGTCGTCATACGCACCTCCGGCGGTGGCGCGGATTATACGCCCGCGGGTGCGCGACTGCCTCGACGAACGAAGATTTCCGTCTCCTCCTACCTGGCGACGTTGAACCGCACGCCGATCATCGCGTCGCGCGGCATACCCGGGTAGCCGAGCGCGGTGTCGTATTCCGTGTCGCCGACGTTGTTGACACGGACAAATATCGTGGCGCGCCGGTCGACCTGGTAATCGACGGCGAATCCAGACACCGCGTAGCCGGGATTCACGGTGATGTCCGTGACGAACGACGGTCGAGCGGCATTGGCGACCGTGCTCATGAACAGGAAACTGTTGTCGTGGCGATCGCCGACCCAGCGCACATCGAAGTTCGCGCTCACGGGCCCCTTTCCGTAACCGACCCTGAACGTTCCGGAGTGCTTCGGCCGTCGCAGCAAGGGCTGACCCGGTTGAAACTGTTGGCTGGTGCTGAGATTGGTGATGACTTCCGTGTCGACGAATGCGTAGGTGGAACTCGCCGTCACGCCGGCGACCGGACGCTGGAGTGCGACCTCGAGCTCCCAGCCATTCGCTCGAGAACCGTCGATGTTGATGAACTCAGGAATGCCGTCGCCGACCGGCCCGAAGTGGAAGGCGATCTGATTCCTGTAGTCGTTGTAGAAGTAGGTCGCGCCGGTGCGGATGCGCTGGTCCGCAAACGTCGCGTCGACACCGAGATCGGTGGTCCAGGCGCGTTCGACTTTCAGATTTGGATTGGGATCGGCGAACGCCGAACCGTATAGCTCGGTGAACAGCGGCGATTTGATCCCTTTTCCGATGTTCCCGAACACTTTCAGCGACGACAGCGCGCCGCGCTGCGCCGCGATGAGGTAGCCGCCGGCTGATAACTTCGGGCTGACAAACGTGCCGAGCGTCTCCTTGACGTCGGCGCGCACCCCCGGGGTGATGAACCAGCGATCGCCGCGGTTGAACTGCTGCTGAACGAAGAAGCCGCTGTTGTTGGACGTGATCTTCGCCAGCTGTGACGGCGTTGTCTGTGCCGGCCGGACTTCACGTTCGAAATCCCATCCGCCGCTCAGACGCTGGCCGTTGCCCCAGGTGAAATCGCCCTGGTAGCGGAAGCCCGGACGCCGTAATTCAGTCCTCGTCCGGGAACCACCCGCGGGCACGAAGTCGAAACTCGTCGCCGACGCCAGATACTGATCAGGCCCCGGCATCGCGCCGGCCGCCGCGAGCTGGTTGAATTCACCGTCCGTGATCAAGCGAACCAGGCGCATGCCGTTGGGGAACACCGCGTTCGGTGTGCCCTCGAGAATCGCGTATGTGGTGTACGGCGGGTCGGCGATCAGATCTTCCGAGTCTGCCTCGTACCGAAATCCATTCACGGTCGCGCTGCCCGTATACCGCGAGCCAGCCGTGTGCGCCGCGCCGACAAACCATGACAGGTCTTTCGTGTCGTTCGCCGTTCCGGTCTCGCGCGATCCAAACGTGATCGGACCGATGACCCTGCCTTGTCCGCGGCTGTAGCGAATGCCTCCCCGCATCGTGGCACGTGACCCGAGCGTGGCACCGGCAGTGGCGTCGAATCCACTCTGCTCGAACGTATCGTCGTCAGGTAGCAGATCGGCGAAGGCACCATCGGTCTGACGACGTGAGGCGCCGACCGCGTAGTCGACGCGGCCCTTGGCGCCGCCGAGCAGGTGGACGTCGCCGCGGAACGTGTTGAATGAACCGCCTTCGATGGAGCCGGCGACCCGCGGCGCAGCTGTCGCGTTGGCGCGTCTCGTAAACACCTGCACGACGGATCCGAGGGCGTCGGTGCCCCACAGCGACGACTGCGCGCCGCGGACGACTTCGACGCGGTCGATGTCGTTGGCGTTGATCCTGCCAAAGTCGAAAGCACCTCCGTTCTGGTTGACGCGGACGCCGTCGATGAGCACGAGGTTGTAATCGGACTCGCCGCCCCGGGAGAACATCGACGTCACACTGCCCTCTCGCCCATTTCCTTCAACGGCAACGCCGGGCACGAACCGCAGGACGTCCCCGAGTCCGCTCGCCCCCAGGCTGTGAATATCGTCGCTGGTCATGACCGTGACCGACTGCGTGACGCGGGCGAGGCTTTCGGATGCGCGCGATGCGGTCACGACTAAACGATCCGACATGCGACCGACCTGCAGCACGATGTCGCGGCTGACCGCGCTGCTCGACCCCGGCATGCCGACCGCCTCGTCTGAGAAGCCGTCAAGGTGTACCCGCAATTGGAACGGCACGCCTGCGGTAACCTGCGCCTGATAGCGGCCGTTCTCGGCAGTGGTCGCGGTAGCGACGATCTGGTCGGCGACGACAACGTTGACGGTGACTCCGGGCAACACGCCGCCAGACGCGTCCCGGACCGTGCCGCTGACCGACACGGGTGCCTGTGCGAGCAGTGATGCGGCCGAGAGAGCAACGACGAGAGCAAAACCTGCACTTGCACGAAACATGCGGCGCCTTTCGATGGATAGGTGTGGCGGCTGCGACAGCACCAGCGGACAGCGTCAGGCAGTCTAGGAGGTTTTGCGCGCGCGTGGCCTGAAGAGTTTCTGAACTCTTCGACAGGTACATATAAAGAATAAGGTGTAGTCCGTGCGCGTGTCTGAAGAAGAATTCAGAAATGCGGAAAGTCCTGTTCCAGATTCATCTCTGGACCGGAATCATCATCGGCCTCTATGTGGTCGTCGTCTGCGTCACCGGCTCAGCGCTGGTATTCCGCATTGACCTGCAACGCGCGACGTTTCCGCATCTGTTCACGCCGACCGGCGGCGAACCGCTGCCCGCCGCAACCATCCTCGAACGTGTCCAGGCTGCGTTTCCGGCCGACCGCGTGTCGGGCATCGACGCGCCGACGAGCGGACGGCCGACAACGCTCGCGTATGTCGTTCGTGGTAATCGATTTCTGACGATCCTCGTCGACCCGGCGACAGGCAGGGTCCTCGGCGAGCTTCCCGATGCGTGGGTCATCCGCACGCTTCAGGACCTGCATTTCAACCTCCTCGCCGGCCGGACTGGACGCGTTGTCAACGGCGCCGGGGCTGCGCTGCTGCTCGTGATGTGTGGCACCGGCCTCGTAATCTGGTGGCCAGGGTTTGCCACCTGGCGGCGAGGATTTACGATCGAGTTTCGTCGCAGCTGGACGCGCATCAACCGGGAATTTCACGGCGCCATCGGCATCTGGACCGTACTCCTCATCGCGATGTGGGCAGTGACGGGCGTCTATTTCGTATTTCCATCGAGCTTTCGAAGCGCGCTGAACACCTTCGTGCCGCTGACCGTCGCCGACACGCCGACGTCCGCTCCAGCGGGCGCGGCAGACGCGTTGGCAAAACCGACATGGCATGAACTGGTCGCCCGTGCCGAGCACGAGGCTCCGGGTCAATTCGTTCAGCGCGTCGTGTTGCCGTCAACAGAGAGGGCGGCGTTCCTGGTGATGTTCTCGCGCGTACGGCCGATGCCGGTCGGCCGGGAGCATCTGACGCCTGTCTATCTCGATCAATACACGGGCGGCGTACTGAAGACGGTTCCGCGTTCGGGGCGGACGGTCGGTGACGTCGTGATGGACTGGATGGTGCCATTCCACGTCGGTGGCCTCGGCGGGACCGGATTGAGAGTGATCTGGGCGATCCTAGCCCTGCTGCCGCCGCTGCTCGTCGTCACCGGATTCATAATGTGGTGGACTCGCGTGGTGCGACCGCGATGGTCGGCTGTGCGATCGTCGAGATCACACGTGCCGCTGAAACCGATCGCGGGCATCATTCTGCTTCTGTCGATTCCGTGCGTGTCGGGGGCGCAGGAGTCCAGAATCGAGGTGCAGGCCACTGGCGAACACGTTCTGGTCAGCGGCGACACGCCCGAATCGGCGCGACAGTTCGCGCTCATCGCTGCCCATCGTCAGGCAGTGCGGGACTTGGTGAGCGCCGTGCAGTCGCGTGTCGATCTCGCGCCTTTGCAGCTGACGCCCGCGCAACTGTCGGCATACGTTGCCGCACTGATCGACTCGGACGACTCGGCGATAGCCGCCGCCTCGCCAGCTGCATCCAGACTGCGCGTCACCCTCCGTGCGTCCTTCCCCGCCGCCGGCATACTCGAGCGGCTGTCAGCACTGCACAAGGACGAGGACGCCGCCCGCGCCGTGTTCACCGCCTTCATGCAGTCGGAGCGTCTGAGCGCATACATCGCAGAGCAGACCGGCCGACGCGGGCCCGCGCTCAGCAACAGCGGCGCCGCCGCCATCGTCACCGAACAGCTCAAGGCCGCCACATCGTGGAACGCCAAGCGCCTGATCGCGCGCGGCGCCGCGGCGCTGGCACGAACGGAGCTCAGCACGATCGGCGGCCGAACGCCGTCTGCGGAAGGACGCCGCCGGGCGAAGGAGTTTATCGACGGCGCACTTGCGCTGGAGCCGGATTCGCCGGAGGCACACACGCTGCTCGGAGATTGGTACGTGGACGCGGAACAGCCCGACGCGGCCGAAGCCGAATACCGCCGCGCAATTGCTGGCAACGTTAATTACGCGCCCGGCCGGACGAAAGTGGCCGAGGCCCTGCGGCTGCAGGGGAAGTTCCCGGAGGCGACGACCGAATTGCGCGAGGCCATTCGCATCGATCCGACATTCGCGCAGGCGCACAGCGACCTTGGCATGATCCTGCGCGCCGAGCGTAAGGTTCCAGAGGCGATCGCCGAATATCGTGAGGCCATCCGCCTGGATCCGCGTTCCACCGATGCACTCAACGGCCTGGCGATAACATTGGCGGGAGCGGGACAGCCGGAGGAGGCGGTCGCGACGTTCAAGGCGATCGTCGCCATCGACCCTGATTCGACAATTGGCTATTACAACCTCGCAACGGTGCTGGCCGATCTGGACCGCGACGTCGAGTCGGCCGCGGCCCTACGCGAGGTCATCCGGATCAATCCGAGTCATTACAACGCGCGCTACAACCTCGGCGAGCTTCTTCGCCTCGAAGGCAAGTACGACGATTCGGTCGCGCAGTTCCGCGAGTACTTGCGGCTCGCGCCTGAGACGCCGCAGAACCGGCGGAATATCGAGCGCGCGAAGCAGTTCATTCAGAAGTTCGCGAACCCCTAGGTCGCAACCGTTCGACTAGGGCGTGATTTCGCACTCACCGTAGTACTGCTCTGGCGTGGAGGTGGCACCTGGCAGCGGCACGGCGAAGTATTCGTGCCGGGAATGAACCGCTTTGAATCTGCCCCCCGTCGACCCGGCGTCAAACACCGTCGTCGTGTAGATCGGGCCAGTGCGAAACGCCTGCAGGAGATTCAGGTAGCCCGCGGACGCCCTGACGATGATTTCCGATGTCACCGTCCCGTTCCGCAACTGTGCGACGCCGGAATCCGTATCGATGCCCTCGAAGCGAAGCACGAGCGTCGCCGGGCCGACCGCCGGCGTCGGTGAGCCGTCAGCGCGCCATTGACCCTTCACCTGGCTGGTGAAGGAACATCGGATCGCCTTTGCCTCAGCAACACGCCCTTGCGCTGCAAAGCGCTCACTGCCGGCACCAACCAGCACCACGGTTATCAGAACGCACGTGAACGGCTTCGCTGACATCCCGCATTCCTTACGCATGAGCCCTTCGGATCCACCCTCTCAGCGGGGGTTGAACGGCTTCGGCGCGCGCGTGTCGTCGGGCATCGTGAGAAGACCCTCGGTGTAGTGGCCGGCGGTCGTCAGCGTGACGGTCACTGGCTTGTCGCTCTGGTTTTCCCAGAACCAGCCGTGAATGCCCGACGTCGGCGCCAGGAATCCGCCGTTGCCGTCCTTGCCCTCCCCCATCGCGTAGCTTTCGGCGTAGCCGGGCTCCGACCCCTTCGGCTCTCCATGGAAGTCCCAGACGACAGAGTCGCTGGCCTTCCACGAGTAGACCATCATGCCGCCCTTCTCCATTCGGTAGTTGAACTCGACGCCATCGAGCGGCGCAATCTTGAACGTCCTGGTGTCTCGCGCGAACGCCAGCGTGCCGGGAAAATCCGCACCTTTGCGGAGAGGCTCTTCCTGGCCGGGAACGATCACGAGCGAGGAATCGGCCGCCGGCGCAGCCGGCGCGCGAGTCGGCGATGGTGTGGGGGCCGCTGCCGCCGGCACCGAAGTCTCCGTCGCCGCCTTGTCCGACGACCCGCTCTGGCATCCGATGCCCGCGGCAATCACCGCAGCCAGTGCCCAGACGACGCGCATGTTCTGAGTAGTCATACGGATGTAGCCGCGGTGAATTACTTGGTGCTCGGAGAATCCGGAGCGGCCGGCAGTTCCGGGATCTTCTCGTTCGGATACCAGTACGCCCGATGACAGCCTTCACAGGCGTGCTCGATCGTCTCGCCGACCTCGAAAATCTTGTCGGCGTCCTTCGCTTCGGCGGCGCGGACCGCGAGCATCGCTGCCTCGTGCAACGCAGTCGCGCGCTGAATCCAGCCGGCAGGATCCTTGTCGATGAGCGCCTGCATTTCTTCCGGCTCCAGCTCCACCCCGGGAGCGACCGACTTCTCGCCCGGACGCGCGACACGACGGCCGGGGATCTTCAGCAGGTTGGCGGCCTCCGCCAGCCGCAGCGCACCGTAGCGCACCTGCTCCCAGTCATCGTCGCTCTTCGGCCGCGTTTCGACGACTCCCTGATTGCCGACCACTGTCGTCACCGACAGCCAGACGACATCCGCCGAAGTGTCGACGAGGCCGAGCATCAGGTCCTTGATCGTCGCCGCGGGAACGAACATCGGCTGCGCAGCGGGTGGTGTCGCAGGTGGTTCGCTGCGTCGGCAGCCCGGCATCGCCGCAATGGCGGCCACGACAAAGAGGAGAATCGGCAGTAGCTGTCGTGGTCTCATGCGAAGAATGTCACGGCACTATTTCGACAAATCTGGACGTGATGGTCTGAGCGAGCGGCAGTGTACACTGCCCGTCCCGCTCGGAAGGCTCTACTGCTTCGCCGCCACCTCGTCCGGATACCAGTACACCTTGTGGCAGTTCTCGCAGGCGTTGTCGATCTCTTCGCCGACGTTGAGAATGCCGTCCTTGTCGTGCTTCTTTGCCGCGGCCAAGGCCTTGGCCGCCGTCTGCTGCAGCGCGTCGGCCTTCTGGTCCCACGCGGCGCGATCCTTGTTCACCTTTTCCTCGATCTGCGCCGGCGTCAGCTCGGGTGCATCCGGAGTGCTCTTGGCGTTCGCTTCCTCCGGCAACGACATTTTGCGGCCCGGAATCTTCAGCAGGTTGGCGGCCTCCGCCAGGTTGAGCGCGTTGTGCTGGACGACGGCCCACTCGTCGTCGGTTTTCGGAGCCTTGTCGACGAGCCCGTTCTTGCCTGATTCCGTCCCCACCGAGTCCCAGATCACTTTCGACGTCGGGTCGACGATGCCTTTCATCACGTCTTTGACGGTTCCGACCGGCACGAGGGCCGTCGTCTTCGGCGTGTCCGCAGTCGTGCCCGGGATCGCGGCCGGCGTCGCTTGCTTGCAGGCCGCCTGAGTCGAGACCAACACAGTGATCGCCATCAACATCGCTAGCAGGAAGGCAGAATTCGAGTTTCGCATCGTTGCTCCATGCCGAACGCCGGCCAACGCATATCGTGCGATCGTACTCAGCGGTCCGTAGGGAGTGTCTGAAGTTTTGCTGAACTTTTCGTCAGAGCGTTGGCACCCCCGAAGGGGCGCCCGACGACAACCGGTCAGGCGCGCGGCGGTCGCGGCAGGCTGATTCGAAATCTGGTCCCACCCGGACCGGATTGGTCGAGCGTGAGATCGCCGCCGTTTGCCTCGACGGCACCTTTGGCGATCGACAGGCCGAGACCGGTCCCTGATTCAGCGACTTTGTCGCCCCGGTAGAAGCGATCGAAGATGCGTGGCTTCACCTCGTCCGGGATGCCGGGGCCGGAATCGGTGACGTCGACGACCACACGTCCGTTCAATTCCGCGACCTGAATGTGAACCTCGCCGCCGGCGGGCGTGAATTTGATTGCGTTATCGACGAGATTGACGAGCGCCTGCCGCAGCACCACACGATCGCCGATGGCTGCGGGCTTCCCCGTCCCGTCGATCGAGAGCGTCTGACCTTTCTCTTCGGCGAGAACCGCGAGATGGCCGACGACATCCTCCGCCAAATCGAGCAGGTCGACGCGATCGCGCGACATCGACTGCCGCATCTCGGCACGCGACAACGTCAGCAGGCGGTTGACCAGCACCGCCAGACGATCGGTCTCCTCGAGCATGCTGGCAATGATGGCGCGGTAGGCTGATTCGTCGCGGTGGCCGGCGCGCAGACCGACCTCGCCGACGCTGCGGATGGCGGTCAGCGGTGTCCGTAACTGATGTGACACGTCGGCAGTGAAGCGGCGCATCTGCTCGAACGATCGCTCGAGGCGCGCGAGCGTTTCGTTGAACACCGCCGCCAGCCGGCCCATTTCGTCTTCCGGGTGGACGACCGGCAGCCGATCGCTGAGACGTTCGGCGGTAATCGTCTGCGCGTGTTCCGTCATCCGTTCAATCGGGGCCAGCGCGCGGCGGGCCAGGATATAGCCGCCGACGCCGGCGGCAAGGACGGCGAGTGGAAGTCCAAGGATCAGCAGCACCGCCAGATTGCGCATCTGCGCGCGCATCGGCGCCTCCGGACGCGCGATCTGAATGACCACCCGCGCGTCGGCAAGCGCTCCACGCTCGACGCGGAAGTCGCCACGCTCGGTCAGAATCCGCATGCGCTCGCCGTCCTTGCCCAGCGTCGTGATGCCCTCGCCGACGATCAGCCGTGCTTCCGGCAGCGGCACACGGAGCGCCTCCGAATTCCGGTAGACCACCACCGAACGATCGCCACGCCACACCTGCACCCATGGCAGCATGGCCTCTGGATCGATCAGCTCCGGCTCGTTCAGCATGTAGCCATCGACTGTCTGGTAGAGACCGGCATAGACCCAGACGAAGTCGGAGCGAAGCTGCTGATTGAGCGCCTCCGACGCGTTGCGGCTGACGAAGCTATAAACCGCGGAGGCATAGACGCCAAGGACGATGACCATCGCCATGACGTACCACACCGTCAGACGGACACGGACGCTGTGCGACCGCCACCAGCGCTGCGGACCGGTCGCCGGCGTGCCGGCGGCGGTCACGGCTCGCCTTCGCGCAGCATGAAGCCGACCCCGCGGACGGTGTGAATCAGCTTCACCGCATACTCCGCATCGACCTTGCGGCGCAGCCGGGCGATGTGCACGTCGATGACGTTGTCGAGCGGCGTGGTACGCGCGGTCTCCTTCCAGACGTCGCGCGCCAGGGTCTCACGCGGAACGACCTGTCCCTGATGCCGCAGCAGGTACTCGAGCAGTTCGAACTCCCGAACGGTAAGATCGACCGGCTTGCCGCCGCGCGTCACCTTGCGCGTGATGAGGTCGACGTCGAGGTCGCCGGCGGACAACCGCGGGGCTTCTGCCGCACGGCCGCGGCGGACGAGCGCCCGGATGCGCGCGACCAGCTCGGCGAAGGCGAATGGCTTGACGAGATAGTCGTCGGCGCCGCTGTCGAGCCCGGTGACCCGGTCCTGCAGCGAGTCACGCGCGGTCAGCACGAGCACCGGCGTCTTCAGCCCGCGCGACCGCAACGCGCGCAGGATCTCGAGACCGTCCCGTCCCGGCAAACCGAGATCGAGCAGCACCGCATCGAACGTTTCGGTGTTCACCCGAAAGAACGCGGCCTCGCCGGTTCGCTCGACAATGACCTGATACTTCTCGGCTTCGAGCCCCTCGCGCAGCGCGTCCGCAACCTTCTGCTCGTCCTCGACGATGAGGATCCTCATGTATTGCTGAAATATATAATCGCCCGGATATGCCAAATTACGGCGCCCTCGAGCGCGTGCTCACAGACGCTCTGCAACTGACCCGCCGGCCGGTCGCCGTGTCGTTTCGCGAAGAAGCGCCCGCCGGCGTGGAAAGATTGCCGGGAGCGCAGCCGTCCGGCTGCACGTTCTGGTCGCTGGCAGCCGATGGGCGCGTGTTCTATACGGCTCCCGAGGATCATTACAACTGCCCGATCGGCAGCTTCACTCACGGGATCGCTCTGCCGAAGGCACGCGAGCATGAGCTGACCGACACGCTGTCGCTCTATACCGATCTGGGCTACCTCCGCATCGCCGAAGTGGCGGACATGCCACGCATGGCGAGGACACCAGCGGCAACGGTCTACGCGCCGCTGGCGATGACGCCCGTCGATCCCGACGCTGTGATCGTGAGCGGCACCCCTGGCGGACTCATGCTGCTGCATGAGGCGGGCATACGCGCAGGAGTCCCGCCGGCCTCGTTGCTGGGCCGGCCGACCTGCATGGCGATACCTGCGGCGCTCGCGAGCGGCCTCGCCTCGAGCCTCGGCTGCGTCGGCAACCGCGTCTACACGCGGCTCGCCGACGAGGAGTTCTACAGCGTGATCCGCGCGGACAAGCTCGATACGCTGGCGGCGGAGATGGCGACGATTACCGCGGCGAACGTGATGCTCACGCAGTACCACCGCGAACGCCGCGCGGCGATCGCGTAGACTCACCCTAAATTCATCCGCTGCAGCAATTCGCGATAGCGGCGATCGTCGCGCAGCGGCTCGAGCCGCGGCTCGACGGCCACGGCACCCAGCGCCGGATCGCGATCGAGCCACGCCTGGTCGAGCATCTCGAACGCAGCGTCAACGCTCTTCAACCCTGCATAGGCGATCGCCACGTGGTACGGCGGGACGTACCGCTCCCGCTCGAGCGCCCGCACCCGTGTCAGCAGTGCCGCCGCCTCGCGGGGCGCACCGGCCGTCGCCTTGGCATGCGCCAGCCACGCCAGCAGCACCGGATCGGAGTCGCCATCGGTCAGCGACGCCGCGGTTTCGAGTTCCGACAAGGCTTCGCGCAGACGGCCAGCCTGCAGATAGACGGCGGCGAGCAGCCGACGAGCGGGCATGAATTCGGGATCCATGTCGATCGTGTTCCGGCACTGGTCGATCGCCACGTCGAAATCGCCGGCGGCGTAGCGCACCCACGCGGCCGTCGTACCCACGACCAGGCACAGCGGGTCGAGCTCGATGGCGCGCTCGGATGCGCGAATCGCGTCAGCATGGCGCCGCTGGGCGCTGAACATCATGCCGTGGGTGCGATGCGCGCTCTCGTAGCTCGGGTTGTGAGCGATCGCCTCGGCGTAAGCCGCCTCCGCGGCCGACCAGTCGAAGTCATGCATGCGGCGGACGTCTCCGAGCGCCAGCAGCGCCTCGTCGAGCGTCGGGTCGAGCTCGAGCGCACGCAGCGCCGCCGCCTCGGCATCCTTCAGCGCCTGCCGCGGCAGGACGTAGTAGTACTCCGCGCGCGCAACGTGTGCGCGGGCGAGCGCCGCATGCGCTGCTGCAAACGACGGCGACGCCGCGATCGCCCGCTGGTAGTAGCCGATCGCATCGGTCAGTCCCTCGTCGAACGGTTTGTTCCAGTAGTAACGGCCCTTCAGATACGCCTGATAGGCGATCGGATCGCATCCGGCGAGCTGGTCGGCCGGCGGCGCCAGCTCCATGGCCAGCGATCGGGCGATGCAGGCCGCAACGTCCGTCTGGACAATCAGGCAGTCGGTCAGCTCGCGCTCGTAGACCTCCGACCACAGGTGCGTCTCGCTCGCGGCCTCGACCAGCCTGGCCGTGATGCGCACCCGATCGCCTTCGCGGCGGACGCCGCCTTCGACGAGATGGCTGACGCCGAGTGTCTCGCCGATGTCACGGGCCCGACGCGTCGTCCCCTTGAACACCATCGACGACCAGCGCGCGACGACGCCGATGCGCCCGCGCGAGACGCAGCCCAGCTGGGCGATCATCTCCTCGGTCAGGCCGTCGCTGAAATACTCCTGCGCCGGATCGTCGCTGAGGTTCGTAAACGGCAGCACCGCCAGCCGCACCCGCGGAGCGACCGGCGGCACCGGACGGTGCGACCCCGCCGCGTCGAGCCGGGCAATGAACCTGTACCCCCGACGCGGCAACGTTTCCACAAACCTGGGATTGTCCGCATCGTCGCCGAGCGCCGCGCGCAGGCGCTTCACGGCGGCGTTCAGGCTGTGCTCGAAGTCAACGTACGTGCCGGCGGGCCAGAGGCGCTGCCGCAGCTGCTCGCGGGTGACAACGTCGCCCGGACGCTCGAGCATCAGGCGGAGGATCTCGAACGGCTGCTCCTGCAGGCGTACGCGCGTCGAGCCGGTGCGCAGCTCGCGCAGATGGACGTCGAGCTCGAACGACCCGAACTTCAGGATTCGACCGGTCTCCGTGGATTCCATGTCCCGTTATGCCGCAACCGCGGGCGGTTGAAAAGAGTGAACTGCGATGTGCGCCTGACAATTCGCGCCATGTCACCTACGTTTCACCTCGTGTCACCTCCGATGCATTGAGGCACCCGCGCCCGGGCCGCAGATTTGGCGGCAACGGAGCGCGGAGATGGATCTACGGCACGTTCCTGCAGTTCTCGCCGCCGGCCTCCTGTTGCCGGCGGCGGCCCAATCCTCCCCACCACTGCGCGTGGAAATCAGCGTCCGCATCTATCAGAGGGCGGATCTTCCGGCGGCCGCGCGTCAGGCGGCCATGCGCATCGCTGGCGATGCGCTCGCCGCGGCCGGCGTGGCCGTGTCGTGGACAGAGTGCGATGCAGCCTGCGCGGTGCCGGACGCTGGCGAGTTGATCGTGCGGGTTATACGGGCAGCGGACGCCAGCACGGGCATCGACCGCCGGGTGCTGGGTGAGGCGTTCGTGGACATCGCGCACGCCAATGGTGTCCTGGCGACGATTTACGTCGACCACGTCGCGCAACTGGCCGAGGCGTCTGCCAGCGACATGGCGACGCTGCTCGGGCGTGCCATGGCGCACGAGCTGGGGCACCTGCTGCTCGCCACCAATACCCACAGCACGCGCGGTCTGATGCGTGCGAAGTGGACTCGCGACGATCTGCGGCGCGAACGGCCGGTTGACTGGAGGTTTACGGAAGAAGACGCTCAGGCGATGCGAGAGCGGCTTCGGTAGATCGAATAGAAGCCGGATCGGCCGCGCAGGCATGAGCCGGCGGCCGCACCCGGCCTGCACAGACTTGTGGGGTGGGTTCCGCCGAGCTCGCCGGCAATGCGAGGCGGACCCGCCGGGGAAACTATTTCCGGCCGGCGGCCCGTGCTTCTTCTGCGCGCGCGGCGCTGAGGATGTTCCGCATCGCGTAGTTGCCCTCGTGGCACGCGTACTCGAACAGCGGCTGTTCCGGATCGGCCGTCAGGCGCATCGCGAAGGTCCACGGCTGTACCCACGTCTCGGGATCGTCCACCGTCATCGACCACTCGATGACGCCGGGCGCCGTCGGCACGAACCGTTCGGTCAGCTTCATCTTCGCCGAGCCGTTGCGATATGCCGTGCGCGGATCGAAGTTCGTCGTCTCGACGACGAGCGTGTTGCCTTCCCAGTGGCCGCGCGCGTCGCCCATGTGTGAGCGCTGACCGGTGCGCGGGCTGTCGTCGAGGCGGATGACCCGTGTCTCGTGCACCATCTCGTAGCGGATGGCGACAATACCGGGCGCCTGAGTGATGTCGTAGGCATTGCCGTAAATCGCCGGCAGCATCGAACCCGGGAATCCGCGCGTGATGCAGCGATCGTAGAAGCTGCGATCGAGCCACGAATCCGCGCGACCGCTTTCGTTGAAGCCGCCACGGCCACCGGCTGCTGCACCCGCGCGGCCGCCCGCCGCGGCGGCACTGGCGGGCGGAGCCGCGCCCCGGCCGCGAGCGATACGCTGTTGGGCGGCCGCAGTCTGCGCTGGAATGTGACCGTCCGGCGGGTCGACCACCATCCACCCGCGGCTGTTCTTTGCGTCGTAATGTTCGTACCAGTGGACGGGACCAGCTCCGGTTTCGCGGCCGCCGATGCCCGCGGCCGCCGCCAGCGCGCGTTCATTACGCTCTTTGTTCAGCTCGGCCAGTTCGGAATCGTCGATTTCTCCGACCTGCCGGTTGGCGAGGTTGCCGGGCTTCTCGAAAGGAATTCCGTTTTCGTTGACGTTGGAGTATCCGCCCTGAATGTCAGGATCACCCCACGGCGTCTTCGAGGGCACGTAACTCGACGTCTTGATCCAGCCGGTGACGTGCTTCAACGCCGCGCTCTGCTTTGCCTGCTGCGCTTGCGGGCTCGCCATCGCCCCCGCAACAACCACCGCAACGACGGAAGCGCCGAACAGTAACCTCTTCATTGGATGACCTCTGAAAAAATATAGCGAATTCTACTCCCCTGCCCGGCGGTCACGGCAGTGCAAAGGCGACGAGCCGTGCCGCCGTTCGCGTCGCCTGCTCCCCGTGAACGGCAAAAACGATGTACTGCTTGCCGCGGTACATGTAGGTCATCGGCAGGCCCGTCTGCGACTGCGGAATGTCGGCCTCCCAGACGGTGGCGCCGGTCTTCTTGTCATACGCACGGAACTTCGGCTGCCCTTCGTATCCCTCGCCCGCGAACAGCAATGTCTTGGTGACGAGGAGACCGGCTCGTGACGGACTGCCTGTCTTCGGCAGCGTCACGCCTTTCAGCAGCGGATGATTTCTGACCGACGGCGGCGTGTCGCCGTTCGGGATCTGCCAGGCGATGTCGCCGCGATTCAGATCAATCGCCGTGATCCGTCCCCATGGCGGCTTGACGATCGGCAGCCCCTCGACGGTTGGCGCGACGCTGCCCGTGCCGATGACATCGATGTCCGTCTCGCCCGGCTTCGGCCTGGTCAGCCCGTACACAGCAGTGTCCGTGCGCGTCGCGGATGCGACATACAGATAACCCGTCTCCGGATCGAACGCCCCACCTTCCCAGTTCGCGCCGCCGGATCCCGGGAACGTCAGCGTTCCCTTCGTTCCCTTCGCCGGATCGACGAACGACGCCGGCGTGAACATCGGGCCGAGCCGATATCCTTCGATCGCCTTCAACGCCATCTCTCTCAACTGCGGCGTGAAGTCGATCACATCATCGCGGCTGAAGCCCTGTCGATCGAAGGCGGGCGGCTTCGTCGGGAAGGGCTGCGTCGGCGACGTTTTTTCACCGGGTGCATCGCTCTGCGGAACCGGCCGTTCCTCGATCGGCCACACCGGGTTGCCGGTGGTGCGATCGAACACGTAGGCAAACGCGGTCTTCGTCAGCTGCACCACTGCCTTGATGCGCCGGCCGTCAACAGTGATGTCGGCAAGGATCGGCGCCGTCGGCGGGTCGTAATCCCAAATGTCATGGTGGACGATCTGGTAGTGCCAGATGCGCTTGCCGGTCTTCAGATCGAGACAGACCAGCGACGAGGAAAACAGGTTGTTGCCCGGTCGCGGGCCGCCGTACTGGTCGCCGGTCGTCGCTTCGACCGGGATGTAGAGGTAGCCGAGCTCCTCGTCGACCGTAAACGGAGTCCAGGCCCCGGCGTTTCCCGAAAATTCGTTGGAGTTGTTCTGCCAGGTGTCCGTACCGAACTCGCCGCGGCGCGGAATGGTGTGGAAGGTCCAGAGTTTTTTTCCCGTGCGCACATCGAACGCCATGATGTCGCCCTTCGGGTACTTCATCGACTTCGGAACACGACCGTTTTCGAGCGACGTCGGGACGATGGCGATGTTGCCGGAAATCAGCGGCGGCGACGTGTTCATCAGATGCCCGATCGCCGGGTTGAAGTTGGCGTCCTTCTCGAGCACCCTCGTCATGTCGACGATCCCGTTCTCGCCGAAGTCTTCGTCGGGCTGGCCCGTTCTGGCGTCGAGCGAGACGAGACGGTAGCCGGGGGTCGCCACCAGGATTCGCGCCTGGCGGCCATCGGTCCAGTACGACACGCCGCGGCTGTTGCGCCGCACGCCCTCGACGCGTACACCTTCGTCCTGGCGCCAGACCCACAGTGTCTCGCCGGTCGCCGGGTCGGCGGCCACCACGGCGCGTCGATCGCCGGCGGTGAAATACAGGACGCCGTCCACCATGATCGGCGTCGTTTCGCTCTTGAATTCAGGGCCGCTGCCGAAGTTATCGCCGCGCCAGGTCCAGGCAATCCTCAGGTTGCGGACGTTGTCGGCCGTGATCTGATCGACGGACGAATAGCGCGTGCTGCCGGCGTCGCCGCCGATGCGCCGCCATTCACCGTTAACGGCACCGCGCTGACCCGCAACGGCTGCCGCCAGCAGCAGTAACAGGGCAACGAGAGCGGCAGAAGCCCGTCGCCGGGGCGCCGTCCTTTTGCATTCTGCATTTTGCATTTTGTAGTACCGCTCTTTACTGATCCCTCGGCGCCGGCTTGCTCAACCACTCTTTCGATTGCGCCTCGTTCTTGAGCGGCGTCACCTTGTCGGGGTCGATGCGGACCATCAGGTAATCGATGTGGTCGTCGATTTTCGTGAACCAGTGCCCCGTGCCGGCGGGAATCACCACGACGTCGCCCGCCTTGATGTTGTAGGCAACGCCGTTTTTGATGTCGGAGCCGTTGTTCCCCGGGCCATTGAACTCGCGCACGGTGCGCTGAGTGGCCGGCCGCCGCTGCCGGTCGGCGATGTCGGGACCGAGGACGAGCGTCGCCGAGCCGTCGATGATGTGGTAGACCTCGCTGACCTGGTCGTGCTCGGCGACGGAATTCGCTGCCGGCTTATCGAGCTTGCCGCGATGCACCATGCCGATGCCGATGTGCGCTTTGCCGATGTCAATGTCGCGCACCTGCTGATCGGTCAGCTTCTCGACGATCGCCTTCTGCGTGTACGCCTGCAGCTCCGACGCAGCGATGTAATAGCCCGGACACATGTTGCAGGTCGGCTGCGGATCCGTCGGGTTGATCTTTCCCTGAGCGACGAGGACGATGCCGGCGCCCGCCGCCGTACTGACGATTGCGATCAGAAACTTCCGCATGTCATTTCCTTTTTGCATTTTGCATTTTGCATTTTGCATTTCAGATTCTGCATTCCGCATTCTGCATTCTGCATTGCCCTCAATCCCCTACGGCCCGCTTTTCCACGTATCCCACGTTCTCAGGATCTGTCCCGCGATCTTCGACTTGTCCGCGCCGGGAATCGGCTCGAACTTCTGCACGCGACCCATGAAGCAGTCGGCCAGGTACAGGTTTCCCAACTGGTCGGTGGTCATCCCGTGCGAACAACCGAGCCGGCCCGGCTGCGGACCGGGCGCGCCCCAGCTGTAGAGAAAGTTGCCCTTCTGATCGAACTTCAGAATCCGGCTGGTGCGTGCCTCACCAACCCAGATGAAGCCGTCCTGGTCGATGAAGTGATTCACGGCAAGTGTTTCCTGGCTGGCCGGCCAGTGCGGCGAGCGGATCGGCCACATGTCGAGGAACTTCCCGTTCTCATCGAAGACCTGCATCCGCTCGTGCTTCGGACCGCGATCGATCACGAACAATTTCCGGTCGGCGCTGATGGCGATGCTGTGCACCGTGTTGAATTCATTCGGACCGGGGTGGTTCGGATCCTTCGGTGGCTGGCCCCAGTCGGTGATGAACTTGTCGTCAGGGCCGTACTTCGCGACGCGGGTGCCACCGTAACCGTCGCTGATGAAGTAGGTGCCGTCCGGCAGCCAGGCGATGTCGGTCGGCCGGTCGAAGGTGTCCGGTCCGCGCCCGCGCACGCCGACCTGTCCTTTGCTGTGCACCAGCTTCCCGTCGTAGGTGAAGCGGTAAATCATGTGCAGCTGGTCATCGATGATCCAGACGTGCTTCTCTTTGTCGTAGGGGCTGATCTTGACCTGGTGAGGGCCGCGGCCACACTTGTTCTGCGAGAACATCTTTTCGAGATGCGGCCATTCCTGCACGAGATTGCCCTGACGATCGACGACGAAAATCGAATGCTCCCAGCGGCGCTCCCATCCGCGCTTCGCTTCCGGCTCGCAGGTCGCGCTCAAGCCGTCCCCGTTGCCGGTTGTGTTGCCGCGCGGTGGCGTCAGCGCCGCGTACGGCGTCCACGGCTTGGCGTCCTTCGGCAGCGGCAGCTCGCCACGCATCGCGATCCAGATGCGATCGGGGTTTTCGGCGTAGACGCCTCCGAACGAGCCCCACGTCCAGCCGTCGTGCGAGTGGCGCGTGTCGGGCAGCGGCTTCGGCCATCCTTCGACGACGCGATACGGACCGGTAGGCCAGTCCTGATAGCTCCACCGTTCGGTCGTCGTTGACCCCGAGGGCGTCTCCTTCGCGTCCGTCGTCGGCTGACTGCTGCAGGCAGGCAGCACCAAGACGATAGCGGCCAGCACGGCCAGGCACCTTCCATGTCTCTGCATGGTCGGGAACCCTATCGCTGTGGATTCGTCAGGTCAACTGGAAGCTGCAGACCCATGGCCGGCGCGTCGCGTCAAGCACACTCGCACCCGAGCCATGCCAGCCGGTTGCGCCGACCAGCGTCAGGTTTGGCCGCGAGCGCTGCCGGCGCATTCTGAGCCGGTGCTCCGTTCGGCGGCGTGGAAAAACGAGCTCTCCGCAGGGCTTCCACGACCCGCGCAGCTCCGCGAGCTGCGCGACGGTCACGCTTCGAGCTCGTGTTACGGTCTTCGGTGATCACGCCGCGTCAAGTCGCACCTCTCAGAACGCGCCGGCAGCGGAGCGCGGCTGAATACCCTCGCGGCGACTTGTCCCAGAACCATTGCACCGACCACCGACAGTCCGCTTTGCACCGACCCACGTCAGGTAGCTTGCACCGACCACCGACAGCCGCTTTGCACCGACCAGCGTCAGGTCGCTTGCACCGACCCACGTCAGGTAGCTTGCACCGACCATCGACAGTCCGCTTTGCACCGACCCACGTCAGGTAGCTTGCACCGACCACCGACAGCCGCTTTGCACCGACCGCGTCAGGTCGCTTGCACCGACCACCAACAGTCCGCTTTGCACCGACCCGCGTCAGGTAGCTTGCACCGACCACCGACAGTCCGCCTTGCACCGACCAGCGTCAGAACGATCTGAACGTCAGGTTGAATCGCCCGTCGAGTCCGAGCGACGGGGGTGCCGTGCCGGCGAGGATTCGCGTAACGCCGTGATAGCGAAGGCGCGACGGACCGCCGAACACATCGCCGGACTCCAGGAGCACCGGTTCGACCGGGTCGCGCCGACGCAGACCGCCGAAGAGAAACCGTGCGGTGTCGCCGAGCGACATGGATACGACCGGGAGACCCGCCGCCAGTGACGCGGGACTCTCGTCCTTGTCCTGGTGGAGTCCCATGCGTCCCTCTGCTCCGTAGAAGTTGATCAGGCAGATGTCGGGCCGGAATTCAAAGCCCGCCGCGCGAGCCGCTGCCGACGCCAGTTCGACCCAGGCGGCTGGAACAGGCCCGACCGGCAGGCCATCGTGGTCGTCCCGCGCGGACTGATAGGTGTAAGTGAGCGGATTCCAGTGCCGGCCCAGGCACAGCATGCGGACCCGCATCCTGCCTCCGCCGCGAACGGTCGGCACGTAGCCGCCGGCGGGGCCGTCCATCAGCGCGCGGCACTCAGCGACGAGAGGCAACTGCTCGTCGAGCGACAGCCAGCCTCTCAGCCAGGTCGCGCCGGGCCCGAACTGCACGGTGGCCGGCGCCCGTGGAGACAACGGCAGCAGCGGAGCTGAAATCAACGGTTCGTCCCCAGCGTATCAATTCTCCGATGGCCGCTCGATGTGGTCGACAACGAGAACTTCTGTAGGTGCCTCGACGGATTGCAGAGCGAGGCCGAGCTGTTCGCGAAGGGCGGTCGAGAGTGACGGCCCGTTGCCGGTGTCGGTGGCGGACCAGCTGAGCGTCAGTGCGTAATCGCCGGTCAGACCTGTCCGGTCGAGCACGGGTCGCCCGAGGCGTGCCGGCAGCCATGTCACAAACGCCGTCATCGAGATGCCATTCGACTCGATAACGCCGGCGCCGCCCTGTGTCGAACATGCCCCCGGGCGCGACTGGCAGTCAACGGTCGACGGATGCATCGCGGGACCGAGGCGCCGATCGGTGCTGGCGACGCGCAGCTCGTACATCGGGCGCACCCGGGTTTCGAGGTGTGCCCGCAGCCTGAATCGATCGGCGAGCAGGACGCGTAAGAGCGGCGACAGTTCTTCGCCTTGCAGACTGCGGCCGGCGCGAGCCTCGACGTCGTAGTTTTCGTAGGTCACCCAGCCCGGCGCGCCGAAGATCTCGCCGGTCGGCGTTCGATACGCCATGTTGAGAAGCACACGCGCGGGACCGTTGGTCATGACGAAGCGGCCACCAGGCTGCAGGCCGGCACTGCCGCCGCCACGCTCAATCGAGCGAGCGCGCGTGATCGAGACAACGTCGAACGACGGCTGTGCCGGTTGCGCGCTGACGGTCGCGCTCACGGCGACGATCGCGGCGATGACCTGGCGCACGGCTCCTCCGCAGGCGGGTTGGGGAACGCGCGAATTGTAGCTGGGAAATGTGAACGCCGTCAGCCAGACCTAGGCGTACATCGGCCGATGCTCACGCAATGCGAGCCAGCCCTTGGCGATACGGTAGATAAACCAGATCGTGACGAGCGCCAGCGGCAGCCAGACGATCAGCACGCCGATGCCGAGCGTCAACACAACGAAGAGGGCGCACACCCCGACCCACAGGACGCCGTACCAGAACGTCCGAATCTGCCAGCGGAAGTGCGAGTCCAGCCACGTGCCGCTGGCGTCGCCGCGCTTGATGTAGTTCATGATCACCGCGATGATCGACGGCCAGCCTGTCAGGAAGGCGGTGATGACGGTCACGGGCGTGAGAATCCCCATCAGCAGACTCACCGCGTGAAGGGCGTAGATGATCTGCGTCCAGTCGTACAACGACTGCGTCGTGTTCCCCGCGTATGGCTGCGCTGGTGAATTCATCGCGTTCGTCACACAGATTATGACGAAAGCGATGCCGCCGGGGTTCGACTACGGCTGCTTGCCGCGCCGCAGGTCGTCGCCAAGGACGATTGCCTCGGCAATCTCCCGCTTCGACTTCCGCCGCTGGCGGCTTTGCCGCTGGATCGTGAGATAGGCCTCCTCCTCCGTGATGGCGAGGTCGCGCTGCAGGATGCCTTTCGCCCGGTCGAGGACCTTTCTCGTCTCCAGGCGCTCCGACAGCTGCGAGTTTTCCACCTCGAGCCGCGCCATCTCGATTTCCGCACCGACCAGGAACCCGATGGTGGAGATGAGCTGAATGTCCTGGCGGCTGTGTTCGTGCGGCTGCCGGTGCTGCAGATTGATGACGCCGACCAGTTTCCCGCGCGACAGCACGGGAACGGAGAGAAACGCCTCGTACCGATCTTCAGGCAGCTCATTGAACGTCTGGAAGCGCGGATCCTTGAACGCGTTCCGCCCGACGGCAACCGGCTGCCGATGTTCCGCGACCCAGCCGGTGATGCCTTCGCCTAGGCGGAGCTTCAGCCGATCGACGACGTCGGGGTGCGGGGTCTTCGACGAGCGCAGCACCAGCGCGTCCTCGTCGAGCACGTAGATGAAACACGAGTCACAGTGGACGACGCTCGAGACGAAATCGACGACGCGCTCGAGGACGGCGTGCAGTGGATCGGCCGCGGCGATGCGGCTGCCGATCTCGTGCAGGACGTCGATGTCCGTCTTCTCCTTGACGTCGAATTCTTCGTCGTTATCGCCTGTCATCACGGTTCGAACCCTGACTGCGTGTGTGCCCATGTGTCCCCTGTCCTATGGCGCGTTCAGCGTCGATGCCGAACAGCGCATTGCGATATGAATACACGCCCGCTTGCCTGACAGCGTTGCGTTCCCACCGCGATGACCATCGCGCGCGCAAAACCTTTCAGGCTCACGCTGCGGCCTCCCGTTCGGATGCGCACGGCAATCCGATGAGAACAACGCCGTCCTCAACGCGCGTGGGATAGGTCGAGACGCAATGATCCTTTCCCTGCGTCGGCCGCTCCACCTGTCCGGACTCGAGATTGATCTTCCACGCGTGCAGCGGGCAGACGACCGATGTTCCAGTGACAATGCCGTCGCACAGCGGCCCGCCTTTGTGCGGACACTGGTTGTCGGTCGCCAGGAACCGATCACGTGCGCCGGGCTCCGTCGAGCGACCAAGGTTGAACAGCGCGATTTCGCGATCGCCGATCAGCACTGCACGCCCTTCCCGTGGCGGGATGTTTTCTGCCGGGGTAATCCGTATCCACCGCGTCGTCATGCGATCGTCGCCTCCATGTCGAGTGGCACGAGCGGAATGAATTGCGTCGGCGTCTTCGGTTCGATGCCTTCCTTCCAGGCGTCGTGCGAACGCGCCTTCGACTTGCGCAGGCGCTCGAGCAGCGCCGCACGCACGGCGTCGGGCGCGTAGACCGTTTCCTTGCGCACCTTCTCGATGCCGAGACGCTCGACGAAGTCGTAGGTTCGCTCGAGGTAGTTGGCGTTCTCGCGGTAGTACTGGAAGAACAGCTCCGACGCGTCGAGAGCCTGCGCAGTGGTCTCAACGGTCGTGAGGAGATCGGCCTTGCGGACCGACTTGCCGGCAGCCCCGCCGACCACGACCTGCCATCCGCCCTCGACCCCGACCAGACCGATGTCCTTGACGGTTGCTTCTGCGCAATTGCGCGGGCAGCCGACGGCAGCCATCTTCACCTTGTGCGGCGTGAAGAGGTTCTCGAACCGCCGCTCCATCTCGACACCGGCGGAGGTCGAGTCCTGCGTGCCGAAGCGGCAGAAGTCGGTGCCGACGCAGGTCTTCACCATGCGCACGCCCTTCGTGTACGCCTGGCCCGAGGGCATATCGAGGTCTGCCCACACCTTCGGCAGGTCCGCTTTCTTGATCCCGAGCAAATCGATGCGCTGGCTGCCGGTGATCTTCACCATCGGCACCTTGTACTTGTCGGCGACGTCCGCGATGCGCCGCAGTTGCTCCGCCGAGGTGACCCCGCCGTGGATCCGCGGGATCACCGAGAAGGTGCCGTCCTTCTGAATGTTGGCGTGAACACGATCGTTGATGAACCGCGCCGAGCGATCCTCTTCGTGATCGCCGCACCACAGCATGTCGAGCATGTAGCTCAGCGCCGGCTTGCACACCTCGCAGCCGATGCCGTTCCCGTAGATCTCGAGCACCTCCTGCACCGAGCGCAGCCGCTGGCTCTTGAGGATGTCGCGCAGCTTGTCTTCGGCAAACGGCAGGCAGCCGCAGATGACCGTCTTCCGTTCGTCCTCGAATTCTGGCGCGACCGCGCGCAGGAGGTCCTGACAGAGGCTCGTACAGCTGCCGCAGCTCGTGCTCGCGCGCGTGCACTCCTTCAACTGCGACAGCGTGTTGACCCCGCGCTCGTGGATGGCGGCGATGATGGTGCCCTTCGTCACCCCAATGCAGCCACAGACCGTCGCGCCGTCGGCCATCTCGGCGACGTCGAGGCCGGCGTCAGCGGACGGCGGCGGAAACAGCAGATGACGCCGCTGGCCGCTGATATCAGCGGCGCTGCGCAGCCACTCCATGTAGCGATGACTGTCCGCGGTGTCGCCGACCAGAATGGCGCCGACGAGTTTCCCGCCGCGGACCGTCAGCTTCTTGTAAATGCCGAGCGCACGATCCTCGAAGCGCACCGGCTCCGCGTTCTGCTCGCTCCAGTCGCCGGCGGAGAACACGTCAACGCCCATGATCTTCAGTTTTGCCGCCTGAACCGTGCCTTCGTAGGTCGGGCCGCGGTTGCCCGTAATCGTGGCGGCCAGCACCTTGCCCTGCTCGTACAGCGGTGCCACCAGCCCGTAACAGACGCCGCGATGCTCGACGCACTCACCGACCGCATAGACGTCGGGGGCCGACGTCTCCATGAAGTCGTTGACCAGAATCCCGCGATTCGCCGCGATGCCGGCGCGAAGTGCCAGCTCGGCGTTCGGACGGATGCCTGCGGCGACGACAACCAGATCCGCTTCCATGCAGGTGTCGTCCGACAACGCGACGCCCTCGACGTGACCGTTGCCGAGGATCGCTGTCGTCGTGCGACCGAGGAGGACCCGGATCCCGAGGTCTTCGAGCTTGCCGAGCAGGTAGTGGCCACCGTCGCGATCGAGCTGCCGCTCCATCAGCGTCGGCATCAGGTGCACGACGGTCACGTCACAGCCCTGCACCTGCAGGCCGCGGGCGGCCTCGAGTCCGAGCAGCCCACCGCCAATGACGACGGCTTTGACGCCGGGACCGGAACGCTCGAGGAGGGCACGGGTGTCGTCGAGCGTGCGGAAGACAAAGACCCCGTCCTTGTCGAGCCCCTCGATCGGCGGAAGCCACGCTGAGCTGCCGGTCGCCAGCAGCAGCGAGTCGTACTCGGTGACGCTGCCGTCACTGCCGGTCACCGTCTTCGCGTTGACGTCAACGGCAACGATACGGACACCGACACGAAGGTCGATGTCGTGGTGCTGATACCACTCGAGCGAGTTCAGCGTGATCTCGTCCGCACTCTTTTCGCCGGCGAGGACCGACGACAGCAGGATCCGGTTGTAATTGACGTGCGTCTCGTCGCCGAACACCGTGACCTGGAACTGCGGCGCGTACTTGAGGATCTGCTCCAGGCACGCCATCCCCGCCATGCCGTTGCCGACAACCACGAGGCGCGTCATCGCGGGGCCACCGTCCTCTCGACGCGCACGGCCGACTGCTTGTAGTTCGGCTCCCGCGAGATCGGATCGAACGCGCTCTGCGTCACCTGATTCGCATTGGCCTCGGCGTAGTGAAACGGCACGAACAGCTGACCGGCAGCGATGGTCTCGGTCACCCGCAGCTCGACGTTGCAGACTCGCCCCCGCCGCGACACGACATCCACCCGGTCCTGCGCCTTGAGCCCGAGGCCGCGGGCGTCGCGCGGGTTCATCTCGAGCCAGGCATTCGGCGACAGCCGCTCGAGGATCGGCACGTTGGCGGTCTTCGTCCGCGTGTGCCAGTGCTCAACCGTCCGGCCGGTGTTGAGCACGAACGGAAAGGCTGTGGTCGGCTGTTCGGGAAACGGCTCCCATTCGACCGGCAGCAATCGCGCCCGCCCGTCGTCGGTCTGAAAGATCCCGTCCGTGTACAACCGCCGTGAATCCCCCGGCGTCGTGGCACCGGCAGCAAAGGGCCATTGGATGCCGCCGTGTTCCTCGATTGCCTCGTAGGTCATGCCCGAGTAATCACAGAGCCGGCCGGCCGAGACGCGCTTCCACTCCTCGAAGGCGTCAGCCGCTGTCGTCCACCCGGGAAAGAGCTCATCGCGCACCCCGAGGGCGCCGGCGAGACCCAGGAAGATGTCGAGATCGGCTTTCGCCTCACCGGGAGGATCGACCGCCCGGTTCGCCTTGCTCACTCGTCGCTCTGAGTTCGTGTACGTCCCTTCCTTTTCGCCCCAGATGGCTGCGGGCAGCACGAGGTCGGCGAACTCGGATGTCGGTGTGGGATGAAATCCGTCCTGCACGACGAGGAACTCGAGGCCGTCGAGCGCCTGCTGCAGCACGCCCAGGTTGGGGAACGACACGATCGGATTCGTCGCGATGATCCAGAGGGCACGGATCCTCTTCTCGAGGACCGCTTCGATGATGTCGGGGTAGGCGAGACCGCGGCCGGCCGGAATGCGTTCGACGGACACATTCCACAGCGCGGCAAGGTCCGCCCGGTCGGACTCGCTCTCGAAATTGCGGTATCCGGGCATCGAGGAGGCGAATCCGGCTTCGCGCGTCCCCATCGCGTTGCATTGACCGGTAATCGAAAACGGGGCGGCGCCGGCGCGGCCGATGTTGCCGGTGATCAGCGCCAGGTTGTTGATGGCGTTGACCGTTTCCGTTCCCTTCGTGCTGTGATTGACGCCCATCGTCCAGGCGATGAGCGCGCGTTCAGCATTGGCGTAGAGCCAGGCCGTTCGGTAGATCAGGTCAGGGGCCAGGCCGGTGATTTCCGCGGCGCGCTCGGGCGTGTATGGGCGAACCGATTCGCGCAACGCGTCGAAGCCGGTCGTGTGCTGGTCGATATACTCTCGATCGACGAGATCGTGCTCGATGACGACGTGGATCAGCGCGTTGAGGAGGGCGAGATCGGCGCGCGGGCGAATGGGTAGATGCAGATCCGCCAGCATGGCCGTCTTGGTCACGCGCGGGTCGACCACGACGAGCGTCCGGTGCGGATTCGACTGGAGACGCCGGCAGAGAATCGGGTGGTTGTCGGCGATGTTGGCACCTATCAGCAGGATGACGTCGGCCAGGTCGAAGTCCTCGTAAGCGGCCGGCGGGCCATCACTGCCGAACGAACGCTTGTAACCGGCGACCGCCGTCGACATGCACAACGTAGTGTTGCCGTCGTAGTTCGACGTGCCGATGCCAAGCTGCACGAGCTTGCCCAGCGCGTAGAATTCCTCGGTCACCAACTGGCCGGTGCTGATCACCCCGACCGCCCCACGTCCGTGTCTCGCCTGCACGTCCCGAAATCGCGCTGCCATCGTCGCGACTGCCTCTGCCCACGGCACCCGCGTGAGCACATCCGCTTTCGCTCCTCCGGACCTACGGCGCGTCCGCCGCAGCAAGGGATAACGGGCGCGGTTCGTCGCGTCGATGGTGTGGTGTTCAGAGAGGCCCTTCGGACAGAGGAGGCCGCGGCTGACCGGATGATCCGGATTTCCGCGAACGGCGACGGCGCGGCCGTCTTTCACGCCGATGAACATCCCGCAGCCGACCGAGCAGTAGCCGCAGGTCGTCGCCACCCACTTGTCGGGCGCCTTTTGGGCAGACACGTAACCGGCGACAGGATCGATTGAATACGCATATTCGTCCGCGCGCGTGTCGAGCCCGATTAGACGCTTGAAGCTCCCAACGCCCGACTTCCAACTTCCAGACAGCCTCCTCATGCCGCCTCGCTTTCGACAGCGATGTACGGTGCCGCCATGTGCTTGGGAACGACGCTGACGAAGAACAGGTAGCGGCCAAGGATTTCGGCGCCGGCTGCCAATCCGAGTGCCACTATTGCTGGGGCACCACCCAACGGCAACACGACGGCGCCGAGCGCCAGCAGCACTCCGCGCGCGACCAGGTGGCGTGCGAAGACGGTCGACAGGAGTCGCGCCGTACCCTTCAGCTCGAGGCTGTCGGACGCGATGCAGCGCAGGAAACGGATGGCGAGGATGACGAACTGAGCGCCGGCCATCGTCGCCGCCGCGATCGCCAGCCATCGCGGGTCACCGACACCGACGGCCGCCGCGAAGAGCGGTCCGAGCAACGCTGCCGTCAGGTTGAACTGGAGCAGCGTGTAGCGCGTGTTCCAGGACGGACGCGAGGGCACGCGGTAGATGCAGGCGCTCGCCGTCACACCGGCGATTCCCAGCGCCACAGTCACGGCACCAACAACCTGAGCGCCGTAGGGCGCCGCTGTCGGGACGCCAAACCAGAGCAACGCCGCATATGACGCGGCGACGCCGGAAAAGCTGGTGAACAGCACCACCTCGCGGCTCAGCCACGACCGTCGCCACATGCGCAGAGCGCGGTACGCGTGCACCGGGCGACCGAGGTGCAGTGTTGACGCATTCAACGCCAGCGCGCCGACCAGCAGCGACGCGATGGCGGCAACTCCCAGGCGCGACGACGCACCGAGCAGCTGCAACAACCAGATCGTGGTGAATGCGCCGACTGACATCTGCGTCAGCACCGTCATGACAACGAGCGGCCAGTGCGGGTGCTCGGGCTTGACGTGCGTGATGTCGCGAGGGCGCGCGTTCGGCGGAAGGGTCTCAGGCAGCGTGACGCGTGTCGTCGACAGGCTGGAATCTGCGCTCGGCACGCCCGATGAATCCGCAGTCGACACAACCGCGCCGCGCCACTCAGCGATGTTCACGATCTCGATGGCGATGGCGCCTTCAGGGCAGGCGCTCACACAGGCAGGAGCCTGCCCCAGCGACAGCCGCCCGTGGCACATGTCGCACTTGCCGACGACGCCGCGGTCGGCGTTGTATTGCGGCACGCCATACGAGCAGTTCCACGTGCAGTACTGACAGCCGATGCAGGTATCCGCACTGTGCCGAACGATGCCGGTGACCGGATCCTTGCTGTAGGCGTCGACCGGACAGCCGGTCATGCACGTCGGCTCGAGACAGTGATTGCACCCCATCGACAGATAGGAACGCGTGGTATTCGGAAACCATCCGCCTTCGATGTCACCGACGCGCCGCCAGTTGATTGCGGCCGGATTCCCGTTCTGCTCGTTGCAGGCAACCACGCAGCACTTGCAGCCGATGCACTTCTTCATGTCGAAGTGAAACCGGTACTGCTCGCCGGCTGCGGGCATGCGTTCCGGCATCCGGCGCGGCTGCGGCGAGCGAGAACCGTCGGCGCCTCGCAGCAATGATTCGGAAATGACCGGCGCGTCGTGGCGCTCACGCAGCGCGGCGGGGGTCACACTGCGTCGTGTCAACGCAAATGTAAGGCCGTCGGGTGTCGCGCGTTCGAGAAGCGGTAGGGACATCCAGTCTCCCGTCGAAGCGACATCGCGCAGTCGCCGAACCGGCGACGCGGCGTGTCCCGCCGAAGCCGCGAGACGGCGACGGCGGCGTCCCACCGACGCTGTGACGCAGCGCAGGCGGACACCACTCGACAAGGAGCGCTGATTGAGCGACGCGCGCATCCGGGCGCGGCGTCACTGCACACGAAGATACACACGTGGAGGGGTGAGAGCAATAGGGGGTGAGGCGACGTTTGTGTTTGGGGAGGCTATCTCACAGACATTTTTGAATGAGTTGTCCTCGACGGATCAGGTCCCGCGCGTCACCGACGGCCCGCGGTGATGGCGCCGTCGGCGCGCGTCCCACATAAATGTTGAAAACGGGTGCCGCAGGCAACGGAGTTGTTGCGACGCCGCAGAGGCGTCGTTGATTTTCAGCCGCGTTTATCGCGGAACGCTCCTTGCTCCTCTCCATCCGACCGGCTACGACGCCGCTTCCCCCGTTCGAATTCCAGCGGCCACGACGCCCGCTCAGCACCGCGCCTCTGATGGCGCCTGATGTCCGCACGATTCGCCAGCGAATCGCGCGAAAGGAGCGTCGCATGGTCCATCGGCCTTTCCACGCTTTACGCGTGTGTCTTACCGCGGCAGTCGTTGTCGCGCCCGCTTCCGTCCTCGCACAAGCGCCGGCTACACAGACAGCACTGGCACAGCAGACGCCACTGCCCACACCCACGAGCATCTCCGTCAAACCCCCGCTCCTCAATCGCGCCAACGAACTGCTGCCCGCGTGGTTCCGGCTGCGTGGCGAATTCCGCGAGCGGATGGAAGGCTTTGACGGGCTCGGCTTCAACTCGACGCGGGAGGATCTCTACTGGTTGAGCCGGATCCGGCTGAACGCTGTCGTGACGGCGTCAAAGAGCCTGAGCTTTGTGACGCAGGTTCAGGACGCTCGCGTCGCGAAGAAAACTGTCGGTCCGACCGGGGCGCCCTTCACGGCGCCATTCGATCTGCGAATGGGCTTTGCGGACGTCGGCGCGTCCACCAGCGCGATGACGGTGCGTATCGGCCGCCAGGAACTGGTCTACGGAGAGCAGCGCCTGATCGGTCATGTCAGCTGGCTCAACGCCGCACGCACGTTCGATGGCGTCAAGGCCACGTTCAAAACGAAAGCGTTTCAGGCCGACGCGTTCGCAACCTCCGTCGTGCGGATTCTCGACGACGAGTTCGACCAGAGCGGCAACGGCAATCGCTTCTTCGGCGTCTACGGCGGCACGACGAAGCTGATCCCGCAGGCGACGGTCGAACCGTTCGTGCTGTTCAGGCGTGACGCGAATCTGCGGGCGGAGGCCGGCGGCCTCGGCACCTTGAAAGGGACCACGACGGGCGTGCGCATCGCCGGCAGACTGCCGGCGGGCCTCGATTACGGCGTCGAAATGGCGCTGCAGCGCGGTTCGCTCGGCACCGACGACATCAGCGCGTGGGCGGGCCACTGGCAGCTGCGGGAAACGCTCCCCGGGCACGCCGCCATCCGACTGACCAGCGAATACAACTTCGCCTCAGGGGACAGCGATCCGACCGACAACGTGCGCGGCACATTCGACCAGCTCTACCCCACCCCGCACGACAAGTACGGTCTCGCCGATCAGATCGGCTGGAAGAACGTCCACCACGCACGCGCCGGATTCGAGCTGACGCCGTTCAAGGGCTTCCCGGTCATGACGAACTACCACTCGTGGTGGCTGGCGGAAGCGAACGACGCGCTCTACAACGCCGGCAGCACCGCACTTGCCCGCGTCGCCACCGGCGCCGCCGATCGGCACGTCGGACAGGAACTCGACGTTCAGGTCAGTCGCGCCCTGACGCCGCAGGTCCAGTTCGCCGCCGGATACGCCCACATCTTTCCCGGCGCCTTTCTGAAGGAAGCCACGCCGGGCGCGTCCTACAGCCACCCGTACGTCATGGTCACCTACGTCTTTCTTGCGGAGAAGTAATCAATGAAGAGACGCACGTTTATCAAAGCTGCAGGCGTCAGTTCCGCCGCGACTCTCATGTCAGGGCTGCCGGCCGGATGGGTCGGCTCCGTCTACGCTGACGATTCCCCCGAAGTCTCCGCCATGCGCTTCGGCATGATCGCGCTGACTGACTGCGCGCCGATCGTCATGGCGCACGAGCTGGGCTACTTCAAGAAGTTCGGCATTCAGTCGACGATCTCGAAGGAAGCGTCGTGGGCGGTCATCCGCGACAAGCTGTCGCTTGGCGAGAACCACGCCACGCACATGCTGATCGGCATGCCCATCGCCTCGACGATGGGCCTGGCGGGCTCGCCCGTCAAGCCGATGGTCATCCCCTGGCTGCTGAATCGAAACGGTCAGGCCATCACGCTCAACAACAAGCTGAAGCAGGCGGGCGTCCGCAAGCCGTCGCAGATCAAGCCGATGGCGGACAAAGCCAAAGCCGATGGCGAACCGCTGACGTTTGCGATGACGTTTCCGCCGGGCACGCACGCCATGTGGATCCGCTACTGGCTCGGGTCGGGCGGCATCAATCCGGACAAGGACGTCAGCCTGATCACCATCCCGCCGGCGCAGATGGTCGCCAACATGAAAGTGGACAAGATGGACGGCTTCTGCGTCGGCGAACCATGGAACAACCGCGCCATCGAAGACGGCATCGGCTTCACGGTCATTACCACGCAGCAGATGTGGAAGGACCATCCGGAGAAGGTCTGTGCATTCACCGAGGAGTTTGCGACGAAGAATCCGAGGTCGGTAAAGGCGGTGCTGAAGGCGCTGCACCTTGCCAGCGTCCACCTCGACAACCTGGACAATCGCGCGAAAGCCGCCGAGGTCATCTCGCGGCCGACCTACATCAACTGCCCGCCGGCGATCATCCTCGAGCGGCTGCTCGGCAAGTACGACTACGGCGACGGGCGGTCGGAGCAGGACCCGAACTACATGATCTTTTCGCAGCGCAACACCAACTACCCGCATCAGATTTACGGGAGGTGGTGGCTCACGCAGCTGCGCCGGTGGGGGCTGACGAAGGGCGCACCGGATTACACCGGCATCCCGAAACGCGTGCTGCGATCTGACATTTACCTCGACGCGATGAAGGAGCTCGGGGTGAAGGTGGACATGCAGGAGGAACAGAAGATCACGCTGTTCGACGGCGTGTTCGACGGGAAGGACCCGGAGAAGTACGCGAAATCCTTTGCCATCAACAGCCTGGCGGCCTAGTTTGTAGTTGGTAGTTGGTAGTTGGTAGTGAACGGAGGTTTTGCGTGAAGCGTCTCGTCAATCTGCTACTGCCGTTGTGTGGACTCGGGCTTGCGCTCCTCGTCTGGTGGGGCGCGAGCAAGGCCGTCAGCGATCTTCCCTCGCCCGCACGGACATGGGAAGAAAGCAAGATCTACATTCTCGAGCCGATGGCCAAGCGCGGCGAGATGGATCAGGGGATCGTTCTGCTGGCGTATTACAGCCTGATGCGTGTCGGGCGCGGCTTTCTGCTCGGCATTGCCATCGCCACGCCGCTCGGGTTCCTCCTCGGGGTCTCACCGATCCTGACCCGCATGTTCGATCCGATCATGCAGGTGCTCAGGCCGATCTCGCCGCTGGCGTGGCTGCCGCTGGGACTCGTGCTGTTCCAGAAGTCTGAACCGGCGGCGCTGTTTGCCATCGCGGTCTGTTCGATGTGGCCGACGCTGATCAACACGATGGTCGGCGTGCGTGCGATTCCGCAGGACTACTGGAACGTGGCCAGGGTGCTGCGGCTGTCGAAGTTCACCACCTTCACACGCATCATCGTGCCGGCAACGCTTCCCTACATGTTCACTGGCTATCGCCTCAGCCTCGGCATCGCGTGGCTCGTGATTGTCGCCAGCGAGATGCTGACCGGGACGCCCGGCGTCGGCGGCTTCCTGTGGCAGGAATACAACAGCCTCGTCTACGCACACATCCTGCTCGCCATCATGACAATCGGCATCGTCGGCTTCGCGCTCGATCGATTGATGGGGATGGCGGAGGCAAGGTTGCGCGCCGCGTAGGGCGCCGTCTCAAGGGCGCCAGACAACTGCCGGAGATTCCAATTTGCCGTTTATCGAAGTCACTGGATTGTCGAAGTCGTTCCCGGCCAGACACGGCGCGCGCGACGTACTGCGCAACGTGTCACTCACCGTCGAACAAGGCGAATTCGTGGCGATCGTCGGCGCAATGGGCAGCGGCAAGTCCACGCTGCTCAGTCTGCTGGCCGGACTCACGACGCCCGACTCCGGCAGCATCATCGTCGGCGGCGAGCGGGTGACCGGCATCCGCCGCGACGCCGCGTTCGTGTTCCAGAACTATTCGCTGCTGCCGTGGCTGTCAGCCCTGGAAAACGTTCGCCTCGCTGTCGCGGCTGCCTTTCCCACGCGGTCGCCGGCAGAGCAGCGCCAACGCGCGACGCAGACACTCGAACGCGTCGGTCTCGGCAACGCATTGACGCGTAAACCGCGGCAACTCTCCGGCGGCATGCGACAGCGGGTGGCCATCGCCCGAGCGCTGGCGACGGAGCCGCAGGTCATGTTTCTCGATGAACCGCTCGGCGCACTCGACGCGCTGACACGCGAGTCTCTGCAGGGCGAACTGGCGCGGCTGTGCGGTGAAGGTGACGGACGGGTCACGACGATCATGATCACCAACAGTGTGGACGAGGCGATCCTCCTCTCCGATCGGATTGTGCCGATCCTGCCGGGGCCGCCAGCGACACTGGGCACGCCGATCGATGTCGTGCTCCCCCGTCCGCGCACGACTGATCTTCTTGCACATGATGACGCGGCGGCGCGGGTGCGGACGCACGTCATCGCGACACTGACCGATGCGCTGGGGTCGACAACGCGAGGTCGCAGGACGGCACACGCAGCAGACGTCAAGGCGAGCATGACCGTAGCGGAGGAAGCGCGATGATCGCGCCATTGGAACTCACTGGACTCAGTCGAGTCTTCCCCACCCCATCGGGCCCGTTCATTGCCGTCAAGGACGTCAACGCCCTGGTCGAAGCCGGTGAATTCGTGGCCATCCTCGGACATTCCGGCTGCGGCAAATCGACCGTGCTGTCGATTGTGGCGGGGCTGGACCGGGCAACGCTCGGCGGCGTCGTGATCGACGGCAAGGAAGTGACCGGGCCCGGTCCGGAACGCGCGATCGTGTTTCAGGCGCCGTGCCTGCTGCCGTGGCTGACGGCGAGGCAGAACGTCCAGATCGCCGCCACCCAGGGGCTCCAGCCACGGACGCGGCGCGACGCATCGGCCGCAGCGGACGACTACCTGGAGCTCGTCGGCATCAGCGACGCGGCGGATCAACTGCCCGCGCAACTCTCGCTCGGAACGCAGCAGTGCGTATCGCTGGCTCGCGCACTGGCGGTCGAACCTCGCTTCCTGCTGCTGGACGAGCCGTTCTCGCAGCTCGACTCACTGACCCGCTTCGAGCTGCAGGATCTGCTCCTTCGCGTGTGGGAGGCTTCGGGCAAGACCGTAGTGATGGTGACGCACGACATCGACGAAGCGCTCTACCTTGCCGACCGACTGATCCTGATGACCGACGGCCCCGAGGCCACGATCGGCGAGAGTCTGAAGGTTTCCTTCGCGCGACCGCGCGTACGGTCATCGGTGCTGGCGCATCCGGAATATCAGTCATGTCGCCGACGCGTCCTCGATTTCCTGGATCATCACGCCCATCAATCGCGGACCAGTGCACTCGATGAGGTACTGCACGGGCGGGTGCGAGCGGACTGACGCCGGTCGGTGCCAGGCGGACTGTCGGTGGTCGGTGCCAGGCGGACTGTCGGTGGTCGGTGCTAGGTGACTGTCGGTGGTTGGTGCAAGGCGGACGGTCGGTGGTCGGTGCTAGGTGGACTGTCGGTGGTCGGTGCTAGGCGGACGATCGGTGGTCGGTGCTAGGTGGACTGTCGGTGGTCGGTGCTAGGCGGACGATCGGTGGTCGGTGCTAGGCGGACGATCGGTGGTCGGTGCTAGGTGGACTGTCGGTGGTCGGTGC
>Ga0111538_10000557_pt1 | contig 50048 bp, 51 predicted proteins | sample SoiMethybrSBSTD1_FD_79669 | JGI IMG/M metagenome (GOLD analysis project Ga0111538, IMG submission 79669) | Bulk soil microbial communities from a Populus tree surrounding site in Tennessee, USA - Soil MetaG P. TD hybrid SBSTD1 (version 2)... | ecosystem: Environmental > Terrestrial > Soil >... | reverse complement strand
TTTCATCGCCGCTCGCGCGCTGCAGCTTCGGAGTCGCAGCAGCCGGCACCGGGATGGATGCGACCGCCGGCGCGGTCACCTTACGCGCCACCGGATTGCGCGTGACAGGTGGCCGCGTCAGCGGTCTGGAACCGGGATTGGCAAAGGCGATGGCGTTCGTGCCCGCGCCGTGGCCGAGGCGGAAGTAGCCGATCTGGCCGACCAGCGTCGAAGACTGCTGCTCCATCGCCTTGCTCGCCGATGAAGCCTGCTCCACGACCGCCGCGTTCTGCTGCGTCACGTTGTCCATCTGCGTGACCGCGTTGTTCACCTGCTCGATACCCGCGGACTGCTCTGCGCTCGCGGCGGCGATCTCGGCGACGATGTCGGTCACCTTGCGCACGCTCTCCATGATTTGCGACAGCGTCTTGCCGGACTCGTCGACCAGCTCCGAGCCGACCTTCACCTTGTCGACCGAGTCGTTGATCAGGCCCTTGATCTCTTTCGCCGCGCTCGCGCTGCGCTGGGCGAGGTTGCGTACTTCCGTCGCCACCACCGCGAAGCCGCGGCCCTGCTCACCAGCGCGCGCCGCTTCGACCGCAGCGTTCAACGCCAGCAGGTTCGTCTGGAAGGCGATCTCGTCGATGACGCTGATGATGTCCGCGATCTTGCGACTGGAGGCATTGATCTCGCCCATCGCGCCGATCGCGCGCTGCACGACTGCGCCGCCCCGCTCCGCCTGCTCGCGTGCACCGACGGCGAGCTGGTTGGCCTGACGCGCATTGTCGGCGTTCTGTTTCACCGTCGCGGTCATCTCCTCCATGCTCGACGCGGTCTCTTCGAGTGCCGCGGCCTGTTCCTGCGTCCGCTGCGACAGATCATCATTGCCATGCGACAGCTGGCGCGCCGCCGAGCCGACGGCGTCGGCGCTGCTGCGCACTTCGCCGACGATCTCTACGAGCTTGGCGTCCATGCGGCGCAGCGAGTCCAGCAGGCTCCCGAGCTCGTCGTGGCTGTCGATGCGAACGTTGTTGCCGAGCTCGCCGCTCGCGATGCGGTCAGCGATGCTGACGGCCGCGGACAGCGCGCCGAGGATCGAACGCAGCAACAGGAAGCTCAGCAGCAAGGCCAGACCAAGCCCGACGACGATCGCGCCCACGATGATCGCGCTGTTGCGCTTGAACGCCTTCTCGGCGTCGTTGCGCATCTCCTGCGCGACGCTGATCTGCGTTTCGAGCAGGGCGTCGCCGGTACCATTCAGTTTCTCGTACGTCGGCCGTGCACGCTCGATCAGCGCGCTCTCGGCCTTGTCGAACGTGCCCGCCTGTCCGGCCAGCAACGCTTCCTGCAAGGCTGCGATGACGTCGTTGCCCTGGCGCGCGAACTCGTTGACGAGTGCACGCTCCTTCTCGGTGAGCTGGATCGCCTGCAGCTTCGCGATCAGCTCCTGCACTTTGGCGGTGCTGTCCGCGAGCATGCCCTGCGCAACGCGGACGCCGGCGGCATCCTGGCGAATGACCGCGTCCTCGGCCTTCTCCAGGACTTCGCGCTCGTACGACTCGATCGTGCCGACCCAGCCGGTCGGCATGAAGCGGTTCGCGAACAGCGCGTCCAGGTGGCCGTTGCTGTTCTTCGTGCCGGTCAGGCCGAGCACGCCGACGGCCACCATCACGACACCGGCTAGCGCCAGCGTCGCGAACAGCTTGGCCTTCACGGAAATGTTGAAGTTGTTCATACCTTGCCTCCAATACCTCTTGCGGCCGTGACGTGGCTCAGGCCGCCGCGCGCAACGAAGCTGCGCGGATCAATCCGGGGACGTCGAGAATGAGCGCGACAGCGCCGTCGCCGAGGATCGTGGCCCCCGAGACGCCGTCGACGCGACGGAAATTCGTTTCCAGCGATTTGATGACCACCTGCTGCTGGCCGAGCAGATCGTCGACGAACAGGCCGACGCGGCGGCCGTCGCCTTCGACGACCATGATCAGGCCCTCGTGCAGCTCGGCCGCGCGCGAGCGCACGCCGAACACTTCATGCAGGCGCACGACCGGCACGTAGCCGTCGCGGAACCAGAACACTTCCTGGTGGCCGGCGATGCGATTCACGCCGCCGGGCTTGAGCTGCAGCGATTCGATGATCGAGATCAACGGCACGATGTAGGTCTCGCTGCCGACCGACACCGACTGACCGTCGACGATCGCGAGCGTCAGCGGCAGCGTGATCGTGAAGCGCGAGCCGCGGCCCGCATTCGAGCGAACTTCGATGCTGCCGCCGAGCTCCTTGATGTTCCGCCGCACCACATCCATGCCGACGCCGCGTCCCGAGATGTCGGTCGCCTGGTCGGCGGTCGAGAAGCCGGGCATGAAAATGAGATCGCAGACCTGCTCGTCGCTCAGCTCCGCGTCCTTACCTATCAGGCTGCGCTCGCGCGCTTTCGCCAGGATACGGTCGCGCTGCAGGCCGCCGCCGTCGTCGCAGACATCCACGACGATGTTGCCGCCCTTGTGATAGGCCTCGAGCGAGATGACGCCGGTCGACGGCTTGCCGGCCGCGACGCGCGCCTGCGGCATCTCGATGCCGTGATCGACGCTGTTGCGCACCAGGTGCACGAGCGGGTCGCCGATTTTCTCGAGCACGGTCTTGTCGAGCTCGGTCTGATCACCGGTCACCTTCAATTCGACCTGCTTGCCGAGCCGTCCGCTGAGGTCGCGGACCATGCGCGGGAAGCGGCTGAATACGAAGCTGATCGGCAGCATGCGCACGCGCATGACGCTTTCCTGCAACTCGCGCACATTGCGTTCGAGCTGCGCCAGGCCGGCGCGCAGCTGGTCGACGACACCACCACTGACCTTGGCGCCGAGCTGCGTCAGCATCGATTGCGTGATCACGAGCTCGCCGACCGTGTTCATCAGCTCGTCGATCTTCTCGGTGCTGACACGGATGGAGCTGCCGTCGCCGAGGCCTTGCTTGGGCGTGTCGACGGCTTCCGTCGCAGCGGCGCGCGCGATCTCGGGGACTTTTGTCTCCAAGACGACCGGCGCAGGCTTGACGCTCGGCGCCGCAGCAGCCGTGGCGTTCTCGTCCTGAATCTTCAGGTCGCAGTCGCCTTCCGCCCAGTCGAACACCTGCTCGATCACCTCGCGCGTGGCGTCGGTGTCGACAGTCAGCTCCCACGAGAGGTAGCACGCTTCCGGATCGAGCTCGCGCAGTGCGGGCAGGCCCTGCGCCGCGACGTCGACGTGAAGGTCGCCCAGGTCAGCGAGCTCGCGCAGCATGCGCAACGGATCGTTGCCGTGCACGAACAACTGCGGATACGGACGGAAGTTGATGCGCCAGCGATGCGCGCTGGCAGCACGTGCCGGTGCAACTTCCACGATCGGAGCGGGCGCCACCGCAACCGCTGCCGGCGAATTCTTCTGCGCGATCGCCAGCTCGAGATCGAACTGCAGATCCGCGACGCGCTGCGCGTCGATCGGCGCCTTCTGCTGCACGGCGCGCAGCATCTCGCGCATGATGTCGACCGACTTCAGCAGCAGGTCGGTGATGTAACGCGTCACCTGCATGCGATTGCCACGCAGCTCATCGAGCATCGTTTCGCAGGTGTGCGTGAACGATGCGACCTCGGCGAACCCGAAGGTGGCGCTGCCGCCCTTGATCGAGTGCGCCACGCGGAAGATCGTATTGACGGTCTCCGCGTCCGGCGCGCCAACGTTCAGCTTCAGCAGCGCGGCCTCCATCGTGTCGAGCGCTTCGAAGCTCTCGTCGAAGAAGGCGTCGTGGAATTGTGCGAGGTCGAGCGCCATGACTATTTCAGCAGCACCCGATGCACAGTCGCGATGAGCTGCGCCGGGTCGAAGGGCTTGACGATCCAGCCGGTTGCGCCCGCGCTCTTGCCCTCGCGCTTGCGATCCGCCGAGTTCTCGGTCGTGAGCATCAGGATCGGCGTGTGGCGGTACTGCGGCTCGGCGCGAAGTGCGCGAGTCACCTCGAGGCCGTCGCGGACCGGCATGTTCACGTCGAGCAGCACCAGGTCGAAGGCAGTCTGCGCCGCGAGCCGCAGCGCTTCATCGCCGTCCGCCGCCGAAGTCACATCGAAACCGGCACTGCCGAGCGATATGCGAACCATGTCGCGCATCGACGGCGAGTCATCCGCTGCCAGGATACGCATCATGGCGTCACTCCTGATTTCGGCAGATCCAGCATCGTTTCCACGCCGAGCAGGCGCGCGGCATCGCGCACGACGCGCGAGTCGCCGATCCATTCGATCGTGCGCTGCTGCTTCGCCCGGTCGCGTACGAATGCGCACAGCAGCTGCATGGTGGAAGTGTCGATCCGCTCGATGCCGCCGACGTCGAGCGCCACGGCGTCCGCATGATCGAGATGCAGGCACAGCGACTGCTTCAGCTCCGCTGCGTCCTTCACGTTGCAATTGCTCGCGAGCACGATCGTGGGTTGCGAGGGCGCCGCAGCGGCGGCAGCCTCGACAACCGCAGCGACCGACCGCGCTGCGCGCTTGCGTTTGACCTTCTTGGTACTCATCAGGCTCGTTCGGCTGATTTCACAGATTCCCTTGCGCTATCGGCATTTGGAGTAGTGGCTTTAGGGGGTGGGGGCATTGCTCAAGGTCCGGGCGCAGCTGCCGCTAAATTGTTGAAGCAGTTCACACTGGAATCGTGAAAGCGACCCCGGACCATGCGTGTCGACCTGGTGAATCTCCTCGGATCGGGCACTAGCCCGACACCGAGCCTGCTCGCGGAATGGCGCGTCGGCGCCATCCTCGAAGCCGTTGCCGTGCGCGATCCTCGCGGCGGCCAGCTATGGCTCGACATTGCCGGCCAGCGGCATCCGGCCCGCGTCGCGTCGGGAGACGTCGCGGGACCGAAGGACGGCGAGCGCCTGCAGCTGCGCGTGTTGCGCAACAGCCCGGTGCTCGCGCTCGAAACGATCTCGACGCAGCCGACCGAGTCGTCGGCGCAAAGCGCTGTCGTCGCCGATGCGCTCCGCAAGTTCGTGCCGAGACAGCAAAGCCCTGCGTTGCTGCTGGCCAATCTCGCGTGGATCGCACAGCGTAAGAGTGGAGTCGAAGCGCTGCCGCGTGCGGTCGTGCAGGCTGCGGCGCAGCTGTGGCATGCGCTGCCAGAGGCCGATGCGCTCGCGGATCCGAAGGCGCTGGAGACCGCGATCGCCAGATCAGGCGTGTTCCTCGAAGCGAATCTCGCTGCGCACCGCGGTCCGCCGGATGCGCGCTTTGCTGGGGATCTCAAGACGCTGCTGCTCACGCTGAATCGCACGCTGCAGACGCAGGGCGCGAGACCTACTTCAGCCCATACCGATGATGCGATGCCTGCGCCCGTGCCGACGGCGCGCGGACCGCTCACTTCCCTGCCCGGCGCGCCAGCGACGCTGGCGGTGCTCGATGAGCCGACGCGGCAGTTGAACGAACTGGCGCGGCAGACCGAAGGGACGCTTGCGCGCCTGACAACGGTACAGATTTCGAACAGCGCGCCCGATCCGACCGTGCAGTCGATGCTGATCGACTTGCCGGTGCGGCACGAAGATCGCGCGGCGGTGCTGCGCTTGAAGATCGAGCGCGACGGGTCGCGTCGTCGCGATAGCGATGGTGCGGAATCCTGGACGGTCGAGGCTGCCGTCGATCTCGGCGCGATCGGCGCCCTGCACGCGAAGGTCACGCTGACCGGCAAGCGCATCGGCGTGCAGTTGCGAGCTGAGTCGCCTGCAGTTGTCGCGGCGCTGGCGCAGCGAACGGATGAGCTCGAAGCGTTGCTCACGGAGTCCGGACTCAATGTGGATCGCGTCGTGTGTCTGCATGGCATGCCGGCGGGCGACATGGGTGTGCGAGCTGCGCGGCTGCTGGATGTACGCGCATGAACGAGCGCCCTCGCCCACCGCTGGCTGTCGCGCTTCACTACAGTGGCTCTGGCGCGCCGCGCGTCGTCGCCAAGGGCGGCGGCGCTGTCGCCGAACGCATCGTGGAGGTGGCGCGCGATCACAAGGTGCCGCTGCAGCAGGACTCGGCGCTTGCCGCAGCGCTGTCGCGGATTGATCTGGGACGAGAAATTCCCCGCGAGCTGTATGTGGCCGTCGCGCACGTGCTCGCCTTTGCGTGGTCGGTTGCGGGGAAGAACAAGGGTTAGTTGGTGTTCGGGCTGTAGGTCGGGCTTCAGCCGACTCTCCCGGAAGTCGGGCTGAAGCCCGACCTACCCCACAACGCTCAGGATCGAACCGCGCTTGCGACCCGCCGGCTGCTGCTGCGGCGGAGCCGGAGCCGGCGCTTCGGCCTTCGCCCGCATGCTCCACGATGTCGCCGCCGACTCTCTCGATTTCGCCACGTGCAGGCGGCTCAGCAGCTCCGCTTCGTGCCGCGTGATCCCGCAGCTCGCAATCAACTCCTCGACGCCAGCGCCATTCTTCGCGAGCCGGGCCGCAAGGTCATAGCCACGCTGGCCGTTGACCACCCCTGCGGGCGCCAGGCGCGACTCCGATTCCGCTCGCTCGCTCAGCGACTCCATGCGCGCATTCATCACAGCGAGCGTCTCGTGCAGGCTGCGGACTTCCGCGAACGTGCGCTGCAGCTCGTTGGCCAGGTGCTGCATCTGCCGCTCGTCCGCCCGCCGCCAGCGGCTGAACGCGAGCGCGAAGACCCAGAACGCGCCGAGCAGCAACACCGCGCGGCCGACCATCATCATCGTCTCGAAAGACGGATTGGGCAGAATCTCGAACATCGCCAGCTCCTGTGACGGCCGTCACACAGCGCCAGGAATCCGACGCCAGAAAGACGGGCCTACAGAGGAGAAAGCAAGAATGGTGCCGGGAGAGAAAATCGGGGAAAACTCAGCACCGCAGCAAGACTGGTTTGCTGCGCTGTGCAGTTTCCCCTCTTTTTCTCTCCCGGCACCGTCTACCGTCTACGTCCACTCGCGCGCGAAGATCTTGACGGGGTCGCCGGGCCGGAACTCCGCGGAGCGTTCGAACTTCATGCCGGCCTTTTCCAGCACGCGAATCGAGTTCGCGTTGCCGGGCGATACGATCGCGAGGATGCGCTTCAGGCCGAAGACACGACGGCCGTGGTCGAGCATCGCGACGGCGGCCTCGAACGCGTAGCCCTTCCCCCGAAACTCCGGCAGGAACGCATAGCCGACGTCGGCGTCCGGCAGCGTCTCCCGCTTCATCAGGCCGCACATGCCGGCCGGCGTGCCGGTTTCGCGCTCTTCGACGCGAAACATGCCGAACCCGTAGCGCTCGTACGAGTCGAGCGGCCCCTCGCGCAGGTAGCGGCGCGCATCGTCGAGGTTGCGCACGTTTTTGTCGCCGATGAACTGCAACCAGGAAGGGTCGTTGACGAGTCTGAAGATGAATTCGGCGTCGTCGAGCGTGAATCGCCGCAGGGTGAGCCGGTCGGTTTGCAGCACGTGCATGCATGCATTATGCGTGAAATGGGGAGGATCCGATGAAGGTGAATTCGTCCGCCGCGGCCGTGGCGGCCGCGGCCGTTCTCTTTGCTGCGCGCAGTCTGGCCGCGGACTCCTTCGCAGACACAAGATCCCGGATCTTCGACGCCACCGTGAAGACGGTGACCGATCAGTTCTACGACCCCGCGTTCCACGGCGTCGACTGGGCAGCGGTACAGGCCCGCTACCGCGCGCGCCTCGACCAGGTCACGGATGAGGCAGCCCTGCAGCAGCTCCTCGCCCAGATGCTCGGGGAGCTGAAGTCATCCCACCTCCACATCTATCATTTCGTCGCCGGCAAATCCGGCGTCGATTTGAGTGCGCGGATCGAGCCGATCGACGGCGCCGACACAGTGCTCGAGCTCGCGCCGCTGTCCGATGCTCGGGCGAAAGGACTGCGTCCGGGCGATCGCATCGTAGGCGGCACCGAATCCCTCAGCGGCACTGCCGGCACGCTCGCCGACGTCACCGTCCAACGCTGCGACGGCAGCACAGCGAAGCTGAAAATCCGCCGCGAGTCCTGGCTGTTTCCGGAAGAGCACCCGGGCTGGAGCTGGGCCCGCATCCGCGTCGCACCGGGCAAGACCATCGGTTACATCCGCGCCGATCGCTTCGACGACGGCGCAGCGGAGCTCGCGGACCAGGCCATGGGCGAGCTCAGCGGCACGCAGGGACTCGTGATCGACATCCGCGCCAACAGCGGCGGCAACGTCTCGGCGATGCGACTCGCGAGCTACTTCATCGATCGCACCGACGCGACGTTCGCGCTGCTGGCACGCCCGTACCTGCAGAAGCTCGGCCGACCGGTCCAGGCAAGCGATGTCGCCGCCGCACCCAAGGTGATCGGTCGCTATCGCACGCAGGATGTTCTGGACGCGCTCTCAAAGAGCGGCGGCGCAGCGGCGTTCGGCATCGAGGACCTCGGCGCCAAACGCTATCGCGCCCCGGTCGTCGTGCTGATCGGCCCCGGCACCGGCAGTGCTGCGGAAGGCTTCGCCTGGGGCATGAAGACGTGGAGTCGCGCCAGGCTGATAGGCGCACCCACGGCCGGAGCAATCCTCAGCGGCGAAGACTTCGACATCGCTCCCGGCTGGAGCCTCACGGTGCCGACCGCAGGTCACTGGAGCTCGGCCGGTGAAGACCTCAACGACAAGCCGACGACCCCACACGAGGCCGTGCCGGAGACGAGAGCCGATCTCTGCGCTGGACGCGACAAGGGCTTCGAGCGAGCGATGGCGATTCTGGCCGGTAGCTGACCGCGCGAGCTAGGATAGCGACGCGCCAACGAGGCCGTACCAGGGGAAGGTCGATGAAGAAGCGCGTCGCGATTGCGATCGCCGTGATCGTTGTGATCGGCGTGGTCGCTTACCTGGATCGGTCCCGCGAGACAGCGATCACTGAGCCTGACCGGCCGCAGGCGCGATCAACCGAGCCGACGCTCGGCCCGGCAAGCGAGCCCGAACACCTGCAAACGACGCTGACCGCCGATGCCGGCACCCAGCCGACGCAGGCGGCAACATTGCGGGAGAAGTGCAACGAGGCTTACCAGCGCGAGCAAGAGCGCCAGCAACGTGCATGGGATGCGGAGCCGAAAGATCCGGCCTGGGCCTATGCGATGGAGCAGAAGCTGCGCGAGTTCACCTCGCCTCGATTGCAGACGGCACAGATCGAGGTGTCCGACATCGACTGCAAGACCACCTTCTGCGAGATCAATGCGCACGCCCTCGTTCCCGAACTGGCCGGTCAATTCAACGAAGTGATCGATGCCGTCCGCGAGCAACCGTGGAGCGAGTTCACCGGATTCTCCGTGACGAATTCCGGCGACTCGGGCAAGCAGGTCCAGTACGCGCGACTGTCGCGAAAAGAATCGAAACCGCCCCCGACCCCGGAAGAGCAAAGGAGGCAGATCGCCTGCTTCGCAGCCTTGGCCGAAGAAGGTAACCGCAAGCGCGCCGCAATGGACGCCGAGCCCAGGGACACGGGCTGGGCCGACCCCACGGAGCAGCTGCTACGTCAGTACATCCTGGCGCACACCGCAAAGCATCCGGCGGACAAGCTCGAGATCATCTGCAGGACGTCGTTCTGCGAGATCAAAGCGACCGGACGGACGCTCGAGTTCGTTGAGGATTTCCGGAAGGCCTCACAGGAGGTCGCAGCGGAGCCGTGGAGCACGCTGCGCAATGGCGAGGGTGGCGGCGGGACTCTGCCGGACCTGTCAGGCACGCAGGAATACCAGGTGCTCTACCGCAACTGACCTGCGACGCAACGCCTCAGGGCAGAGTTCTGCTCGTGCTCGCCGGCGGCAGAGACGCTTCGGTCGTCGCCGGTTTCCCGAGCGCCGTCGGCACATCCGACTGTTGTTCGCCCTGCCCGCGCTCGCCGGCGTAGTCGCCTTCCGGCTTGCTGCTGCCGCCGAGAATCACGAGCACGACGCGTCGATTCGCGTTGCGACCTTCTGGCGTCGCATTGCTCTGCACCGGCCGATTCTCGCCCAGGCCGACCACCGCGAGCCGCGCGGGATCCATTCCTGCACGCGTAAACAAGTGCACGACGCTCGCGGCACGTGCCGACGAAAGCTCCCAGTTCGACGGAAACGCATTCGTGCTGATCGGCCGGTTGTCGGTGTGACCTTCGACGCGGATCGAGTTCGGAAACGGCTTCAGCGTGTCTGCGAGCTGGGTGAGAACCTGCTCCGCCGGCGGCGACAGCGTCGCGACGCCGCTCGGAAACAGAATGTCGGTGCGGATCTCGACTTCGACCCAGGTGCCATGTCGACGCACGACGATCAGCTCGCGGTCGATGAGATCCGCCATCGCCTCTTCGACTTCTCGCGCCACGCTCGCGAGCTCATCGCTCTGCACGGGATCGACGCTGGTCCGGGCGGCGTTCTGTGCCATCGCGATCGGCTGCAGCGAGTGACGCGGCTGCCCGTCGATCATCGGCTGCTGCACCACGCTGACCACCGGATCGATGCCGGGCCCGGACTGCTTCTCGCCGACCTGAATCGGCTCCATCGTGCGCGGCGCGCCCTGGAACGCAGCGACCAGCGAATCGGAGAGCACGCGATACTTGCCCTCGTTGACCGAGGACATCGCATACATCACGACGAAGAACGCGAGCAGCAGCGTGATCAGATCCCCGTACGGGATCGCCCACGCCTCGTGATTGGCGTGCTCCTCGTGTTTGTGACGGCGAGCCATGACTAGTGCAGGTAGCCCTGCAGCTTCGATTCGATCGCTCGCGGATTCTCGCCCTGTGCGATCGAGATCATTCCCTCGATCACCATCTCGCGCGACTCGCTCAGTCCGGCGATCGCGACCTTGAGCTTGTTTGCGACCGGCAGGAAGAACAGGTTCGCGAGCCCGATGCCGTAGATCGTCGCGACGAACGCGGCGGCGATGCCGTGACCGAGCTTGCTGGGGTCGGCGAGGTTCTGCATCACGGCCATCAGGCCGAGCACCGCGCCGATGATACCGAGCGTCGGCGAGTAGATGCCCATGCCTTCGAACACTTTCGCGGCGCGCGTGTCGGACTGCTCGCGCACGTGCAGGTCGACTTCCATGGTGCTGCGGATCAGGTCCGGCTCGCTGCCGTCGATGACGAGCTGCAGCCCTTTGCGCACGAAGTCATCGGACTCGCGCTCGATCAGCGGCTCGAGGCCGAGCAGACCTTGCTTGCGAGCCATGTTGCTCCACTCGACCATCTTCTTGATCAGGTCGCCGCGCCGCACCGAAGGCGGCTTGAAGACCCACGGCAGAATGCGCATCGCGTGCTTCATGACGGGAAGCGGCGTCTGCACGCAGATGGCAGCGACAGTGCCCACGACGACGATCATGAACGCCGCCGCCGACAGCAGTGCCTTGATGCCAGCGCCCTTCAACACTGCGCCGATGAGGATCGCGCAGGTCGCCAGAACCAGGCCGATTAAGCTGAGGATGTCCATGAGGGATCAGACCCCCAGGCCGGAAAGCAGCGCGTCGACGTCCTGCTGACCGCTCACAGAGGGCCCGCTGTTGATGCCCGGGATCGGCGGGCCGAAACCGCGCCGCGTTTCTTCGGAGACCGGCCGCGTGCCGCGCGTACGCGACAGGCGCACCAGGTCGACCAGTGCAATCTCCAGCTCGGTGACGAGCTTCATGACGCCGCGGATGATCTGCCCCGACAGGTCCTGGTAGCCCTGCGCGAGCAGCACTTCGGAGAGGTTTTCGCGAACCTTGTTCATGTCGGCGCGCGTCGCAGCCAGGAACGCGTCCATGTCGCGCACCATGCGGTGGAAGTCTTCCACAGCGATCTTGCGATCGCGGAAGCGCTGCCATGAATCGGTGAGGTCCGTGGCCGAGCGCGCAGTGCGCTCCGCGAGCGGACCGGACTGCTCGACCAGATCGAGCGTGCGATGCGCTGCCTCGTCAGTCAGCCGCAGAACGTGATCGAGGCGCAGGCGCGCGTCGGGCACGTCCTTTTCCGCGAGATCGGCGAGGCGCGAGTCGACGCGGAATCGCTGCAGCGCCGACTGCAGGTCGCCCGTCAGCTTGCGCAGGTCGAGGAACAACATGCGCTCGCGTCGCTGCAGCAGCGAATCGAGCTCGCTGAAGAACGCAGTCTCGTTCCCGGCAGCAAGCGCGTCGCAGAGCGCGGCGACGGTAGTGCCGAACTCGTCACGCAGGGAAGTCGTGCCGGTACTCATGTGAATTCTCGTGGCCGACGGTCAGCCCGCCTGTCCCAGGATCTTGTCGATCTTCTCTTTCAGCGTGATCGCGGTGAACGGCTTGATCACGTAGCCGTTCACGCCGGCCTGCGCCGCTTCGATGATCTGCTCGCGCTTCGCTTCGGCCGTGAGCATCAGCACCGGCATCTTCGCGAGCGCCGGATCGGCGCGCACCGCCTTCAACAGATCGAGGCCGGGCATGCCCGGCATGTTCCAGTCGGTCACGAGGAAGTCGAAGCTGCCGGTCTTCAGCATCGGCAGCGCGGACTGGCCGTCGTCGGCTTCCTGAACGTTGGCGTATCCCAGGTCGTTGAGCAGGTTCTTCACGATACGGCGCATCGTGGAGAAATCGTCGACCACCAGAAACCTCAAATTCTTGCTCACTCCAGCCCTCCGTCTCCTCAACCCGCCATTGCCGCCCGGTCGCGCCAATCGGCCAACCGCGCCTTCAATCTCACGAGCGCCTGCCCGTGCAGCTGACAGACGCGCGACTCGGTGACTTTCAGCACCGCGCCGATCTCCTTCAGGTTCAGCTCGTCGTCGTAATACATCGACATCACCAGCCGCTCCCGCTCCGGCAGCTCCTTGATGGCGCCCGCAAGCGCCGTGCGGAAACCGTCGTTGCTCGCGTCGACGAACGGATCCGCACTGTCGTCCTCGACCCGGCCCATCAGCGAATCGTCGTCGCCGCTGCTGTCGTCCAGGCTCGCGATCCGACAGCTCGCAGCGTCGTGAGCGATCTTGTGGTACTCGCCCAGCGACACACCCATCTTGTCCGCGATCTCGCTGTCGCGAGCCTCGCGGCCGAACTCCGCCTCGATCTCGCGCACCGCCGCCGCGGCCGCGCGGGCCTTGCGATGCACCGAGCGCGGCGCCCAATCGAGCTTGCGCAACGCGTCGAGCATCGCACCGCGGATGCGGATGCCCGCGTACGTCTCGAAGCTCGCGCCGCGATCGGCCGTATAGTTGGCCGCCGCTTCCAGCAGGCCGAGCATTCCGGCCTGGATCAGGTCCGCGACTTCCACCGAAGCGGGCAACCGCCCCGCCAGGTGGTACGCGATCCGCTTCACCAATTCAGCGTTGCCGATGACGAGCGCATCCGTGTTGCGCGCGGCGGAGCCGGTCTTGTAAGCGCGCACGCCGCTCATCGGACCACCTCCAGCCGGGCCTGGGGCTTGCGCACCAGACGCTCCACGAAAAACTCGAGATTGCCGCGCGGGCAATCCGGCACAGGCCACTTATCGGCCTTGAGGGCCAATTTCTTAAATGCGCGCGAGGCAGGACATGAGGGAAACGCTGCAGTCACCGGACGCTGTTCACGAATTGCCCGCTTCAGATAGGGGTCTTCGGGGATTTCCCCTACGTACTCCAGGGTGACATCCAGGAAGCGGTGGGCCACCCGCTGGAACTTCTGGAACAGGGCCTCGCCCTCGCCGGGCGAGCGTGTCTGGTTCGCGAGCACGAAGAACCTGGTGACGCCGTGATTGCGGCTCAACACTTTTGCGAGCGCGTACGCGTCGGTCATGGAAGCCGGCTCGTCGCACACGACGAGCAGCACGTGCTGCGCGGCTTGCGTGAACTGCAGCACGCTGTGTGCGATGCCCGCGGAGGTGTCGACGATCAAGGTGTCGATGCGTGCCGTCAGTGCGCTGAACGCTTGCACGAGCGCGAGGTGAGCAGAGGCCGGAAGATTCGCGAGCTCGGCGATGCCCGAGGCGCCGGGCACGACGTTCACGCCGTACTGCGATTCGACGATGATCTCTTCGAGCGTGCGCTCGCCCGCAAGCACCTGCGCCATCGTGTGACGCGGCGAGAGGCCGAGGAACACGTCGACATTCGCCAGGCCGAGATCGCCGTCGAGCAGCATGACGCGCTTGCCGGTCGAACCGAGTGCCGTCGCCAGATTCACGGCCACGCTGGTCTTGCCCACGCCGCCCTTGCCGCCGGTGACCGCGATGACTCGAACTGGACCTGGGGCGGCAGCGCGCTTGAGGCCGGTAGCTTGAACTGATTGCATTGTTATGCCTTGAAAGTGACGACAGTCACGTGGGTCACGAGGGTCACGCGGGGCAGAAGGGACACGGGTCGTTCGTCACTTTCGTGACTCACGTGACCCTCGTCACTCGCCTCATGCAAGCGCATGCGCCACGCTCCCAAATCGCCGTTGCAGCAAGTCTTCATCCGCGTTCGCGCCCGCCTTCTTCGAAAGGTCGACGGCGCGCGCGATCAGCTGATGCGAGCGCGCGGGGCAAATGTCTTCGGGAATCTGTTGACCGTCGCTGAGATAGGCGAGCGGCAGCTTGGCGCGGATGAGCGCCGACATCGTGCCGCCGAGGCTGGTCGCCTCGTCGAGCTTGGTCACGCAGCAAGTCATCGGACGCGCCGGCACGAACTTTTCGAGCGCTTCTTCGATCGCGCCCGCTTGCGAGGCGGCGGACAGCACGAGACTCGTTTCGAGCCGATCGCTCGCGTTCGCGAGTGTGGTGAGCTCTTCGACCATGCGCGGATCGCGCTGGCTCAGACCGGCGCTGTCGATCAGCACGAGGCGACGCTCGCCGAGATTATCGAGCAGCTCGGCGACTTCGCCGGCACCGTCGACGGAATACGCCGGCACGCCGAGCAGGCGACCGAGCGTGTGAATCTGTTCTTGTGCGCCGATGCGGATGCAGTCCGTCGACACGAGTGCGATGTCGCGCGAGCCATGACGCAGAACCCAGCGCGCCGCGAGCTTCGCAATCAGCGTCGTCTTGCCGACACCGGTCGGGCCGACCATCGCGACGACTCCGCCGCTCTCCATCCAGCGCTCGCCGACGGTCTCGATGCGACGTGCGAGCATCGCGAGAGCGAGGCGCTGCGCTTCGGCCAACTCGAGCCGCTGCGGCAACTGACTCACGAGCTCGCCGGAGAGATCGTGCGCGATGCCGAGCACTGTCAACTGACGCAGCAGCTCTGTCTGCACCGGCGCGCGACGCGTGAGATCGTTCCACGCGAGCGTCGCAAGCTGGGTCTCCAACATGTGGCGCAGGGTGCGCAGCTCTTCGTTAACACCTGAGTGTAAGTTATTGACTTCACTATGCTCTTGAGCGGCGAATTTCTTCGCCAGCGCGGCGTAGTCGCCGGCCGAGGGCTCGGTTGCGACGCGCTCCATTTCCGGCGTCGTCGACATCTCGACGTCGACGTCGTAGTCGACAGCAGCGACGACTTCGACGCCGCCGCTGACTCTGCGGCTCGAAAGAATCACCGCGTCCGGACCTTGCGCGTCGCGAACCTGGCGCAAGGCCTGTCGCATATCGGGCGCGCGATAGTGTTTCATCTTCATTCCACCTTATCTCCCAACCGCGGTGACCAGGCGCACCTTGCGGTTGTCGGGTATCTCGTTCCACGCGAGCACGTGCATGCCCGGCACCACCGAGCGCATGAAGCGTGCGAGCGTCTGACGCAATTGCGGCGGCACCAGCAGCACTGCTGGCTCACCTGTCATTTCCTGTCGCTGCGCGGCTTCGGCAAGACGCCGCTGCATGCGCTCTGCAAGACCGGGCTCGAGTCCCGGCGTCGCGGCGTTGCTGCCGACCAGCGAATTCGTGAGCAGTTGTTCGAGGTCGGGCTCGAGTGTGATGACCGGCAGCTCTGTCGACATGCCGGCGATGTCCTGCACGATCTGGCGACCGAGCGCGACGCGCACCTGCGCGGTGAGGTGCTGCGGGTCCTGGGTGCGAGTCGCGTGCTCGGCCAGCGTCTCGACGATCGTGCGCATGTTCTTGAGCGGCACGCGTTCCGCAAGCAGGCCCTGCAACGTGCGCACGACCGTGCCGAGCGGCAGGAGCTTCGGAGTGAGATCCTCGACCAGCTTCGGCGCGGACTTGCCGAGCGCGTTGAGCAGTTGCTGCACTTCTTCGTGACCGAGCAGCTCGTGTGCGTGGCTCTGCACGACGTGACTGAGATGTGTCGCGACCACGGTGCTCGCATCGACGACGGTGAAGCCGAGCGTTTGTGCGTGATCGCGCGCTGAGGGCTCGATCCACACTGCTTCCATGCCGAATGCCGGATCACGTGTCTCGATGCCGGAGAGCTTGCCGAATACCTTGCCGGGGTTGATCGCGAGCTCGCGCTCGGGATAGATCACGCCCTCGCCCACCGGCACGCCGGCGAGATTGATGCGATAGGAATTCGGCGGCAGATCCAGGTTGTCGCGGATGTGCACGGCCTGCACGAGGAAGCCGAGATCCTGCGTGAGCTTGCGGCGCACGCCGCGAATGCGAGCCAGCAGATCGCCGCCCTGCGCCTTGTCGACGAGCGGCACCAGCCGGTAGCCGACTTCGAGGCCGATGATGTCTACCGGCTGCACGTCTTCCCACGTCAGCTCGCGCGCTTCGGGCGGTGGCGCCGCTGCCGGCGCCGGCGCACTCTCGACGGGTTGGGCCGGTTTGAGCGACTTTTTGTGGAGCATCCACGCCCCGCCACCGCAGAGCGCAGCCATCAATAAGAACGGGATGTTCGGCATGCCCGGGATCAGGCCCATCACCGCCAGCAATGCGGCCGCGATCGCGAGCGCGCGCGGCTGACCGAGCAGCTGCTTCGCCAGCTCGCCGCCCATGTCCTGGGCGCGCGACATACGAGTCACGATCAAGGCGACGGCGGTCGAGAGCAGCAACGCCGGAATCTGTGCGACGAGGCCATCGCCGATCGAGAGCAACGTGTACACGCGCGCCGCGTCGCTGAACGACATGTCGTGGCCCATCACACCGATGCAGAGGCCACCGAGCATGTTGATGACGAGGATCAGGATGCCCGCCGTCGCGTCGCCGCGGACGAATTTGCTGGCGCCGTCCATCGAGCCGTAGAAGTCAGCTTCGGCGCGAACCTCGGCGCGACGAGCGCGGGCTTCGTCTTGCGTGATCAGGCCGGCGTTGAGATCGGCGTCGATCGCCATCTGCTTGCCGGGCATCGCGTCGAGGGTGAAGCGCGCGGTGACTTCCGAGATACGGCCCGCGCCCTTGGTCACGACGATGAAATTGATGATCGTCAGGATCGCGAACACGATCACGCCGACGGCGTAGTTGCCGCCGATCACGAACTCGCCGAAGGACTCGATGACGCGGCCGGCGGCGTGACTGCCGGTGTGGCCGTGGAGCAGGACGACGCGAGTCGAGGCGACGTTGAGCGCCAGGCGCAACAACGTGGCCAGCAGCAGGACTGTCGGGAACACGCCGAAGTCGAGCGGCCGGGAGACATAGAACACCGCCATCACGACGATCAGCGACAAGGCGATGTTGAAAGTGAAGAGAACGTCGAGCGCGAGCGGCGGCAACGGCAGCACGACCATCGCCAACGCCGCAAGCACGCCCAGCGGCACACCGATCCCGGAGCGGATCAGCGACTTGAAGTCGAGACTTGTAGCCGTAGCAGCCATGCGTTACCTGCGCCAAAACGTCGGCGCGTTGACACCCCTGCTATAGGTGCAATCGGCGGGCCACGGCGCGCCGCCACCGGCGGCACGCGGTCACAGTTTGGAAAGCAGGCGTTAGGGGAAAGGCTGAGGAGAGTTGGTGCCGGGAGAGAAAAGCGGGGGAAACTCAGCAGTGCAGCAATCGAGTCTTGCTGCACTGCTGAGTTTCCCCCGTTTTTTTGTCCCGGCACCTATTCCTGGACGCGGCACCTATTCCTGGACGTCGACGTCGGGCTTCGGCGGGGGCTGGTTGCCGGCGCGCTTGGCGACCCGGAGCTGGAACACATAGCTAAGGATCTGCGCGACGGCCACGTACAGCGTCGCTGGGATCTCATCGCCGATGTCCACGTTGCGGTAGAGCACGCGAGCCAGCGGCGGAGCTTCGAAGATCGGGACGGCGTGCTCGCCGGCAACTTCTCTGATCTTCGCCGCGATCGCATCGGCACCTTTCGCGACCACGATCGGCGCGCGCATGCGCTTCTCGTCGTACTTGAGCGCGACGGCGAAGTGCGTCGGGTTCGTGACGACCACGTCGGCCTTCGGGACGTCCTGCATCATGCGCTGGCGTGCCATCTGCTGCTGCAGCTGCCGGATGCGGCCCTTCACCTCGGGCGAGCCCTCGCTCTCCTTGTATTCCTCGCGGATTTCCTCGCGGCTCATGCGCATCTGCTTCGCGTATTGCCAGAGCTGATACGGCACGTCGATGCCCGCGATGATGAGGAGGCCGGCGGAGATGATGAGCAGCGACTTGCCGCTCATCTGAACTGCATGACCGATCGCCTGCTGCAGCGGCTCGCGGCCGAGCGCCATGAACGTCGGCGCGTCGTTCCACAGCACGATCGCCGCGATCATCGCGACGACGCCGAACTTGGCCATCGCCTTGACCAGCTCGATCACGCTGCGCATAGCAAACAGGCGCTTGACGCCTTCGATCGGATTCAGGCGGCTGAACTGCGGCATCAGCGCCTGCCCCGAAAAGCTCCAGCCGCCGAGCGCGAGCGGCGCGATGATCGCGGCGAAGGTGATCGCCAGGAGCACTGGTGCTGATAACCAGAGGCCGTCGGCCGCGGCTGTCGACAGCGCCGAGGTCATAAATGTCGCGTCGGTCGCCTCGTCGCGCGTCAGACTCAAGGTCCGCCGCATCATGTTCGCCATCTGACCGGTGATCTGGCTCCCGAGCAGATACAGAGCGGCGCCACCAACGAGCGTCACGGCCGCCGTACTGAGATCGCGCGAACGCGGAATCTGACCTTTCTTGCGCGCCTCTTCGAGGCGCTTGGGAGTTGCCTGTTCTGTGCGTTCTTGTGCGTCGTTCTCGGCCACGGCCTAGCCTCCCTGCAAGGCACGCACGAAATCGAAAGCGGATTCGAGCAACTCGACGAAGCTCGCCTGCACTGTCGGCAGGCCCGCATAGACGATCAAGAGGCCGGCGATCAGTGTCACCGGGAAGCCGACCGCGAAGAGGTTGAGCGTTGGTGCCGCGCGGCTCATCACGCCGAACGCGAGGTTCACGACGAGCAGAGCGGTCATGCCGGGGAGTGCGACTGTGAGTGAGCCGGCAAACAGCTGCGTGCCCCACGCGGCGACGTTCCAGAGCGCCTGGCCGTCGAGGCCATTCATTCCGACCGGCAGCGTGTTGAAGCCATTCGCGAGCAGCTCGATGAGCACGAGGTGACCGTTCAGCGCGAGGAAGGTCAGCGTGACCATCAGCATGTAGAGCGTGCCGAGCACCGGCGTGCTGGCACCGCGCTGCGGATCGACGTTGAAGGCGAAACCGAGGCCCATCGTGTTCGAAAGCAGCTGACCGCCCATCGCGAGCGAGTCGAAGATGAGCTGCAGCGCGAAGCCGGTCGCGACGCCGATGAGGATCTGATGAATCGCGACGAGGCCGCCTTGCAGGGAGAAGACGGTGATCTGGGGCGGAGGAATCAGAGGCGCGACGATGATCGTCATTGCGCCGGCGAGGAACAGACGAACGCGAGGCGGAACGAATTGGGCGCCGAAGACGGGCGCGGTCATGAAGCAGGCGCCGATGCGAATGAACGGCCAGATGTACTGGGCGAGCCAGAGCTCGAGCTGACCGGTCGTGATGTTGAGCATCGGATGGTATCGCTGTAGGTTGGGCTTTAGCCCAACAATCCGGATGTCGGGCTAAAGCCCGACCTACAGGGGACCACGGCGCAACCCAAGGTCATCATCCAATCAAACCCGGGATGCTCTCGAACAGCTCCCGCGTGTACCCGACGATCGTCTTCAACATCCACGGCCCGGCCACCACCAACGTCCCCGCCATCCCGATCAGCTTCGGGATAAACGACAACGTCATCTCATTGATCTGCGTCGCCGCCTGAAACACACCCACCAACAATCCCACGATCAACGCCGCCAGCAACAGCGGCGCCGACAACATGATCGTGATCTCCAGCGCGCGCTGACCGATCGTCATCACCATTTCAGGCGTCATGAGTAAAAGCTCGCAGCAAGGGTCCCCATCACCAGGCTCCAGCCATCCACCAGCACGAACAGCATCAGCTTGAACGGCAGCGAGATCAGCACCGGCGAGAGCATCATCATGCCCATCGACATCAGCGCGCTCGCCACAACCAGGTCGATGATCACGAACGGAATGAAGATCAGGAAGCCGATCTGGAACGCCGACTTCAGCTCACTGGTCGCGAACGCCGGCACCAGGATGCGCAGCGGCACGTCCTCGGGCTTCTCGAACCCTTTGCCGCCGGAGATGCGCACGAACGTCGCGATGTCGCTCTCGCGCGTCTGATCGAGCATGAAGCGCTTGAGCGGATCGGCGCCGCGCTGGAGCGCGGTCGTCGCGTCGATCTGCTCGGCCATGTATGGCTGCACGGCGTCGGTGTTGATCTTGTCGACGACCGGGCCCATCACGAACAGCGTCAGGAACAGCGAGAGGCCGATCAGCACCTGATTCGGCGGCGCCTGGCCCGCGCCGAGCGCCTGGCGCAGAATCGCGAGCACGATCACGATGCGCGTGAACGCCGTCATCATCAGCACGATGCCCGGCAGCAATGTCACCGCCGTCATCAGGATCAGGATCTGCAGCGTCAGCGAATACTGCTGACCGCCGTTCGGCGCAGTGCTCACCGTCACCGCGGGAATGCCGGCGGCGGAAGCAATCATCGGCAAGAAGAGAATCAGCGCGAGCACCGCGCCGCGAAGCAGCGGACCGCGCGTCATAGCCCGAGGCTCCGCTTCAGGATCGCTTTGAAGTCCGGCCGCGACGAGGGAGAGGAAGAGGGAGAGAGCTCGTCCCCTCCCCCGCCGCGCTGGGCATCGTCCGTGCGCACGGGCTCGGCGAGCACGTGCAAAGTGTTGACGCGTCCGGGTGCAACGCCGACCAGCAGCTGCTGCGCCCCGACTTGAATGAGAACTGCGCGCTCTTTCGTGCCGAGCGCGATGTCCGCGACGATCTGGATCGCGCCGGCGCCGGGACGGCCGAAATTGCGGAACCGTCGCACGACCCACGCGGCAGCGAAGACTGCCGCGAGGACGAGCATGAGGGAGAGCGTGACTTGGGCAAGACCGCCCGCGGCGCTGGTGGCAGCGGTCTTGGCGGCTTCGGGCGAAGCGAACGGCTCCGCGGCGAAGGCCACCGAGCTCACCAGCGAGAGGACGGCTGTAATGACTGTAGGTTGGGCTTCAGCCCAACTTCCGCAGAGTCGGGCCAAAGCCCGACCTACAGCCGCTCCAGCGCGCCCATTCAACATTCGGCTCATCGAAGCTTCTTGATGCGCTCGGCGGGCGAGATCACGTCCGTCAGACGAATCCCGAACTTCTCGTTCACCACCACCACTTCGCCGTGCGCGACCAGCGTGCCGTTGACGAACACGTCGAGCGGCTCGCCCGCGGCGCGATCGAGCTCGACGACCGAGCCCTGATTCAGCTGCAGGAGGTTGCGGATAGGAATGCGCGTGCGGCCGACTTCCATCGACAGCGTAACGGGCACGTCGAGGATCACCTCGAGGTTGACGTCGCGCGCACCGGCATCGGTGCCGCCGTCCTGGAGGTCGTTGAACTCCGCCTTGGCGGCTTGTTCGTTGGGTTTGCTCATGGTGAGAACTTCAGTTACTTCGGGTTCAGGACTTGCGGGACAACATCAGGACATCAGGATTCTTGGTCTTGCTGCGTGCGACGCGCTCTTCGATCTGCACGGCCTGCTGACCGTGCGACACGCCGAACTTGCCGCGGAATACGGGAACATCTTCGGCCATCACTGTGGCGCGGCCGCTGAAATCGCACGGCAGGATGTCGCCAGGCTGCAGCGACATCAGTTGCTGCATCGTGACCTTGCCGCGGCCGAGCACGGTGCTCAGCTCCACTTCGGCATCTTCGAGCTCTTCACGCAGCGCGTGGCCCCAGCGCTCGTCGTGCTCGGCACGATCGCTCGCGACGCCCGCGTGCAGCAGTTCTTTCAGCGGCTCGACCATCGAGTACGGCATCGTGACGTGCACGTCGCCGCCGCCGCCATCGAGCTCGATGCGGAAGCTGCAGACCACGACGATCTCGGTCGGGCTGACGATGTTCGCGAAGTGCGGGTTGAGCTCCGAGCTCAGGTATTCGATGTCCAGGCGCGCGACATGCGACCACGCTTCCTTGAGATCCGAGAACACGTACTTGAGCACCATGTGGATGATGCGATGCTCGGTCGCGGTGAAGTCGCGGCCTTCGATCTTGGCGAAGCGGCCGCTGCCGCCGAAGAAGTTGTCGACGGCCGCGAACACGAGCTTCGGATCGAGGACGATGAGACCGGTGCCGCGCAGCGGCAGAATCTTCACCAGGTTCATGTTCGTCGGCACCTGCAGCGAGTGCACGTAGTCGGCGAACTTGATCATCTGGATCGGCAGCACGGTGATCTCGGGCGTCCGGCGCAGCATGGAGAACAGACTGGTGCGGAACAGGCGCGCGAAGCGATCGTTGATCATCTCGAGCGTCGGCATGCGGCCGCGCACGATGCGAACCTGGTTCGCGAAGTCGAAGGTGCGGACTTCACCGGGCGCGGACGTCTCCGGCTCGGTCGAGACTGTGCCCTTGTCGACGCCATGCAAGAGTGCGTCGATTTCGTCCTGATTGAGTACGTCGTTCGCCATGGCGGCCTACTGCATTACAAAGGCGGTGAAGTAGAGGTCTTCAACTTTCTTCCCTTCCCCACCCTCGTCATCAACGACTTTGCTGATGATCTCCAACGCCTTCTTCCGCAACTCTTCCTTGCCTTCCAGCGTGCTGATCGTCTCGTACGTCTGCGAGCCGAGCAGCAACAGCATGTTGTTGCGGATCTTCGGGTCGTGCAGCTTGATCATCTCCGAGACCTCGTGATCGCGCGTCATGACCTGGATGCTGACCTGCAGGAAGCGCATCACGCCCTTCGCGTCGAAATTGACGACGAACGGCGGATTGAATTCGACGTAGATCGCGGGGAGCTTCGGCTCTTCCTTGCCCTTCTTGCCTTTCTTGTCCTTCTTGCCCTTGGCCTTGTCCTGCTTCGTGTCCCTGGCGTCGGCGTGCTCGCCTGCATCGGCGTCCGCCACTGTTTCCTCGTCAGCGCCCTTGTGCATGAAGAACCGCGCGCCACCGCCCGCCGCGCCGAGTGCAATCACGGCGGCGGCAATGATGATGAGCAGCTTGCTCTTGCCGCTTTTGGCGGCAGGCGGCTGCTTCTCTTTGTCCTTAGCGGCAGCTTCGGGCGCTGCGGCACTGGCATCCGACATCGACTGATCCTCGCTCATGAAACTTCGCGAGGCAGGAGGTGCAAGGTGAATGCCAGTGAGGTTAGGAGAGATGTAAGTCGTTAAGAGGGAAAGGGAAAGGGGAAAAGAGGGAGTGTGAAGTGGAGCACGCGAGATCTAGGGCGACGGAAAGTTGGCGCGGGGAGTGTGATGGAGATCTCGTGTCGTCGCCCGGGGCGCAACTCCCTTGAGCCGCCGGCGAGCCGGCTGGGATGTCACCGTGAAGCAGTCCTTTACGAGCGAAGAATTCCGGGCCTACCGGCTGCTGGGGATTCACATGCACGCGCCTGCAAGGCGAGAGACACCGAATTGCGGCTGAGTCAGAAGTCAGCGCGTCGTGGCCAGTCTCATTGATAAGAGTGCAGATAGACAGCGATTGACTGTCGTATCAGTATTCGCACGCAGCGGATCAAGCGACTATCAGAACTACGCGATGCCGCCGACGCGGACGGATGCCGGCCGAAGCCCGCCCTTGCCCTTCGTGCGGTCGCACAACTGTCGAACTCGTGCGGGTCGAGCACGCCAGCATGCTCATCCGGCGAAGTTCGCCGGGAGGAGTCATGGCCGAGGACACAGATGAAGGGTCCGAAAGTTCGCTCGAGGGTGACGAGCTCCTTCGAAAGTCGTTGCTGACGATTCTGGTGGTGATTGGCGCGGGCCTTCTTGCGATAGTCCTGTTCAGCCTGCAAGTCGGCCAGGGGCGCCGGATTCTTGCAGTCATCGCATTCGGCATCTCAATGGCCGGAGCGTCTCTGCTCACGGGTGGCCTGGCGGGACTTCTCTTCGGAATTCCGCGACGCCTGCAGAACGCGGAGCAGGCGGTACCCAAGAGCAAGGACAAGGAAACTGCCGGCAAGGCAGACGATGACGAGCCTGCCGCCCGGCAGACCATCTATGCCTCGAATACCAACCTTGAGCAGATTTCCGATTGGTTGACCAAGATCCTGGTGGGCGTGGGTCTAACGCAGCTCGACGGTATTGGAAGGCTGCTGGGCAGCGTCGGCGACATGGCCGCACCTGCACTGGCCGATCTGCCGGCAAGCAAAGCCACTGCCATTGCGATCGTCATCTTCTTCGTCGTCAGCGGATTTCTCTTCGGCTATCTGTGGACGCGGCTCTACCTCGGGCGATGGCTCACCGAGGCAGAGAGCGCCTACTCCCTCAAGAAGAAGCTGACCGGGATTGCGCTGCAGGCTACAGCCGATGCGAAGGCTATCGAGCTCGTCTCCCGGCAGCTCGAAGGCGAGGACTCAGATATTCCGACGCAAGCAGAGTTGGACAAGGCGATCCGGGCCGCTTCGAAAGCTACGCGGTCGCACGCGTTCTATCGTGCGCAGGCTCAACGCGAGCGGAACTGGCGCGATGCATACGGCAAGCCAAAGATGGAGCGGACGATTCCCATCTTCCAGGCGCTGACTGCCAGCGATCGGGACAATGCCTATCACCGCAACTACGCGCAGCTCGGCTACGCACACAAGGACAAAGCCAAGCCCGATTGGCAGGCAGCAGAAGCTGCGCTGACACGCGCCATCAGTCTGCGCGGCGACGCGCGCTACTCCAATTGGCACTCCTACGAATTCAACCGAGCGCTATGTCGCATCCATCTGGATGATGCGTATGTCGCCGGGCATCCGACGCCCAAGGACAAGCAGGCGCCCATCATTTCCGATCTTCGAACAGCCATTACGGACGAGTGGGTTCTGCAGTGGGCTCGGGAGGAACCGGTCATCGAGCGTTGGCTGAAACTCAACAAGCTCACGCTGGATGAACTCGCGACTGAGAGCTAGTTGCAGAGATTGGATGGGCCCAGCTGCTCGATGTCCTCGCGCCGCCAACAAAGCCGAAGAGCCGCGAGTTTTGTACGTCACCTGAGGGTACGCTGTGCCCTACCCTGGACGGTGAGGCATGACAGACGTTAGCGATCCTCGAATGTTTCGCGCTGTGATGAAAAGCGCCGCAGCGGACGGGCCCCGAGATTGCCCGGGGTCCGTCGGCCGCGCTCATCGCGAGCCTGCTGGCTGGCAGGTCATTTGAGGCTGATGTTCCCTCGGTACTCGAAATTGAGGTTGACGACGTCGTCCTTGAAGAGCAGCACGCCTTTGGCATCGGCGAAGTCCTCTGTGCCACCCACGACCCTGTGTTCGCAGCGGCCGTGGATCTCCTGCGCGAACGTCTCGTCCGTGTACTTCGCCGTGAAGGTGTAGATCGTCTCGAATGTTCCGCAGGCCAGGCCGTTCAGGCAGCCGACGAAGATCTCCGTTCCCTGCTCGAGATACGTGCCGCTCGGGTTGAGCTGCGCTTTGGAGACGTACGTGTACCAGCAGCCGTTCAGACTCCCGGTGAGATCGATCGGAGGGTAATCCCCCAGATCGTCGGGAGGACTGCCGACCGGCGCTTCACACTGGGTGTTGAAGAAGGCGATTCCGGATACCCGCGTGGTTCCCGCACTCGTGGCCGTCGCCGGCTCAGCCTCGGCGAGCTTGAAGTTGCGTGCTTGCAGCGGCGTTACACACGCAAGCGCCGCAGGCGGGACGGCGAACAGCGATGCCGCCACGGCCGCCGCGAGTGTCATGGCTCGCAGCCGCGTGACCTGGACAGGACTCTTCGTAAGCATGGTTCTTCTCCCCTGGTTAATGTTGACGGTCCCTCCCGGTGGAAGCGGCGAGCGAGGACTGCGCCCGCGTGCGCCTACATTGGTGGCCCGCAGGGGCGGTTGCATGAGGGCCGAATAACGGTTGGATAATGTTTCGGTAACGATTCACCGGAACTCGTTATGGAGTCTGGTCAGCGGGGCCGGCAGGGCAGCTCGATTGCCGGTGGCGGCATGAAATACCAGGCACAGCGCACGCAGCTCCCGCGAGCGAACGGTGTGCCCATCTGCTTGTACGAAGTGCTGCTGCACGCAGAAAGGCGAGGAAGCAGTCTCCTGCGCGCAGGCGGCCGGCATACGTCGCGGCCAGCCTCATTAATAAGAGTGTCGAGGAGCTGGACTGGCTGCGGCTGCGTCCGGTGCTCGATGTCCTCGCGCCCCCACCCGACAGAGTCGAAGAACCGCGAGTTTTGTACGTCACCTGAGGGAACGCTGTGCCCTACCCTGCTTCTTGGTTTGCGCGGGAGGGATTGAAGTATCTCGTAACGCGGTCTTGGTGAAAGGAGGGTTGAGGAATATGCTCTCGCACGTGAAAGACGATTTCAGCAAGCTGTCCCTTGAAGAGCGCACCCAATTGGTCGAGGACCTGTGGGACAGCATCGCGGCCGATCAAAATCTGTTGCCACTGACCCGGATGAACGTGCTGAGCTGGATCGGCGACTAGACGCCTATCAGGCAGACGGCAATCCGGGACGCTTGGCACAAGACGTGACCGCGGATATAAAAAAGAAACTGTAGTTGCGCACCGTCCGACTCAGGGAAGAGGCGTGGCCGTCATGCATGCAAGGCGCCACCCTCAACACTGGCGCAGACGCGAGTGACGTTTCCGCGGAAACGTCCAAGATCCGGCACCCAAAGCGGGACATGCTTCGTTTTGCGCCGTGAACGGCCACAGCTGTAGCATCCCTGCTCGCCCGATAAAGGGACTGATCGGAGGTCCACCATGCGCACGCGATCCGATCGACGCGAATTCCTCGAGCTTTGCGCGGCTGCAGCATTGGGCTTGGACGCTACTCCCCGGGAAGCAGCCAAGCGAAACCCGGTCGTCTAGTCGCCGCAGGCTCCGAGCGAGGTGTTTCCCATGAGCGAGATCGATAAGGACAGTGTCATCGGCGTACTCAACCGGATCCTCGAAGCGGAGCTCGCCGGTGTCGTGCGCTACACCCACTATTCATTCCTGGTCTTTGGCTTCGGACGAATTCCCATCGTCTCCTGGTTGCGAGGGCAAGCCAATGAATCGCTGCTACATGCCCAGCAAGCAGGTGAATGGATCACGACCCTGGGCGCCTATCCCTCGCTCGGTATTGGACCATTGCTCGACTCGCACAAGCACGATGTCGGTTCGATGCTGCGGGAGTCGCTGGAGGAAGAACGACGAACGCTGCTGCTGTACCGCGAATTGTTGGCTCTCGTGGCTGATCGGTCGGTCGCCCTCGAGGAGTACTCCCGAGAGATGATTCAGGCAGAGGAGCTGCATGCTGCCGAAGTGGAGAAGATGCTGCGCAAACCCAGCGGCTAGTCGTACTGCAGGAGGCCGACATGTTCGAGCTGTACGATTTCACCTTCTCGCACTACTCCGAGAAAGCGCGGTGGGCCCTGGACTTCAAAGGAATTCCATACACACCGCGGCATCTGCTGCCGGGCTTTCATCTGCGAACCACGAGGAAGCTTGCGCCGCGCTCCTTTGTGCCGATTCTCAAAACTGACGATGCCGTGATCCAGGGCTCGAACGAGATCATCAACTTCCTCGACGAGACCTTTCCGGCTCGTAGCCTCACACCATCGGACCCGCAGGACGCCAACGCTGCGATCGAATGGGAGAGATACCTGGACCTGGAGATCGGCGTGACGCTGCGCCTGTGGTTCTACCACTACGCGCTGCCGGATCGTGATCGGGCCTTGAGATTTCTGTGCCGGGACACGCGCTGGCTCGAACGCTCGCTGTTCACCCTTTCCTTCGCGGCGATTCGGCATGCGATGCGAGACAAGATGAACATCAGCGCCGAAACTGCGCGCGAGGCTGAGCGGCGCTTTCTGCTGGCCTTTGACCGGCTCGACGCGGCGCTCGAGCGAGGACCCTTCCTGGTCGGGAACAGCTTTTCCCGAGCTGATCTGGCCGCCTGCGCACTGCTCTGGCCCCTGTGCAGGCCGGGTGAGTCGGAGTCGGAGGTCGAAGAGCTCTTGCCTCCAACGGTCTGCGCGCTTCGCAAGCAACTCCAGCATCGACGCTTTTATCGGTGGGTGTTGCAGCGATATCAGGAGCATCGAGTTCCGCAGCGGCAGGAATTGCAAAACGATGGAAGTAGCCGCTGATGCCAACGTCGGTGCAACGCCGACAGTAGGCGAGAGAGGCATTTTTTCTGCCGAGAGTCACAGTTACGAAACGTCGATAGCGAGCATCACACTGTTCATCGATGCTAATCCGACAGCGCTGCACGAGTCTCGGCTTGAACTGGTTTGCTCTGATTGGCTTGTTGTCCACGTCTTTGCTCAGCGGCTGCGTTTTTCGCGAGTTGAACGAGCAGCATGAGGAGCGGCTGCGCAGTCACGACGCGCAGATCACGGCGCGTTTTGCCGCAGTGACGGCCGCGGGCGAAGTCACGACCTTGTCCGATCCACGATTTCGCGCCGAGAACGTCAGGGCCGGCATGCGGGCACCGTACGACTTCATTCTCAACGTTGGACCGGGCGTCTACTTTCTGGAGAAGTACGATCCATCGCGCATCCCCGTACTGTTCGTGCATGGCATCGACGGTTCGCCGGACAACTTCCGGTACTTGATCGAGCGTCTGGACCGGCAGCGTTTTCAAGCGTGGGTCTACTACTATCCGTCGGGCGCACGTCTCGGGCTGATCGCGGACCATCTGGCGCAGACTGTGTTGCAGGTCGAGCGTCGCTACCGTGTGACGACACTGGTCGTCATCGCACACAGCATGGGCGGCCTGATAGCCCGCGGTTTTCTGTTGCGACACGAACCGGATCGGCTGCACATTCCATTGTTCATTTCGCTGTCCACGCCGTGGGGCGGTAACAGTGCCGCGCAGATGGGGCTCGAGCTTTCGCCAGCGGTGGTGCGGTCCTGGCATGACATGGCGCCGGCCAGCGACTATTTGCAGTCACTCTTCTACACGCAAGCCGCTGCGCGCAGATCGTTGCCCGAACGAACGCAGCATCAGCTGCTGTTCTCCTTCAAAAAAGGCAACGGCTCGTTCGGCGAATCCAGCGATCAGGTCGTTACCGTGGCCAGCGAGCTGCGTGCCGAAGCGCAGGACGAGGCAGCAGGCGTCTATGGGTTCGACGACACGCACATGGGAATACTCGAAGATCCGCAAGTGGCAGTGCGCGTGAACAAGCTGCTGGATGCGGCGTCGCCAGCTTCGCTGGCAGCTCAATGAGCGCAGCCCGAGCGCGGCATACTATCGAGTATGCAATGACGAGGAGACCTTCCCATGAAGGCGATCGTGGTGACGGACCAGGCGGCGGGAACGGCCGGGATGAAGCTGGTGGAGCGGCCCGAGCCCCAGGCAGCGATAAACGACGTCGTCGTGCAGGTTCATGCGTCGGGATTCGTCCCGACTGAGCTGGCGTGGCCTTCGACCTGGACCGATCGCCTCAACCGTGCCCGAACACCGTCGATCCCAGGGCACGAGCTCGCCGGAGTGGTCACAGCACTCGGCTATGGCACGAGAGGACTGTCGATGGGACAGCGGGTGTTCGGACTCACGGACTGGTATCGCGACGGGACTCTGGCGCAGTACGCGGCCGTCGAGGCACGCAACCTCGCGCCGCTGCCGGGCGACGTCGACTTCACTGTGGGCGCGAGCCTGCCGATCTCGGGCCTGACCGCGTGGCAGGGACTGTTCGAGCACGGCCGCCTTCAGTCGGGGCAGAGCCTCCTCGTGCACGGCGCTGCGGGCGCAGTCGGATCGATGGTGACGCAACTCGCACGAGAGGCCGGCGCCTACGTCGTCGGCACCGGACGCGCCGCCGACCGTCGGACAGTGCTCGACTTCGGTGCCAGGGAGTTCGTCGACCTCGGTAACGACGTTTTGGAAGACGTCGGCGAAGTCGATCTCGTGTTCGATGTCATCGGCGGCGACATCGGAAAGCGGTCCGCCGGCCTGATTCGAGCCGGAGGAGCAATGGTGTCCATCGTCGGGCCGCCCGAGGCGCGGCCCGACGACGCTCTGGCGGTCGACTTCGTCGTGGAGTCCGATCGTGCCCAACTGATTGAGATCGTCCAGCGAGTGCGGGACGGGCGACTGCGCACGAACATCGGCAACGTCTCGACCCTCGACGATGCCGTCGCCGCCTTCAATCCGACTGAGCGACGCAAGGGGAAGACGATCATCCGCGTTCGTCCGTGAGGACTCGGCGATTTCGTGGCACGTTTCAGTCCGCAGTGATTCGCTTCAGGTCGCGGATGATCGGTCGGATGAACGGTCGAAACGCATAGCGCAGGAGCCAGCCCGGTAACAGCTGGCCGCGCTCCTCGAGCGCTACACGTGCGCGCGGGTGATCCAGGAACTTCGACAGGAGCGGACGGTAACCCCGGCTGTCCTGCCGCAGTTCAATGCTGACGAGATGCTTCGCGCTCTTGTATCCGTAGTGGGCAGGTGCAATCAGCCTTATCGGCGCGCCATGCTCCACGCTCAGCGCCTGATCGTTCAGACGATCTACGATCAAGACGTCCGGCGCGAGGAGGTCCGAGAACGGCAAGGCAGTTCGATAACCGTCCTGGCCGCGCAGTATCGCAAAGCCGTACTCAGCACCGCCGTCCATGTTCGGCACGATCAATGTGTTCCACACGTCGAGAAATCGGAATCCGGACCATCTGACCGCTCGGTAACTCCAACCCGCCGCGCAGTGAAAGTCTGCAGTAAGGGCGACTCGCTGCAGCTTCGCGAATTCCGTCGCCGTCAGCACGACAGCCCCCGCGCGCGCTGCGCGAATCTCCAAACGAACTTCCTTGTGTTCAATTCGGCGTTTCGCAAAGCTGACTACGCCGAAGCGCGGGAATTCCTCGATGAGTCGCTGACCGGGCGGGAGCGGCGAATCATTGTCCGGGGCGTTGCTTTCGATGCGCATGCGTCGAGACTGCATGAGCAGCTCGTCTTTCTCAACTCGCGGAAATGACTGAAATCCTTCAAATCAGTGACGCGAGTGACCACCAGGAGACGTGCAATACCCTCTCGCGCCCAACTGCGTACAGACATTTGCGCATCGTCTGCGCACAATTGCGGCCACAGCACAACAACAAAGAGTCGACATGCAAGTCACCGAACAGGACCTTCGCGAACGCTATGCGGGCATGGAGACCGAGCAATTGCTCGCGCTTCAGGCGCAAGGCACCCTGACCGAAACCGCTACTCGGGTTCTGGAACAAGAGCTCGCCAGGCGATCGATCTCGCCTCAAGAACGGACAACGATCGTTTCCGGGCTCGAGCAGCAGGCGGCTGAGCAAGACGCGCTGCTGGCGTCGCTTGCATCTCCTGCGCAACGCTTCACTGCTCAGTTCATCGACTCGATCGTGACGCTGCTCATTCTCATCCTGGCCGTGCTGCTCTGGCCGGCAGTCAGACCCTTGGGCATCGCGGGCTTCATCCTGGCCCTCGCCTATCTTCTGCTCGCCGACGGGTTGCCGAACGGTCAAAGCATCGGCAAGCACGTGCTCGACATTGCCGTCATCGACCAGCGCACTCGCAAGCCGTGTACGTACGTGCAATCGTTCGTGCGCAATTTCCTGCTGTTGGTGCTGGGGATCTTCGATTGGATTTTCATCTTCGGTCGCCGGCGCCAGCGGCTGGGCGACATGGCGGCCAGCACGATCGTCGTGCGTTTGACGCATCCGGCAGCAGCGACCGACGGGAGTCAGTGAACCGTGCCGGTGACTTTGCCGCCAACGACGGTCATCAGCACCGGTATGTGCAACAGTCGTTCCTTCGGCGCTTTTCGCGGATCCTCGCCGAGCACCGTGAAATCGGCGTAGCGGCCGATCGTCAACCTGCCGAGGTCCTTCTCCTGAAACGCCGCATAGGCCGGCGCCTCGCTCATGGACCACAGGGCAGTGGTGACGTCCACTGCCTGCAGCGGAAAGAAACCTTCCTTCGGCTTGCCATCGAAACCCGTGCGTGTGACCAGGGCATTCAAGGTCGTCCGCGGATCGCCAGAATCGGAAGCCGGATAGTCCGTGCCTGAAGCGAGCACTGCACCGGTCATGACGAGATCCGCAACCGGCATGAGCCACGCCGCGCGGCCCGGGCCGACCCTCTCCACACCCCAGCGGCTGTACTCGCCGATGAACACCGGCTGCATGGATGCGATGACTCCGAGCGCATGGAACCGCTGCAAGTTCTGCGGCGAGATCATCGACGCGTGCTCTACACGGTAGCGGTTCGCCGCGCTCACATGGTTGCGCTCGATAGCATCCAGCATGCGCTTGACGGCGAGGTCACCGATCGCGTGCGCGTTGACCTGGAATCCCTTCTGCTGTGCGCGTCGTATGAATCGATCGAGGTCCGAGTCCTGCATCTGCGGCAAGCCTGATGTCTGAGGTGCATCGGCATACGGCGCCGACAGCTCCGCACCGCGGGACCCCAGCGCACCGTCGACGTAGATCTTGAAGCTGCGAACAGTGAGGCGCCCGTCTCCAGCACCAATCTCCGGGCCCTTCTTCAGGTAGTGCTCGATGGCCGGATCGCCATACGCCATCGCATAGACGCGAACCGGCAATTCGCCGCTCTTGAGCAGCCGCTCGAGAATGGCGATGTCTTCCAGCTCCGTGCCGGCGTCGTGAACGCCCGTCAGCCCCCAGCGCACGTACTGCTGAAGCGCGACTCGAATGCGTCGTTCGCGCGCCACCTCCGTGTTCGTGTCCGGCATCACTGCAGTGACCAGCCTCTGAGCTTCCTCCAACAGCAAGCCCGTGGCGCGCCCCGCGGCATCGCGCACGATCCGCCCACCAGGAGGGTCTGGCGTTTCGTTTGCGATGCTTGCTCGCTCGAGTGCGCGCGAGTTGACCCACACCGAATGCTCGCCAATCCCCGCGAGCACCACAGGGTGCTGCGCAGACACCGGATCGAGGTCCGCCGCCGTCGGATCCTCGCGTGTGGCGAAGTAACCTTCATCCCAGCCGCGGCCAATGATCCAATCGCCGGCCGGCGTCTTCTGCGCGACAACGGCCACTGCCTTGGCTATCGCTTCCTTGCTCATCCTCTCAACGTTCAGGGTCTCCAATGTGCTGCCCAAGCCTGAGATGTGGACGTGCGCATCGACCCAGCCGGGGACAGCAACGCCAGGCACTTCGACGCGCTGCGTCTTGTCACCGCCAAGGGCCAGCATCGCGACGCGCGAACCGGCACCAACGATCCGGCCGTCCGCGACGGCAATGGCTTCCACTTCCGGCTGCGCCGCGTCGAGAGTCACGAAGCGGCCGACAAACACAGTGTCGGGCGGCGAGAGCGGCGGCCGCTGACAGCCCCACAGCATGCCGAGCAACAGCACGAGGGATGTGCGGAACGCAGTCATCAGCACCTCACTTGTGAGGAAACCCGGCACGCTGGCGCTTGCGCGGAAGCAGCTCCTGCAGGCCGCGCGTTCGATTATTGAGGTCCGAATCGTGCGGGACGACGTCTACTCGAAGCAAGAGGGCGTCATGAACAGGCGTTATTTATATGCAATCGCCGCGCTGGCCGGCCCCGCCAGGTGAATGACCTCCGTCTCGCGGAAGCCGACCTGACGGCACCATCGATCGAAATCGGCGCCCGTGAAGTCGAACGCCTCGCCGAACTCGACGAGCATGTTCAGCGACATCATGAGGCCGAAGGCGTTGTCGCGCCGCGCATCGTCGATGATGTTCTCGATGGCCACGAACGCGCCGCCCGCGGGGAGCGCGTCGTACGCTGCCTGCACGAGGTGCATCTTCTTCTCGAGGTTCCAGTCGTGAAGGATCATCCCCATCGTGATCACGTCCGCGCGCGGCAGCGGATGCTTGAAGAAGTCCAGCGGTTGTGCCGAGACGCGGTCATCGAGTCCGGCTGCTGCGATCTTCCGCGCGGCGATGGCCGTTGCGACCGGCAAATCCGTGGAGATGCAACGCATGTGCGGATGCGCACGCGCGACCAGCATTGAGAGCAGCCCGTTGGCGCCGCCCACGTCGCACAGCGTCTTGTAGCGTGAAAAATCGAACCGCTGCACGAATGCCTGGAAGTTACCCGCGGAGATCCCCGCCATCGCCTCCATGAACTGCTCGAGCCGCTCCGGCTTGCTGTACAGCTCCTCGAACATGCCTACCCGACCGTGCTTCGTTTCGTTCTGCGGCTTGCCGGTGCGGAGCGCTTCCGTCAGGTCGCCCCAGAAGGGATAGAGGCGCGCGTTGGCCATCTCGAGAAAGCCGCCCACATAGTGAGGATTGCGTCGGTCGAGGAACCGCGCCGTCTCAGCGGTATTGCGGTAGCGCGCGTCGGCGCCGTCGCCATCACGATCGAGAAACCGGAGCGCTACCAGTGTGTCGAAGAAGTCCGGATTTGCGCGGCGGTGCAGGCAGAGCGCCCGTTCGAGCTCGGCGCCCGTCCTGGCGTCGGCGCCCAACGTGGTGAATAGCCCGAGTTCCACCGCTGACAGCAGCGTCTTGGCGGGCCAGAACGCCATTCCAACTTCCATGATGCGAGCGGGGGTCAACGCTTCCGACACGAGCTCCTCCTTTTCGCGACAAGGGCAGACACCGGTGCTGTGGCGTGCCCGAAGGCAACACGCTACCCCTATACGCGCGGCTGCCGTTGCGGTGACTTCATCCGCAGCTGAGTGGTCCGCACGATCAACAACGCCAGGAGCGGGATGACAATCGCGTAGATGTACTGCGAGCGCGACACGCCGATGCCGAACGCAAACCAGATGCCTGGCACACCGATCGGATCGAGCAGCTCGCCACCGAATAGCCCGGCCATGATAGAGGCCAACGTGACGAGTGCCAGGATCCGCCTGGGTCCGCTGCGGACGATGCGCGCGCCTATCAAGACAAACAGCGCGATCGACCCCAGCTTGCTGGCGCTCGTCAAACTCGCCGAGTGGATCACGGCGCCCACAGCCGCGATAACCGCCAGCATTACCGCCGCCACATCGATGCTTCGCCACGGACGCGGGCACCAGCGGTTCCACGCCAGCGTCCAGGCCGCTACCGTTGGCACCCACATCACTGACGCCAGCCACGAATAGGTCCTCAGATCTTGCAGATCTGTCCACGCGACGATCGCATTGTTGAGCCGCCTCTGTGCCGTAAGCGCGAGCGCGATACTGACAAGGATCAAGAAACTCCGGTGACTGCTGCCAGACCAGCATGCGATCGCCAGGCCGATGAGCGCCAACATGGCGATCGGCTCGATCACATCGACGATGTAACCGGCGATGGTTCGCCGCCATTGCACGCGATGCAGCTCATCGCTTATCGGCCGCGGCGCCAGTATGGGCGCGCTGTGCATGCCGCCGCCGTCTGTGCTGATCCCGGAACTGGGAAGCATGTATGCGCGGACAGCGAGCACGCCACGGGTGCCCGCCGCATCGGCCGGAAGAGCGAACAGCAGCGGCCGCGTGCCGACGAGGCGCGGGGCCGGGCCGAGCCTGCCCGACCCGCCGAGCCGTTGGCCATTCCAATAGAGCTCGTAGCCGTGGTCGACGAGCGTCGGCCCGAGAATGTCCCACGACGCGCTCCCGGCCGGCACCGTCACCGTGCGTCGATACCAAGCGTAGCCGTGATAGCCGGGATGACCGTGCGCCATCCACCCGGCGACGTAGTCCGGCAGACCCACGTCGCCGTCGTGGCTGCCCGGCACGGCGGTCATATCCAACGTCTCCCACTCGGTGTCGTCTGTACTCGCGTCCGCCCAGCGGGGGTCATCGCCGGTATGGAATCGCCACGCGCCATCGAGCAGAGTCGCCGCGGCGCGCAGCGTTGGCGGATCGGGACGGCCACCGCTCGCCAGGTCAGCGATCACGATGGCCCATGTCAGCAGCGTTGCGGCGACGATGCCGACGATCAGTTTGCGTTGTGTTGCGTCGACCGATGTCTCCATCGGAGAGTAGTTCGTCGAATCACGTGAGATGTATCATCGCCGCAAATATTTTTTGCCGTGCCCATGTCCGAACTCAACGACACCGAGGCGCTCGACAAACTCATGCGCGAGTACCAGCAAGGAAGCCTCGCAGCGTTCGAGGCGCTGTATCGCGCCCTCGCCCCGCGCTTGCGAAGCTTCATTCGCACGCGAGTGCGTCACGATGTGCGCACGAGCGATCTGCTGCAGGAAGCGTTTCTGGAAATTCATCGTTCGCGCCATACCTATTTGTCGGATAACTCGGTGGCAGGCTGGGCATTCGGCATCGCGCAGAACGTAGTGCTCCGGCATCGCCACGTCGAACTGCGGCGCGACCGGCACGAAGTGCCGACAGACACTTTGGAACTCGAGGCTGATTTACGAGCAGCGGACTTCGAACTGCAACCGCTGCAGGAGGCACTCGCGCATCTGTCGCCCGACTCGCGTGCGACCTGGTGGATGCGCAACATCGAAGGCCTTTCATTCGATGCAATTGCGCGTCGGCTCGGTATTGCTGCGGCTGCCGCCAGGCTCCGCTGCAGCCGAGCCTCGCGCGCGCTGCGTGCCGCACTGGAACGAGGACCTGACAATGAATGAGGGCAACATCCCCGCATCGCTCCTGAACCTGGTGCGAGCAGACCTCGAGCCCGTGACGCCCCTGCCTGCACCGTCGCGCCGTTTGTTGGCGCTCGTACCGCTCGCGCTGATTCTCTTCTTTGGGCCGCCGATCTACTGGGGCTGGCGCACGAACCTCGCGCTCCTGCCGGGTTGGACGAGTTGGGGATTGTCAGCGCTCGAGTCGCTCGGCGGTGCTGCGCTGATGGCACTTGCGCTACGACAAGCGGTGCCCGGCCTCGCCGTGCGCAGGCGATGGATGTGGCTGGCATTCGCCGGCGCCGCGCTGCTCTTTGCATCGGTATCCCTGACCACGGCGCATGTGCTTCCGACACCGTTCCATGACACGAGCTCCTGGTCGAGAATCGCGTGGGAATGCGTGTTCATGGAGTTGCCATTCGTACTCCCCTCGCTCGCCATCTCCGCTTGGCTGATTGCGCGCGCGCTGCCCACGCGTCCTGCGCTCACCGGCAGTGCCTACGGTCTCGCGATCGGGCTCATGACCGATGCCGGCATGCGGTTGTTCTGCCAGGTCGATCAACCTTTCCATGTATTCGCGGCACATGGCGGAGTCATCTTATTGGGCGCAATTGGCGGCGCGCTGACCGCCACGCTCATCGAGCGCGTCAAATATCGCAGGCTTCAGGTCCGCGGTGGACTCGATGCGAGAAGGAACTGACCGTGCAGCGAATCGCCAGTCCGCTGCAGCAAGCGGTCTGGGTGTGTCCGGTGGTGGGCACTAGACTGGCCCCATGCGAATTCTTCTGATCACGATCTGCGCGTTGCTCGCTGCACCGCTGTGCGCCAGTGCGCAGCCCAGCGAACCAACAACCTCCAAGGCTGTTCTCGTCACCGGCGCCAGTAGCGGCATCGGCCGCAAGATCACGGAGCACCTCGCCGAAGACGGCTATTTCGTGTACGCAACCGCGCGCAAAGAGGAGGACCTGAAGGCGCTCGGAGCGATCAAGAACGTGCAACCCCTGCGCCTCGACGTCACACAGCCTGCAGACATTGCAGCTGCTGTGGACGCAGTTACCAAAGGCGGACGCGGCCTTTATGGACTGGTCAACAACGCCGGAGTCGCGACCTTCGGCACGATCGCCACCATGAGAATGGAGGAGTTCGATCTCACGATGAAGGTGAACGTCTATGGACCCGTGATGATGATCAAAGCGTTCACGCCGCTCATCGTCGCGGAGAAGGGACGGATCGTGAACATCGGCTCACCTTCCGGAATCACCGACGGCGGCGGACCCGACATTGCCGCGTACGTCATGAGCAAGCACGCGATCGAGGGGCTGACGGATTCCCTGGTGCTGCAACTCGGCCCGCTCGGGGTTCAAGTCAGCGCTGTCGAACCAGGTGCCTACAGATCCGACATGGACAGGAACATGCTGGCGCGCCTCACTGAAGATGAGAAGGCGAACATGCTCAAGGTCTGGGGACCGCCGGATCCGATGATGTTTCCGGAACCCGACGAGGTCGCAATAGCGGTGAAACAGGCGCTGTCCGAGCCGAATCCGAAACGCCGCTATCTGGCCATTCCGCGCAACGCCAAAGACCGGATCAATAGCCGCCTGCCGGAGCGGCTGGTCCGCTACCAGATGAAGCAGCTCGTCCGGTGGAATGAAGGCCATGCCTACACTCTCGACCGCGAGACGCTCATCAAGATGCTGGATGAGGCGCTGGCCGACTCTCGACCGCGAACGCAGTGAGTGAGAGTCACTCCGTTGAACTTGCTATGACCCGAACATCGATCGGGCCAGCCGCGCCACCTGTTCCCCGATCGGGAAATACCACTCGCTGTGTCCGATCATATTTCGCAGCGGCCACGACGCGATGATCACGAGGCCGCCGATCACGTAGGCAGGATGCACCACTCGGTGCTTGCGCCAGTCGTGAACGAGGCAGGTGGCGACGAACAGCGCCGCGCACAGCGGGATCAGAAGGTCACGATGCGTCTGCACGTCGAGCACTCGCAGGATGCGCGCGGACGCCGGGCTGATCGACGCGATGAACCCCAGGATCATGAATCGCCGATGCAGTGCGGGCCGGCGGCGGTAGGCGATGCCCAGCGCGATGAACACTGCGAACAGCCCGATCGAGGTGAACCCGATGATGGAGAACTGCGGCGGCGCCAGCCCCGAGGGGCTGACATGGTTCGAGATGGCGGTCTGGAAGACCGACAGCACGCCGACCGCCACGACGATGCCTGCAAAGAGCGCGCTCGCGATCCCGAGCTTGCGGTGCAGTTCGACCCGATGGGCGGCCACCAGTCCCACCTGCGCAAGGAAGAGTGCCATCCAGACGGTGAATACGACGGCGTGTACATGCAGCAACGTCGTGAGCGGCGGCGGAGCGGTCAGGATGCGCATGTAGTAGCTCGGGGCAAAGCCCACGACCACGAAGACCACGAGTGCCAATGCGAGAAGCAGATAGAACCGGGGACGCAGGACGGCAGCCATGGAGGAACTCCTCGTCAAAAGGGACACCTCCAAATTGGCCTTCCGGACCACCGTTGAGCCATTAACCGGCCCTTGAATCGGCCTTACTTCTTTATTATTCGGTCCGTGGAACGAGGACCCCTGCAATTCGACGGCTGGACGGTGGATCGCGTCTCGGGCGAGATGTCGCGCAACGGGCACATGACCCGGCTGCCGCAGCAGCCCCTGCGCATCCTCATCGAACTCACCGACCGGGCGGGCGAGGTCGTCACGCGCGAACAGCTCGTCAAAGCGCTGTGGCCGCAGGGCGTCGTCGACTTCGACAACGGACTGAACGTCGCAGTGCGCAAGTTGCGCGTCGCGCTCGACGACGTCGGCGACACGCCGCGCTACGTCGAAACTCTGCCGCGCGTGGGTTACCGCTTCATTGGCAAGCTTGGCGCACCGGCGCCGCACGCCGCGATCGAGTCGACGCCGGCCAGCTCCGTGCGCGGTATGTGGCTTCTGCTGGGGCTCGCTGGGGTTGCGTTGGTTGCGTGCATCGGCATCTTCTGGTTCGGCGAGCGCGGCGCGGGCGGGCCGCCGCACATCCCCAGCGCCCGCGCGCAGGAGCTGTATGTCGAGGGCATGCATGAACGCTCGCGACGCGACACCGATGCGACCGCGCTCGCACTCGCCAAGCTCGAAGAGGCGATCAAGGAAGATCCGGAATACGCGGAGGCCTGGGCGGGTTACAGCCGTACCCTCTCGAGTGCAGTCGTGCGCCAGCTGACGACGCCTGCGGAGGGGCTGCCGAAGGCGCGTGCCGCGGCCGAGCGTGCCCTCACGCTCGATCCAGGGGTTGCGGATGCGCACGTGACCTTGCTCCACATCCACATGGACTTCGACAAGGACTTCGCCGCGGCGACACGGGATATCGAGAAGGCACGGCAGCTCGGCCTCAACACCGCCAGCTTTTGGCACTACTCCGCGATGTGGCATGCCCAGCAAGGGCGGGTCGAAGAGGGGCTCGCGGACATGCGTCGCGCCCGCGCCCTGGAACCGATGACCCTGCTGCTGTCGTCCAATTACGCGCTGATCCTGTTCAACGCGCGTCGCTACGATGAGGTGATCGAACTACTGGCGCCGATCATTGAGGCCAACCCCGGGTTCGACACCGGTCGCAGCGTGCTTGCGCGGGCACTCACGGCCACAGGCCGCTTTGACCAGGCACTCGCGCAGCTGCAGGCACGCAAGGACGTGGGCGCGTGGCAGGGCGATCTCGGCGTGCTGTACGCGAAAATGGGGCGGCGCGAAGACGCACTGCGCGAGATCGCGCGGCTCGACACGTTGCAGAGTCGCGGATTCGGCGAGTCGTACGAGATCGCTACCATCCGCGCGACGCTTGGAGAGCTCGACCCGGCGTGTGAGTCGCTGGCACGCGCGCTGACCGACCGGTCGTTCCTGGTGAACTGGATGAGGCTCGATCCGCGCATGGATCCGCTGCGCGGGCGCAAATGCTTCACCGACGTCGAGAAGAAGCTCTACGGAGACTGAAGAGGAACCGTCCCGGAACCATCGCACACTCTCACTCGAACAGGCTCACGATGCTCTGATACTTCTCGATGTACCACCGGTTCTCGTTGTTGTATTTCGGGATCGCCACCGGACGAATATCCGTGCCGTCCGCTTTCCACACACACGGACAGGTCACCGAGGATCCTATGGGCAGCACTCCCGGGCGGCTCAGCTCGTCGAGATCGACCTTCATTCGAGTCAGCACCCGATAGAGCTTCGTGACGTTTCGCGGTCCGCCGTTGTACGCGGCGACCGGAAAGATGCCCAGCACGGCCGGGTTGGCTGGATACGCGAGGCGAATCTCCGTCCGCATCGCCGCCAGCTCGAGATCCAGCAGGCAGACCGCCGCTTTCATGGCGTTGAACAGATTCGTCGCGCCCCTCTCGAAGTTCGGGTCGAGCTTTGCGGCCGGGCAGCGTCTGACCACCAGCGAGTAGGTCCCGTTTCCCCTGCGGTTGGTGAATTGCATCGGCCCTATCGCATTCGCGCTCGAGACACTGTATCGATATGCCTCCTCCTGCTTGAGCCCGTACTGGCTCAGTACTTCGTCGAAGGCGAGCGCTTGCTTCTCCTGGTAGTCCTTGTCATCGGTCTGCTCGATGACCGCAAGCGTCGTGACGAGCTGGAGAGGAATGGAGTCGGCGAGCAGCTCTCCGGGAAAGGCCGCACTCGGCACCTGCGCGAGACGCAGCTCCTCGATCGCTTGGCGCGCCGTGCTCATCAGGAACTCCTTGCCGCCGCTGACGAAGCCCGGGTCGAAGGTGTCTGCGGTGAAAGGCAGATAGACGATCGGTTTCGCGGTCTGGGCGACTGCGCGCCACTGCTTGCGCTTCAGAAGCTTGTTGTCGAACACCGGGAATTTGCGTCCGTAGACCTTCAAGGGAGTCCCGTCCTGGGAGAAGGAGAACATCAGCCGCTCCGCGCCGGTGCCTTTCACGTGTTGTGCCTGGATACCGGGCGTGAGGTTGCGAAAAGGCAAGGGCTTCCGACCGGGTTTCCACTTGATCGGCGGGCGCGGGAGCTCGATCTGGGCAACAGACCACTCCTGCTTCTCGTCGCTCCACAGTGCGAAGGCCACGGGACGACCGCGAAGAACCTCCCTCCTCCCCTTGCCAGTGAAGACGTATTGGAGCTCGACGTCATGCAGCAGCGTCTGAGCTTCGGCGACGAGGTCGTGGATCACCTGGTGACGAGTAGCCTTGACGATGACCTCCTCGGTAGGCGTGGTGGGCTGCTCCGACTCGGCGACGGGAAGAGAAACCTCGCCTTCTTCCTGCTTCGAACTTTCGTCCGCGGGGGGAGCCGCTTCTTCGATCGCCGCCGCCACCTCGGCCGGAGGGGCTGCGTCGGTCACGGTCGGCTCGTCAGTGGTGTCACCTGTCGTGGCACATCCGGCAAGGATCAGGGATGCCAGGATCAGGGTCAGCGCAGTCGTCTTCACGGATGGAAGATATCGAATTGCAGAGGCACGGGGTGAGGAGTCTCTCACACGCCTGGTGAAAAAGGTCGCGGCTCGGACGTGAACAGCTCAGTCTCGCGGCTTACCGGTCCAGAAGACTTGACGATACGTGATCCCGGTCGCTTCGACCGCCTGTCCATCCACGAATTTCGGCCGGAAGCGCGACTCACGAACTGCCTTGAGAATGTCGAGCGCGTATTGCTCGCGCGTGTCTTGATCTACGATGCGCGCGTCCCGGACCGACCCATCAGCGGCGAGGGGTGAACTCGACCTGCACATGATGAGCCTGCGCGTGTTCCGGCCGTCCCTTCGGCACGTCGGCAACGATGTCAGGCCGGACAGAAGCCGCGTCTGTCAACTAGTTGACAGTTCTCTGCGGGCGCCTCGAACACACTCCAAGCGTGATGTCCCCCCAAACCTTGGAGAAATGAAATCAACGCCATCATCGCAAAATCGATTGTCGCAATCAGCCTGGCTGCGGCGCTCACCGGGTACTCCGTATCGGCACGCGCAGTTGCATCTGCTGTGAAGGTACGGAGCGTCACTATTCGCTACGCCGAACTGGACCTTGCCAAGCCACAGGGTGTCGAGGCCCTCTACATCCGCATTGGAGGCGCAGCAAGACGCGTCTGTCGCGCGGACTCCTTCTTGCGCCTGCGTGATCGCCTGAACAGGAACAACTGCTACCAGGACGCCATAGGGCGCGCAGTCAAGCAGGTCAATCTGCCGACACTCACGGCCCTTCATGAAGCGAAGGTGGGATCCACCTTGGGATGAGTGCGTGACCGCGAACGGCGGATGCCGCATCCGCCGTCGCGTGCTCGCGCCTGTACATCGACGTGCCCCAGGGCGAGCGGAGCGAGCTCTTCGCCACTGGAAAAGTCTTTTCAGCAGTTGCCCGTCGCGTTGGCGCACGCCGCATTGAGCATGGACGCGAACTCGGCGTTGAAGCCCGAAGCACCGAGGACCTTCACGTTCGTATCGAGGAAGCCATAGGATGTTACGCCCACCACGGCGTTGCGCGTGAGGTTGCGCGTACCGGTCGGCGTGGCGCTGGCCGGATCGCCGAAGTTCTGGACCCACGGGCCGCCGCTCGAACCGCCGGTCATGTCGCTGCCGTACTCAAACGCGTTGTTGCCCACAGCGGTGCTGCCCACACGGTGATCGCTTGAGTCATTGCGCTGCATGATGTTGCAGCTGTTGAAGTTGCAGGGATAGCCGAGCATCGTCACGTGAGTGTTCGGGAGATTGTTGGTGACAGCGGTGAAGCTGGCGCCGACTTTCGTTCGAACGCTGACCGGCGCGGCGCCGGAGAAGCTCTGGTCCTGAAGCACTATCAGGCCGAAGTCGCCGTTGTTGGGCAGGGCGCCGTTGGTGTTGCTCCAGGTCGCCGACACGAGGACAAATCGCGCGATCCACGAGCCGAATGGCGCCTGCGGGCTGGTCTGGGACCCCGCCGGGTTCGACAGGCCGCCGTCGTACGCCGGAATGAATACCCAGTTCGTGAAGAAGCTCTTGGCCACCGGATCGAACACGCAGTGCGCGGCGGTTACGATCACGCGATTCCTGATGATCGAGGCCGAGCATTGAAAGTCACCCACACCCGGCTCGGTGAAGAACAGCTTGCCCACCGCCTTGTAGGGACTGGCCAAGTTGGCCGAGCGCGGCGTGACGCGGGAGCGCGTGAAGTCGAGGTTGGATGAGCCGGCCACCTGGGCGGAAATCTCGCCGTCCTTGAAAAGGACTCGTTCCTTCGCTGCCTTCTTGCGATCGGCCGTCCAGTACGTCGAACCGGTGGAAAGCGCGGTCACGCCGCTCATTTCCATCGAAGGGAATTCGTCAGCGACTGCGATGCCCGAAACAGCGATGCTGATCGCAGCGACGACCAGGGAAGCTTTGAGTGACATTGAGGACTCTCCAGAATCGTTTGAGCGGAGCTGGGATGGAATACGAGCTTGAGTGACGTAGCGATCGACGAGATCACGGCGGATTGTGTCCAGGACGACCGAGGAGATCTGTCAACCAGTTGACAGACAGCATTCCGCGCACGCGGAGGGACGCCGCCGTGCGTGGCGTCCCTCCGTCCGCAATGCCGCGTCTCCAGTCGGCGGCCTCACTGCACGAGTTGCGGTTCGCCGTAGATGAAGTCGTCAGTCATGACGACGTCGTGCGGCCGCACGTCATCGGCTCCCGGAGCCACATCGCCGGCTGTGATCCGCACGCTGGCGACCCGCGCATCTTTGAACGTGATGCCGAGGAACGAGAAGCCCGCATTGCCGGGCGACGCCGGCACGAAGCTGCTGTAGAGCAGCCCGCCGTCCTGCCCGTAGTACTCGACCAGCGTGCTCGACTTGCGATTGCCGCGCTTGCTGCCCGGACCGCTGCCGTCAGGCAGGTCAACGTCGCTGAAGATCGCGCCGAATCCGCGCGTCGTGGCGATGAGCCCGCCGGCGGTGCCCGGCACGAAGAAGGTTACGACGGTAACGTTGCTGCCGATCGAGCTGAACAGCCGCCCAGGGCTGAACGGCTGAAACACTTTCTCGTAGGTCGGGTTGGCGAAGGTCGCGGCGAGACCGGACGGCGCCGCCTGCACGAACCCGGTGCCGGGCGTCACGAAGAGCGAGCCGCGGCCGTCCAGGAACTGGGTGAACGGCGTTCCCGCGAGCGACGTTGCTGTGGAACCGCCGCCGTCCCAATTGATCTCGCGACGGCCGCTCGTGAGCGGGCCCTTCGCGACACCGTTATTGTCTCCGCCCAGCGCGAGCCGGTACTGTTCGAGCGACGCCTGGATCGACGCGATGCTGGGTCCAGCCGCCTGGAACACGGTCGGCGGCTCGAAAGTGTGCGGGTTCGTGCTTTGCGCGCGTGCCTCGCCGATAGACGATGCGATGAGCGACATCGCCGTCAGTCCGGCAAGCACCGGATACGTAGAATGCTTCATCAGTTCCTCCGGGAGCTCCTCACGACACGATATGTGTCGCGTTCGAGGAGCCGGATTGTGTCCAAGTCGACGCAGGAGAACTGTCAACGCGTTGACAGATGCGGCCTTGCCACTATGCAGCCCTCGTTGACGCTTCGAGCTTCAGCTTCTGCCAGCTACCGACCGCTCTGCGGCTTCATGCTGTGAGTTTTTGCGCTTGACGATGACGCCAACTTCCGGCCTATTTGCAAGAATGCGCTCGCAATGAGTACCGTCGCGCCGCCGGGAACCGGGCGTTGAGAGGTCGAAGACGCCATGTCCAAGCTGATTCATCTCGACTCCGCCGCCGCCGAGCGCCGCATCCGCCCGTACGTACGCGAAACGCCGCTCTGGCGCTCCCGCTGGCTGAGCGAGCGCACCGGCGCGAACGTCTTCCTGAAGCTGGAGAACATGCAGGAGACGGGAGCATTCAAGCTGCGCGGCGCGGCCAACAAGCTCCTCTCGCTTTCACCGGCGCAAGCCGCGGCCGGCGTGGTCACGGCCTCCAGCGGCAATCACGCGCTCGCCACCGCCACGATGGGACGCAAGCTCGGCATCGCCACCGAGGTCTTCGTCTGCGAGCACATTCATCCGCGCCGGCTCGCGGCAATTCAGTCTCTCGGAATTCACGTTCAGCAGGTCGCAGGCGATCCATTGGCGGCGGAACAGGCCGCCCGGAATCTGGCGGAGCTGTCGGGACGAGAGTACGTTTCACCCTACAACGACGAACGAGTGATCGAGGGACAGGGAACCATCGCCGTGGAAATCCTGCGGCAGCTGCCGGAAGCCGCAGCATCGATCTGCCCCTTGGATGCGATCTTCGTTGCGGTCGGCGGCGGCGGATTGATCGGCGGCATCGGCGCTCATTTGCAACGCGAATCGGCTGCGACGCAGACGGTAGGTTGCTGGCCCGAGAACGCTCCTGCGCTCGAGGCCTGCTTGCGTGCCGGACGCATCGTCGAAGTGGACGAGAAACCCACTGTTTCCACCAGCACTGCCGGCGGCATAGAGCCGGGGGCGGTTACCTTCCCAATTGCGCAACAGGTCATCGCTCGCACGCTGCGCGTCAGTGAAGAGGAGATCCTCCAGTCGCTGCGCCAGCTCTACGTCGAAGACGAATGGGTCGTCGAAGGCGCAGCCGGCGTGGCGCTCGCCGGCCTGCTGCAGCGGGCAGAAGAGTATGTGGGCAGGAACGTAGTCGTGCTGATCTGCGGCGGCAATGCCGACCCCGATCTCGAAGAGCAGATCAAGGCTCGGTGATGCGCGTTCATACCCGTGCCGAGATCGAGAAGGCCGTCGATCCCGCGGCGGCGATCGATGCGATCGCAGAGGGTTTTGCCGCATTCTCCCGGGGCGACGTCGTCGTGCCGCCGGTGGGCCACCTCGAGTTCAAAGACCCGCCGGGAGAGATGCACGTCAAGTATGGATACGCGCTCGGCGACGATGTCTTCGTCATCAAGATCGCCACCGGCTTCTATCAGAACCCTGCGCTCGGGCTGTCTTCGAGCAGCGGCTTGCTGGTGGTCTGCAGCGCGAAGACGGGCTTCCCGCAGGCACTGCTGCTTGACGAAGGATATCTGACCGACCTGCGCACCGCCGCCGCCGGCGCGGTTGCTGCTAGATATCTGGCGCCAAAGCACGTGCGCGCGATCGGCATCGTGGGGGCAGGCATCCAGGCACATCTGCAGCTGGATCTCCTCCGGCACGTGACCGCGTGCCGACGTGCCGTGATCTGGGCTCGCGACGCGGCGAAAGCGCGCGCGTTCGCAGCGGACGGGTTCTCCATCGAAGCCGCAGACTCGGTGGCCGAGTTGTGCAGTCAATGCAATTTGATCGTGACCACGACACCGTCGCGCGCCCCGCTCGTTACCGCCGGCGTCGTGCGGCCCGGGACGCACGTCACGGCGGTCGGAGCGGACAGCCCCGGTAAACAGGAGCTCGATGCGTCGGTGCTTGCGAAAGCAGACGTGCTTGCGGTGGATTCGCGCGCGCAGTGCTTCTCCTACGGAGACTCAGCGCACGCTGTGAACTCGCATTCCGTGCCACAGAGCCGCTTCGTGGAGCTGGGTGAGATCATCGCCGGCGATGCGCCCGGACGCACCACCGACGAGCAGATCACGATCGCGGATTTGACCGGACTTGCGGTACAGGACATTCAGATCGCGAAGCTGGCGTTGCGCGCGCTCGAAATGCGGTGATCGGCTCGGCGAAGCGTCGCATCCGATCGCCCGACGCCCGTCAGTCGCACCCGCTACAAGACACGAGCCACTTCAGTGGTGGCCAGCGGCGTCTCGCTCTCGCGAGAGCGAGGCGCCGCATCACCAGCGATGCACTAGTGACGATGGCGGATCACACTCAGCAATCCACCGAGCAGCAATGACATGAGCCCCAACAAGCCGAACAAGGGCAGGATACCGGCGGTCGCTGGCAAGGCTGCCATCTGCTCCCGCGGTTCTTCGATCGGTATGAACACGAGCTGCTCACTCGGCTCGGCGGGCGCCAGCGCCATCTCCGGCGCGCGCACTTTGACGTACGCGGTGATTTCCTGAGGGGTGGCGAGGTCTCGCACGGTCGCGGGCTTGCCATCCACCTTCACCTTCAGATCGGGCCGGGGCCTGATCGAAATCTGCTTTGAGTAGCTGCCGTCGGGCTGTTTGACACGGACGCCGACCCTTCCGCTCGGGTCGACGCGATCGAGTCTCGCTTTGACGACTGCATAGTCTTCGCCGCCCTTCGAGATGATCTCCGAACACGCCTTCGCTATGTTGGGAAATCTGGCCAGCACTTCAGAATCGTACTGTGCGTTCTCACAGGTCACGGATTGAGCGTGACTGGCAGTCATCGCGCCGATCGCATACAGGACGCTCATTGCAGAGATGCGCAGCAACATGGTCATGACCGCTACTCCCGTCGTGACTAGGAAGAAGCCGTCGATCCTGCGACTGCCGACGCAATAACGCAGTACGCACGAGGGGAAACCGCTGCGCCGGATTGCAACTGCACCAGATGTAAGACTTGCCATTGCAATAGAGATGCGCATTGTGGACGGCCGCGTAGCAGATAAACGCAGGAAGGCCTATGTTCGCGCGAGCTTTCTCCCAGATCCGCGCGCCATGGCTAACCAGCCGCCAACCAGTATTCCTGCTAGTGCGCTGCCGTAGTGCGTGAGTGATTGCAGCTCCGCTCCTACGATTCGAATCTGTTGCCAGGGTACCGACCAAACAAGAAGACTTACGATGAGCGCAGTGATGGCAATTCGCTGTTGGCGCGGATGCAGGCGAGCAACTATCCAGCCACTCGCAGCGAAGCACAAAACCCGCAGAAATGCTCCTACGAGCCAGACTAGCACCAAGATCCCGTTTGTTCCGTCGAGCGCCGGCGCGAAGCTACCCAAGGCGTCCCGCAAGAACCAGTAAAGGTCTCCACTGTTACGAATGAACAGTGCGTTCAACTCGCGCCAGAGCAAGATCGCGCCCCACGCCGCGCACAATGACATCGCCAAGGAGATCCCGAGAGTGCGTACCGCATCCCCGAAGCCAGCCAGGAGAGCCGTGAGCACCTGTCTCCAGTACCAGCCGCTGGAGCGTCCATCCTGATGCAGTTGTATCAAGTCACCCATCAGTGACTCTTTGTGACGTCCGTACAGCAAATGCTTCAACAGCCAGGTCGCGACTCGCGGCGGACGTCGGAATGTCATGTGAGGCTGCCTTTGAGCTGCGGAATGCCATCCCAAAGCTGCTGCAGCGACTGCCGCGCCTCCCGCACCTGCTTTACGCCCTTGGCAGTCAACTGAAAGTAGGTTTTCGCGCGCCCGCCACGCGCTGCGGTGGACTCGCCGACTTCTGAGCGAACCAGCGCATCGTCTTCGAGACGCCACAACGTGGAGTACACGACGCCGATCGCAAGCTCTCTTCCGGTCCGGGCGGCGATTTCTTGCGCGATTGGAATGCCGTAACCATTTCTACCCAAGCGCATGATCGCGAGCATGATCATGAGTTCGGTCTGGCTCAGATAAGTGCGCTTGCTCATTTATTCTAGATTAGTGAATAAATAGACCAAAGGCAACAGGGGCGGCCTTTACTCGCGAAGGGTCCGTCGTCGTACTTGGCGATTTCTGCTGCTTGGATACCGGGTGAACCTGCAAAGAGACAAATTGACAGCGCGACGCAGATCGATGAGTTCAGCCGGATCATGATGCAGCTCCGAAATTTGGCTGGAACATAGCACAGGCCCCAGCACCGGAAGGATCGAGCATCAGCTGAATGCAGGTGCACGCAAGCGGAGCAACTGCCGGTGCGAGGTGAGGACCGCGCGCGTCCTGCGCATAGTCCTCCGAACCAACCCTTGATGCACATCACGTACTTCAAGGTGTAGACCACATCGACGTACTCGGCTCGTGCCGCCATCACCGCACGATGCTCTTGGACGCGCCAGGGATCTCGTCGAGCACACCTGCATCGTTGCGACGGCTTTAAATGACCATCGAAAGTATTAGTTTTGTTTCCGGAACCACATTTGTCGCTGCGTGCTGCGTCGCGTGCACAGACAGACGGCGTGCAACGTCGTTGCGCATCTACGATGGTGAGCGTATACGGCGTAAGGTCCGGCGGTTGGGCGCGCCACGAACCTTGGAGATGCTGCTCCACTTTGCTGCGACGCCTGACGGATCGGCGTGATGGCGCGTCGCTTTCCGAGTCGACAGACTGCCATCAAAAAGTTTCGGTTACGTAGGGGCATCACGTCGCCGACAGTACGGACACATGCGACCAACTCATCTGGTCGCGCGATTGTCTTCAAACATGACTAGCAGGGGTAACAACATGAAGCTCAAACCTGTGGCTACTATTGTTGTGCTGATGGGTGTCGCGAGCCTGCCCGCCGTCTTCCAGGCAGCGGCCGCTCCTGACCCAGGCGCTCAGGCAAAAGC